>Ga0181579_10003353_pt1 | contig 12700 bp, 12 predicted proteins | sample 071ome_24_FD_132996 | JGI IMG/M metagenome (GOLD analysis project Ga0181579, IMG submission 132996) | Coastal salt marsh microbial communities from the Groves Creek Marsh, Skidaway Island, Georgia - 071402CT metaG (megahit assembly) | ecosystem: Environmental > Aquatic > Marine > Intertidal... | reverse complement strand
TCGTAGCGTTCCTCTTTCCAGGGGTCGTCCTCATTATGGTAGCCCCGGACTTCCCAGTATCCCGGCCGGTCATCCACCGCAAACTCGATCCGCCGCACCCATTTCGCGCTTTTCCAGAAATACCAGCGAGGCATGATAATTCGCAGCGGGCCACCATGTCCCGCCGTCAACGGCGCGCCATTCCAGCTATGCGCCAGCAGAACATCATCGGCGGCAAACTGGTCGAGCCGAACATTGGTGGTTTAGCCGTCGCGGCTGTAAAAGATGCAATGAGTCGCGTTGGCAGCGGGTTTAGCGCAGGCAATAACATGCGCCGCCGAAACGCCCTTCCACCGATTATCGTAGCGCGACCAACCGGTGACGCAGTGAATATCGCTGACGGTCCCGGTTTGCGGTTGCGACAGAAAATCCTCCCACGACCAGATAACGCGGCTTTCCACCGCCCCATCGATCCGCAAACGCCATTTTTCAAGATCGATTTTTGGCGTAACGCCAAGATCGAGAACCGGCCAATCCTTTACCAGGCGCTGACCGGGCGGCAGGCGATCCCGGTTTGGATCACCGTCCTTTCCGGTCAACAACCGTCCCGACCGCGCCCATTCCTGTTTCGTCTCAACCAGCTTTTCGCGCGGCCCGGAACCGTCATCCTTTTTATCAGGCATGACCTAACCCTTTTCGCGCATCAATCGGCCCTTTTCGCGCTCCCAATCGCGCTTCTTCTCGGTCTCGCGCTTCTCATATTGACGTTTACCTTTCGCCAGCCCGAGTTCCAGCTTGGCGATCCCGCGATCATTGAAATAGAGCTTGAGCGGCACGAGAGTCATCCCCTGCCGGTGCACCGCTCCGCCCAGCCGTTCAATCTGACGCCGGTGCAGCAACAACTTTCTTGCGCGGCGCGGTTCATGATTGCGGCCCTCGGCCTGTTCATATTCGGGAATATAGGAATTGATCAGCCAGATTTCGCCGCCTTCCTCGCTGGCATAGGATTCAGCGATATTGGCGCGGCCCGCCCGTAGGGATTTGACCTCGCTGCCGGTCAGGACGATCCCGGTCTCAAGCGAATCCTCAATTGAATAGTTATATCTGGCCTTGCGGTTGACTGCCGCGGCACGTCCGGCACTGGCGGTCGCCATTCATCGATTCCGTTCAAATCAAACCGGCGGCCCGCATCGCGGCCTCAACCTTCTTGCGGCTGTCATCCGAGATCGGGCAAACCGGCAGACGCACATCTTCCGTGCATTTGCCGAGGAGGCTAGCCGCATATTTCACCGGACCCGGGTTGGTCTCGCAAAACAAATCCTTATGCAACGGCATCAGCTTTTCATTGATGGATTGCGCGCGGGAAATGTCGCCTGCCCGCCATGCCTTGTGAAATTCCGCCATCAATCCCGGCGCAATGTTCGCCGTAACGGAAATACAGCCATGCCCGCCCTGGGCAAGGAAACCCAGCTGCGTGCCGTCTTCGCCCGAAAGCTGAATAAAATCTTCTCCCGCCGCCATTTTCTGCAAGGTGGCGCGGGACACATCATTGGTCGCATCCTTGACCCCGGCGATATTGGGCAGTTCCGCCAGCCGCGCCATGGTTTCCACAGACATATCGACCACCGACCGGCTGGGAATATTGTAAATGATAATCGGAATATCGACGGCGTCATTCAGCGCCTTGAAATGCCGGTACATCCCTTCCTGGGTCGGCTTGTTGTAATAGGGCGTGACGACCAGCGCACCATCCGCCCCGGCATCCTTTGCGTGCCGGGTGAGCATGACCGCCTCGTCCGTGGAGTTCGACCCCGTGCCCGCGATAACCGGCACCCGGCCCGCTGCGGTTTCGATACAGAGTTCAACTACCCGCATATGTTCTTCATGGCTAAGCGTCGGTGATTCACCCGTCGTGCCACAAGGAACCAGGCCTTCGGTGCCCTCTTCTATATGCCAGTTAACCAGATCCCGGTACGCGTTTTCGTCAAGGGCGCCATCACGAAAAGGTGTGATCAGCGCACAGATAGACCCCTGAAACATGTCGAATTCCCGCAAGTATCTGAAGTTTAACATTTTGCCGCCAGACTGCGGCTTTGGCGCAACTTAAAACGGCTTAATTTTGACTGCAAGGGCGCACATCTTGAATGGCCGGGCTGTTGCCTTGAGCCGTCGCCGTCTCTACGCTCGCAATGCGCGGGACGGCGACGGGGCATACGGAATGGCCTTAAAAGCCAAAATTGGAGATAGAGCGAAGGCCTTCCTTTGGCGCGCGTCAGTTCCTTTCCTGATTGCGGCGCTTGTTTCTGTCCCCTCGGCATCCGCTTTGGCGGATTTGCCGACCCAGCTTTCCAACAAGGACCGCAAATTATATAGCGCAATCTTTTCCGCCATCGAAAAGGGAAACTGGAAACGGGCGTCTGTCCTGAAACGGCGGGCAACCGCACCGCTTCCAGACAAAATTCTTACCTGGTTGGCGATGAGCCGGAGCCGCGGCGATTTCTCGTTCAGAGAAATCGACCTGTTCCTGACTAACAATCCGGATTGGCCGCGTCAGAAATCATTGCGCCGCCGGGCGGAAAGCTTGATGGCTGGGGAAAAGCTTCCCGCCACCCACCGCATCGCCTGGTTCGACCGGTTTCCGCCAGTCACAACAACGGGCCGGGTGCTGCAGGCGGAGGCAATTCTGGAAACAGGGAGCCGGAAACGCGCCCATGAATTGCTGCGGAGAATATGGCGTACGAGCTCATTTACCGCGCGCGATCAGAGGCGGTTTCTGAAACGGCACAGCAAACTCTTGAACCGCGGTGATCACTGGGCGCGGCTCGATTGGCTGTTATGGCGCGGCATGCGCAGCCAGGCGCGGCGCGTCCTTCACTATGTATCAAAGGACCGCAGGCTTGAAGCCGAGGCCCGCATACGGCTACGCGCCTTTCGCGGCGGCGTCGATGCCGCGATCACCCGGCTTCCCGCCGCGATGCGCGGTGAGCCCGGTTTTGTTTTCGAAAGACTCCGCTGGCGCCGAAAGAAGAACAGGACCGACGACGCCCTCGCCATCCTGAAGAATCCGCCGGGTAACCTTGGGCGTCCGGAGTTATGGGCGAAAGAACGGATGATTATCGCGCGGCGCCTGCTCGCCAAAGGACGCCCCGACGATGCCTGGGATGCCGTCGCCGATCACCGCATAGACCCGGCGCTGGACAGAGCGGCCTATGCCGAAATCGAATGGCTTGCAGGCTGGATCGCCCTCAGATTTCTAGACAAGCCCGGCGAAGCCTATGCCAGATTCAGGGATTTATTCGACGCCGTTCGGTACCCCGTCAGCAAATCGCGCGCCGCGTATTGGATTGCGCGGGCGGCGCTCCGCACCGGCGACCGGGAAGAATCCAACCAATGGTTTGCCAAAGCAGCCATTCATTGGACGACCTATCACGGACAACTCGCGGCCTATGAATTGCCGCCGCGCATGCGCCCGCTCTTTAAGGGGTCGGACCCTTTGCCGACACGCGCGGAGACCGACGCTTTCCGTAAAACCGAACTGGCGCGAGCGGTTATCCTGCTTGATCAAATCGGCCAGCATCGGCTCGTCTTGCGATTTCTGCTTCACATAGCCAGACCGGGCGCATCGCCGGAAACGCTCGTGCAGGCGTTTTATCTCGCCCGCGCTTTGGGCCGCCGTGATATGGGCGTTTGGATTTCACGCCGCGCGCTCCGGGACGGCAATGTTCTGCTGAAGGACGGTTATCCTCATGTCCCGATGCCGCGCGACGGGGTTGAACCGGCATTACTTCGGTCACTTGCGCGGCAGGAAAGCAATTTCGATCCCAAAGCCCGCAGCCGAAGCGGTGCGCTCGGCGTTATGCAGCTTATGCCGGCAACCGCCCGGGAAACCGCCCGGCGGATCGGTCTGCGCTATTCGAAAAGCAAGCTGACCAAAGATCCAGCCTATAATATCCGTATCGGACGCGCCTATATCACCGGGATGCTAGAGCGCTTCAACGGTTCGTATATTCTCGCCATTGCCGCCTATAATGCCGGGCCGCACGCGGTCGAACGGTGGCTGAGAAAGAACGGCGATCCGCGCGGCGGCGGTATCGACCCGATCGACTGGATCGAACTCATACCTTATTCGGAAACCCGGACCTATGTGCAAAGGGTATTGGGAAATCTCCAGGTTTTTCGCTACCGTGAAACGGGCGGCAAAATTGCCGTAACCCTCGAAACGGATCTCAAGCGGTAAGGCGGTCGAAAAGAGGCATGAAAACACCTGAAGACGGATCCGCCGCCTGCGTATTCGATGTTTATGGAACCTTGCTCGATTTCTCCTCCGCCGTTTCGCGGCTGGAAGACCGGATCGGACCGGACGCCAGGCGTCTCTCGGCGCTGTGGCGGCAGAAACAGCTTGAATATTCCTGGCTGCGCAGTCTGATGGGCCGCCATACCGACTTTTCGCAAGTTACCGCCGACGCGCTCGATTTCAGTCTTCAGGCGCTTAAAATTCACGATATGGCCCTGCGGGACGATCTGCTCGCTTTGTTCCGGACACTGGCTCCCTATCCCGAGGTGACGGGCGTGCTTGAGACAATCCGGAACGCCGGATACATGACGGCGGTATTATCGAATGGCGACCCGGAAACCCTTGGGGCCGGTCTTGAGGCCGCGGGAATCGGGTCATTATTCGACGCGGTCTATTCCGTCGAAACGGTGAGCATCTTCAAACCCCACCCCGATGTGTACCGGATTGCCTGCGACGGGCTTAAGCTGGAACCCGGTGAAATTCTGTTTATGTCGGCAAATGGCTGGGACATCGCAGGCGCGGCAAGCTTCGGGTTCGAAACCGTATGGGTCAACCGGACGGATGCGCCGCGCGAATTTCTTCCCTCTGGCCCGGCCAACCAGATGCCTGATCTGTCGCAACTTCCGGCACTGCTGACCGCCAGATCGACACCATGACCGCGCCCACCATCGCCGACATTGAGGACGCCGCCGCCCGGTTGAAAGGACAGGCACACCGCACCCCGCTGATTGAAACAACATCGGCCAGTCCGAAATACAGCCGGATTTTTCTGAAGACAGAAACCGAACAACGGACCGGATCGTTCAAGTTCCGCGGCGCTTATAATCGGATCAGCCGGCTCGACGATGCGGCCAAAGCCGCCGGCGTAACCGCCTATTCTTCCGGCAATCATGCCCAGGCGGTCGCCTGTGTTGCAAAGCTGCTTGGCATCCCTGCCGTCATCGTCATGCCCGAAGACGCGCCGGCGAAAAAACTTAATGCCACGAAGCGCTTCGGTGCCGAGGTCATTACTTATAACCGCTGGACGGAATCGCGCGAAGACATCGCGCACCTGGTAGCGAAGAAACGCGGCATGACAATCATTCCGCCATTCGATGATCCGTTGATTATCGCCGGTCAGGGAACGGTGGGGCTTGAAATCGCCGACGACATGAAAGCTCAGGGGCTGAAACCCGATCTTATGCTTGTCCCGGCGAGCGGCGGCGGGCTGGTTTCCGGATGCGCCATCGCCATCAAGGACCGATTTCCAGATTGCAGGGTGTATTCCGTCGAACCGGAGAATTTCGACGACATCGCGCGATCGCTCGCCGCCGGAAAACGGGTAAGCAATGCCCCGAATGCGGAAAATTCGATCTGCGACGCGCTTCTGGTGCCGACGCCCGGCGCGATTACTTTTCCGATCATGCAGGAATTGCTCGAAGGCGGGCTGACCGTTTCCGACGACACGGTCCGAAACGCCATGCACCACGCCTGGAAAAACGAGACGCTAACCCTTGAACCGGGCGGTGCTGTGGCGCTCGCCGCATTGCTGGAAGAAGCCGCCCCTGCGGCGAAAATCGTTGTCGCCGTCTGTTCAGGCGGCAATGTTGACGACGCGTTGTTTCGCGCCGTCACCGGAAAATAGGGATCAAATCAACTTTTGTTGGCGTTGAAGGGTTGAACGCTGCCGTCATCGACAACGAGATTAATGCCGATATCCTCATCCTCATTCTCTTCGAACGCATTCAAACGGCGGCAATCCCCTTCAAGCTGCGCGCCGGATTCAATACACAGCGTTTCGTGATAGACGTCGCCGTTTACGCGCGCCGTTTCATTCAGAATAACCATCCGGGCCTTGATCTGGCCGTCGACCTGTCCCCGTACCAGCAAATGATCGGCGGCGACCGCGCCGGTAATCACACCGGACTCACCGATGCTCAACTTGTTGCAGCGCACATCGCCTTCGATAGTGCCGTCAACCTGGATTTCGCCCTCGCTAATAAGGTTGCCACCAATCTTGAGGTCGCAGGAAATTATGGTCGGCGATCCACTCTTGCGCTTGCCGCCATCCGTTGCGTCAGCCTTTGAAAACATCCTTGCCCGCCTCCAGGAACTTGAGCGGATCAATCCGCTTGCCGTTCACAATGATTTCGTAATGCAGATGCGGGCCGGTACTGCGACCGGACGACCCCACCTGACCGATCTTCTTGCGATAGTCTACACGCTGACCGCGCCTGACGTAAATCCGTCTTAAATGACCATAACGGGTGCGGATTCCCATGCCATGATCGATCTCCACAAAGCGTCCGTAATATCCCTTCCAGCCGGTATAGACGACCTTTCCCGGCACCGGCGCATAGACCGGCGTACGATTTGGGGCACCAAGATCGAGCCCTTGATGCGTGGCCCATTTATTATTTATGGGATCACGGCGGCGGCCGAATTTACTGGTGATTTTGTAATGATCCACCGGGGCGACAAGCGGCAGATTGGCGAGAACGCGGCGCAACGCATCCCAATGGGCGACGTGCCGGTCGATTGCCGTCGGCCCTTCATTGAATCCCTTCGCATCATCGGGCGACGCAATAAAGGGACCGCCGACGGCATAGGCCTCCGGATCAAGCTTTTTCAGTAGGCTCAGCGGTTTGAGTCCCGCGACCGTGATGATTTTCTCGATCCGTTTGATGTCATGAACCGTTTTGTCGGCGATCCGGTCCAGCGCTTCCTTTTGCTCATCCCGCAACCGCTGAACGCGCCCTTGCAGGGCCGCGATCTGCTGATTGGCATTCTTCTCTGTCTCCGCGAGCGAATCGCGTTCCGACTGCACCTTCCCCAGATCGGTCCGCACCTGATCCAGAACCGACGCCAGCATGCTTCCCTTATCCTTGCTGCTGACCAGGTTGCTCTCAAGACTTTTCAGCTTCTGGTTTAGCGCGCTGTAACGCCTGATCTGATGCGCGCGCCGCGCTTCGGACGCGTTCAGCTTTTTCTTCAATGCCGCGATATCCGCCCGCAACGTATCATTCTGCTCCAGCAGTCCGACCAGATTATGATGGCTTTGTTTCAACGTGCCGGCGACATCGGTCATGTTGTCGCGCATTGAGTTGACGCGAAGCGACAGCCGGGAATTTTCCGCCTCAAACCGTGCGATTCGGTCGTTCTTCTGTTCGAGAATGTGATCGAAACCGAAATAGACGACTGTCACATTGGCAAGCCAACCGGCACTTCCGACAAAAAGACAGATAAAGCCGACCTGCAGCCAGCGAGGCATCCGCCAATACCGAACCATGCCGTTGCGGCGGATATAGAAATCGCGCGGCTCGGTCAGTTCCAGAAACCTGCGCCAAATCCGGTGATGTAATGGGCGTTCGGGATACATATCGCCCGTTAATCCTCCCCCAAGAGCAACCTTGTCGATCCGTCCAATTTCTTGCGCAATATAGTTATCAAAAAACTAACGATTGGGCCCGCAATAGCCGAAAATACCCAAAACGCGGCCACTGGCTGAAAAATGCGCGGGAAGGCTATCCGGCGGGCCTTCGCCGGTCAAGCGGGAAACACGAATCTACGGGGATTTCCGGGAGTTTTCAGCTCTGCCCGGTCTTATCGCGCAGCGCCGCTTCCCGGACCTCACGGCGCAGCACCTTGCCGACGCTGCTGCGCGGCAGATCCTCCAGCAATCGGATACGCTTCGGCGCCTTCACCGAGCCCACCGTATCCTTCGCGAAATCGATCAACTCCTGCTCGCCGGCGTTGGCGCCCTGCCGCAGAACCACGGCAGCCTGCACGGCCTCACCCCATTTCTCATCGGGGATGCCATAGACGATGCACTCATTCACCACCGGATGGCGGACCAGCGCGGCCTCGACATCGCTCGGATAGACATTGAACCCGCCGGAGATAATCACATCACGCAGCCGGTCCTTGAGATAGAGATAACCCCGCGCATCCAGCGCCCCGACATCGCCGGTGCGCAGCCAGTCACCCTGCATCACCTCAGCCGTCGCTTCGGGCATATTCAGATAACCTGTCATCACCAGACCGCCGGACAGCACGATCTCGCCATCCTCATCAGGTGGCAATATCTTGTCCGAGCCCGGCTCCATAATGGCGACACGGGTGAGAAAGCTCGCCCGTCCGACAGAAGCAATCAGATCGTCATCGGCCATCTCGCGCGGGCCGAGAAAAGTCGCGACCTGCGGCGCCTCGGTCTGGCCGTAATTGGTCGCGACCACTTCGCCGAACACGCCCCTGGTCTCGCGCACCTTCTCGGGCGGCATCGGCGCGCCACCATAGATCAGCCGCTTGAGCGCCGGGAAATCGGCTTCTCCGCCGAGCTCCGCCAGCATCATGTAGATCACGGTCGGCGGAATGAAAGTCGTTGTGACATCCTTTGCCGCGAAACTTTCGAGAATTTCCGCCGGGCGCATGGTGCGTTCGCCCAGCACCAGCGTGCCGCCGACACCCAGCGTCGGCATGATGTAGCAACTGGTCCCATGGGTCAGCGGCGCGGCCAGCAGATATTTGTCCGCCGCGCTCAACCCCAGCTCATGAATCATGCAGGCCGCCCCGGTCAACCAGGCGCAATAGGGCTGAAGAACGCCTTTGGGCCGGCCGCTGGAGCCGCCTGTAAACTTGATCGCCTGGGTGTCTTCCGGGCCCAGCGGGTGAATTTCCGGTATCTTGCCCCTGTTGGCCGCGATCAGCCCGGCAACACTGTCCGATGCGGTGTCCGATCCCCCCCAGCCATGCACGATATGCGGCGCGTTGGGGCTGATTTTGCTCTCGCAATCCTCATCGAGGATCAGGATCGAGGGCCCGGCGGTTTCCAGCTTTGCGTCGAGTTCCTCTTTCGCGTCGCGCGGGTTCAGCGGTATCCACACCTTACCCGCCGCCATCGTCGCCAGAAGACCAGTCAAATGCTCAAGCGAGTTATAGCCGCAAATCCCGACCCGCGATTGCGGCGCGGGGTCGATCCCCTGCAGCCCGGCAGCCAACGCATCCACCCGCGCGCGCAGCTCTCCATAGCTCAGCGTGCCATCCGGCCCGTCAATCGCCACCGCATCGGGCGTCAGGGACCCCGCGGCGTAAAACATATTGATGGGCTTCATTGATCAACCGTCCGCCTGGAATTCATCCCGCGCGCCATAGGCCCAGACCAGCCCGTGACCGGGCGCGTCCGGCGGCGCGATCATACCGTTCTCATCCATACCGGCGGGATCCTCAAAAAGCGGCTCCAACAGCGGAAAATCCTCCATCCAGGTCACGGCGGGCGACGCCGCCGCCAGATGAATGAAAAGGGACGGCAGGAAATGCGGTGCGACGGACACGCCGAAATGCTCCGCCACCGTGGCGACACGGAGCGCCTCAGTCAGCCCGCCCATCATGGCGAGATCGGGCTGTACCACGGCGCAGGATTTCGCCTCGAAAAACGGCGTAAGTTCCACCAGCCCCTGATGATGTTCGCCGGTGGCGATGGCGACGGGAGAGGACGCGGCAAGCGCGGCATAGCCGTTCACGTCCGATGCCGGCAACGGTTCCTCCAGCCAGATCAGGTTGAAGTCGGCGCAGGCATTGGTCAGCCAGCGCGCCGTGACCAGATCGCATTTCTCATTCGTATCGGCCATGATCCCGACATCGTCGGGCAAGGCGTCGGCGACCGCCTCCAGCCGTTCCAGATCAGCAGGGTTGCCGGCAAAGCGCAGCTTTACCGCCGAACACCCGGCCTTGGCGTATTTCACCGCCTGTTCGGCCGCCGCCGCCGGGTCCTGCGCCGGGCCGAACCCGCCACTGCCATAGACCGGCAAAGTCCGCGGCGCCCCGCCCATGGCGACACCCAGCGGCACGCCCTGGCGTTTGGCGTGCAAATCCCAGGCGGCGACATCAATGGCGGCGATCGCCAGATAGCCGCTGCCCCGCCCGAGACGATTGAGCGAGCCGGCAAGCGTCCGCCACAGCGCCTGCGGCGCGGCGATCTCCTTCCCCGCGACGAAACGTTCCAGCATTGTTTGCGCCATCGCGGCGACCTGTTCCCCGCCGCCGCCCAACACATAGGAAAAGCCGGTCCCGGCATATCCGTCGCCGGCCTCAAGATCGCAGACAATGACATCGACCGACGTGATGCCCGACCCGCCGGTGACGCCGGGCAACGGATAGCGCCAGAGCTCCGCGCTTGCCCGTTCGATTTTGACGCTCATCAAATGGCCTCCGTCCCGTCGCTGATTTCAACCGTGACCGGATCGCCATCTTTCAGGCCCAGCGTACCCCGGACGGCGACCGGCGCGATCAGTTCGATCTGGGTAGCGGGATAGGAGTCCACATCGGGCAGGATCGCCGCCGCCGGAATTTCACCGTTGATACGCGCATGCCAGGCACGCGACGCGCACCATTCCGGCTGCGGCGGCGGCAGGATGATACCGTTCCAACCGCACACACGTTCCCAAGCTGCCCTTGCCTGATCGCTCGTGGCCAGCACATTCACCGTGCCGGGATAACATTCCAGAGAGAGATACTGCCTGAATGCGTCTTTCGCCCAGTCGAGCTGGGTAAAGCCGGTCGCCTCCCCCACCCCGGTGGCAAGCTCGCCTATGATTTTTTCAATAGCCATGTGCGGCAGTGTATTTGAGGAAAAAGGATCGGGAAAGCGGAAGGGAAATGCTTGCCCCTTGCCCCCGTCCGGCCTTATTATCCGCGCCCGGCGCGCGGGTGTAGCTCAATGGTAGAGCAGAAGCTTCCCAAGCTTAAGACGAGAGTTCGATTCTCTTCACCCGCTCCAATTCTCTGACCGGATATCCCCGCCATGGCCATTCTTGTTATTTCTTCGCCAACCCGCATGGACGCGTGGAAGGCGGAAATTCCCGCCGCCCTGCCCGATGAAGACGTGCGCGTCTGGCCCGATTACGGCGCGGATGAAGATATCGAGATCGTGATCATCGCAGAGCCCAAGCCGGGACTGTTCGAGAAACTGCCCGATCTGAAACTCGTCATCGCCCAGCGCGCCGGGGTGGAGGATCTGGTCGCGGCACTCCGCGGTCTTCCGGACGTCTCACTCTGCCGCGCGCAGGGGCCGGATGGCGACCGTATGCTCGACGATTACGCGCTGCTTTGCGTCATGCATCATCACCGCCATTTTCCCGATCTGATCGCCGCCAACGCGACCGGCGACTGGATCAATCCAGGGGTCAGCTTTACCCATGAACGCACGGTCGGGTTAATGGGGCTGGGTATTATCGGGCTGTCTGTCGCGCGCCGGCTGCGCGATTCCGGGTTCAAGGTAATTACCTGGACCCGGTCGGGCAGCGACGAGCCCGGCATGGTACATTTCACCGGGCCGGATCAGTTCGGCGATTTTCTCGGACAGTCGGAAATTCTGGTCAATCTGCTGGCGCTGACGGCGGAGACGGAAAATATTCTTAACGCGGAGACATTCGCGCAACTGCCGGAAGGCGCGGCGCTGGTCAATCTCGGCCGCGGCGAACATGTCGTGGATGACGATCTGATCGCGGCGCTGGATTCAGGTCATCTGAATGCGGCGACACTGGATGTCTTCCGCCAGGAACCGCTCCCCGCCGAACACCCGTTCTGGGCGCATCCCCGCGTGCTGGTCATGCCGCATATCGCGCGGCGGCCGCGTCCCGATTTTCTGACGCCGCAGCTGATCGAAAATATCCGCCGTTTCCGCGCCGGCGAGCCGTTATTGCAGCCGGTGGATATCGGACGGGGGTATTGATTCCTTCGCGCCACGCCGGGCCCGGCCATCCGGTCTGACGTCAAACACTGAAGCGGTAGTGAAATAGACCCCGCATCAAGTGCAGGATGACAATATTTTTTCGATCCGGCGCAATCACCTTCAACAAGACAAGGATGTCACCCCGGCCTCCGCGCCGGGGTCCAGACAAACCACAAAAACAAAAAGACTGGTTCCCGGATCGCGCTGGCGCTTGTTCGGGATGACAAATATTCTAGAGGCGTGAGAGACGCGAAAAGAATGAAACCGGTCTCGCCCGTCAAATAATCCCCTGTTCCCGCAGTTCGGCGAGCCCCGCCTCATCCAGCTCCAGCACTTCCCGCAAAACATCGTCGGTATCCGCGCCGAGCACCGGCGGTGCGTGGCGGTAACTGACCGGCGTTTCAGAAAAGCGCAGCGGGCTGGCCACCAGCGGCGCGGCGCCGCCGCCCAGCGCCTGATGCGCCATATTCACCACCATGCCGCGATCAATGACATGCGGGTCAGCAAAGACTTGATCCACCGTGTTGATCGGGCCGCACCCGATGGAACGCGCTTCCAGCTCCGACAGCCACTCGGCGGAAGGCTTGGTCAGGAACACCGGCTCCAGCAGCGGGATCAGCGCGTCGCGGTTGGCGACCCGGCCGCCATTGGTTGCGAAGCGTTCATCCGCCGATAGTTCCGCGCACCCGGCATATTCGCAAAAGCGCTGAAACTGCGCG
>Ga0181579_10003342_pt1 | contig 12729 bp, 13 predicted proteins | sample 071ome_24_FD_132996 | JGI IMG/M metagenome (GOLD analysis project Ga0181579, IMG submission 132996) | Coastal salt marsh microbial communities from the Groves Creek Marsh, Skidaway Island, Georgia - 071402CT metaG (megahit assembly) | ecosystem: Environmental > Aquatic > Marine > Intertidal... | reverse complement strand
GTGGAACTGTGAGCGCAGCGAGGCGGTCCAGGCCGATGAACATGGCCGCGACAATGTCACCGAGGCCGAGCTCGCCTTCGACACCGACAACAGGGTGATCGGCCTCAGGGTCAACACGATCGCCAATATCGGCGCCTACCTCTCCGCGATCCGCAACCTGCTGTCCGTCTTCGCCAACGTCGGCACCCTGATCGGGGTCTACGACATCCCGGCGGCCCACGTGACGGTCCGCACGGTGCATTCGAACACCAACCCCACCGCGCCCTATCGCGGCGCGGGACGCCCGGAGGCGACGTATGTGATCGAGCGCATGTTCGATGAATCCGCGCGCGAACTGGGTGTCGACCCGGCGGAACTCCGCGCCCGGAACATGATTGCCTCGGACGCCATGCCCGTGAAGACGGCGCTCGGCCTCTCCTACGATTGTGGCGCCTTCACCGAAAACCAGGCCAAGGCACTGGAGATGGCCGACTATGCCGGCTTCGTGGCGCGGCGCGCCGACGCGGCGGCCCGGGGCAAGCTGCGCGGCATCGGCATCTCGAACCCGATCGAGCGCGCCGGATCGCCGTCGCCCGATTTTGCGGAGGTCCGATTCAACACCGATGGCAGCGCGACAGTCCTGATGGGCACCAAGAGCCAGGGCCAGGGCCACGAGACCATGTACAAGCAGATTCTCGGCGAACGTCTGGGCCTCGATCCCGCGGACGTCAGGGTCATCGACGGGGACACCGACCGGGTCGCGTTCGGCATCGGCACGATGGGCTCGCGCTCGACGGTGATCGGCGGCTCGGCGCTCTACTATGCGGCCGAGAAGGTCGTCGATAAGGCTCGCCAGGTGGCGGCCCACCTGCTGGAGGCGGACGGCGCCGACCTCGAATTCGCCGACGGCGTGTTCACCGTCGCGGGCACCGACAAGACGATCACGCTCAAGGAGGTCGCGAAGGCGTCCTTCCTTCCGGCCAAGCTGCCGGCCGGCGTCGAGCCGGGCCTCTACGAGAGAGCGACCTTCTCCCCCGAGGACGACACCTATCCCAACGGCAGCCATGTCTGCGAGGTCGAGATCGATCCCGACACGGGCGTCGTCGAGCCGATCGGATACTGGGTGGTCGATGATGTCGGCGTGATGGTCAACCCGACCATCGTCAAGGGCCAGATCCACGGCGGCATCGCCCAGGGACTGGGCCAGGTTCTGATGGAGCAGGTCGTCTACGACCCGGACAGCGGCCAGCTCCTGAGCGGTTCGTTCATGGACTATGCGATGCCGCGGGCCGACAACCTCCCGGACATCGAGATCGTGGGCAACGGCGTACCGACCCAGCGCAATCCGCTCGGGGTCAAGGGCGCCGGCGAGGCCGGCACGGTCGGCGCACTGCCGGCCATGATGAACGCCATCATGAACGCGCTCGCCGAGGTCGGCGTCGAACATCTCGACATGCCGGCCACCCCGGACCGGGTCTGGCGGGCCATCGCCGCGGCGAAATCGGCCTAGCGGCGGCGCGCCCGGACGACGGCCACGCCGGCGACAACGCCGACGGCCAGCACCACGAACAGATGGTCGATCCCGAACACGGGGTGCCCGGCGCCCGCCTCATGCGCCACGCCGGTGAAATGGGCGAGCGCGGGCGTGGCCGAGACGGTGGCGGCGAGCGTCGCGGCCGCGGTGACGTACTTCTGCATCTTGATCATCCTGTCGTTTGCTTATGAGGCGACGGCCGAGCGGCTCGAAACATCGCCGGATGTATCCTCGAAGCCGCCCGCGGTCAGAATGAACCGGGCGACATCGTCCAGCCCCTGGCCGGACTTGAGGTTCGTGAACAGGAACGGGCGTTCGCCGCGCATCTTGCGGGAATCCCGGTCCATCACATCGAGGTCGGCGCCTACATGGGGCGCCAGGTCGATCTTGTTGATCACCAGCAGGTCGGAGCGGGTTATGCCCGGCCCGCCCTTGCGCGGGATCTTGTCGCCGGCCGAGACGTCGATCACGTAGATCGTGATGTCCGCCAGCTCGGGCGAGAAGGTCGCGGCGAGATTGTCCCCGCCGGACTCGACCAGCACGATGTCGAGCGCGGGAAAACGCCCCACCATCTCCGCGATCGCGGCCAGGTTGATCGAGGCGTCCTCGCGAATCGCGGTGTGGGGGCAACCGCCGGTTTCCACGCCCATGATCCGCTCCGGCGGCAGCGCGCCCGACCGTGTGAGGAACTGGGCATCCTCCTCGGTGTAGATGTCGTTGGTAATGGCGGCGATGTCGTAGTCGTCGCGCAGCGTCTTGCACAGCGCATCCATCAGCGCGGTCTTGCCGGTGCCGACCGGACCGCCGATACCGACGCGAAAGGGCTTGGTCATGAGCGAAACAACCTCGTGTATTGGGTTTCGTGAATGGCGGAGGCCCAGTCGACCATGACGGTCGCCGAGCCGAGATCTTCGAGCGTACGCGTCCGCGCCAACGCGGCCGCCGCGACAATTACAGGTTCGAGCGTGGCCAGCACATGCAGACCGTCGCTCTGGCCGAGCGGGATCGCGCGCACCCCGGCGGAAACGATGTTCGCGGCGAAGGCGTGCAGATAGGATTCCAGCGCCGGTACGAGCGCGATGTCATGGGCCGCGGCGGCGGCCCCGACCGCGACGGGATAGGCGATCTCGCGGTTTTCGTACGCCGCCAGCGCGATAAGGTCCGTCAGCGCGGGCGCCGGCCAGTGCCGATCGATCGCGGCGATGAACGCGGCGCCCTGGCTCGCAGTCTCGACGCCCAGTTCACGCGTGGGCCGGAGCGCGTCGCCGCGCTCGACCGCCCAGCCGAGTGCGTCCCCGTCATTCTCGGCGACCGCCTCATGGGCGGCACGGAGCAATGCCGCGTCGACCCGGCCCGCCCCGGTCGCGACGATCGTCTCGACCCAGTCGGACAGGGATGCGCGATCCGTCACCATCCCGGTTTCCACGGCGGCCTCCAAACCATGGGAGTAACTGAAAGCACCGACGGGAAACGCCGGCGAGAGCCACGTCATCAGCCGCTGGAGGCGCACACCGGCGGGGCCGGCTTGAGAGGCAGTCTCAGTGGTCATGGTGATGACCGTGCTCGCCCGTGTCATAGGCGCCGGGTTCGGGATTGAAGGACGCGGTCTTGGCTTCCACCTCGGCGCCGAGCCGGATGAGCATCGCCTCGATCACGTGGTCCGCACGGATGCGCAGGGTTCCGTCGGCGAGCACCTGTGTCGGCAGATGCCGGTTGCCGATGTGCCATGCCATTCGGGCCGTGTCGCGCGGATCGGCGCAGCGAATGTCGAGCACCTGCTCGTCGGCCGCCCGCACCGCGACAATCCCGCCACCCTCAAGTTTCAGCCCGTCGCCGTCGGCCAGGCGCGTCGCGTCGTCCAGGTCGAGGAGAAACGCCTCGCCCGCGTCGTCGACCAGGCGCACCCGGCGACGATACCGGTCGTCGAAATCCAGCGTGACGGTGGCGACGGCATCCGCCGCGGGCCATGTGCCGGCCGCGGCGACATCGATGGCGCGACGCAGGCTCAAAACAGGAAGTAGCGCTGGGCCATCGCCAGCTCCTCCGCCGGCTCGCAGGTCAGGAGCTCGCCGTCGGCGCGCACCTCATAGGTCTCGGGGTCGACCTCCATCTCCGGCGTTGCGTCGTTCAGGACCATGTCCTTCTTGGTCACCGTCCGCGTGCCCGAGATACCGACGAGCTCACGCGACAGCCCGAGCGCGGCAGCCATGTCCGTGCCCGCGGCCTCCCCGGACACGAAGGTCACGGCGCTTGCCGTCTGGGACGCGCCGAAGCTGCCGAACATGGGGCGGTAGTGGACCGGCTGGGGGGTCGGGATCGACGCGTTGGGGTCGCCCATGGCGGCGCCGGCGATGGTGCCCGCCTTGACGATCAGGTCCGGCTTCACGCCGAAGAAGGCGGGCTTCCAGAGCACCAGGTCCGCGAGCTTGCCGGCCTCGATCGACCCCACATGGTCGGCGATGCCGTGACAGAGGGCCGGGTTGATCGTGTATTTCGCGATGTAGCGGCGCACGCGCAGATTGTCGTTGTCGGCGCTGTCGCCCGGCAGGGCCCCGCGCTGGCGTTTCATCTTGTCCGCCGTCTGCCAGGTGCGGATCACCACCTCGCCGACCCGGCCCATGGCCTGGCTGTCCGACGCGATCATCGAGAAGGCCCCGAGGTCGTGGAGGATATCCTCCGCCGCGATGGTCTCGCGCCGAATCCGGCTCTCGGCAAACGCCACATCCTCCGGAATGCGCTGGTCCAGATGATGGCAGACCATCAGCATGTCGAGATGCTCGTCGACCGTGTTGATCGTGTAGGGCCGCGTCGGGTTGGTTGACGAGGGCAGAACATTCTCCTCGCCGCAAAGGCGGATGATGTCCGGCGCATGGCCGCCACCCGCGCCCTCGGTGTGGAAGGCATGGATCGTCCGGCCCTTGAAGGCCGCGATGGTGTTCTCGACAAAGCCGGACTCGTTGAGGGTATCCGTGTGGATCGCGACCTGCACGTCCATGGCGTCCGCGACCGTGAGACAGGTGTCGATCGCCGCCGGCGTCGTGCCCCAGTCTTCGTGCAGCTTGAGCCCACATGCGCCGGCCGCCACCTGTTCCTCGAGCGCCGCTGGCAGGGTCGCGTTGCCCTTGCCGAAGAAGCCAAGATTGACTGGGAAACCTTCCGCCGCCTGGAGCATGCGCGCCATGTGCCAGGGCCCCGGCGTGCAGGTGGTGGCGTTGGTCCCCTCGGCGGGTCCGGTGCCGCCACCCAGCATCGTGGTGACGCCGGAGTAGAGCGCCTCCTCGATCTGCTGCGGACTGATCCAGTGGATATGGGCGTCGATCGCACCCGCCGTCACGATCCGGCCCTCGCCCGCGATCACCTCGGTGCCGGGTCCGATCACGATTTCGACCCCGGGCTGAACGTCCGGGTTGCCGGCCTTGCCCACGCAGGTGATGCGACCGTCGCGAACGCCGATATCGGCTTTGACGATTCCCCAGTGATCGACGATCAGGGCGTTGGTGATCACCGTGTCGACGGCACCCTCCGCGCGGCTCGCCTGGGACTGGCCCATGCCATCGCGGATGACCTTGCCGCCGCCGAACTTCACCTCCTCGCCGTAGATCGTGTGGTCGCGTTCGACCTCGATCACCAGCTCCGTGTCGGCCAGCCGCACCCGGTCGCCGACGGTCGGGCCGAACATCGAGGCATAGTCGGCGTGATTGATGGAATACGCCATGGCCTAGTCCTCCAGCGCGCCGTTGATGCGGCCGTTGAAGCCGAACACCCGGCCCGCGCCGTCATAGCGCACCAGCGTGACCTCGCGGGTCTGGCCCGGCTCGAAACGCACCGCCGTTCCGGCCGGAATGTCGAGCCGAAACCCCCGCGCAGCGCCCCGGTCGAAGTCGAGCGCCGCGTTGGTTTCGTGGAAGTGATAGTGGGAGCCGACCTGCACCGGACGGTCGCCGGTGTTCGCGACCGAAAGGCTCAGTGTTTCGCGGCCCTCGTTGAGCAGGATATCGCCATCGGCGGGGAAGAGTTCGCCTGGAATCATGTCCGCCTCACCGGATCGGGTTGTGGACGGTGACCAGCTTGGTCCCGTCGGGGAAGGTCGCTTCGACCTGCACGTCGTGGATCATCTCGGCGATCCCTTCCATGACGTCCTCGCGGGTCAGGATTTCGCCACCGGCGCTCATCAGGTCTGCGACGGAGCGGCCGTCACGCGCGCCCTCGACCACGAAATCCGAGATCAGCGCGATCGCCTCGGGGTAGTTGAGCTTAACGCCGCGCGCCATGCGCTTGCGGGCCACCTCGGCGGCCAGCGCGACGAGCAGCTTGTCCTTCTCGCGGGGTGTCAGTTGCATGTTCGTCTTCCTCTCAGATCGCCCACAGGCGCGGCATCTCCGCCGGCAACGCCGCCAGTCGGTGTCGGAATTCCGACCAGAAACGGCCATAGGCGTCACGCAGCCGCCGGGCATCCCGGTCGAGCCAGCGCACGACCGTGACATCACCGACACAGGTCGCGCCGGCGCACAGGCTGGCCGGGTCCGTCCCATCGGGCAGCAACTCCCGCGCGACGGCAAGCGCGTCGCTGGCGTCGTCACCCACATAAACGATGCTCGCGAAGGCGTGCGCGCCGTTGAGTCCGGCGTTCGCTGCCATCGTCACCGGCATGTCGCCATCGAGATGCACCGCGTCCGCCCAGACCAGCCGGTCGTCGCGCCGCACGTCCCAGGCCTCGTGGACCAGCCCGCCCGTGACACGCTCGCCCATGGCGGTTCGGCCGAGCACGATGATCTCTCCCGCCAGCACACGCGCACCCGGCGCCACGTCGATCACGGTCCGGCGGCGCAGCCGCGCCGTGTCGAAGATGATGGTTTCCTGGGGCAGCCACTCGAGCCAGCTCCCGGGCGCAGCGGACAGACGCATGTCGATCCGCACATCCGCACCCGCGGAACGATATATCTTCTCGGCAGCCTGTCCGACGACGCGCGCCACAGCACCCGCGCCGCATGCGAGCCTGATCGTCAGCTCGTCGCCGCCGACGAGTCCGCCCGATGTCGTTACCAGCGTGCCCGTCGCGGGCTCGTCCGCGCCGACATTCGGGAACAGCACGCGCAGCGGATCGCTCTGGTACAGACGCGCGAGCCGGGTGCAACCGCCAGCGTCCACGAACTCGATCTCTGCCCGCCCCGATGCCATGTCCTGAAGCCTGTGTGATTCAGACCGTAAGGTGCCGACGGATCTCGGATTCGGGCAAATCACCGACCGGGCCGGACAGCACGATCTCGCCCCGATCCATGACGGCGATATCGTCGGCCAGGTCGCGGGCGAACTCGTAATACTGCTCGACCAGCAGGATCGCCATGTCGCCGCCGTCCGCGAGCAGACGGATAACCGCCTCGATATCCTTGATGATCGACGGCTGGATGCCCTCCGTAGGTTCGTCGAGCACCAGCAACTGGGGCCGGGTTACCAGCGCACGGCCGATTGCGAGCTGCTGCTGCTGGCCGCCGGACAGATCGCCCCCGCGACGCCCGAGCATGTCCGAAAGGACCGGAAACAGCTCGAACACCTGGTCCGGGATGCGCGCCTCGGTACGTGGCAGGCAGGCGAACCCGGTCATCAGGTTCTCCTCGACGCTCAGCTGCGGAAACACGTCGCGCCCCTGGGGCACGTAGGCGATGCCGCGGCGCGCACGGGCGAAGGGCGGCAGTCGCCCGATATTCTCGCCATCCCACGACACGGTCCCGCTCCGGATCGGCGTGTGGCCGGTCAGGCCGCGCAACAGCGACGTCTTGCCGACCCCGTTGCGGCCGAGCAGGCAGGTGATCTTGCCCCGCGCAGCCCCGATGTGCGCACCGCGCAGGATGTGGCTCGCGCCGTAATAGAGATTGATGTCCGTTGCTTCGAGCATCTCAGCGCCCCAGATAGACTTCGATGACCCTGGGGTCCGCCTGGACCGCATCCATCCGTCCCTCGGCCAGGACGCTGCCTTCGTGCAGAACGGACACCGTGCAGTCGAGGTTGTGCACGAACTCCATGTCGTGCTCGACGACCACCAGGGAGTGATCCTTCGCGATCTCCATCAGGAGCGCGACGGTCTGCTCCGTCTCCGCGTCGCTCATGCCCGCCACGGGTTCGTCCAGCAGCATCAGCTCGGGCTCCTGCGCCAGCAGCATCCCGATCTCGAGCCACTGCTTCTGGCCGTGGCTGAGATCACCCGCCAGGTCGTCGCGCCGCTCCTGGAGCCGGATCGTCTCGAGCGTCTTCTCGATCCGCGTGAGCTGCTCGCCGCGCAGGCGCGCGAACAGGGTCTCCGCAATTGTTCGCTTGGCCTTCTGCGCCAGGTAGATGTTCTCGAACACGCTCAGGCTCTCGAAGACCGTCGGTTTCTGGAACTTCCGCCCGATCCCGAGATTGGCGATATCGGTCTCGTCCAGATGGGTCAGATTCACGTCGTCGGCGAACAGCACCCGGCCCGTGTCGGGGCGGGTCTTGCCCGTCACCACGTCCATCATCGTGGTCTTGCCGGCACCGTTCGGCCCGATGATCGCGCGCATCTCGCCGCGCCGGATGATCAGGTTCAGGCTGTTGAGCGCCTTGAACCCGTCGAAGCTCACGGACACCCCCTCGAGATAGAGAATCGAGGGTTCACGTGCGGCCGAGGCAGAGGTCATGGTGTCAGGCGTCGGCACGGCGCAGCCTCCGTCCCACGGCCTCGGTCAGCGCGCCGGACCGCACGGACTTGTAGACCCCGACGATCCCCTTCGGCATGGCCAGCGTCACCAGGATGAACAGCGCACCCAGGAAGAACAGCCAGATCTCGGGCGCCGCGGCGGTGAAGTAGGTCCGCGCGCCGTTCACGGCGAACGCGCCGATGATCGCGCCGAACAGGGTGCCGCGGCCGCCGACCGCGACCCAGATCGCGATCTCGATCGACTTGGCTGGCGCGAACTCGCCCGGGTTGATGATCCCGACCTGGGGAACGTAGAGCGCGCCCGCGAGGCCCGCCAGCATCGCCGACAGGGTGAAGACGAACAGCTTGGCGTTGGTCACCGAGTAACCGAGAAAGCGCACCCGGCTCTCCGCGTCCCGCACGGCGATCAGGAGCCGACCGAGCTTTGAGCTCACTACCGCGCGGCAGATCAGGTAGACCAGCATCAGCGCGATCGCGGTCGCGACATAGAGACCGACCTTGGTCGTGTCGCGCGACAGTTCAAAGCCGAGGATGTCCTTGAAGTCGGTCAGCCCGTTGTTCCCGCCGAAGCCCATCTCGTTGCGGAAGAAGGCGAGCATGAAGGCGAAAACCATCGCCTGGCTGATGATCGAGAAATAGACGCCCGTGATCCGCGAGCGGAAGGCGAGCCAGCCGAAGACGAAGGCCAGCAACCCGGGCACCGCCAGCACCATCAGGGCGGCGAACCAGAACTGGTCGAAGCCGAACCAGTACCAGGGCAACCGGTCCCAGTTCAGGAACACCATGAAGTCCGGCAGATCGGGGTTGCCATAGACGCCCCGCTCGCCGATCTGGCGCATCATGTACATGCCCATGGCATAGCCGCCGAGGCCGAAGAAGGCCCCGTGGCCGAGGCTCAGGATGCCGGCATATCCCCAGATCAGGTCGAGCGAGAGGGCGAGGATCGCGAAGGCGAGATACTTGCCCAGCGTCGCCACCCAGAAGGTGGAGAGATGGAAGAAGGAACCCTCCGGCACCGCCAGGTTGAGGAACGGAACGAGGAAGATGGCGATGAAGCCCAGCGCGAGGATGGCCGACCAGCCCCGCTTGCTTTCCATGGCCAGAAGCCGTGATGAAATCGGTCCCATTGTCTTCGGCTCCCCGGTCAGGACTCGGCCGCCCGCCCCTTGAGGGCGAACAGGCCGCGCGGGCGTTTCTGGATGAACAGGATGATGATCACGAGCACGACCACCTTGCCCAGGATCGCGCCGGAGACCGGCTCGAGGAACTTGTTGACGATGCCAAGGCTGAAGGCGCCGACCACCGTCCCCCAGATGCTGCCGACGCCGCCGAAGACCACCACCATGAAGCTGTCGACAATGAAGTTCTGGCCCAGGTTCGGGCTGACATTGGAAATCTGGCTGAGCGCGACGCCCGCGACCCCGGCAATGCCCGAGCCGAGTGCGAAAGTCAGCGCATCGACCTGGCCGGTGCGGATGCCCATGGCCGACGCCATGCCCCGGTTCTGGGTCACGGCGCGCATCTGCAGTCCGAACCGGCTGTAGCGGATGAAGGCGGCGAGCGCTGCCACCACCATGATGCAGAAGATGACGATGTAGATGCGGTTGAGGGTCACCGAGACCCCACCGCCGAACGAGACTGCGCCGGCGATCCAGTCGGGGTTGGCGACCTCCCGGTTGTTCGCGCCGAACAGCGAACGGACAAGCTGCTGCAGGATCAGGCTCACGCCCCAGGTTGCGAGCAGCGTCTCGAGCGGACGGCCGTAGAGGAACCGGATGCAGCCCCGCTCGATCAGGACACCGAATGCGGCGGCCACGAAAAAGGCGGCGGGGATCGAGACCAGCACGTAGAGGCCGAACAGCTCCGGCGAGACGACGGAGCGGAATATCTCCTGCACCAGGAAGGTGGTGTAGGCGCCGAGCATGATCATCTCGCCATGGGCCATATTGATGACCCCCATGACGCCGAAGGTGATCGCCAGCCCGATCGCGGCGAGCAGCAGCACCGACCCGAGGCTCAGGCCGAAAATCAGGTTCTCGGCAATGCCGAACAGGGCCAGCCGGTCGTTGATGTCGTCCACCGCCTCCTGCAGGGCTGCACGGACCTTCTCATCTGGCTCCACCGGTGCGCCGTCGATTTCGAGCAGCCGTTGCTCCAGCGCCGACTTGATGTCCGGGTCGCTCCGCTCCGCCAGGGTCGCCACCGCGGCCAGGCGCAGGGCGGGATCGTCAGCGGCGAGCTCCAGCATGGCAATGCCCGTCTCCAGCGTCTCCCGGATGCCGGCCACGGTCTCGCGGTCCCGCGCGCGTTTCAGAAGGCCCAGCGCATCTTCGGTCGGGCTCGCGATCACGTTCTGCGCGGCCAGCAGGCGCGCATCGGGATCGGGGCTAAAGAGCGCGAGCTGTCCGAGCACGCCGCGGATCTGTCCGCGCAGCTTGTTGTTGGCGATGATTTTCTTGATATCCCGGCTCGAGGCGGTGCCGAGCGATTCCGACGAGACCGGGCTCGTCAGGGCGAAGGCATCGCCGGCCCGCTCACCGATCACAACCAGCTTGTCGGACTTGCGCCGATAGAGGCGGCCGTCGGCGAAGGCCTGCAGCACGGCAAGTGCACGGTCGTCGCCCAGCGCGCCCAGCGCGTCGATGGCCTCTGCCTTGTCGGAGAATTTGCGCGCGTCCAGTGCCTGGACCGCAGCTGCGAATGGGTCGTCGGCGTTGGTCTGTGCCGGGGCCGGCACCGTACTCGCCGCGAGCAGCGCCAGGACCAGCAGGATGCTGCTGAGCGCCATGATGATACCGTGGACGCGCACCGCGCCCGTGGAATGGCTGGCCGCCATAAGGACCGTCCCGAATTCGTGTTTCTTGATTTTTTATTTTTTGTTTGGGGCCGAAACCGGCCGCCCCGGTACCTCCGGGGCGGCCGAGATCGGGAGGTACGTACTTAGTTGGTCAGGTGCTTGGGCTTCTCGCAGTTGCCGCAGACCCAGGGGTAGGTCCAGTCGGCGGTCAGCTTGGCGCTCTCGGGGATGAAGTCGCTCCAGGCATCGCCCACGACCACACCATCGGTTTCCCACACCGTGGCGAACTGGCCATCATCCTGGATCTCGCCGATCAGGACCGGCTTGGAGAGATGATGGTTGGTGTTCATGACCGCGACACCGCCGGTCAGGTTCGGAACTTCCTGGCCGTACATGGCCTGGCGCACCGCATCGATGTTCGTGGTACCGGCCTGCTGCACCGCCTGCGCCCACATGTTGAAACCGATGTAGTGGGCCTCCATCGGATCGTTGAAGACGCGGGCGTCGTCACCGATGAACTTGTGCCACTTCGAGATCACCTCGTTGTTGAGCTCGTCGTCGACGCTCATGAAGTAGTTCCAGGCGGCGAGATGACCGACCAGCGGACCGGTGTCGATGCCGGCGAGCTCCTCTTCGCCCACGGAGAAGGCAACGACCGGGATGTCTTCGGCCTTGATGCCCTGGTTGGCGAGCTCCTTGTAGAACGGCACGTTCGCGTCGCCGTTGATCGTCGAGACCACGGCGGTTTTCTTGCCGGCCGCGGCGAACTTCTTGATGTCCGAGACGATGGTCTGCCAGTCGGCATGCCCGAACGGCGTGTAGTTGATCATGATGTCCTCGGCCGGAACGCCCTTGGCCTTGAGGAATGCCTCGAGGATCTTGTTGGTCGTGCGCGGATACACATAGTCGGTGCCCGCGAGGACCCAGCGCTTCGCAGCACCACCATCTTCGCTCATCAGATACTCGACGGCGGGAATGGCCTGCTGGTTCGGCGCGGCGCCGGTGTAGAAGATGTTCCGGGAGGACTCTTCGCCCTCATACTGGACCGGGTAGAAGAGCATTCCGTTCAGCTCCTCGAAGACCGGCAGCACGGACTTGCGCGACACCGACGTCCAGTTGCCGAAGACCACGTCGACCTTGTGCTGCTCGATCAGCTCGCGAGCCTTCTCCGCGAACAGCGGCCAGTCGGATGCCGGATCGACCACGACCGGCTCGATCTGCTTGCCGAGCAGTCCGCCTTTCTTGTTCTGCTCATCGATCAGGAACAGCATGACGTCCTTCAGCGCGGTCTCGCTGATGGCCATGGTTCCCGACAGGGAATGCAGGATCCCCACCTTGATGGTGTCGGCCGCCTGCGCCGACGCGCTCATCGCGAGCGAGCCTGCGAGCACACTCGCCGCCGCAATGGTTTTCAGGCTTTTGAACATTCTCCGCCTCCGGGCTTATTTTGTGTTGCGATGCAATATCTACCGCAAGCCACGTGCCAGAGTGGGGAAACAAAGTAACACATTGATAATAAATGGGTATTCGTTGGGGTGCGCAGGAATGTTGCAACCAACATGTCTATTAATTGATCAGTTTTATGATAATGATTATTTTTTGATCAGTTTCGGACGAGCTGCCTCGGATGCGCTTGCGGCGCATTGCACGATGCCGGAATTGCAGGCAGTTTCGCCACGAACCAATGGAGCGATGCCATGCGCACCCTCACCGGAAGCTGCCACTGTGGCGATATCACCGTGG
>Ga0181579_10003340_pt1 | contig 12730 bp, 9 predicted proteins | sample 071ome_24_FD_132996 | JGI IMG/M metagenome (GOLD analysis project Ga0181579, IMG submission 132996) | Coastal salt marsh microbial communities from the Groves Creek Marsh, Skidaway Island, Georgia - 071402CT metaG (megahit assembly) | ecosystem: Environmental > Aquatic > Marine > Intertidal zone... | reverse complement strand
GGGCCTTGCTCATCGCTAGACAAATCCATCTGCCTGAACTCGAACGGCAGTGCATCCTACCGTTCGCATAGGTAGGAGGAGTCCAATTGTTTTTTCCAGATAGGACGTGAAAGCGGGCCAGTTCAACAAATTGCTCAGAGTCCGCTTGAAGTAAGGCGAGCTCTCCCCTGTCACTCAATACAACGAGAATATCATCGACCAGTATGAGTGTTCCAACTCCATACCCTTTTTCTTCCCAACATTTTTTACCATTTTGCAGATCGAGGCAAAAGAGCGTCGCCTGAGACGCCCGGGTTCCAGTCTGCCCATGAATCCCAAAGGCGTATCCGCCTCTTTGGACCAAACTTGCCATCTGGCAAGAAATCCCATCTGACTCCCAAACCGCTTTGGGTTCACGCCCATGAAAATCAACCAAAGCCGCCCCTTTTCCGTATGCACTGGCGACCAAAATCTGCTTCCCCAGATCAAGGGGTTGAGCGGCATTTACCTCGTAGCGGGTAACATGAGGGTAATGAAAAACTTCCTTTCCATTGTTCAAGTTGTGGATCGAAAGCCCCATTTGATTAAAAACCACAATTTCATCTGGAAAAGAACTTCGAATGTAGGGACTTGCATATCCAGCACCGGCGTTACCCCATCGCCAAATCTCTTTACCGGTTCTACGGTTAAGGGCGAGCAGAGAACCTTCGGGAGCACCTAATTGCAGGACTAATTTTTCTTTTACTGCTAGCGGAGCACCGGAAAACCCCCAAGTCGGTCTTTCGCCATCAAAATCTTCCACCAAATGCCTCTTCCAAATCTGCCTCCCGGTTCTAGCCTCAAGGGCAAATAAATGTCCATCGTGTCCTTGGAGGTAAAGAACATCTTGATAAATCGTCGGTGTCGACCGGCTGCCACCCTGGAAATATTTATCTCCCAATTCCGAGGGATATGAATGGGTCCATAAGGTTTTGCCTGTTTGTGCATCTACGCAAAATAAGGTGTTTTCTCCGTCTTTGTAGCCTTGGGTATAGGCCATCCCGCCCACTTCAATAACCGAGGAATAACCCAGCCCTACTTCTTTTTCCCATAGCACTCCGGGCTCTTCCCCTTGCCAATTTGTTCGCAGGCTTTTTTCGGAACTCCGATGATCCCGGTATTTTCCACCATAAGTAGGCCAATCTTCTGCCGACAGGTAAGCTGTTAATGTGAATGAAAGGCCAAAGAGGAGGTACGACTTCATACCTAACTCCATGATAGTTCAGTTTGACGAAGTCAACGAGAAGGGGAAGGAAACTAAGCGGGGCGAAAAGAAAAAGTATACGCCTAGAAAGAAAGAGATTCTGATGGGTCCCCAGTGTTTAGAGAAACAGCGATGTCATCGGAATAATACCGAGATGAATTGGCAAGCAAAGCATCAGGTCCACTTTTACGAATATTCACCGAAACTACCACAAATTCGGTACCGCGGGGCAGGCTGACGCCAGATATCAATGGCTCCCAAGTTTTGGGATCGATATCACACTGTAAAGTGGACTCCCAATACCCAAGACCATCCTCCTCGCCCCGTCCCTCTCCTTTGAGGGCATGAAATGTTAGGGCAAATTCGGCACCTTCCTGGGAAGCATTGAAACTCTGGTTAAACTGGGCCTCCACATTTAAGTAAACTTCTCCCGTGGCCATGTTTGTGGCCATGTCACGAAGATCCAAAATTTGGATCATTTCAGCGGAACTTGCGGTTTGAGCTTCGACATCGACCGACAATGGACTCATCGCCATCATCTCCATACCACTTGCAGGAAGCACGCCATGTTCTGTTGGGGTGGATAGATGTGCCATCCGGTTAAGACGATGAAGGGGACCCACCTTTTCAATTTGTCCATATTCACTGGCTACCTGCCTACTCTTCAACATCTCTATTCCAGAAATGACTCTATCCATGTAAAGCGAATCTTCATCTATTGTATTTGTGGATAGCAGATCAAAAGAACGGGTGGGGATTGAATCAGGGGTGACAAGTCCTTTGTTCAAGATTGTACCCGAAGCCAGCGGCTTTTCTTTCGAAGCTAGAGAGACATGGGCGACCCATTCAGAGGAAAAGGGCGTGTGAGATGGGTGGCTAAAATTCCACCAACCTGCAAACAAAGCAACGAATACGGCCGCCATCGATGCAACCCATGGCATAAAGGGAAAGGGGATGAGCTTGTTCCTGTTTTGTTCAATTTGCTCAGGATCAGCTTCCTGCTCCCAATGGATCAAAGATTCCAGCTGGATAAATTCCAGATATGCTTTTCGGTTGTTGCTTGAGGCGTTGAGAAGAAACTCGAGTCGGGCAAATTCCTCTCTAGTTATGATCTCGTCAAGTACCTTGCTAGCAAGCAGGAAGATCTCGTCGCTATTTTGAATGGGGTGCATTTTTGAGGTAGTTCATTACCTATTAGCACTTAATGGAAAAATAATACAAAAAGTTTAAAATAAATTTTTAATTTTCCGCTTCCAATTCCAGCACGGGCAGTTTTTGCCTGACGCATTGTAGGAGATTTTTCCGAATCCGATGCAGAGTGGCCGAGACCGAACCAATTGGCCTGCCCATCTTCTGGCAAATTTCCTTGAGGGAGGCTTCTTCCTTGAAGCGGAGGTGGGCCATGTCCTTCATGTGGGCTGGAAGTTCATCATAGCATAGTTGAAGCGCTTTCTGGGAAAGTTTGAGCTGCGTTTGATCCGACGCTTCATCAGCAAGGGATTCTATCATCTCATTACTGAAGCAAATTTTGCTACGGCGAGCCTTGGTCATGTGAGCCATGACCTGATAGCGGGCGATTTGAAAGGCCCAGGCCTGAAAATTACCAGTTTCGTCATATTCTTCAGATTTTCTGCAAAGCACCAGATTGGTCTCCTGCAATACATCCTCGGCCTCGGTTCGATTAGGCAGGAGGCAGAGAATGTATGAGTATAATGCTCGCTGCAACCGGACGAGTTTTTGTGAAAACTCAAACGATATGTAATCTTTGCTCACTTATCTATTCGATTGCTGTTTCAGGGATAAGTCAACACAAGTTAAGTTTGGCTAGCTACAACCAATAGTTGCAAAATTTGCTGATATTCTTTCTTGTTAATGTATGCAAACCTGGCATTGCATCGTCCTAATTGCCCTGACGATCGGGGGCTTTATGTATGCCACTTTTCTTAAGGAAATCGATCGGGAAAGTGAGCTTACACTGGAACAACTCGGTTCTTCCATAGAAACACCCCTCCCTGCGAAGGAAGATCCTTCTGTCGATTTTGGCAGGGAACAGGGCACCGACAGCGGTGCATGGGCAAGAAAAGTACTTTTTTTGCAAGCCACGGACAGAAAAAGACCCTTTCTCGATCTACATCAAAGTGCAATTGCCGGTGAATTTTTCATAGAAGTTCTTTTGGGGGAGCTTGAGCTGGCCGGGCGTCTTAAAGAACAGATATTCAGTGCATTTCGAAGTGAGTTGCACTCCCTTAATGAAGCAACCATTTTAAAGTCTCTAATTTCTTACGTCCCGGAATCAAATCATATTCTGGAGATTATTTGTAGAGGACATTCTCAAAGAACAGCGGATTTATTGGCCGAGTTTATACTTAGAACTTACCCCAAGTCCCTGGCACTCGAAAAAAAAGGGGAACCTCTATTACCTGAATTACGGGAAAGCCTTGATGCAATGGCTGAGTTAGAAAATGAGGCAGGAGAATTAAAACTGGTCATTCACGAAGAGCTAAAAGAGGCACCTGAGGATAGCATTGAGGTTATGGCTCTGCAGTCCGAGATTGTCCAAATTGATCAGGAGGTTGGCTCATTAAAACTTTACTTGATTGAAATCGATTCGATTCACAGAAACAAGGAACATCCGTTGAATTATTTGCAGGTGAGGGCAATCGCAGAATTTGGTAAGGTGAAAGAATTATCGGATATCTTGTCGCAACTTAAATCCATGGTCGAAAATCCGGATTTGAATGACTTCACCCGCAATGAAGTTAAGAAAAATATCGAAATAACTAGCAAGAGCCTGGAGGGTGAAGTTGTAGAGGCGATTGAGGAAATTAAGTTCAGGGTTGAAACCTTACTAAACAAAAAAAAGGAACTCCAGAAATCGGTTATAGATACTATCCAAGACCATCGCATATCCATTTCAAAGGATCCTGCAGTCGCAAAACTGGATGATATTAGAAAGAGGCTCGCCAAGCTCAAAAATGAATTTGACGAAAAGAACCTTGAGTGGATCGCAGCGAAGAGGTCTTTTTCCCTGATTCCCAAACCTTGACTAGCTTACTGTATGGGGCAGCCGTTGTACCAAGATTTGTCTTAGGGTAAAATCTTCAATCCGTGAAAAGCCGATTAAATCTTTTTCGCCCGCGCTTGGTCCTGCCACATGTGCTCAAAAACTATAAACCCTCTTTCCTGCAAGGAGATTTTAGAGCCGGCACCAATGTCGCCCTTTTGGCGATTCCTCAAGGCATGGCCTACGCACTGGTCGCGGGACTGCCCATTCACTACGGGCTTCTGGGCTCGGCAGTTGCAGCCATCATGGGAAGTCTCTGGGGAGGAGGAAAGTTCATTACGCTTGGCCCGACCAATGCTACTGCCGTTCTCTTATTTGGTGCCTTTGCTAGCATGGGACTGGTCAAAGCAGATGGACTGACCAACCCTGAGGGGCTTTTGCTATTACCCCTCATTTTGATTTTTTCTGGCTTATTTCTCGTCATTGCCTGCGTTTTCCGAATCTCATTTATTGTACAGTTCGTCTCCCGGACCGTCATTACCGCTTATGTCACCGCCGCCGCCTGTTTAATCATCGCCAATCAATCAAGGCATGTGCTTGGCATCGTGCCACAGGAGGGTCCTCCTCCTTCCACTTTCCTGGAAATTCTTCTTTTTCTGATTAAAAACTTTGCCTCCGTTTCCCTCCCTACTCTGTCACTAAGTTTAATAACAGCAGCGATTTACCTCTTCTTTCACTTTCGCGCTCCCAAATTTCCTAATGTTGCCATTTCTTTAATTCTTAGCTCTTTAATTGCCCATGGGTTGGAAATATGGGGGTATTCTTTCACCACACTTGATGCTTTTGCGATCGGCAAAAACCTGATCAGCCCTCCCCAATGGGAACTGGGGCTTACCTATTGGAATGTCATTCTTTCCACATCATTTGCCGTTTGCCTGCTTTGCTTGCTCGAAGGTTTATCCATCGGAAAATCCTTATCGGCCAGAGCTGGTGCCCGTATCGATACAAACCAAGAAACCTTTTCCATTGGATTGGGTAATGTAGGATGTGCCCTCTTTTCAGGTATGCCTGCCTCCGGTTCCCTGACCCGATCCACATTGAATGTTGATAGTGGCGCACTAAGCAATGTCGCCAATTTAATTACGGGAGTTCTCATTATTATAGGTCTCTTGTTGCTGGGTGATCTAGTCAGTTTTGTACCACTCTGTAGTCTTTCTACCCTAGTTATCTTCATCGGGCTCTCTTTGATAAAAGCTCGGCAAATTAAGACCGTTTCGAAGGCTACCCGTTCTGATGGATTCGCTTTTGCCATAACCTTAGTTTTTGGGCTGACTGTATCTTTGCAGATCGCCATTTTTGCGGGCGTGCTAACCTCAGTTCTGCTTTTTCTAAGAAAAGTCGCACAACCTCAAATGATTGAATACGGATATACCGAAGAGGGGAGTTTGGCAGAGGCATCTCCTCAAACCAAAAGAGCTGAACCTGAAGTTTCCATAGTACATGTAGAAGGCGAACTATTTTTTGCGGCTGCAGATCTATTTTATGAACAAATTCGAAGAGTTGGGGATGACCCCAACATCAAGGTGCTCGTCTTAAAAATGCTCAACGCCCATCACCTCGATGCCACCTCCGTTCTCGCCCTTGAAGAGTTACTCGATTCCTTAGGAGAAAAAGACTGCCATGTTCTTCTTTGTGAGATTAGAAAGGAAAACCTTCGAATTCTTAAAAACTCGGGTGTTTTATCTAGAATTAATCGCAGAAATATATTTCCCTACATCACCCACAATCCCACTTTATCGACTGCCAAAGCAATCAGGCGTGCCAAAGCTCTCGTGGAAGGGACGCCCGCTAAAGTTACTATTTTTAGTGAACAAAAGAGGTAAGTGCTCGTCTAAGATTCTCGATTAATTACTAACTCTTCGTTCAAGAGCTCTTAGGGATTCCTGCTCTTTGGCTTGATCATTTCTTCGCTGATTCGTTTTGGGGTATGGAAAAAAAGGCATGCGAGTTTTCTAAAATCCTATCAGCCAAATCCTGCTGAGGGATCTGCAAAATTTCGCTTGCCTGATGCCCGATAGTTGGAAGGAAGCTTGGTTCATTTCTTTTTCCCCTGTAAGGCACCGGGGCGAGGTAGGGACTGTCTGTTTCGATCATCATTTTATCTGCCCCATAATATTTGATCGCCTGCAATAAATTCTCATTTTTTGGAAAGGTAATAATTCCAGTGAATGATGCCCAACCTCCACGCTCCATCAACTTGGCTATTTCAGTAACTCCCTCCGTAAAGCAGTGAAAGACCACCTGCTCCCAATTCACTCCTGATCGATCGATCTCGCTGACACAGTCATCGAAGGCCGCCCGGGAATGAATAATCACTGGGCAACCCAACTCCCGGGCCAAATGCAACTGCTGGCGTAAAGCTTGCTTTTGCCAAAATACGATCTCCTCTGCTTTGCGGTTATCTGCAGGGAGGCGAAAATAATCGAGCCCCACCTCCCCCAGGGCAACCGGCTTCGGGGAATTTTTCCAAAATTGCTTGAGGGTCGATAGCTGCTCTGCCCAGTTCTCGTCAATATATACAGGATGCAACCCAGCGGAGTAAAATATCCTCTGACTGTAATCCTTGGATAGTTGTTGATAATCTGTCCAGTCCTCTGGAGATGTGCCCACGGTGATGATTTTTTCCACGCACATTTCTTCCGCCCGTTGCAATACCGATTCCAGTTCGCCCCTTCTCATAAAGGTCTGCAAGTGGCAATGTGTATCAAACCAAGACATCTACTCGACCAATACGAAAACTTCTGTCATGATCGCGAACTTAATCGCTTCTTTGTGAAGAAACCTTTTATCTCCCAACATTGATATAACTATGGAAAATGTAATCATTTTAGGAACCGGATGTGCTGGATTCACCGCAGGCATCTACACAGCACGTGCAAACCTAAATCCCTTAATCCTCGAGGGCAAACAGCCGGGCGGTCAATTGACCACCACTTCGGAAGTCGAAAATTTTCCCGGCTTTCCCCAGGGGGTGGATGGATACGAACTGATGGACAATTTGCGCAAACAAGCGACCAAATTTGGGGCCAGGGTAGAAAATGCCTACATCGACCGAGTCGAATTTTCAGAGGATCGCAAAGTCCTCTACTCTGGAGATAAATCATACGAGGCGAAGGTGGTAATTATTGCCACTGGGGCAGCTCCCCGATTGCTAGGAATCCCAGGAGAGCAGGAAATGTATGGGGGCAAGGGAGTGACTACCTGTGCCACCTGCGATGGTGCCTTTTACCGAAATATGGATGTTGTAGTGATTGGCGGGGGGGACTCTGCCTGCGAGGAAGCTCTCTTTCTTACCCGTTTCTGCTCAAAGGTCACTTTGGTGCATCGCAGGGATGAACTCCGGGCCTCGAAAATCATGGCGGAACGAACCCTTGCTCATGAAAAAATCGAGGCGGTTTGGGACTCGGCCGTGGAAGAAATTCTACCTGACGAAAATGGACGAGTGCGTGCCATCCGAACCAAAAATCTTAAAAGTGGCGACGCTCAAGAGATTCCTTGCAAAGGGGTATTCATTGCCATTGGCCACCTTCCTAACACCAAGCCATTTGAAGGTATTCTAGAACTCGATGCCAATAGCTACCTGGTTCCCTCTGCGGGCAGTATGGTTAAGACCTCCGTACCCGGGGTTTTTGTCGCCGGAGATTGTGCGGACCATGTATATCGCCAAGCCATCACCGCTGCGGGAATGGGCTGCCAGTCCGCCATCGAGGCTGAGCGTTGGCTTGCTGAGCATAACTGACCCCAATTTTGAGGTAAGGAAAATTAGGCATGAGTGTGGCGGGGGGAAGTATTGCGAACTACCTCGAAAATTCCGCCCATCAATACCCCGACCAGCCTGCACTGGTATCCGGGGCGAAAATTCCCGCTTTTTCACCACTCTCCTTTACTGAACTTAATCAAACCGTAGACTTTGCCGTTGGCGAACTGGCTCAGGCGGGCATATCGCCAGGCGAAAAGACTCTTCTTTTTGTCAATCCTGGCCCCGGGCTTATCATCTGGGCGTTCGCTCTCTTTCGATTGGGAGCCGTTCCGGTGGTCATCGATCCCGGAATGGGAATAAAGTCTTTCCTTTCTTGTATCAAAAGAACCCAACCCGAGTCGATGGTAGGTATATCCCGGGCCATTTGGTTAAGCCGTTTGCTCCCCCGTTCTTTTCGCTCCATCCGCCACCGCTACAAAGTAAAACCGGGGTACTTTGGCTCTTGTTCTGCGAGTAAAAATTTACCCACAGCCCCCCGCAGCCAACCGGAAGATTTAGCCGCGATTGTCTTTACCTCCGGTTCCACCGGTCCTCCCAAGGGGGTGCGGTATTTGCATCGCACCTTTGCCGCCCAGATCGATGCCCTCCAGTCGGTCTTCGGGATGGAATCCGGCGAGGTCGACCTGACCACCCTTCCCATCTTCGGACTTTTTAACCCCGCCCTTGGAATTACTTCGGTGCTTCCAGAAATCGACCCTCGCAGACCTGCCCAGGCATCTCCAGAAAAATTGACAGGTGCCTTGGTTCGCCATCAGGTCACCACTGCTTTTGCCTCTCCAGTGATTGGTCAAAAGGTGGCTACTGCCTGCAGGGAAAATGGAATCTCCCTCCCAGAAATGAGGCGCTTCTTTTTGGCCGGTGCTCCGGTTCCTCCCAGCTTGGTCGCAGATCTTGGCAAATGCCTGGCCAATGGACAGGTCCTCGTGCCCTATGGTGCCACCGAAGCCCTGCCTGTTTCCTGGACTACGGGCACGGAAATTCTTGCAGTGCAAGAGTCCATCATCTCTGGAAAAGGCTCCCTGGTTGGCCATCCCGTTCCTGGGGCTTCGGTAAAAATCCTCCCTGTGGCCAATCCCCCTTTGCCAAATTTTCCTGCAGATTATCTGGGCTTGGACCAGGGAGAGGTCGGGGAAATCTGCGTCTCAGGAAATATGGTCACTGCTGGATATGACCGTATGCCCGGAGCAAGCTGTGATGCCAGATTCAAAATTGGGGAGGCAGAATATCACCGCATGGGTGACCTGGGATTATTTGACCGCGATGGAGCTTTACGATTTTTCGGGCGCAAAGCGGAGTGTGTGCACACCAGCCACGGCCCAGTTGAGACCGAAAGGTGCGAACCGGCGATACAACAGTTGAATTGCGTCCATCGCTGTGCCCTGATTGGGCTGGGGTCCGTGCCTGCACAGGAACCTTGCCTAGTAGTCCAGCCCGAGAGGCAGCCTATGCGGCAAAGAGGAGAAACTGCTCTGCGGAAAGAAATTCTCCAAGCCTGCGAAAGTTTATTTCCTCTCCTCCAAATTAAGCGGGTATTTTTCGAGAAGCAGATACCAGTCGATGCTAGGCATAATGCAAAAATTCACCGCCTCGCTCTCACCCGCAAGTGGAACAGCCGGGTCCACCGCAAGCCCATGCTTGGAACCCTACCATGAAGGTACTCATTACCGGTGGCATGGGCTTTGTCGGCCATGCCCTTGCCAAGTGCCTGATCTCCGAAGGTCACGAAGTTCATGCATTGGGACGCACACCCGTACCACCCGAAGAGAAGCTCATTCCTCATCTTCATTATCATTGTTATGATCTTTCTCGTCAGAGAATCAGGCAGTCTTGGTTCAAGGGGACCGATACCGTTTTTCATGTGGCGGCAAAAGCGGGGGTGGGTGGGCCTTATCAGCAGTACAAAATGGCCAACCTCATCGCCACCGAAAAACTGCTCAGTGCCTGCGAGGAAGTAGGTGTTTCCCGCTTTATTTACACCAGTACGCCAAGTGTGGTATTTTCCACCCGGCCCATTTGCCGAGGAGATGAATCCCTTCCCTACTCCAACGAAAACTTTTCTCCTTACGCCACTACCAAAGGCTTGGCAGAACGGAGGGTTCTAGCCGCCAATAATTTTTCAGGCATGCGTACCATTGCCTTGCGCCCGCATCTGATTTGGGGAGAGGGCGACCCCCATCTTCTTCCTCAGGTTATCTCACGTCATCGATTGGGAAAATTGAAAATAGTCGGCGAAGGAAACAACCGGGTCGACCTTACCCATATTGACAATGTCGTCCATGCCCATCTCTGTGGACTCCGGGCAATGTGTAACAATCCAGCATTAGGTGGAAACGCTTATTTTATAGGTCAAAATGAGCCCGTTTGCTTATGGGAATGGCTAAATGGAATTTTTCAGGAACTGCAACTTCCCTGCTTGAACAACAAAGTTGCCTACCGCACCGCCTATAATCTTGGTTGGGCGATCGAAAATCTTTGGAACTTATGTGGAATTAAGAGCGATCCGCCGATGACCCGCTTTATCGCCTGTCAGTTAGCCCATGATCATTGGTTTTCCAGTTCCGCTGCCCAGAAAGACTTGGGCTACCACCCGGTTATTAGCATGACCGAGGCCCTTCACAAGACCTTGCCCTGGCTAAAAAGTCTTTGAAAAACTCGGCCTCTTTACTGCCTGCTATACTCATAGAGCAAACAGCCAACACTTACATTGAGGTTGAGGGAACTGGCCGTTCCCATCATCGGAATACATAACCAATCCATTTCTTCAATCTTCCAAAATTCTCCCAGGCCCAACTTTTCGCTCCCGAAAATAAAAGTCGACCCTACAGGTAGCTTTTCATGTCCCAGTATACCCTTCGCCCGTGCACTGGTAGCGAAGATTTTACGACCCGATTTTTTCAACCATCCAAGCACTTCCGCTTTGCTTCCAGCTGCCAACGGCACATGGCCCATAAGTCCGCGGGAAGACCTGACCACATTTGGATTAAAGTAGTCCAGGGCAGGATCGGAGAGCAGCACACCTGCCCCACCGAAAGCTTCTACACTTCGTAGGATCGCTCCGAGATTGCCGGGCTTTTCCACTTCGTCCAAGACCACCAACGGCCGGTTTTTCTCAAATAAATCATCCGTTATTTCCAAATTCCACGACTGGACCACCCCGATCATCTCATGCCCTCCTGCCCGGTAGGAGGCTTTGGCATGAGCACTGGAAGAAGTTTCCGTTACCGGTATGCCCATCGCACTCAGTTCCTCGAGTTGATCTTCGGCACCATGGCGGGTGGGTAGAACAGGACAACTGTAGACCTCCTGCACCGTTCTGCCCGCTCGGGCAAGGGCGATTAGATCGTCTCCGCCTTCCACAAAAAACACCCCCCGCTCTTTTCGGCGACGGGAAGACTCTCTTAGCTTAACCAGTTCCTTAATCCGTGGATTGGACGGGCTCTCAATCATTGCATTCATCGTTCATTAAGAAAAAGGGTTTTGCCGATTGAGGGCGAGCCCGTTACGAAGCAAAGTGCATGAATCGAGAACCAAAAGGTTTTGTCCCCACCCCCTACCCTTATCACCACGAACTGGAATTGGAGATTTCAGATATTACAAATTTAGGAGTCGGTATTGGTAGGGATGACGGCTGGGTGGTGCAAGTACCCTACTGTTGGCCAGGCGAAAAGGTGAGGGTGAGAATTTTTCGCAACCATGCCAACTATTCCCAGGCGGACTTGGTTGAAGTGACCGAGCCCTCCCCAGATCGCATTGAGCCTCTCTGTAGCCTTTATGGCACCTGTGGTGGGTGCCAGTACCAGGGAGTTCGTTATGAAACCCAGTTGCGATGGAAGCGTGAGCAGGTGGAAAACTCGCTGGTCCGCCTCGGGGGTTTGTCCGTTGAGGTTAAACCTGTTTTACCCTCTCCCCGGCCCTTTGGATACCGCTCCAAGTTAACTCCACATTTTCAGGGCGGACGGCAGGGAAAAGACCTTACTATAGGCTTTTTACGGCAAGGATCACGCAAAGCACTGGTCGATGTTGCCCAATGTCCCATTGCTACGGATGCAATTAATCAGGCCATGCCTGCGGCTAGGGAAGAATTGCAAAAGGCCCCCAAAAGAAAGCGGGGGGGAACCCTTCTGCTTCGCGAGGTGATTGAGGGAGTGGTGACCGACCCCAAACAGCTCGTCAGCGAAAGAGTGGGTGAACTCATTTTTCATTTCAAAGCGGGAGAGTTTTTCCAGAATAATCCTTACATCCTTCCCAAACTGGTTGACCATGTGGTCGCTCAGGCAAAAGCAACAGAGAACCATCTTCTTGTCGACGCCTACTGCGGAGGTGGGCTCTTCGGATTAAGTGCAGCCGCCCAATTCGAAAAAGTCATTGGTATAGAAATTAGCCGGGAAGGATTTGAAGGAGCTCGGACCAACGCCCGGATCAACCGCATCGAAAATGCTGAATTCTTTTTGGGGGATGCCAGTTCTATCTTCGAGGAAATCAAGGGGTTTACCGGTTCCGCGGCCCTCGTAATTGATCCGCCTAGGCGTGGCTGCGATCCCGACTTTCTCCGCCAGGCAATTGAATTTTCTCCCCAGCGCATCGTTTATGTATCCTGTGAGCCTGCGACCCAAGCGAGGGATGCCCGTATCCTCGTCGAGGGAGGCTATCAACCGGTGCTTGCTCAGCCCTTTGATTTATTTCC
>Ga0181579_10003339_pt1 | contig 12732 bp, 12 predicted proteins | sample 071ome_24_FD_132996 | JGI IMG/M metagenome (GOLD analysis project Ga0181579, IMG submission 132996) | Coastal salt marsh microbial communities from the Groves Creek Marsh, Skidaway Island, Georgia - 071402CT metaG (megahit assembly) | ecosystem: Environmental > Aquatic > Marine > Intertidal... | reverse complement strand
GCACGGCATGGATGACGGCGAGATTTTCCTGGAATACCGCCAGTCCGAGAGCTTTTCCTTCGATGACGGGCGGCTCAAAGCCGCGGCCTACGACACCGACCAAGGTTTCGGCCTACGCGCGGTTTTCGAAGATTCCACCGGCTACGCCCATGCCGCCGAGCTTTCCGAGGACGCCATCAAACGCGCCGTCTCCACGGTGCAAGCCGTGCGTGGCGGCAATGTGGGCACCGCCGCGGCAGGTCCTGCGCGCACCAACAATACGCTCTATGTCGACGACAACCCGCTCAACGAGGTGCCGTTCGAAGACAAGATCAAGCTGATGCAAGACATCGACGCCTATGCCCGCGCCAAAGACCCGCGCGTGCGCCAGGTCTCGGCCTCGCTCGCCGGATCGTGGCAGGTCGTCCACATGATCCGCGCCGACGGCCACCAGGTCGGCGACATCCGCCCCCTGGTCCGTCTCAACGTCTCGGTCGTGGTCGGCGACGGCGACCGCCAGGAGACCGGCTCGCACGGCACCGGCGGCCGCACCGGTTACCTCGGCTATATCGATCCCGCGGCTTGGCAAGGCCAAGTCGACGAAGCCTTGCGCCAGGCCCTGGTCAATCTCGAAAGCATCGATGCGCCCGCCGGCGAGATGACGGTCGTACTCGGCCCCGGCTGGCCCGGCATCTTGTTGCACGAAGCCATCGGCCATGGCCTCGAGGGCGACTTCAATCGCAAAAAAACCTCCGCCTTCGCCGGCTTGATGGGCGAACAGGTCGCCGCCAAGGGCGTCACCGTCGTCGACGACGGCACGCTCACGGATCGCCGCGGCTCGCTCACCGTCGATGACGAAGGCACGCCGACCAACCGCACGGTCCTGATCGAAGACGGCATTCTCACCGGTTACCTGCACGACCGGCTCAACGCGCGGCTGATGAACATGGCGCCCACCGGCAACGGTCGCCGCCAGTCCTACGCGCACATGCCGATGCCACGCATGACCAACACCTACATGCTGTCGGGCGATCGCGATCCCGCGGAAATTCTCACCGGCGTGAAAAACGGTCTTTATGCCGTGAACTTCGGCGGCGGCCAGGTCGACATCACCTCGGGCAAGTTCGTGTTTTCCTGTACCGAGGCCTACATGGTCGAAGACGGCAAGGTCGCCGCGCCCGTCAAAGGCGCCACCCTGATCGGCAACGGCCCCGACGTGCTGACTAAGATCAGCGGCATCGGCACCGACATGGGCCTCGATCCTGGCATCGGCACCTGCGGCAAGAACGGCCAAGGCGTCCCCGTCGGCGTCGGCCTGCCCACCATCCGCGTCGACGGCCTTACCGTCGGTGGCACGGCGGCTTAGGCCGCCGCCACCGACGCCCGCGCCGCATCGCACTCGGCGCAACCCACGGCGGGGTCGTGGAGAAACAGCAACGGGTCTTCCTTAAGCGCCGCACAGGCCAGCGCGACCACATCGCGTGACCGAAACAAACGCGCCGTCGCGTGCCCGACCGGTCCCTCGCGCTGCAATCCGTCGGCGCGCAACCAATCGTCGGCCAACGCAAAGCGCGCGCAGCACGAATCGTTCTCCCCGTAATCGATCCGCGTCGGCACCCCGTCCTTCAGGACCGTGATGTGATACGGGAGGCGATACGGCACCCCGGCCATCAACTCGGCAAGATGCAAGCTGGTATCGGCGTCGTGCCCGACACCCAACAAAAGCACCTGGCCATCTAAATCATGCACTCGCCCAACCGCGCTCTTTGCGCTATGGGGCGGCAAAGTCATCGCAGCACCAACGATGTGGGCGGCCTGCGGCCCAACGGCTGCCCAAGCAAACGGATGATCGCTGCGCCGCGCTTCGGGTTGCCGCCAAAAGGCATCCGCCACCACGCCGAGATCGGGGTCCGCCGGCGTCGCGGCCGGATCGAAAACATGATCGTCGTCCCCGGTCCACGACGGCATCACGACCGTCCCGTCCGGCCCCACCGCCACCAATAACGCCTCGATCAACCCCGCCGGCCCGCCCTCGACGGGCCGTACCGCCCGAAACGACGTATGCACCTGTAACACCCCGCCGGGCGTAACGCCCAGCGCGCGGAGCTGATCGGCGATCGCGTTAGGAGTCATCGCGTTGGTTGACGGCCTAACGCAACTCGAACGTCACCGCGAGGTCCATCGACAGCGTCGAGGTGCCCGCCGCCACCGGCACGCTGGCCAAGGCTTCGGACCGGAAGCGCGCCGGGGCGGGCCCGCCGCCGCGACCGGTTTCTGAAATCGTCATCACGCGGCCCAACCGCGCGCCCGCGGCCTCGGCCATCATCGCGGCTTTGCGCTGCGCATCTTTGACCGCCGCGATGCGCAAGCGATCTTGCACGGCTTCGTCCGGGGCAACGAAGAACGTCACGCCATTCAGCGAGTTGGCGCCGCCCTTGATCAGCGCGTCGAGCGTGTCGCCGACGATCGCGGTGTCGCGCACCAAGGCCGTCACGGTGTTGGTTGCGCGGTAGCCGACGATGCGCCGCGCTTGTCCGCGGCCCTCGACCTGATCGAACACCGGCGAGACGTTAAATCCCGAGGTTTGAATATCGGCCTCGGCGACTCCGGCCGCGCGCAAGGCGGTAAATACACCGCGCATCGCCACGCTGTTTTGATCGACCGCCTCACCGGCGCTCCGGGCTTGGCTGACCACACCGGCACTGACGCGCGCGCGGTCGGGCGTCGCTTCGACCTCGGCATGACCGCTCACCGAAATCATTCGCGCCGGTTCCGCAGCTTGGACCTCTCCCGACAGCCCCACCATCGTTGCGACGAACGCAATCAAGAACACTCGCATGGCTTCACTCCCATTTATGTCGGCCCACGATGCCACGACCGCCCCCCGGCGCGCGACTCTCCGCTAGCGGAACGCCTCATCTCGCAGCGCCGCGATCGCTGCCTCAACCGTCATCACCTCTTGCGCACCGTCGCGGCGGCGCAGCGTGACCTGATCGCCCCCCGCCTCGCGCGCTCCCACCGCCGCCAACAGCGGAATCCCCGCTTCGCGCGCATCGACGACCTTGCGCGCGAGACGTTCGGGCCGCACGTCGGCGACGGCGCGATAGCCCGCGGCCACCAAACGGTCGACCACCGATTTGGCATAGGCGACCTGCGCATCGGTGATGCTCGCCACCACGATTTGATCGAGCGCGAGCCACAGGGGCAGGTTGCCCTCGTGGTGTTCCAGCAGCATGCCGATGAACCGCTCGACGCTACCCAACACCGCGTGGTGGATCATCACCGGGCGCACCCGGTCGCCACCGGCATCGATGTAGGCCGCATTCAAGCGCTCGGGCAGCACCATATCGAGCTGCACCGTCCCGCATTGCCATTCGCGGCCTCGACTATCGCGCAAATGGAAATCGAGCTTCGGCCCGTAAAACGCGCCCTCGCCGGGATCGACGCGGTAGGCCAGTCCGGCCGCTTTGGCCGCCGCTTCGAGTCGCGCCTCGGCGGCACCCCACGCGGCATCGGAGCCGGCCCGCACCTCAGGCCGCGTCGAGAACGCCACCTGCACATCGTCGAACCCGAAATCGGCATAGACCTTGTGCAACAGGCCGCGAAACCGGGCGACCTCGTCTTCGACTTGGTCTTCGGCACAAAAGATATGCGCATCGTCTTGCACAAAGCTGCGCCCGCGCATCAGCCCCATCAACGCGCCCGAAGGCTCGTCGCGATGACACATGCCGAACTCGCTATAGCGGATCGGCAAATCGCGAAACGAACGCACCCGTTTGTTGAAAACCTGCACGTGCCCAGGACAACTCATCGGCTTCAGCGCCCGCGATTGATCCCCGTCTTCGAAGGCGAACATGTTGTCGCCGAACTTTTCCCAATGGCCGCTTTATTCCCACAATTTGCGGTCCAGCAGCATCGGCGTGCGAATTTCGCGAAAGCCGAGCCCGCGCATACGTGCCCGGATCGTCTCTTCGACGATGCGAAACAGGGCAAAGCCGCGCGGGTGCCAAAACACCATGCCCGCGGCTTCCTCTTGCTGATGCCAAAGGTCCATGCGGTTGGCGATTGCGCGATGATCTTGGTCGTCCATGTCGTTCTCTCCTCATCACAAAGGCCGGGAGAAGACGGGCACCAGACACAAAAAAGGCCCCGTCCGGATACCGGCGGAGCCTGGGGTGGTTATCGATGTGTGCTTAGCGCACGTCAAAACCCCACGGCCCGCCGCTGCGGGTCGTGGTGGTGGTGTTCATCGCTTGAAACATCATCAACATGGCGCGGACCCTAAATCGGGTTGCAAAGAGGGTCAATATTCTTGTGGACCGTTAAGAGGTCAGCATACGCTTAACGATGAGGCCCTGCCCCGTCGGCAGTTCCAAAATCCGTTGGCTGCGCGCGCCAAACCACGCCTGGTAGGCATCGAACATGGGCTCGTATTCCGACAGCCCAAAATCGTCCAGCAGGATCACGCCGTTCTCGGGGATTCGATCGTAGAAGAACTCAAGTGCGGCGATCTCGGCCCCCGCGCAATTCATATCCAAATGCAGAAACGCGACTTTCTCGGGCGCGGTATCGGCCAAGACGTCGGGTACGGTGCCCGCGACGACATGCACGTTGGACCAAGGCGCAAAACGCTTGCGCACTTGTGCCTCCAGCCCGTCGGCGGAGAACGTCGGCCCCGACAGACGCATTTCCGTCTCGGTGGCATACCGACTGTCCAGCCCTTGGAAGGTATCGTAGAGGTAGAAGTCGCGATCCGGCGCAATAGCTGTGCCCAACGTGCCGAGCGCGGTCACCGCATAGAGCCCCTCATAGACCCCGCATTCGACCAACGCGCCCTCATGGCCCAACGCGGTCGAGATCGCCCAACAATACGCGTGTAGGCGCCACAGTTTGTGAAGGTCTTCGGGTTGCTGGCAAGCGTTCCCGGCAACCTCCATGAAGGTGCGATCGCGGGTGAAGCCGAGATTGCGCGACACGGCAATAAGATTGTCGGCCATAAAGGTGCGCACGCCATGCTCTCGACACACGCGCTGCATGTCATGGGCGCATTCGCGGACGCGGCTCCGCGCAGTAAGCGGAAGGCCCATAGAATAAAAGCTCATGGCCACGAAATCGGGCACCGGGGTTTCTGTCATGTGGCGCACGCTAGGCCGTCTTGGTGAACAAACCCTTAAGGGCTAAGAGGGTGGCGCCGAGACCTCGGCCCGCGCCAAATTGTCGAGCAATGTCGGATCGTCGGGGAAGCGTTTGAGCGCCTCGCGGTAATCCGCCAGCGCCGAGGCATAGTCCCCGGTCTGGTGATGCGCCAAACCGCGCGCGAGATACCCGAACCCGTCGCCGTAGCGGATCAAACGCCCGGCTTCGTCGCGCAAGCGCGCATGATCGCCCAGCCGCAATAACGCCTCGACGCGCGTCCGCAGCGCCAAATCAGGGACGATGCCTTCGATCACGGGCGTCTCGACACAGCGCGTCAGGGCGGTCCGTTCTAGCGCCACGCGACAGATCACCTGAATCTGGCGCAAGGCCTGCTCGGCAATGTCGGTGTTGGCCGGGTCGCGCCGCGCCTCCGGCGACTGGGTGGCCCGCGCCACCGTGTCCTGACAGGTCTCGATCATCGTCGCGCCGTCCTGGGTGGGGCTGCCTTGCACGCAGGCGCTGAGCGAATCGCGCGCCGCCGCCGACGGATTGGGGTCGAACACGCCCAACCACCACAGCCCAAGCGCGACGATCGCCACGTCCACCACGACCCCGCCCACAATAAAGTAGGCGAGATAGCGCCGGTTCATGCCGCGCATCTTGGCCATCGCCGTCTCGAACAACGACGGCGGGTCGGTTTTGGGATCCTCGGGTTCGCTCACGGGCGGCATCATAGCCGCCCGGAGACGCGAAGGGGCGAGCCATTAGTTTAGTGGCCAGCGCCACCACGGGGTTTGCGACACCGATCGCACCTCGCCGGCCGTCACCCCGATATCGCGCCGCCCGCGCGAATCCAGCATACCCAGGGCGGCCCGGTCGCGACGCGCTTTGGCCCAACGCCGCGCCAAGACCACCAAGCCCTTGGTGAGGCGCGCCATGGTGCCCCGACGGGGCTCGTGCCGGCGGGTTTGGGTAAGTTCGCCCATTGCAATCTCGGCCATCGGTCTATCCTTTTTCGCCCACATTTCTGCGGATTTTCGGGAAAACCGGGCAGCAGACCCACCCGGTTCTTGCGCCTCTAATAAGGGGCAGGCCCGACCATCAATCAAACGAATTGATTTGAAGTCACCAATCAGAATTGCTTATGTCGGGATCATGCACCGCAATCTTGATATCGACCTCCTGCGCACCCTCGTCGCCATCGCCGAGACCGGCTCGTTCACCGCCGCCGCCGAGCAGATCGGGCGCACCCAATCGGCAATCTCGATGCAGATGAAACGATTGGAAGAACAAATCGAGCGCCCGCTGTTCGTCCGCGACGGGCGCACCAGCACACTCACCCCGGCCGGCCAAGACCTGCTCGATTACGCGCGCCGCATCTTGCGACTACAGGACGCCGCCTTGTCCTCCCTCCGCGAACCGGAAATGGAAGGCGCGGTCCGGGTCGGCATCCCCGACGATTACGTCGGCGTGTTCATGCCGCCGATCCTCGCGCGCTTCGCACGCTCGCACCCGCGTGTGCAAGTCGACCTGCGCTGTGAAACCTCCGACCGGTTGCGCGATTCGTTGTTGGCCGGCGAAATCGATTTGGCGGTCGTCACCTGCGGCGCGCTGACCGAAGAAAGCCAGCCGCTCAAAAAAGAATCCGTCGTGTGGGCCGCGCCGCGCGAGCACCGCGTCGAAGACGAGCCCGTTCTTCCGCTTGCCCTCTTCGCAGCCCCCTGTCGGGTCCGAGAATCGACCATTCAAGCCTTCGACAAGATGGATCGCGACCACCGCATCGCCTACGTCTCGCCCTCGCTGATGGGATTGTTCGCCGCGGTCAACGCGGGACTCGCCGTCACCACCATCGGCCGCAGTGCGCTCACATCCGGGATGCGCACCCTGACCGAGGAAGACGGCTTCCCGCCACTGCCCGACATCGTGCTGACGTTGGAGCGCACGCCGCGCGAACGTTCCGCCGCCGTCGAGGCCTTGGCCACCCACATCATCGAATCGTTCCGCGACGAGGCGAACGTCCCCCGCGTCCCGCCCAACGCGGGTCCCGAATATTGGCAACGCCCCAGCGCCGCCGAGTAGTGCTCTAGTAGGCTTCTTCCTCGAAGACGGGGTCGACGCTGCCGCCCCAAGCCCCGGCGTAACGCACCAGCAAGTCTTCGGCCGGGGCATTGCCGCTGCGTTGGATGTCATCCAGCGGATCGAGGAACCCGCCTTCGTCGGTGCCCATCCCGTCGAGCCGCGCGCGGTCGCGCAATCCGCCTCGCGCGATTTCCAGCACGCGGCCTGCAAGGTCGCCCACGGTGCCATTGCGGAACGGCGTCTTCAGCGCCGTCTTGGGCACTTCGGTGCGCAGGTATTCATGCTCTTCCAGCGTGAAGTCTTTGACCAAATCCCACGCGGCATCGAGCGCGCTTTGGGAATAGGTCAGCCCGACCCATAACGCCGGCAGCGCGCATATGCGGCCCCACGGCCCGCTATCGGCGCCGCGGAATTCCAAGAACCGTTTCATGCGCACTTCGGGAAACAACGTCGTCATGTGGTCTTCCCAATCGCGCAAGGTCGGCTTTTCGCCCAGCAACGCCGGCAGCTTGCCGTCGAGGAAATCGCGAAAGCTTTGGCCCGAGGCATCGAGGTAGGTGCCGTTGCGATAGATGAAATACATCGGCACATCGAGCACGTGATCGGCATAACGCTCGAAGCTCATGCCGTCCTCGAACACGAACGGCAGAATGCCGCAACGATCGGGATCGGTGTCGGTCCACACATGACTGCGCAGCGACAAGAACCCGTTCGGCTTGCCTTCGGTGAACGGCGAGTTGGCGAACAGCGCGGTCGCCACCGGCTGCAACGCCAGGCCGACGCGAAACTTCTTCACCATGTCGGCTTCGGACTGAAAGTCGAGGTTCACCTGCACCGTGCAGGTGCGAAACATCATGTCGAGACCCATCGAGCCCTTGGTCGGCATGTAGGCCATCATGATGCCGTAGCGCCCCTTGGGCATCACGTGGACATCCTCGCGCCGCCACTTCGGGTTAAAGCCCAGGCCCAGCATCCCCGAGCCGGTTTCGGCCCCGATCTCTTTGACTTGCTTAAGGTGCGTGTTCACCTCGATGCAGGTCTCGTGAATGTTTTCCAGCGGCGCGCCCGACAACTCGAACTGCCCGCCCGGCTCCAGCGTGATGCTTTGCCCGTCCATGGTCAGCGCGATCGGGTTGCCGTTTTCGAGATGCGGTTCCCAGCCGAACCGCGTCAGCCCGTCCAACAGCGCGCGAATCCCCGGGGTGCCGTCATAGGGCAGCGGGCGCAGGGTCTTGAGGTTGAACGCGAATTTCTCGTGCTCGGTCCCAATGCGCCAATCCTCGGGCGGCTTGCAGCCCGATTCGATGAAGTCGACCAGCTGTTGCTTGTTCTCGACCGGAATCCCGGGGTCGTCTGCCGGTGGCGCCGACATAGCTAGTCGGCCGCCCGGCAGGGCGTGTCACACGCAATCATCGATGATCTTCCGAAGTCGTTATCGATTGTTGGCCCGCAGTATTGCCGTCCTCGATTCGGAATGCAAAGCAGGTAAACCCGTCCCGCAACCCTGCCATGCGCCTAGCGCCAATCTCCGAGATGCGCCTGCACCATCGTCAGCGCGGCAATTGCCGCGGTATCGGCACGCAACACGCGCGGACCCAGCGCAACCGGCACCGCAAACGGCTTGGCCGCGATCATGGCGCGCTCGTCGGCCGAGAACCCGCCCTCGGGACCGATCAAGACCGCCCACGACCCCGGCGCTTCGCCTGCCATGGCGGTCGCGATCGGGGTGCCGGCACCGGATTCGTCGCAAAACAATAAGCGCCGGTCCGCCGGCCAGGCATCCAACACCGCCGCCAAGGGTTCGACGGCCACGACCTCGGGCACGGTCATGCGCCCGCATTGCTCGGCCGCCTCGATCACCAAGGCTTGCGCCCGGGTCTGGTTGAGATCGCGCACGCTGGTGTGGGCGCTCAATACCGGCACCAGCCGCGACGCGCCCAACTCGGCCGCCTTCTCGATCGTCACATCGAGGCGTGCCTTTTTGATCGGCGTGAAGACCAACCACAAATCGGGCTCGTCGACATGCGCCCGCGCCCGCTCGCCGACCTGCAACGCACCCTCGCGGCGTCCGAGCGCCTCGACCGTGGCGCGCCACTCGCCGTCGCGCCCGTTGAACACCAACAGCGCATCGCCCGGCCCCAGCCGCATCACGTTCTTGAGGTAGTGCGCCTGTTTTTCGTCCAACGGCACGGTCGCGGCCGCGCCCAAATCATGCGGGACATAAAGACGGATGGACGGCGCGGGGTGCGGGGAAGCCATGCTAGAACCATAGCAATGACTTCGCCCGACGACACCGTCCTTCCCGATTCCGTGCGCGGCCACTGGGTCGACCGCAGCCCGGCGCGCTTGCGCCCCTACCTGCGCCTGGCGCGCCTCGACCGCCCGATCGGCACCTGGCTTTTGGTGTGGCCCGGTTGGTGGGCCATCGCGCTGGCCGCGGCACTCACCGCAGACGCGCCCGACACCCGGCCCTGGTTCGGCCTGCCCGATCTGTTCTTGTTGGTGTTATTCGGCATCGGCGCGCTCGCCATGCGTGGCGCCGGCTGCACCTATAACGACGTCGTCGATCGCGACATCGACGCGCAAGTCGAACGCACCCGCGGACGGCCTATTCCGTCAGGTGCTGTCGGCGTGCGTGGCGCCGTCGCCTGGTTGATCCTCCAAGCGCTCATCGGATTCGCCGTCTTGATCACGTTCAACACGTTCGCGATCTGGCTCGGCGTCGCCTCGCTCGCCTTGATCGCGGCCTACCCGTTCATGAAGCGCATCACGTGGTGGCCGCAACTGTGGCTCGGCCTCGCCTTCAACTACGGCGCCCTGCTGGGCTGGGCCGCCATCACCGGCGGTCTCTCCGCCGCCCCTTTATTGCTGTATGTCGGCGGCATCTTCTGGACCTTGGGCTACGACACGATCTACGCCCACCAAGACACCGAGGACGACGCCCTTGTCGGCGTCAAATCCAGCGCCCGCTGGCTCGGCCCCCGTACCCGGCCCTTTCTTTTTGTCGCCTACGCCGCGACCACGATCCTGATCGCCGCCGCCGGCGCAACGGCCGGGCTCCACTGGCTGTTCTATCCCCTACTCGGCCTCGCCGCGTTGCATCTCGCCTGGCAAGCCCGCACCCTCAAGATCGACTCCCCCGACGACTGCCTCGCCAAGTTCCGCAGCAACCACCACACCGGGGCGTTGGTGTTCTTGGCGATCGTCATCGGCAGCGTCCTGGCCTAACCCCCAACGCCGCACTTCTAAGATGTCATCCTGAGGAGGCGCCAAAGGCGCCGTCCCGAAGGGCCCGCCGACGCACCGCAAGGCGTCCGCATTCTTCCGCGGACGCCGCGCGCACCGCGCGTTCGTGCACTCATCACTCCTCCCCCTGTCTGAGGGGGAGGTCGGGAGGGGGTTCTCACCCAACAGATTCCTATCGCCACCAACCCCCTCCTCAGTCCTCCCCCTGCCAAGCAGGTGGAGGAGGCCCTAAAGCCCCGCAGCGCGCGCCGATATCGTCATCCTGAGGAGGCGCCAAGGGCACCGTCTCGAAGGGCGCCTCAAAGCAAGGGCGTTACTGCAGCGTCGGCAGCAACTGCTTGTAGCCCTTGAGCTTGACCTTCACCCCGTTCTTATGGAGCCGCGCGGTGTACGCCGCCCGTGCCTCGGGGTTGGTCGCGGCTTCGAGCAAGAACGCTTCCAGCGTCATGTCGGGCGCGATGCCTTCGTGGGCGGCCTGCAGCACGCGCTCGTGCCCGGAGGTCTGAAAGTTGCGCTCGCGCGCCTCGACTTCGCTGTAGCCGACCAGCGCGCCGTCGTGTCCCATCGCCGGCGCGGCACTTTGGTACATATAGACCTCTTCGCGCAGGCCGATCGCATCGATCATCGCCAGGATGCCGGTCAGCTTGCCGAAGGTATAGGCCGTGCCGTCGCGGTCCGGTCCCAACTCGGTGTCGTGCATGACCTCGAGTTGCTCCTCGGTCAACCACGTGACATAGGTCGTCAGCCGCGTACCGGGCGAAGGCGCCAGCATCGCGGGGATCGCCCCGTAACTCGAAAAGCGCGCCGAATAGACCACGTCGAACCCGGTCAGCGCGGTCTTCAGCACCGGAATGCCTTCTTCTTCGCCCAGGTCGGGATACTTGTTCACCAATTGCTGGGGCGAGGCGTTCGAGCCATAGGCCAACACCGGAGTCCGCTCGGCGGTGTCGTCGGGCGGATTCATCCGTTTCAGCGGCACCGGCGCGCCCTGAAACAAGATGTAGCTCGTACTCGGCACGTCGTAGGGATAACTCTTGGCGCGGACCAGCCGTTCGGCGTCGCTCGGTTCTGTCATGTCTTGCCTCATGCCCTTGTCAGGCCGGTGTTGTACAGGATTTGCGCGAGGTGTGCGCCACGGTCAATCGAGCGGCTTGGCCCCGCCGGGCACCGGCACCTCGAACGTGTTCAGCACCATGCTGATCAGCGTGTAATAGCCGCAAAGCCCCACGAGATCGGTCACGCCGGTCTCGCCCAATTGCGCCGTGGCCTCGGCGTAGGTCGCATCGTCCACGACGTGATCGCGGTGCAGCGCGTTGGCAAAATCGTAGACCGCTTTTTCGTCGGCCTGCATCGACGCGCGCGGATCGTCGCCCACCCGGATGGCTTCGATGATCGCATCGCTTAGCCCGCCCTTGGCGGCGAACTTGGCATGTTCGTGCCATTCGAACTGCGCCGACCAAAACCGCGCCGTCACCAAGATCGCCAACTCCGACAACCGTGGCGGCAAGGCGGAATCAAAGCGCAAATAAGCCCCCAGCGACTGTGCCCGGGCGCACAATTCGGGGCTGCGCAACAGCGGATGAAAAGGCCCCACCACGGCACCCCGCGGGCCCGCCACCATCGCGTCGTGCACCACGCGTTGCGCGTCGGTCAGGGTCTTGGGGTCGGCTTCGGCAAAGCGGCTCACGGCGTCACTCCGGTTGATCGATTTTCGGTGATATACCATGCGCTGCCCCTTCGGGGCCAAACCGTCACGCCCGCGAGGGCCAAACCGTCAACGGGACCACAACCGCGCATGTCCTTCGCCACGCTCCGCGACTTTATCCAGCACCTCGAAACCCGGGGTGAGCTGGTGCGCGTGCGCGAACCGGTCTCGACGCATCTCGAGATGACCGAGATCCAAACCCGGCTGTTGGCCGAAGGTGGTCCCGCCGTCCTGTTCGAAAACCCGGTGGATGCCGAGGGCACCCCCGCCGCGATGCCGGTCCTCACCAACCTGTTCGGCACCGTGGCGCGCGTCGCCGCCGGCATCGGCCGCAAGCCCGAAGACTTGCGCGCCGTCGGCGAAACGCTCGCGTTCTTGCGCCAACCCGAACCGCCGGGCGGCTGGCGCGAGGCCGTCGCCATGTTGCCGATGGTCAAGACCGTCATGGCGATGAAGCCCGCCGCCGCCACCCACGCGCCGTGCCAAGACGTGGTGTGGACCGGCGACGACATCGACCTCGGCAAACTGCCGATCCAAATGTGCTGGCCCGGCGAACCCGCCCCGCTCATCACCTGGCCGCTCGTGGT
>Ga0181579_10003335_pt1 | contig 12741 bp, 12 predicted proteins | sample 071ome_24_FD_132996 | JGI IMG/M metagenome (GOLD analysis project Ga0181579, IMG submission 132996) | Coastal salt marsh microbial communities from the Groves Creek Marsh, Skidaway Island, Georgia - 071402CT metaG (megahit assembly) | ecosystem: Environmental > Aquatic > Marine > Intertidal... | reverse complement strand
GATATGGTGGAGATGATGGAGGCCTTGGGCCATCCCCGCTTTTTTGTGGCAGGGCATGACCGCGGCGGCCGGGTGGCGCACCGGCTCATCCGTGATCACCGGGATCGTGTGCCTGCCTGCTCGGTTCTTGATATCTGCCCGACGCTCGATATGTATGAGGATACGGATCAGGATTTTGCCACCGCGTATTTCCACTGGTTCTTTCTGATCCAGCCCTATGATCTGCCGGAGCGCATGATTCTTGCCGACCCGAGGGCATGGATGGATGCCTGTCTGCAGAAATGGTCAGGAGGCTTTGTCTTTGGTGAGGCGGAAGAAGCCTATCTTGCGGCTTTTGCTCCGCCGGAAAAAGTCCATGCCACCTGCGAAGATTACCGTGCCGCCAGCACCATTGATCTGGTTCACGACCGGGAAGACCGGGGCACGCCGGTGGATATTCCGCTTCATGTTCTCTGGGGTGAGCGGGGTGTCGTGGGCCGGAAATGGGACCCGGTCTCTGTCTGGCAGCGCTACACCACGGCGGAAGTGACAGGCAAAGCCATGCCCACCGGGCATTTCATTCCCGAAGAAGATCCCAATGGCACGATTGCTGAGTTGCTTGATTTTTTCACCCGCCATCCGGAGCCGTAACGAAAAGATCAAAAAAATCTGGCAAGGCAGGCAAGTCCATGCCATTTTAATAAAAACGAAAATTCGGGGAGATGAATGATGAAAACTCGCGCCGCTGTCGCCTTTGAGGCAGGAAAGCCACTGGAAATTGTTGAGGTTGACCTTGAAGGCCCGAAAGCCGGAGAAGTGCTGGTGGAAATCAAGGCAACCGGTATCTGCCATACCGATGAATTCACCCTTTCCGGTGCTGATCCTGAAGGCATTTTCCCGGCCATACTGGGGCATGAAGGCGCCGGAGTTGTGGTGGATGTCGGCCCCGGGGTCACGTCTCTTGCGAAAGGGGATCATGTGATCCCTCTCTATACGCCGGAATGCCGGGAATGCGAATACTGCCTCAACCCGAAAACAAATTTGTGTCAGGCTATCCGCACCACGCAAGGGCAGGGGCTGATGCCCGACGGAACGTCACGCTTCTCCCTCGATGGCAAGCCGATTTACCATTACATGGGCACGTCGACCTTTGCCAATCACACGGTTCTGCCCGAAATCGCCCTGGCCAAAATCCACTCGGACGCACCTTTCGATAAGGTCTGCTATATCGGCTGCGGCGTGACCACAGGGATCGGTGCTGTGATCAATACCGCCAAGGCTGAGCCCGGATGCAACGCGGTTGTCTTCGGGCTTGGCGGGATCGGGCTGAATGTTATTCAGGGGCTCCGCCTTGCCGGGGCAAACATGATTGTCGGCGTTGACCTTAATTCCGAAAAGAAAGCCTGGGGCGAGCGGTTCGGGATGACACATTTTGTCAATCCTTCCGAAATTGACGGTGATCTGGTCGGCCATCTGGTGGAGATTACCGGCGGCGGGGCGGATTATTCTTTTGAATGTATCGGCAATACTAGCGTCATGCGCGCGGCGCTCGAATGCTGCCATAAGGGCTGGGGCGAGTCGATCATCATCGGTGTTGCCGGTGCAGGTCAGGAGATCAGCACGCGGCCGTTCCAGCTGGTCACCGGACGTGTCTGGCGCGGGACCGCCTTTGGCGGCGCCCGTGGCCGGACGGATGTGCCGAAAATCGTCGACTGGTACATGGATGGCAAGATCGAGATCGATCCGATGATCACCCACACGATGCCGCTCGAGGAAATCAATTCGGCTTTTGATCTGATGCATAAAGGTGAAAGCATCAGATCCGTGGTCATCTTTTAAGAGGAAATGATGGAAATCCTTGTTGATACGGGGCTGCATGGCGGCCGGCATATGGTTGTCCGCCATTCCAGTGAAGCGACCGGATGCGAGATGGAATTCGCGCTCTTTGTGCCGGCGGGCAAGGGGCCTTTCCCCTGCCTTTACTATCTTTCAGGGCTGACCTGCACCTGGGAGAATGCCGCCACCAAGGCCGGTGCGCAGGCTTATGCCGCACAGGCAGGGCTGATGCTGGTCTTCCCTGACACCTCCCCGCGTGGAGATGATGTCGCTGATGATGCGGATTTCTCCCTTGGCAAAGGGGCCGGATATTACATGACCGCGACCTCAGAGCCCTGGGCACCGCATTACGCCATGGATACGTATGTCACCGATGAGCTGCCCCGGCTGGTGGCGGAGCTGGCGCCGGTGGATCATAACAGGACAGGCATCACCGGGCATTCCATGGGCGGGCATGGTGCGCTGACGCTGGCGATGAAAAACCCGGGACAGTACCGGTCGGTTTCGGCTTTCGCGCCGATAGCCTCTCTCCGGCAGGTGCCGTGGGGACAGGCTGCGCTCAACGCCTATCGTGGTGATGATCCGGAGAGCCACGCGCTTTACGATGCCGCGGCACTGATGGAAAGCCATGGCTGGGCCGGGCCGATGCTGGTAGATCAGGGGGCGGATGATCCGTTTCTTGACGAACATCTCAAACCTCATCTGCTTGCCGAAGCGGCGGAACGGGCAGGGATTGATCTGACCCTCAGGCTTCAGCCCGGCTATGATCATTCCTACTGGTTTGTCAGCAGTTTCATCAAGGACCACATTGACTGGCATATGGCGCGACTGCGTTAGGGTGTGATGGAAAGTTACGATTATATTGTCATTGGTTCTGGTTCAGCGGGGTCAGCTCTGGCCTGGCGGCTTGGTGAGGATGGACGTCATCGCGTGCTGGTGCTCGAATTCGGCGGCAGTGATGCCGGCCCGTTCATCCAGATGCCCGCCGCGCTGTCCTATCCGATGAATATGAAAACCTATGACTGGGAATATCTGGCTGAACCGGAAGAAAGCCTTGGCGGGCGGCGTCTTGTCTGCCCGCGTGGCAAGGTTATCGGCGGGTCATCCTCGATCAACGGGATGATCTATGTTCGCGGCAACCCCGGCGACTACGCCCATTGGGAAGAAAGTGGGGCCAGCGGCTGGGGCTACGCCGATGTGCTGCCGTATTTTCAGCGCATGGAACATGCCCATGGAGGTGATGACGGCTTCCGCGGGCGGAGCGGCCCCTTGCATGTCACCCGCGGCAAGCGGGACAACCCCCTGCATGATGCTTTTGTCCGGGCCGCCACGGAGGCAGGTTATGTCGCCACGCCGGATTATAACGGCTTCCGGCAGGAAGGGTTTGGCGCTGCGGATATGACGGTCTGGAAGGGACGGCGCTGGTCGGCGGCCAATGCCTATCTCAAGCCAGCCTTGCGTCGCGGCAATGTGCGGCTGATCACAAGGGCGCGGGTGGACCGTATCCTTTTTGACGGCACGCGGGCGACAGGTGTTCGCTTTATCCATCGCGGCAAGGTCTGTGATGTGCGCGCGGAACGTGAGGTGGTGTGTGCCGCAGGCGCCATCAACTCACCGCAGATACTCCAGCGTTCCGGTATCGGGCCCGGGGATCTGCTCCGCTCCCACGGGATTACGCCGGTGGCCGCGCGGGACGGGGTCGGCGCTAACCTGCAGGATCATCTTGAGGTTTATTTTCAGGTGGTCTGTCTTCAGCCGATCACGCTGTACAAATATCTCAACCTGTTTTCCAAGGCGAGGATAGGGCTTGAATGGCTGCTGACAAAATCAGGACCCGGCGCAACCAACCATTTTGAGACCCTGGGTTTCATCCGTTCGGCGGCGGGGGTATCGTATCCGGATATCCAGTATCATTTCCTGCCGGTGGCGATCCGCTATGATGGCACGGCCCCGGCCGAAGGCCACGGGTTTCAGCTTCATGTCGGCCCGATGCGGTCCAAATCCCGCGGCCATGTGCGGATCCGTTCGTCCCGGGCCGAAGACGCGCCGGAGATCCGGTTTAATTATATGAGCCATCCCGATGACTGGGAGGAATTCCGCCGCTGTATCCGGCTCAGCCGTGAAATTCTGCGCCAGAAGGCGATGGATCCTTTCCGGGGGCGTGAAATCCAGCCGGGGGATGAGGCCACCTCGGATGCGGCGATTGACGCCTTTATCCGTGACCATGCCGAAAGCGCCTATCACCCCTGCGGCACGATGCGGATGGGCCGCGCGGATGATCCGATGGCGGTGGTGGACCCGGAATGCCGGGTGATCGGGGTGGAAGGGCTGCGTGTTGCCGACAGTTCGGTCTTCCCGCGTATCACCAACGGTAATCTGAACGCGCCGTCGATCATGACCGGGGAGAAGGCGGCGGACCATATCCTCGGGCGGGCGCCGCTCCCGCGGGCGAACCTGACCGCGTTTGAACATCCCGACTGGCAGACGAAACAGCGTTAGCGGTTGTTTGCGCGGGGGGCTTTGGACTCACATGCGATGATATATTCCATCTCTTCTTCGGTGGCGTTCCGGTCCCCCATGCGTTCCATCGGAGTGTTGGTCACATCGCAAAAAAGCACCATGATATGGAATGGCATAGCGGCCTTGTATTCGTAACTTTTATACCGTTCTGTTGGAATATCCAGTGCTCTGGCCATTTTCGACTGTGTCCATTTCATGCGTTTCCGGACATTGATGATGCGACATCGAACCAAAAGATTAAATCGCCGTGAATGAACGCTTATGAAAGGCATCTTCCTCCTCCGGCGCAGAGAGCGGCGATAAGATGGTGCTTTAAGATCAGGATATCTCTCATTTGGGCAGGCCGACGGGGACCAGTTTCCCATTCACGAAATTAGGCCGCATATCGTCACGAAGCAGTCGGCAATTTTGTGTCAGGTCGTGCCATTTAAGGAGTTCAATATCGAATTTTGTCAAAGACGGGTCTACTAGATCAGTTACTTTTATATTCACCAGTTCGCAAAACCGCACTAAACAGCGCGGGGGAAGAGGTGATCTATATTCGTAATTTCGATAAGTTGGGCCAGGCAACATAAGGATTTTCGCGATGCGCTCTTGGCTCAAACCTGATCGCATTCTTGTCCATCGTGTTCTTTTTATCATCATATGATCGTATTCGGTTGCAGTAAAATACATCAGGGATTTACTCCTCTCCCTGCATGCCGATGGGGGCCAGTTTTCCGTTGACGAAATTGGGCCGCATATCGTCACGAAGCAGTCGGCAATTTTTGTTTTCATCATGCCACTTGAACAGTTCGATATCTGTCTTGGTAAAATGTATCGCTGTAAGGTCATCTTTAGTAATGCCAACAATGTTACAGAAAGGATTTCTGTAAAAATCTATGATAGGGCTTCGATATTCATAATTCTGATATGTTCGAATGCTTATATTTAAAGCAGCAGCCATTCGCACTTGTGACCAATTTAGTCTCATTCGTAACAAACGAGTCCTCATCACGATCATCTGTTTATATTCAGTTGGCGTGAAATACATCCAGGAATTCCTCCCGTATTCTGTCGTCAGGGGCAGTTCTGGTAGGTGCTGTCAAGGCACTGACGGGCGAGGCGCTGCGCTTCGATCAGGGCATCGGCAGAAAGTTTTGAAGCCGCAATATCCCTGTTCTCTGATGCTTTCGTATTCCCGTTGGCGGCGGCGATATTGAACCAGACATGGGCCGTGATATAATCCTGCGCCACGCCCTCGCCATTGTTATACATCATCCCCAGATTGTTCTGTGCCTTGGCATTGCCCTGTTCGGCGGCGCGGCGGTACCAGCGCACGGCTTCGCGGTCATCCTGCGGCACGCCCTCGCCCTTGCGATACATCAGCCCCAGATTGTATTGCGCGGCAACGTCTCCCGACCTGGCCAATGGCCGCCATTCCTGCAGGGCGGTGGCGTAATCGCCCCGATCATAGGCGGCAAGGCCCGTGTCAAAATCCTGTGCCTGTGCCGGTATGACCAGCAGCATCAGCGCGAATATGCCTGCGATTAAGGGCGTTCTGCCTTTCCCCATGATCCCCTCCTCTTCTGTCACCATTAACGTGCAGGAGGAGAAGTCTATCAGGGTTGGGTTAACAAACCCTTAAGGGGTGGCAACAACCCGTTTGGAGGATACCACCGACCTGTTTGGGGGCAGGGTGTCAGCCCGCGGTGAATTCCGCCTCTGCGGTCATGGCCTGCTGGCCCTGATGGTTGCGGGCTTCAAGCCGGGTGAAATCTTCATTGGCGCAGAGCCCCACCCGGCGGCCAACATAGAGCGCCTGGGTGCCGCGGAAACGAAACCGGCTGAGCCTTCGCTGCCCCACGTCTTCCATCCGGCCGGCGCCGCCGCTGATCAGCGCATCGCCTGCGGCTTCGGTGAGGCCGCCGGTCGCCATCAGCGCCAGATTCATCGCCGTGAACGGGCCATGGGTGATGATATCAGGGTAGCCTTCCACCTGCCGGCAATGGTCCGCGTCGTAATGGATCCGGTGGGTGTTCCAGGTCAGGGAGGAAAAGCGGAACAGCTGGCCGTGATCCGGCCGCCAGGCACCCTTTTCGCTGAGCGTCTCCTCCCCTTTAAGCGGCAGGCTGTCCGGGGCTTCGCCGCCACCCTTAACACTTCCCTTTTCACGGTAGACGATGGTCCGGGTTTCCAGCACTCTGCCGCCGGAGCCGGTGATCTCACGCTCAACGGTGACAAAGATAAGGGGGCCGGTGCTACCGTCTTTGCGGGTGATGCCGGTGATGGTGGAGGTGCGGCGGATCATCTCCCCGACGGTGATCCCGCCTTCAAAGCGCATGTCCCCTGCGGCCCACATCCGGCGGTGGAACGGGCCTTCGGTGGTCACATCCGGGATGAAACGTCCCAGAATCTCATGCCCGTCGGGGGAAAGACGTGTCGCGTCGGTGGGATTATTGGTAAAGAAAAGATGAAACAGCGGCGGCAGGGGCGCGCCGTCCCGGGCAAGGTGGCGGATGCCTTCTTCACCAAGGCCGAACATCGCCGCGGCCTGCGCCATGCGCACCGGGTCAATGCTGTCTTCTGAGGTTTCCGTGCGGCCGATAGCGTCATCAAACATGTTCATCTCCTTTTTTCCGCTGGCCTTTTACCTGCAGTCGCGGTAGGTATCCGGCCAGCACCAGCCCGTTTGAGCCCCGTTTTGAGGATAAAGCATGAACCCGAACCTGCGCAACATTGCCATTATCGCCCATGTCGACCATGGCAAGACCACGCTGATTGACAGCATCATGAAACAGTCGGGCATGTTCCGCGAAGGGCAGGCCGTGGCCGAACGGCTCATGGATACCGGCGACCTTGAAAAGGAACGCGGCATCACCATCCTTGCCAAGCCGACCTCGATTCAGTGGGGGGAGATACGGATCAACATCATCGACACCCCGGGGCATGCCGATTTTGGCGGTGAAGTCGAACGGGTGCTTCACATGGCTGATGGCGTGATCCTGCTGACCGATGCGGCGGAAGGGCCGATGCCGCAGACAAAATTCGTTCTCGGCAAGGCGCTGGCCCAGGGGCTCCGCCCGATTGTCATCATCAACAAAATCGACCGCAGCGACGCCCGCCCTGATGAGGTGGTGAATGAGGTGTTTGATCTCTTCGTTGCCCTTGATGCCAGCGAAGATCAGCTGGATTTCCCCATTCTCTACGCGTCGGGCCGTGACGGCTGGTGCGTCGATGATCTCAGCAAGCCGCGGGAGAACCTGCATCCCCTGCTTGACCTGATCATCAGGCATGTGCCGTCGCCGGGCCTGCCCGAAGACAAGCCTTTTGCCATGCTGGCCACCTTGCTGGACCGTGACCCGTTTCTTGGCCGCTGCCTGACGGGCCGGATTGTCCAGGGCAGGGCAAACGTGAATGATGTCGTCAAGGCGTTGGATCTCAATGGCAAGGTGGTCGAACAAGGCCGCCTGACCAAACTGCTGCGCTTTGAGGGCACGGAACGCGTGCCGGTGAAAGAAGTGGCCGCCGGTGATATCGTCTGTGTCGCCGGGCTGGCCAAAGCATCGGTATCAGATACGCTTGGTGCGCCGGGGCTGGATGCGCCGGTAGCTTCGACACCGATCGACCCCCCGACAATGGCGGTGACAATCACCGTCAATGACAGCCCCTATGCCGGACGTGAAGGCACCAAGGTCACCTCAACCATGATAAGGGAGCGTCTTCTTGCCGAGGCAGAGACCAATGTCGCCATCACCTTCCGTGAAAGCGCGGGCAAGGATGCATTTGAGATCGGGGGCCGGGGCGAATTGCAGCTCGGGGTGCTGATCGAAACCATGCGGCGTGAAGGCTTTGAGATGACGGTTTCCCGCCCGCGGGTGCTGCTGAGGGAAGAGAACGGGCAGAAGATGGAGCCGATTGAAGAAGTCATCATCGATGTTGACGAGGGTTATGCCTCATCGGTGATCGACAGCCTCAACCGCCGCAAGGGTGAAATGGTGGATATGCGGACGGCCGGCGCGGGAAAGACACGTCTCATCTTTCATGCGCCCTCGCGTGGGCTGATCGGATATCAGTCCCGTTTCCTGACCGAAACCCGCGGCACCGGTGTGCTGAACAGGCTGTTTCATGACTACTCCCCGTGGAGAGGGGATATTCCCGGACGCCGAAACGGGGCGTTGATTTCCAATGATCAGGGTGAGGCTGTGGCCTATGCGCTGTTTAACCTGCAGGACCGCGGGGTCATGTTCATCCATCCCCAGGAACCTGTGTATATGGGGATGATCGTCGGGGAGCACAGCCGCGATAATGACCTTGAGGTCAATGTGCTGAAAGGCAAGAAACTCACCAATGTCAGGGCATCGGGAAGCGATGAGGCGGTGGTGCTGACGCCGCCGAGGCGCATGTCTCTGGAGGAGATGATGGCCTATATCAATGAAGATGAAGTTCTTGAGGTGACGCCGAAGAATCTGCGGCTCAGGAAAATATATCTTTTCGCCCATGAACGTAAAAAGCACGCAAGGGCCGCATCCTGATCTAGCCCTGAAACGTGACCAGCCGGTCAGGCAGGCTTGAAATGGCTTCGGTATCCGCGTTGGCGAAGGCAAAACGTAAATAGGCTTCCTGCCCCTGCCCGAAAAACCCGCCCGGAATGGTCAGCACGCCTGTCCGGGCGACAAGATTTTCCGCCACCGAAATGCTGTCAGATGATGCGGGATGCCGAACATACCCGAAATAGGCGCCAAGCGAGGCAATCTCCCAGCCATCGAGATTTTCAAAGACCTGCCTGAATACATCTGCCCGGGCGGCAATCATCCGGCTGTTTTCTTCTCTCCAGCCGGTGAGCGCCTCTATCATCGGGGCGATGGCCCGTTGTGCTGCCCGGGGAGCACAGATCTGGATATTATCCATCACCTTGGCCATTTCGGCGATAGTGCCGGTGCCGGCGGTCACGGCGCCGAGGCGATGGCCCGGAATGCAATAGGCTTTTGAAAAACTGTAGAGCAGGATGAGGTGATCCCGCCAGTCGCCTTTATACCTGCCCGTGTCAAGCAGGTGATGCGGCGTGGCGCCGCCGGGCAGGAAGTCCCGATAGGTTTCATCAAGGATAAGCCATATGCCGCTGTTTTCACATATCTCACGGATGGCCTCGAGCACCTCCGCCGGGTAGATGGCGCCGGTAGGGTTGTTGGGGCTGACCAGGGCAAGCGCACGTGTTCTTTCGGTAATGGCTGTGCGGATATCTTCCGGATCAGGGATGAAGCCCCGGGATGGATCGGCGTCGATATAGCTTGTCTTTATTCCCATCATCTTGAGGGTGGCTTCATGGTTGAAATAGCTGGGACGCATCATCAGCACCTCATCCCCCGGGCTGGCGACGGTCAGTGCGGCGGTGATAAACGCCTGATTGCATCCGGAGGTGATTAATGTCTCCCCGGCTACAATCCGTGTTCCGTGGCGGAGGCTCATGTGGTCGGCATAGGCCTCACGCAGCTCATCCTCACCTTCGATGGGGCCATAGCCCAGCGATGCCGGATCCGCGGCATATCTTGTCAGTCTTTCCAAAAGGTCAGGATGCGGCGGGTATCCGGGTACCGCCTGTGACATATCGATCAGCGGGCCAAGTCCGCCGGAATACTGTTCGATCCAGTTCTGAACAACGGCGACGGGCGGCGCGGTAAGGGCACGTATGGCAGGATTGAACATCAGCACTCCATATCAACAACACATATCAATCATATATCGCATCGCGGGATTTTGCGATGCCCCTTGTCATGTGGCCAGGATCAGGATCGGGGCTGACCGGTGCCTTCGTACATCGCTTCGTTCTGCGAGGTGAGGATGCGATGATGCAATTCCACCGCCCCGGGGCTGAGATCATCTTCCGGCGGGTTTATCAGCTCAAAATACCCGTATCTGTCCTTCCCCCGGACAAGCATGGCAAAATCCTTTTCGGCCACCTGCTGGCGGACATGGGGGGCGATGAACTGCACCGCCAGACCAATGCGGCGTCTCTTTGACCGGTTGGGCGGTGATGCGTGCAACAGCTTGCCGTGATGAAACGAAGCCTGACCCGGCGCAAGCTCAACATGGAGGATTTTACCGGTATCGATCTCAATATCCGCTTCCTGCCCGCGGGTGAGGATGTTTGTCTCGCTGAAGGTGTCCCGATGATCCAGCATCTCGCCGTGATGGGATCCCGGCAGGAACTGCATGCAGCCGTTATCCTGACCGACGTCATTAAGGGCGATCCAGGCGCTGACCTGGCCATTGGTATCGCTCAGCCCCCAGTATTTCATATCCTGATGCCAGCTGACATAGCTTTGTGTCTCCGGCTCCTTGATGAAGAAGGTGGATCCCCAGATAAGGATATCCGGCCCGAGTATCGATTCCGCCACATCCAGAAGCCGGGGATTGCGCACCATTTCATTGGCAAACCGGAACAGGACATGCGGGTAATTCAACTGGCTTTTATTGCCGACATTGATTGAGGACAGGCGCTTTTCCAGCCGTTCCAGCTCACGCCGGTGGGCGGTGATTTCCTCTGTGGTGAAAACATCGACAGGCATGAGAAATCCATCTTCAAGGAATTTTTCACGCAAGGACGGGGAAACGTGGGGGGTGATGCTGTCGGGCATGATGGCCTCCTGCTTCAGATCTTGTTTACGCTAGGTAAATTTTGCCTGCCGGGCAATCGGAATCTTGCCCCTTGCGGTGGTGCTGCGGCCCTTCGGTTCAGGGGTGCGATTGTGGCTTGGCGTCGGCACAGAAGAAGCGCATAGTCGGGTTTTAAAAATATCAGTTGATTGGCGCATCATGATTTTTGATCCGATCTCACGGTTTTTAAACCAGCTTCCCCCTTCGGGCCGTGGCGCGGTGTTGCTGGTGACAGGTATTTCCGTTTTCGGCTTTACTGATAATCTTACCCTCGGGGTTTCCGATATGGTCGGGGTGGGCCAGTTTCATTTCAGCCGGTCGATGATTGCGGTTGTGTTCGTGTTTGTCATGGGACGTCTGTTCCGGCTTTCGGTCATGCCCAGGAACCTGAAGGCGGTGGCGGTGCGGACACTCTTTATCATGATGTCGATGCTGCTCTATTTCAGCGTTCTGCCCATGATGCCGATTGCCGAAGCCGGTGCTGGGTTGTTCACCTCACCGATCTTTGTGCTGCTGTTTTCCATTCTTTTCTTTCGGGAGCGGGTGGGCTGGCGCCGTATTCTGGCGGTCGCCGCCGGTAGTGCAGGTGTGCTTCTGGTGCTCAAGCCGGGTGCCGAAGGGTTCAGCATCTATCATCTCCTGCCTGTTCTGGCCGGGGCAAGTTACGCCATTGGTTCGATCTGCACCTGGAGATATTGCCGGGATGAAAGCCCTCTTGCCCTGCTGATGTGTTTCCTTATCGCCATCGGCGGGGCGGGATGGCTTTATACAAGCCTTCTGACAGCTTTCCCCGCCGGGCAGGCGTTGCTTACCGAAGCGCCTTTTCTGTTCCGGGGCTGGCAGGAGGTGGATATGCGATTTTGGGTCTGGATGGTGTTCATCGCTCTTGGCGCCTCGGTGGCGCTGTCAATGATGACACGGGCCTACCAGCTGACCCAGACATCCTACGCCACGATCTATGAATATGCCTATCTCTTGTCGGCGGGTTTCTTCAGCTGGATCTTCTGGGGAATTGTGCCAGGCATGATGAGCTTTTTCGGCATTGCCCTGATCATCATCGCCGGGGTGGTGATCACCATCGCCCAGATGGATAAAGGGGCTCAGATGGAGCCGGGCAATTGACGCTGAATAAGTTAATAAAGTCTTAAAGGTTGGGCGGCCGGCATCATGAGTGCCGGCCGCGCGCAACAGGTTGGAATGACGCCGCGTCCTCAGGCAGGGATGATATTGTGTTCCGGGCCGAAGGGAAAACCGGTGATGTTCGTCGCACCTGTTTCGGTGACCACCAGAATATCATGTTCGCGATATCCGCCAGCCCCGGGCATGCCTTCGGGGATCGTGATCATCGGTTCCATGGAGACGACCATGCCGGGTTCAAGCACGGTGTCGATATCCTCACGAAGTTCAAGCCCGGCTTCGCGGCCGTAATAGTGGCTGAGAACACCGAAGGAATGGCCATAACCGAAACTGCGATATTCAAGATAGCCGAGCTCAGCAAAAAGTGCGTTGAGCCGGGCTGTTATCTCAGCACAGGAGATGCCGGGACGAATGAGAGACAGGCCTTTCTCGTGAACTTCAACATTGGCCTTCCAGCAGGCCAGGCTGGCCGCGTCAGGCTCACCCAGAAAAAGGGTGCGTTCAAGTGCCGTATAATAGCCGCTGATCATGGGAAAAGTGTTGAGCGACAGAATATCCCCGTCCTCAAGTTGCCGGCATGTCACCGGATTATGTGCGCCATCGGTGTTAAGTCCCGATTGGAACCACACCCAT
>Ga0181579_10003333_pt1 | contig 12742 bp, 8 predicted proteins | sample 071ome_24_FD_132996 | JGI IMG/M metagenome (GOLD analysis project Ga0181579, IMG submission 132996) | Coastal salt marsh microbial communities from the Groves Creek Marsh, Skidaway Island, Georgia - 071402CT metaG (megahit assembly) | ecosystem: Environmental > Aquatic > Marine > Intertidal zone... | reverse complement strand
CTCAAACCGTTGTTCACGAGCGATTCGCCAATCGACATCAGGCTCAAACAACTTTGTCCCAGCGCCGAATCTCAAATAGACGATCGCTCGGAGCACCAAGGCCACGCCAAGAGAGGCAATCATCATCACGTCGGGGCTGGACTTCCGGTCACGAAACCCTCTGAAGACCAATCGATCGATGATGATACCTGCGATACCGGTGAGCACGAAGGCGCCGATGAGGGTCCAGACAAGCAAGGACCAGACCATCACGCCGTCTTTCGGAGTAGCGTGCAAAGGATAGAAAAAATCCATCCACATCAGCATCACGGCAACATACATGCCGAGCATGAAGAACTCGCTCTGGGCAAAGTTCCCATACCGTTGAACGCTGTAGGTCAGCGTGCACCCTACCGCGATGGCGAGGTACGTTGCCGACCAAGTCAAGGTGCTGAAACCGATTGAAGACAAGTTGAAGTAAATCGTCGCTTGCTTGTCAAGCCCGTGCATCAGCAACTCGATGGTGAAGAGCACCACGAGCAGCAAGAAGAGGGGCGAGAGCACCATCAGTCCAGAGCGAAGCCATCCGGCAGGGAGATCGTCAAAGACGACCTTGACCAGCAAAAACCCCATGGAGATGAGTTGAAGGGATTGCGACTACCACCCCATGTCGGTGGGAAGGTTCCCTCCAATCAAGGCGTCAATGCCGTTGCTGATACCGGACTGGTAGAGTAAACCAAGCATAGCATCGAGGGCAACGACAGTTGCGATCAACAGCCTTCTCTGCAGACGAGAGAGTTCTCCTAATCGTTCTCGAACACTTTTCATGGCCTCACATACCTTGCTCGCATAAGCTTCGCTTTAACACTCCCAGAGCGAGGCTCTTTTGGGAGGCCAAAGAGGAGTTCTGCGAACTTCAGTCGACTCTCAAGCGTCTTGAACACCGTCTTCAACGGTCCAGTACTTGGTGCACTCGTACACACCGTCATCGGACCCCGTAGCGGAGTAGCCACAGATGTCGTAACCATCGCCGCCCACGTCACCGTTTTCAAGGAAGGTGTGAAGACCGCTTGCGCCTTCGTATTCGTCACCCACAAAACTGATGCAATCGGAGGGCGTCAATTCCATGCCTTCGTCCGCCATCATCGTGCAGATGGCCGCGGCCTGGCCGAGCATCATGATCGAGTCGTACGAGGTCAAGACGTAGGCCTTGATGCTGCCAACGCCAGATGCGTCGTAGCGGGCTTCAAAGTCACCGAAAGAGGTTCCGGCACGGGGCGAGGTCACGTAGAGGCCGTCAGCCACCATGTCGTCGGTCAACTCTTCCAAGAGACCGAGACCAGCAGGGCCGTCACCACTGAACACCGAGACACTGAGGGTTGAACCTGCGATGGCCTCGAGGATGAGGGCGCCGTCATTCACATAGGACACCATGAAGACGGCGTCGCAGTCCAGAGATTCAAGTTCAGTGATCTCGTTGCTCACGTCCGTCGTCGTTTCAGAATACCCAATCTTGGCGCACAGGTCGCCTTCCCAAGCGCCTTCGATGGCGTCAGCAAGTCCGGAACCGTAGTCGTTGGTCATGTGAAGCACCGCGGGGTTCGTAACACCCATGGCAGCCATCATGTCAGCAGCAGCAGGGCCTTGAATGGCGTCGCTGGGCACGATGCGGAAGAAGTCGGGGTAGGCACTGGCGTTGCTGAGACCGGGGTTGGTCGAGGCGTAGGAAATCATGGGCACGCCAGCAGCCGAAAGCACGGAGTTGGCAGCCATGGATGCTCCGGAGCAAGCTGCACCACCAGAGGCCCAAACACCGGAGTCGACCAGTGTTTGTGCAGCTGATGCTGCGACGGTTCCGTCGCAACCAGAGTCCACTTCAACGAGTTCGAAGGAGAAACCCCAGAAGCCCCCCATGGCGTTAAGGTCGGCAATGCCCTGTTCAGCCCCATAGGTGAAGCCAGCAGCGTCTTGTGCAAGAGGCCCAGTCAATGGGTTCATGAAACCGAGTTTTATGGTGGTGCCTTCGTCACCCCAGTCGTAGGAAACACCGTTGGCGATGTCCCAGCTGCCGTGGCAGCCATACTCACCGTCAGCTGCGGCTTCAGCGGAGTAGAAACAAATGTCGTAACCTGCGCCGCCCACATCGCCGTTGGCGAGGAAGGTGTGCAAACCGCTGGCACCCTCGTAGTTGGTCCCCACGGAGCGGATGGAAGCATCCATGTCGGTGGAGTCCGCGATGTAAGCCTTGCCGATGATCGAAACTGCATCGTAGGCGGTCAGCACATACTGCTTGATACTGCCGACATCCGAGGCGTCATAGCGGGCTTCAAAGTCACCGAATGAAGTACCTGCAGCGGGTGCCGTGACGGCCAAGCCATCAGCGGCCATATCATCGGTCAATTCTTCGAGCAAGCCTTCGCCGGCAGGCCCGTCCCCACTGAACATCATGAGGTCCAAATCTTGGGCGCTGATTTCGTTGATGATGAGTGCAGCGTCGGTCACGTAAGACACCATGAAGACGGCATCGCACTCAGCGTCAGCGATTTGAGAGATTTCAGCGGAGAGATCCGTGGCGGTCTCGGCGTAGCCGATCTTTGCGCAGAGGTCGCCCTCCCATGCACCTTCGATAGCGTCGGCGAAGCCGGAGCCGTAATCGTTGGTCATGTGGAGGAGTGCGGGAGCCTCAACATCAGCGCTGACCATCATGGCAGCAGCGGCTGGGCCTTGGATAGCGTCGCTAGGAACGACACGGAAGAAGTTGGGGTAAGCGGTAGCGTCGCTCAACCCGGGGTTGGTGGAAGCGTAGGAGATCATGTTGACACCAGCAGCCGAGAGAACGGCGTTGGCGGCCATGGAAGCTCCAGAACAGGCTGCACCTGCAACGGCCACGACGTTGGCGTCGAGGACGGTTTGGGCTGCAGCAGCGCCGACCGTACCGTCGCAGCCGGAGTCGGCTTCAACGAGTTCGAACACGATGTTGCTTTGCATGGCGTTCAGGTCCGTGATGGCTTCCGTGGCACCGTAGGTGAACCCAGCGGCATCCTGTGCCAGCGGGCCGGTCAACGGGTTCAAGAACCCAATTTTGACCGTCTCAACGGTGGTCGTGGTGTCATCGTCTGTGTCGTCTTCGTTGCTGGTACAGCCTGCGAGGGCTGCGGAAGCGAAGCTTAGGGCTAGCAATAGAGTTAGGAACTTGTTGTTCATAATATCATCTCGTGGTTCCCCTTAGAACCGTTATAATATATAGTCATTTATTTGTTCATGATAGAATAAAAACCCCTTGGGAGTGCTTAAAACGGGATTGGGTGATCTCCCATAGGATAAAAAACGGGCGATGGGTCAGTTGGACAATGCGTCGTTTGGCCTTGTTCATGGTGTTTCTTTTCCTTTCGGGCTGTCTCGGCGGTTCGACCTCTTGGGAGCGTGTGGATGTTGACGGCTTTACCGAGGCCATCAAAGACCATCCCGAGGCTTTTCTTCTTGATGTCCGTACGGCATCCGAATGGGAACAAGACGGTCATCTTGAAAACGCAACCTTGATCCCACACACCGAATTAGAAAATCGAGAAAACGAACTCCCGGAGGACAAAGATGCGCTCATCCTCCTCTACTGCCGAAGCGGCAACCGCTCACAAGATGCGGCGCAGACGCTTCAGGCCATGGGTTTCACGAACCTCATCGAACTTGAATCGGGCATCACGGGATGGAAAAACGCCGGCATGAACGTTGTTTACGACTGAGGCGAGGAGATGTTTGCTTGGCTGAAAAAAATCTTCACAGGAGGCGCCCCCAGCACCGATGAACTGTTGGCTCAAGGCGCTATCATCGTCGATGTTCGAACGCCGGGCGAATACCGCAACGGGCACGGCAAAGAAAGCCGAAACATCCCTCTGTCTTCGTTGACGTCCAAAACGGCCTCGCTGAAGAAACAACGGAAGCCCATCATCACATGCTGCGCCAGTGGTATGCGTTCGGGGAAAGCGGCCAAGATCCTGCGTCAAGCCGGGCTGGAAGCTCACAACGGAGGCACCTGGCAGGCGGTTGAGAGGGCCCGACACCAACGATCGTTGTCAAACGAGAACTGAAAAACCCACCCCACTTGTCTCTAGCATGCGCTGGTGGCTGGTGATCCTCGCTGTGATTTTAGGGGGTTTGCTCGCAGGTCCTGTTCTCGGCGTGCGATACCTTGGCTGCGGTGAACCCCTCGGAGTTTATTCACCGTTTGGGAACCTCAACAGCACCCGTCATGTGATGTCCACGAGGGAAGGCTCTTTCAATCGTCGGCTCCAGCCAAATCCATGGCAGTCCGAGCAACCGGGCAGTGGACACCAGTGTTCGTTGTTGGACTCTTCCTCCTCGCTGGATGGTCAAGCGTCTACGTTCCCGCATCGGAAACTGCGCCACTCTCCGAACCTCAGGAAACCTTGCCAACCATCATGAACAAACAAAACTTCACCGTGCAACAAGGCTTCACGCTCACCAACCTCAGTTTCGACACGGCCACGGGCCTCACCTCGCTCAACCGGCCCGATGTGTCGTGGACGGCAACAACCGGTATGGGACTGATTACGTTGCGAACAGGTGCTTGTTCCGCTTACTTGCCCATCACCAACGAAGTGTTCCTCATCGGTGGGCGCATGGACGCCAACCCCACACAAACGGGCGACGAATCACCGACCAAGATGGTTGAAATCTATGACGTTGCCAACAAATCTTGGTCTCCGGCTCTAGAAGACATGAAAACCACACAACAATACCACGGATGCGCCGTTGTAAACAACAAAATCTACGCTATCGGCGACCATTACCCCTTCAGTTCACCCGCACAACAAGCCACTGGTTTGGTTCAAGTTTACGACCCAAACCAAGGCAATTGGAGTTACGGCACCTCAATGCCGGCCACCAAATCCGTCGGCCTTGCTGGCGTCGCCTCGTTGGGAGGTATGGTGTACGTTGCAGGAGGCGTGACCGCCTCGGACCGATCCGACATGAACGACCGCTTGATGCGATACGATCCGATCAACGACTCGTGGACCGAGATGGCGAGCATGAACAACAAACGCCATTCCTTTGACCTGGTTGCCTTCCGTGGAAAACTCATCGCTTACGGCGGCGTGGCCACGTTCTTCGACCCGGTCACCAACACCACCGTGCAAAAAGAAACCAATCTGACCGAAGCCTACGACCCTGCGACAGACACTTGGACTCAACTCCCCAACGCCACCTACGCAATGTCTGCTTACGCAGCCGAAGTCTACAACGATGAAATCGTCATCCATGGTGGGTACGAGTTGACGGGTTGGTCCGGAACGGCCAGCGACAAAACCTACGGCTACGACCCCTTCACGAACCGTTGGTCCACGCGAGCAACACTCCAAATCGGGATGTTCGATTCTACGCTTGCTCGTGCCAACAACACCCTCGTGTATGCCTCGGGCGATTCAAGTTACACACGATTCAACACGTGGAGCATCCAATACTTGGCAGAAACAGAGTACCACATCAACCCCAGCGAACAAGTCGGCATGCTCACATCGGCGATTCAAGACATGCGAAGCCACACCCAAGGCGCAGCCAGTTTGCTCTGGTTTGCATTCACCACCATCGAACCCTCTGGCTCCTCAATCGGCGTTCAATACCGAACGGCTCAGACCCAACAAGCGATGGCTTCTGCGGCTTGGAAACCAACCTCGGCTCCCGTGAACACCTACCTCTCTGCAGGCAACACGTCCCTCACCGATACGCTTGAGGATGCCCCTTACATTCAGTTTCGAGCCCGCTACAGCACGAACCAACTCATGGCATGGAAAACGCCAACGCTTGTGAATGTGAGCATCGGTGCGGATTCCACCGCATTCGTCACGAACGTGCCCACCACCCTCCAGCCTACATCAACGCCCATCACGCTGACGACACACCATCATTCCACAACACAAAACGGCACCTACACCTTGCAACTCCACCCAAGCGATGCCGTGGGCAGTTTGTCCTTTGGTGGTTCTTGGACCCGATTGATTTGGAACGAAACCACCTCGTCCCTTTCGGTTGTTGATGAAGAAGGGCTCCTCTTTGGCCAACCAACCGCAACGTTGGGCACCGCAACGGGAAACGGCCAAACGGTGGACTGGAGTTTCTCGCTCGGGGGTAACCTGCCTTCCAGCCATCTCCGCGTGAAGGCCACGACCCACGCTGAACGAAATGCGACCTACCTCCATCCCGGTGCTGTCGCCGTTGACCGAAGCGTCACCGTTGAACTCACAGGCATCACCGCAGATGCATCGAGTCAGGGCAACGCCACGTTGGAAGAAGGCGAAGTGATCCCGGGGAACACCGGCCTGAACATCACGCTTGACCATTTCTTCACCAACAGCGGGCTTCGTCTCTTGGGAGGCAACATTGAGGCTCGCCTCCACCTCGACATGGAAACCTACGAAGAGGATGTGGTTGGCGAGCGAATTTGGGCCAACGAAAGTTCGCAATGGTTCCGGCTCAACCCCGGGCAACCTCACCACGCTCTGCTCAACGTTCCCGAGACCTTGTCGGGCGATGTCGCCTTATGGATGGAGGCACGGACAAACGAAGATTGGTCACTGGTGTTCACGACGGCACCCCACGAATTTGTTGTCAACGCACGTTCCCCCATTCTCCAATCGGTCCAGCCACCGCCCGATGCGTACATCAACGAAGCCACCGACCAACAGGTCTCGTTTGCCTTCTATGACCTGGGCGGTTTTACCAACGAAACCCTGTTCGCCTACACATGGCTTGAGGGCCTTAACGACGGCACCGGTGGAGAGGCGAAAGATGGCGTTGCACAACGGGCGGAATATGCTCCTGCGATGTTTTCCCTCGAAAACGGTGGGAACGTTTGGTTTGTCAACCTCTCCGTGAACGACACCGTGAACGAGGATCATGCCGGCGCTCGTGTGCTCTTGGAAGGCGAGGACATCGCCGGGTACACCATCCCGCAAGCCTCCCCTGAAAACGGTCATGCTCGCTGGGAATCCCGGACGCCGTCCAAAAGCGAACTCGTGTCGTTCACGCCCACAAAAAACCTGCTCTCGGAGACCCTGATGCGGTTTGAACCCTCCCAAGAAGTGGCATGGTCCATCGTCGTCACCGATCCAAACGGGCTCCAAGACCTGATCGATGTGAAGCTTGAACTGGGCAACGACGAACGTTTGGGTTTCACCTACACCGTGCTTGACAACACCTGTTCGGTACTTGACGAACGCCTTCTGATCCTCCCCCACGGGTGTGTGGTCAGTGCGCAAAACGACCAATTAACGCTCGAGGTGACGGCCGTGGTCGAATGGAGTTTGACCGAGGTTGGCCTCATCGATGGAGAGATTGACCTCTCCATTCGAGATCTGGACGGCTTGCAACGATACGGTTTCAGTGAGGCTTGGGTGCTTGAGCGGTCCATGAGTATCGACCTCAACAGGCTGATGGACAACGACGGGGTGGTCACACAAAGCGTTGAGGAAGGGGCCGTGGTGATGGCCGGTGACCGCTTGAACCTCTCAGCTAACGTTCACCACTTGACCAGTGGCACACCGTACACCGGTGACCTTCGTTTGCGCTGGGACGGGACCGTTCAAGGGGAAGATTGGCGGGGTGGCTTCCCCGTGACCATCGTCAACGGCGAGTTGTTGGCCTCCATCCCAACACCAGAAGATTCCGGGTTGGTCCAGGACTTCACCTTGACCTTGTTGGACCCGTTGCAAACCGAAGTTCTCGCTTCCCTCGAGGTCGCCACGTTCCAACTTGACCCCCTCGCCCCTGCACTCTTGCCTTCAAGCCTCTCAACCACCATCTCGAGGTATCGTCTCGATGCCGTTCAGGTCGGTGTAAACATCGACGAAGCGGCTGGCTGGAATTCACCGCTCACGTTGACTTGTCAAATCCGCTCTATGGCGGTTCAATGGACACCCATCACGCTGGAACGCAACGCAACGACCGTTTTCAACGGCAACACCATGTTCAGTTTCACCTACGATTTCAGTCAACTCGGCGATCCGTCCACCCTCTCACCTCAAGCGACTCTGGCCTGCTGGGCCAATGGCCGAGATGATGCAGGTTGGTCGTTGACCTCAGAGACAGGAAATTCTGAGCTTGACCCGTGGCTCGAAGCGGCGCTGAACAACATTGGACCGGATTTGGGTCTGGAAAATGTCAAGATCACCGGGGGAGAAAAAGCCGGTGAGAAGGTCTCGCTCTCGTTCTTTGTGGTGAACGAGGGAGAGGGGTTGACCACGCCGTTCAATGCGAGTATCGAGTTGGTACAAGGTGAAGAACGAACCCTTGTTGGGCGGTCAATTTTCAGTTCCATGGATGAAAACACAGCAAAATCCGTACGCCGCTCGTTTACAGCACCTGAGGGCGAGTGGACCCTTGAGATCACGGTTGACCTTGAGCAGCAAATTTGGGAAATTGACGAAACCAACAACGTCTACTCCGCATCGTTCACCAGTGATGGTGGAGGCTTTGGTGCGCTGACTGTGTTGGCAGGAGGCGGTGCTTTGGCTCTGCTTGGTGCTGCCCTTTTGCTTCGGCGCCGTTCCCACGCAGACATTGATGAAGCGGTCTTGACGGCCGCCATGAGCATCGATGCATCTGAACCTGCCCCCACGAGCACCGTCCCAGAAACGAACTCACCTCGCCGTGGCCCGCCGGGTGGAAAAATCGCAAGCAACCCTTCCAACTCACCGCTCAAAGGCCCACCAAAATCACCTCCACGGGGCCCGCCAACCAAAGCGACACCTGAACCTGAATCGCCGCAAGCGATGGCTGCCAAGTACATGGACGCCCTTGGTGCGGCTACTGCAGCACCCCAACTGAGCAAAGAAACGCTCCGAGTTGAAGACTACAGCCAACTTCCCGGTGGTGGTGCGTACGAGTACACCGCTGAGGGTACGTTCTACGTCGGTGAAACCTGCGGCCGGTGGGTGCTGAACGAGGACAAATCTTTCACAAAAGTCTTGGATTGATTCGGAGGCCTACCTTCATGAAGGCCCTTGGACTCCTCACCGTTCATGCGTGAAGAGGTCGAGGACATTCGTCGTGTTCTCACCATTGCTTTTCGAGGAACGGAAGGCTTGTCACCTCAGGATTTGGAACGTACGTTGTCCTTTGACATGGAATGGGTCGCTCCGCATGAAGCCGAAACCGCCGTCAGGGCGCTGCAAACCGCCGGATGGCTCATTCAAGAGGGAGGGATGCTTGTGCTTGCAGTTCCTCTCGGCGATGTGACCGTACCGTTTGGATGGTTTCCAAGACCCAGTCGGCTACTCCAACCCGTTCATGCGTCAAATGCTTCCCCAAGCACGACGCAAAAGGTGGACGAAAAGCCACAACGCCAAGCGATCGCTCCCCCCTCGCACACGGTAACCTCACCATCAAGAAATGAAGCCGCACGGGACACGGGCGACCCGAGAGCCAAACTCATCCAGCGGGTCATCCGTTATGTTGCTCGTCAAAGCGGCTTGGAAAAGGAGGAACTAAGCCGCCGTGCTGAGCGAAAACAAGCGGCTTTCGACTTGATAACACCCTGGCTCGCTTATGCGCTTGTTGCACGGGAGCAAGGTCTTGAGATGAACGAGATTGTCGAAGCCTTGGCCGTGGTTTGAACTCACTCGCTCTTGGTGTTTTCCTGACCGCGAGCCGAGAGTTCCACCAAGACGGGAAGCAACATCAACGCCAAAAACAGCGAGAACAACACGGTCACCGCCGTGATGAGACCGAAATCCTGGATGATGGGCATCGGTGAAAAGAGCAAAACGGCAAAGCCGGCCATCGTTGTTGCCGCACTGAGTATCAAGGCAACCCCCGTCGTATCAAGCGCCGCGCGAAGGGCGTCCCAGTGATCGCCACGCTTCGCCATTTCCACCTCAAAGCGTCGCCACATGTGAATAGAATAATCAATGCCAATGCCGAGCGTAAGCGCCGTGACCATGACCGTCAACACGTTCCACTTCAGACCGAGAAGGGCCATGGAACCAACGACCCAAAGCGAAGCAACCCCGACGGGGAAAAGGACGATGACGGCGGGCATGAGGCGACGAGTCAGCGCAAAGAGCACGAGGAAGGAAACAACGAGCGAAATGGCGGTGCTCTCAATTTGGGTGAGACTAAGGCCGTCAAGCACCGTTTCCAACGTCACCAGGTCACCCGTCACATGGAGTTGGGCATGTCCGTCAAGTTGGGCTTTGAGAGTCCCTGAATCTTCCACTCCACCAAGAATTTCGATGAAGTTCTCAATCACCCGGCTTGACTCAACCGAAGTCGATGCTTCTACACGGATTTCATGACGGAGATGGACGATGTTGTCGCCGTTGAGATGGACCACCTCACGAACCCTGTCCTGCCATGTTTCACCCGTTAGCGGGTCTGCGAGGGTGGTGTTTTGGGAGAGAGCGGCGAAGAACATGCCGAGATCGATGCTTTCGTCGCGGTCGATGCGTTGGACTTCACCACCGTTCACTTCCATGTTGTGGGCAACGCCAACGGACGCATCACGCAAGATGGCATCCCGGATCACAGGGAGGGGGCCTTCGTAAGACGGTGTTGGGACCCCAACGACGTCGTTGTTGGATTCAAGGTCCGAATGGAAATAATTCAACTCTGAAAGCAAGGTCTGGTCACCGGGAATGTAATCTTCACCAGCCAGGGGTTCCATGAGGACATAGACCACTTTCCATCCAGCGCTTTCGTAACTGGTGTCGATTTCATCCCGGACCTCCATAATGGCCATGTCTTGGTTGACGAAGTCTGCAAGGTCAAAATCCGTTTCAAGAGAAGCGGCGCCGTAAACGGCAAGACCGGAGACGAGGATGGTGATGAGCAGAACGCCGACTTGCTGCTTCTGCTGGATTTTGAGAATGTTTTCAGACAACTTTGGAAAGGTCAAAGCTTGAGGAGCAGGTCCTTCTTGCCCCTCCCCGGAAAACATCACGTGAAGGGCTCCAACAAAGACCGTTGAGGAGACAAAGGCCGAAATCACACCCAGCGACAACGCATAACCAAGCGTGGCGAGGGGGGGAAGAGGCGAGATGATGTTGGCGAGGAATGCAGCAACCGTGGTGACCACAGCAAGCGACAAAGGAACAGAGAGGTGGGCAACCGAGCGAAGCCAGGCGTCGGCAGGGTTGGGGTGCGTATCGGAGATTTGCCGTTGCGAGCGTTGGAGGTGAATTGCGTAATCGATACCGAGCCCCAACACGAGGGGGGCGACCGTGGCCTCAAGGGCCGTGAAGACGGCTCCGGAGAGGTTGAGAATGCCGTAGGTCCAAATCAACGCGCTTGAAAGTCCTATGAGCGGAAAAACCACTGGTTTCGGTGACCGGAAGGACACACCCAACATCAAGACAACGACCAGCGATGCCAAGAGAACCAGCACCATCAGGTTGTCAAAGGTCCCCTCATCAATGTCGTGGGCGAGCAGGTCGTTTGAAATGACGACGTAGGTCAGCGGTGAGGAAGAAGACCGTTCTGTAAAGACGGTTCGAAGTTGGTCTTGCAGTTCTCGGCGAACGCTCTCCTCAAGGCTCGGATCCACCTCCAGAACCCACATCGTGGAGGACGCATAAGGCGTCCCGCTTCCTTCTCCGCTGCTGAGGTAGTCGCAAACCGGATCGTAATCCAAATCCTTGTGCAGGAGCGCTGCCGAAGCGTAGGTGGCTGCCGAAAGCAGTTGGTCATCCACCCCAAAACCGCATGTTTCGTTGTCGTTGAAAACAAGATCGAGGTAAGCCGGCCAATCTTCAACATCGCTGAGAAGTGTACCGTTCGCTTCTTCGTCAAGCCCCAATTGTGCGATGCCGGGGGCGGTTGTCCACACCTTGACAACATCTTGCCGCTTTTCGGACTCTTCCTTGAAGTAGCCCAAGTCGTCACTCATGGCCCGAAGCGTTTCAAGGGCCAACACGTTACTTCCATCATCAACCACCACATGGACAAAGAGGGGGCGCATTTCGTTGGGAAAGTGTTCGTGAATTCGCTCATGAGCTGCGGAAGCATCCGTGTTTGGTGAAAAATCGTTCAGGTCGGTTTGAAAGGTCGGCGGAGAAAGGTACAGGTTTCCTGCGAGAAGGAGGGTGATGAGGGAAAACACACCGACGATGACCGGGGCGGACCGCTCAAATCGGGGAGCGAATCCCGCAAAGCGTTCCTCAAGGCCCGCCGTATCCATGATTTGGCCTATGCACGGAGATTAAAAAGAAACAGGTCATTTTGATGGCCACCTCCCCCATCACCGAAGCCGGCACATCGCAAGGAGAAGGTTCAAGACAAGGGGGTCGGTCGGCAGGTTGGTCATCATGTCAGTCACGGTGCTTAAGAAAGAGAAAAACGAACTCAGACTTCGTATTATCGGCGAAAGCCACACCGCTCTGCAAGTCTTGCGAGAGCGTCTCAACGGCCACAAGGATGTGGACTACGCCAACTACTTCCCTGGTCACCCCGAATTGGACGACCCCGAATTCTACATCCGCACCACATCCAAAGCCGGTGTGGACAAAGTGTTGAACGACATCATCAGCGGCGTGGCCTCTGAATTCGACAACGCAAGTCTCTGAACGGGTCGATACCATGTCCGACCTCTTGGCCGAAGCCATCGGCTTGGTCGGCTACGCAACCCAATCATCGGGTGTGGGAGGCATCATCAAGGCTCGAGTCACCGATTTCCGTGTTGAGGAAATCGCCACGCCCGTCCACCTTGATAACCGAGGCCGTTTCACGGTGGCCAAGGTCACGCTTACCAATT
>Ga0181579_10003332_pt1 | contig 12744 bp, 7 predicted proteins | sample 071ome_24_FD_132996 | JGI IMG/M metagenome (GOLD analysis project Ga0181579, IMG submission 132996) | Coastal salt marsh microbial communities from the Groves Creek Marsh, Skidaway Island, Georgia - 071402CT metaG (megahit assembly) | ecosystem: Environmental > Aquatic > Marine > Intertidal zone... | reverse complement strand
CCGGGGCCTCCGGGAAAATGATAATTGCGTTCTATGAAGTCGGCCAGTTGGTCTGCACTGGCCAGGTAGCTGATGATTTCCAAGCCCAGGTATTGGGCGATGTCATCCGTCGCATCAATGTTGGTGGGGTCCGCCAGGGCGATGTGAAGGGTGTTCTCCTCCATGTAGACAGGGAAGGAGTGATACCGCTCTGCGAGGGTTTCTCCGGTCGTTTCATCACTATGGCGAAGAGCTTCCAGAAGTTCGGGGTAAATTTCCACATCATCCAGGTCCACAATGTCCATGTGGAAATCTTCGGCCAGGACATCGCGAATTTGATCACACGTGAGAACATTCTCATTGATCAGTTCCTGGATGATGCCGAAGTCGGTATCCAAGTAATCATCCGAGGCTTCTACCTTTTCCCGGACATGGTCAATATGCTCTTCCGGTATTAATCCGTGATGTATAACGGACTGCAGGGCAGTTTCCGGAGACGTGAAGTGCATATTGTCAGTTCGCTGTCAGAGATTAGCGGCTGATGGACATCAGGAATTCTGCATTCGACTTGGTCTTTTTGACGCGGGTGATCAAAGTTTCCATGGCATCAAGTGTGGGTTGCCCCTTCATCCCGCGACGAAGCAGATGAATTTTGTGCATTTCATCGGGGTGATAGAGGAGTTCCTCTTTTCGTGTTCCACTTTTTTCCATGTTGAGGGCTGGGAAAATACGTCGGTCTACGAGACCTCTATCCAGGTGAAGTTCCTGGTTCCCTGTTCCTTTGAATTCTTCAAAAATAACTTCGTCCATTTTACTACCGGTTTCCACAAGTGCGGTTCCGATAATGGTGAGGCTACCACCGTCTTCAATGTTTCTTGCCGAGCCGAAGAAGCGTTTGGGGAGTTGGAGTGCATTGGCCTCGACACCTCCGGTCAGGATTTTGCCGCTGCTTGGGACGACAGTGTTGTAGGCTCTGGCTAAGCGGGTGATCGAGTCCAGCACGATAATGACGTCTCGGCCGGCTTCGACCATGCGTCGGGACTTTTCGATGACCATTTCCGCTGCATGGACGTGACTTTCGGCGGATTCGTCAAAGGTAGAGGCGATGACTTCTCCGGTGACCTGGCGGCGAAAATCTGTAACTTCTTCAGGGCGTTCATCCACTAGGAGGATAATCAGGTGAGCTTCCGGGTAGTTGACCTGAATGGCTCTGGCCATACCTTGCATCAGCACGGTTTTACCAGTGCGGGGAGGGGCCACTATTAGGCCTCGTTGCCCAAACCCAATCGGTGTGATCAGGTCGACAATGCGCATGGAGAGATTGTCCCATTCCACATCCGGCTTGGTCTCCAGCAGGATTCGGCTGGTGGGGTAGTAGGGGACGAGGTCCGTAAAGTCTGCCAAGGTTTTGATTTCCTCTGGCTCCATGTCCATGATTTTGATCACTTTCATGGCGACTGGAGTGGTATCCTCCGTGAGGGCTCCATGGAATTGGCAGAAGACTTCGTGGCCGTGCTGGAGGCCGTAGTGCTCAATCAATGCCTTGGGGACCAGGATGTTGAGGGAGCGTTGGCGATAGCTGTCTTTTTCATAGACCAGCAAGCCATTGCCATCTTCGAGTGGTTCGAAAATGCCTGTGGCAAACAAGGGGGATTTGTTGGCAAAGTGGTGGTCCAGAAGGTTTTTGATAATCTGGATACGAGATTGGGAAGCCTGGATCTCTAATTCGAGCTTATTGGCTTCTTCGATCAGTTCCTCCAGCTCCAGTTTATAGAGATGGTCCAGATTGATGGGAGGCTTCCCATCTTCCACAACTTCATCGCAGAGATTCTCCAACAGCTCAATACTGCCAATGGCTTCCCACTCCAGTGCGGCGGAATAGGTGGGGTCGCTGTCCTGGTTTTGGTAGCGGGCAAAGAAGGCCTGAGACTTCGTACGCTTCTTTTCCCCACGGCTTGGTTTCCGCCGTTTGTTTTTGGGGTTGGGCTGATTGCCGTGTGGGGAATTGGTATTCCCTGACTTTTTTCTTCTTCTGCGATTCGGTTTCTTGGGTGCTTCGCCTTCCTCGTTTTCTTCCTTTGGCGCAGATGCGTTGGGTTCCTTCGCCTCCGGCATGGGCGTTTCGGGAACATCGCTTGGATCAAAGTTCATGACGGCTTGCGAAGTGACCGCAGAATCATCTGAATCATTTTCAGACTTGGAATCAGGTATGTCTTCTTCTGGATTTCTCATGGATTGAGGGAATTGGTGATTTGTACGGGCTGTACAGAATCGGGAGCAGATAAGAGGGAAAGTGTGGGAGCTGGGAGTGAAGTAGGTGTTATGCTTAGCTGATCTGACGAATCAGTTCACAAATTTGTTCTTCCAAAAAGCTTATTGAACCATTGTTGGATAGGACTTTGTCCGATTTTTCAATTTTCAAAGTAAGGGGAGCTTGGTTGGCAATACGTGCCAAGGCATCTTCCTTGTGGATTCCCCTTTGGCCTAGTCGTTTGAGCTGTGTCTCAGGAGAACAAGCCACACAAACTACCAAATCGAAGTGAGTTTCAAGCCTTTTTTCTATCAAAAGGGGGATTTCCACCACCCAGTTTTGGTCAGAGTTTGCCTGTAACTTGCTTCGCCAATGATCCCGGATTCTGGGATGGAGCAGGTTTTCGAGAGTTTGTTTTTTTTCAGGATCGGAGAAAACTTGTGCCGCAATTTGTTTTTTATCGAGTGTACCAAAGGCTTTTTCCACAGCAGTCCTCACTTCAGGATCGTTGTCCAGTAGTTCATGAGCGATGGCATCCGTCGAGAGGGTATGCCACCCCAACTTTTCAAAGATTCGCAAGGCTTCGGTTTTCCCACAGCCTATGCCGCCTGTTAGACCAATTTTCATCTAATTGTGGCTCAAAATTGTGAATTTTCTTTTCAATGATGTGAGGATTGAAGAAGGTTCAGAACTCTTATTTTTATTAACTATGTTTACACGTTTGTTTTCGGGTACATTGCTGGGTGTGAAGGCATTGCCTGTGGAGGTGGAGGTCAACACTGGAGAAGTGGGTGAGGTGGGTTTTGTGATGGTGGGATTGCCGGATGCTGCGGTGAAAGAGTCGCGGGATCGAGTGTTTTCTGCATTGACCAATTCCGGTCTACAGATGCCGTACACCCGGACAACGATCAACCTGGCCCCTGGGAATTTGCGGAAGGAAGGGCCGAGTTTTGATCTGCCGATTGCCTTGGGGGCGGCTCTGGCTATGACTGGCAGAGCCGATTTGCCCAGAGACCCGGAAGACTATCTGGTGGCTGGGGAGTTGGCCTTGTCATCGGAGGTGAGGGGAGTGAAAGGTGGCTTAATGCTGGCCAGATTGGCTTTGGAGGTGGGTAAAAAGGGGGTCATTTTGCCAGAACTGACAGCGAGGGAAGCGACCTTGGTTGGAGGAGACCTGGAGGTGTTTTCGGTCAAGAATCTGGATGAAGCCTTTCGTTTTTTTACGGAAGAAGATTATGAGTTGCCAGTCATGCAGCCTACTGTTCCAGAAGCAATGAGTGTGGAAGCCTACTCTGGAATTGATTTTGCCGATGTAAAAGGGCAGGAGCCTTTGCGTCGTGCTTTGGAAGTGGCGGTGGCTGGTTCTCACAATATCCTGATGATTGGGCCGCCAGGAGCAGGGAAATCGATGGTGGCCAAGCGGGTCCCTACCGTCATGCCGCATCCGGAAAGGGAGGAATTCCTTGAAATTCTGAGCATTCATTCCTCTGCCGGGATGACCATGAAAGGAGATGGTTTATCTTATGAAAGACCTTTCCGATCTCCGCACCACACGATCAGTGATGTTGGTCTGCTTGGTGGGGGCTCCATCCCAGGTCCTGGAGAGATCTCTCTGGCTCACAATGGAGTCCTTTTCATGGATGAGTTGCCAGAGTTCAAACGCTCTGCCCTGGAAGTTCTCCGTCAACCAATGGAAGATGGGGAGGTGACGATTTCCCGTAGTGCAGGTAAACTGACTTTGCCTTGCTCTTTCATGTTGGTGGCCGCTATGAATCCCTGTCCCTGTGGTTATCTGGGAGACCCAAAACATGAATGCCGGTGCAGCGTTCCACAGATCCAGCGCTATCGCTCCAAGATCAGTGGTCCGCTCCTGGATCGTATCGACCTTCACATCGAAGTGCCTTCGCTTTCCATTGATGAACTTCGCTCCAGCCAACCCGGAGAATCCTCTTCTACCATGCAGGAAAGAGTCACCGCTTCACGAAATCTCCAAACCCAACGTTTTTCCGGAACTCCCACCACCTGCAACGCCCGGATGCAACACCGCCAGATTCAGGAATTCTGCAAAATCGGCAAAGAAGAGGGCGACATGCTCCAACGTGCGATGGAGGATCTCTCCCTCTCCGCCAGAGCCTACGATCGCATCCTCAAAGTGGCCCGAACCATCGCCGATCTTGCTGGGAGCCCAGACATTTCCTCCATACACCTCCTCGAAGCCATCCAGTATCGCAGCTTGGACCGGAATCTGTTTTATTAAATTGGAGGATGGGACCCATTGGCCCCTACTTCATCAGGATCTCTTTGAAATGGGGGAAATACTTTCGGGCGGAGACTTCGCCGATGCCGTGGATTTCCATGGCTTCTTCGGGGGTTTGGGGGCGGTGAATGGCGAGGTCCTGAAGGACTTTGTTGGGGAAGACTTTGAAGGGTGGAATGTTCCCCATCATGGCGGCAACCTGGGCTCGTTTTTGTTTTAGCTGGTCTAGAAGGCTGGCGTCGATGTTGAGCGTGGCGGCGGAGGGTTCCAGGACGGAGGTTTCTTTGGATTTGGCGGTCTTCTTTTTGGTGGCATTCTTTTGTGGCCAGGAAAGGCGGAATGTGGTGTGGCCTCGCATGACGTCTACACCTGCGGATGTCATCCCGAGCAAAGGATAGTCGCCGGATTCATCGATGTTGATGAGGTCGGCTTCTTCCATGGCATTGAAGAGGGCGTTGACATAGGTTTTGCCTTCGGGTTTCAGGATGCCGAAGGTGGAGAGTTCAGTTGCGTCAAACCAATCGTTGCTGGCATTGGCATCGCCCAGAAGCATTTGGATGACCCGGCGTTTGCCGAATCGGGGGGAGTATTGTCCATCGTACATTTTGCGGGACATTCGGGCAACTCCGCTCAGTGCTTTGCGGACGAGGTCGCGTTCATGATCATCGGCGGGTTCACGGTAGTCGCCGATGGGATTGTTGACACAGCCGTTGCACTCGCCGCAGTCCTTGGCTTCGGGATCTCCAAAGTAGTCGAGGACCCAGCGTTGGCGGCAACCCCGGCTGTAGGCGAATTTGACGATGGAATTCAGCTTGGCGTGGTCCCGCTGGGACTTTTGGGCCAGGGCTTCGGTGTCGATGTTGAGCTGGTGGGCAGTGAGATCGGGTTGGAGGAGTCTTGTGCCGCGAAGTCTTTCGCCGGGGATGTCAAATCGGTCAATGGCCTGGTTTCGCATCAGGATGCTGAGGGCTGTTTGCACGGCCATGGGATTGGTGCCGGGGCCGAGGCGTTCCTTCATGTCATCGGTGGACATGCGGACTTCGTAGTTGTTGTCGGCGTAGTCTCGGAGCAGTTGATAGACGGAGTGAATGACATCCATGGGGGGATTGCTGCCTTCGACAAAGCGTTCCTGTATCCGTTTGTCCGCGTAGTTGAAGTAGAGTTCGCAGGTGCTGGGGTCCCCATCACGGCCAGCTCGGCCAGCTTCCTGGTAGTAGGCTTCGATGCTTCCGGGGATTTCGTAGTGGGCGACAAAGCGGATGTCGGGCCGGTCAATTCCCATCCCGAAGGCATTGGTGGCGACGGCGATGTTGACTTCCTTTTGAATGAAGCGGTTTTGCATGGTGTCGCGTTCATCCGGGGAGAGTCCACCATGGTAGAGAATGTGCTCAATTTCGGCTTTGTGTAAGCGGTCAGAAACCCGTTCAGCGCTTTTCCGGGTCGCACAATAGATGATGCCGTTCTCATGTTTGGCGATCAGTTCTTCGATGTGCGTGAACTTGGCTTCCATATTGCTGACGGAGCGGACGTTGAAGGCCAAGTTGGGGCGGGCAAATCCGGAAATGTGCAGGGCGGGGTCCTTGAGTTGTAAACTGTCCAGAATGTCCTGGCGAACATCAGGAGTTGCCGTGGCGGTGAGGGCGGCAACTGTGGGGTGCCCGAGGATCTCAATGGCTTTTCCCAGGCGCAGGTAATCGGGCCGAAAATCATGCCCCCATTGGGAAAGGCAGTGAGCTTCATCGATTGCCATCAGGGAAACATTGATGCCTTCCAGAGCTCTCAGAAACCCTTGGTTTCGAAACCTTTCCGGAGCGATGTAAACGATCTTGATTTCACCGTCCCGGAGCTGGTCCATCACGGCATACTGCTCCTGAGAGGGCAGGGAACTGTTGATGTAGGCGGCAGGGATGTTGCGGGCAAGGAGACCGTCTACCTGGTCCTTCATCAAGGCAATGAGCGGAGAAATGACCACCGTGACTCCTGGCAACAACAGCGATGGCAATTGGTAGCAAAGCGATTTCCCTTTCCCCGTAGGCATGATCACAAGGGTATCCTGTCCCTCCAGTATACCTTCGATGATGGCATCCTGCGGTGGCCGAAATTCTTTCAGCCCGAAATGTTTCTGGAGGGTTTGTTGGAGATTCATGGGAACTCTTCATTGAGCCACACAATTTCTCCTTTGCAACTTTGGATTCAAGCAAAAGGGTTGATGACGGAAATTCCTCCATCGTCCTACTCGTCTCTATAGATCTTCCGATAGCACTTGGTTGCCTTTGGCCATTCTGGTCGAAGCCAGGATCAATGCATCGTCGTATCCAATTGGAAACTGGCTCATTTGTTCCAACGCCAGGTCCACATGGGAAACGGTCAGGAGTTCAATCTTATAGCGTTTCCAAAGCTGAATCCATACTGTGGCTTTCTCAAAACAGATCTTCCATCTCCAGAATTTGGACACGGGCGGCTTTGGCTTGTTTTTGCAATGGGGCGGAGGTTCCGGCGGATAGCAGTAGGTGGTAGCTGATGGTCCATCCTTTGGGAGGGGAGTAGTTTTTCTCCCGTACTTGTTCGATGTATCCGGAGTTGAGGTCGGTTCTTGAGTTGACCCATTTTAATTCGAGCAGGCGGCTTTCCCTGTCGGTTTTGCATTCGATGATCAGGTCTACCTGGGTTTGGCCTTCTTCCCAGTAATGCCGGACTTCGTATTCTGCGTCCAAAATGTCCAGTTTCCAGAGGATGTTCTCGGTGCCGAAGGGGCTGAGTTCCTGGCGGAGAATCCATTCTGTCAGCAATTCAAAGCCTTTGCCGGTAAAATTTTCAATGTAGTATCCGGTCTTGGAGCCGATGCATTTTTGAAAGAGGTTGGTTCTTTTGTTGGAGCGAATTTGCGGGGCCATTTTCTGAAGAACCTGAAAATAAAAGTTCAGAAACGGGTCTTTCATGTAGAACTTGCTGCCCCGGCGGTTGGCTTTGTGCTCTCCAGCCTTGGATTTTTCTACCACGATATCAAATTCCAGTAACTGATCGACCATGGTTCGTACCGTTGATTCGCTTTTGATCGAACTCTTCTTGCGAATGTTCTCCAGGGTGGAGCCATCCTGGCCCAAGGTTCCCAATATTTTTTCCGCAGTTTTGGCGGAAGCTTTGGTGAACTCCAGGTTGATGACTTCCCGGAACTCATCCAGAAAGATGGTGTCGTGGGTGAAGAAGGCTTTGTTGATCGCCCGGATGAAGTTGTCGTCTCTGGGAATGCGTTCGAGGTAGTAGGGGACTCCGCCCGTCATCATGAAGACGAGGCAAATTTGTTCCTTGGTCCAGTGGGGGAAGTAATGTTTCTGGATTTCTGACAGGTTGAAGGGCAGTATCCGGAGGTCCGCCACCGTCCGCATGCGATGCAGGATAGAGGTTTCAGAGGAGGTTTTGCTAACAAAGAACCGTTGGGATGAGCCACATACGATGATTTTCACGTTTCCCATGGGTTCCCATTTGACCCACGCTTCCTTGAGTTGACTCAGAAAGCCCGATTTGCGTTTCGCGATCCATTGGATTTCATCCAGTATCAACACGTGCTGCTGATCCGGGTTGGCTAGGAACCAATTCGTGAGTGTGTGGAAAATGCGTATCCAACTCAGGTCATTCAATCGAATGATGGAGAGGGTGTCATCTCTGGAAAACTCCTTCCAGTGTTCCGCAAATTTTCGCATCAATTGCTGGTTGGTGCTGTCGTCATCTCCTTGAAAAGAGAAGGCATTTACCCTCTTTGTGAACTCGGAAAGAAGCCAGGATTTGCCAATTCTTCTTCGCCCTCGTACCGCCATAAAGCCCGATTCCGAGGACTCTACGAAGGAAGTCAGCCGTTCCAATTCTGCATCTCGACCATAGAACATATCCGTTGTTTTCAGGGATGAGTAAAACCGCGGACTTATTAAAGTCAAGATAAGTCCGCGGTTTGTGTGCTTGCCGCGTAGTTATTGTTCCTCTGATTTGTTTGCGGAAAAGGATAAAACCGCGAACTTATTGAGAGGTAGGTAAGTCCGCGGTTTTGATCGGGCTGATTGGTGGGGGGACCTTCGGTGTCCTGGCCTAATGATTTTCTTCGAGTTCGAGGAGGACTCTGGCGGCTTGGATGCGTTCGTCCTCGATGCGGATGGAGAGTTCGCCGGAGTGGAAGAGTTCGCGGACTCGGGCATCAAATTTTTCGCGGACCTGGTTGGCGGTCTTTTGAATACGGGCTCCTTTTGTGGCGAGGCTCATGCCGAACATGGCGAGAATGAAGACAGGCAGGATGCTCAGGAAGAAGGTGGTGGAGACGAGGGTAAACTCTGGAGTGGGGAAGCGTTCCCAGTCCGCGGATTGAGTGATGAAGGTGAACCACCAGGCTTTGATGTAGGAATTGTAGACGGAGTAGAGAGGGCCAATGGCAAAGGCCCAGAAGCTCAGAGCACTGACCAGAGCCAGGAGTTGTACACCATTGGCTCGTTTTTTGTGGATGACGGAGGAGAGGATTTCTTCGGCAATTTCCTCAAGCCGAGAGAGTCCATTGAGGGCAATTCCGGGTGATTTGTCTTCAATGTTGGTACCTTCTTTGCGGGGCAAGCTGGCCCGGACGGCGGCGGTAAACTCGGAAACTTGCTGGTGCAGGTTTTCCCTGATTTTGCCTTCGAGGTTGTCCTGGAGGCGGCTTTCCTGGGTTTTGGCGATGTCTTTGCCTTCTTTGTAGTTTTTGCCGATTTGGAAAAGGGACATGGCGAGGGAAGGGAGACTGCCGATGGAGGCGAAGATGAGTTTGTCCCAGGCTCCGCTGGTCATGGCGAGGAGGCCGCTGATGCTTTTGAAGGGAAAGCAAATTCCGGGAATGCGTTCCATCCAGTCTGCACGGAAACGGGAACGAAGGCCGACGCGGAGGATGTTGTTTTCGCCGAGGATGCTGGGGATCAATTGGGTTGGGAGGGCCTTGAGCTTTTCACGAAGGGCATCGTGCGGGGCTTTGACGCGTTTTCGAAAGTCTTCGAGGGTGAGGCTGAGTTCGTATTTGAATGCCTGGAGCTTGGCATCCATCTGTTTTTCAATGCTCTGCACGGTGTTGGTTTGGTCGGAGAGGAATTCCGGCAGGCGGGAGCGAAGTTGCTTTCTGGTGTACTCGGCTGGGTTGGCAGTTTCGCCTTCTTCATGGTAGATGGAACCATCCTTGGGCATCCAGATTGGGGCAACGATGCGGGACTCGGGATTTTCCGTTCTCCACTGGTCGAGGTGTTCGGCGGCTTCCGTTTCCCGATTTTCACCTTCATTGCCCTGATAGAGGATAATGGGGACAACTGTTGACCCTCTGCCCACTTCAATATCTCGCAGTACATCGCCTCCACGTAGGCGGCTGTACTCGACGACGAGAAGTTTCAGGGTCGCACTGTTCTGGACTTTGTGGGCCAGTTTCTGGAGTTCGGGGCTGATGTCTGTCGAGCCTGGGGAGTCGATGAGCACGTAGGGTTCACCGAGCGACAGCATATCCTGGGATGCGGTGCGGATAAAGCGGACTCCTGAAATCTCGGAAGTGTCTCCAGATTCATGGGTGCAAGCCGGAGGAGCTTTGATGCCGAAGACCTGAAGGTGACGGGTGACGCTGTGGTCATCATCTCCAGAGCGGACCATGTTGCGGAGTTCTTCCTTTTCGAGAAAGAGCCGGGCCAGCCAGCTTTTGCCGACTTTGTTGGCTCCGACAATGGCGATGGTGGGGATGGTGAAGCCGCCGGTTTCTGCCAGTTGGTGGCATTGTTCGTCCATTTGGGAAAGAATGCGGTCGAGTTCCCAGACTTTGGAACTGCGTTCTCCGAAGACTTGGGTAAAGGCATGGCGAATGGCTTTGGCCTGGAGCTGGATTTCGTGTTTTTTGTCTTCGATGCGGCTCATTGCATAGGGTGGGCTTTGGATTCTCTGTCAAAGATGGATTCCCAGTAATATCCTGGGCCGAGATTCAAAATGGATTGGGCAGGGGAGGCGGGTTTGGGGAAACGGGTTGGGGATTGGTTGGGGGCAAGGTCTTTGGGGATTTGTGGAGGTAAACCAAATCTAGCGCAGGCTAACGAGAAAAACTTTTGAAACTGGTGATTCGATTTCTCATTGAAAAAGTCCACAAGCACCGCTCCACCCGCTCCGAGAAGTCCTCCGCCCAACAGTGCCAGGCCTGGGAGCATTTCGGAGATGCTGGTGAGCATGAGGGCGGTGGCACCTCCATCCAGGGCCGATAGGGAAAGGGTCACGTAGCCTGCCATGGAGAGAAAAAACTCAAACCAGATCTTGCGTCCGGCTTTTTGCTTTTCGGATTCATCGGCACATTCCCAGAATTGTCTGGTGATGGCATCAATTTCCTCCGGGTCGACCTTGTCCTGCAGCAACCAGTTTTGAAAGTCGTTGATGATGGTCTTCCAGGCTTCCTCCAACAATTGCCCTTTACCGTCGACAATGGCTTCATTGAAGCAGGGGCAGGCTCGGGCCTTGTTGACAATTTCTTCGAGCGACATCTGGTCGGGGTGCGGTGGTTCCTCGGCGGGTTTCCTGGTGAACTTGAGCCCTTTTTGCATCCAGTCTGGCAGGACAGAGGTGAAGAGGTTTTCTTCCCCGACCACCCTTTTGCGGAACAACCTTTCGCCGAGTTTTCTGAGCTTGGGCCGGATCATGTAGATGGGGCGGCAAAACCATGCCGGCCATTTCAAGCCTTCCGGTGCATTGGCTAGGAAGGACTGTTGCAGGGATTCCTGAAATTCCTGATTGAAGCCGAGTTTCCCGGTTTGGGAATCATGGGTGAAGATTTGTTGGCAAAAGTGATAGAGGTCTTTGCGAAGATCCTTGGATTGTTCGTTTTCCTCCATGCTCCATGCTTCCAAATCTTCGCAGTAGCGGCGGTGATCGTCGGGAAGTTTTTCGAGGGAATCTTCCAATTGCTGAGCCTGAAGTTCCCCGCTATCGAGATGTTGCGGCAGGGAAAGGAGCATGCGTTCGTTTTCCACTTTTTGCGGGTCATAAGGTTCCAGAGAGGCATCGACTCGGAAAAATCCCGGAAATTCCCAGCCTCGTTTGCGCCAGGTTTGGAAGACTTCCGGTTCCTGCTTCAGGGCTTCCTTGTCACCAAAGTTGAAGGCTCCATAGAAACTATGTGTCTTTTTCCCGCCAAGTTGGTAAGTGTCGAGCAGTTCCTGCACCATGGAGTCCTGTAATGTTTTGGTAGGTTCTTTTTCGCCTGCCAGGTAATTCAGCAATAGATGAACCGGGACGCCCGGACATTGTTCCCTCAATAGTTTCAGAAAATCATTCAACAGGCGTTCGCGGACTTGTTTGCGTTCCCAAACGACCAGAAAGACGGAGCAAATCCGAGCCGCCGCCCGGACCATGGTTAAACGAGGCATCGAGTCATCGCCAGCTTGATCCCGCGTCTGCACATCCGGGCAATCCAGGAAGGCACAACCAATTTGGTTCAACGACTCGTCAAAGGCCAGAAGCGGCACTTGCATGACTTCGGGGTCCTTGAGTCCCGCCTGATACTGGATGCGAACGGCTTCCGGGTCGTCGACATGCATGCGTTCCATTTTGGAGCCATGTACCTTGGCCAGCATCTTCTCCAGGATATCCCACTTTTCCCCCTGGCTCCAACTTCCTGGAAGCCAATAGACGAAGCGGTGTGTGCCACTGTCGTTCATGATGCCGCGGGGGATCAGATCTTTTCCATTTTCCCCCAGAAAGCTAGCCACGACACTCGATTTGCCCACGTTGAGTTGGCCCATGACGCCCACAATCGGCATGGCTGCAAGGTCGGAGAGTTGCTGGGCTCGCATCAATTGCCCGGCCCAATCATCGGCTTGTTGTTTTTTGTTGGTAGCTCGAAGGGCAGCTTCCATTGGCAACTCCTCGACTTCACCACGGGAATCCACACGGCGCAGAACTCCCTGTTTTGCCAAGTGCTCCGAGAGTTGATTCAGGGCAGCAACATCCATGTGCAACTAAGATCCGGTTTTGGGCTTTTGTGGCAATACAGAACGACGACGTAATTCGAGCCACAACCACCAGGCTTGCCGTCCCAGAATTTTCCGGGCTCGGGAGATCTCACTCTTGCGTTGCTCCAGGTTTTCATTGGCCATCCGGGAGATGTCGTCCAGGTTGTAGACGAAGACATTGTCGAGAGCTTCCACGGATGGAGCGACATCCCGGGGCATAGCCAGGTCGATCAGAAACATCGGTTTCCCGCGACGTTTGCGTAAGGGGCCTCGAATAT
>Ga0181579_10003328_pt1 | contig 12751 bp, 12 predicted proteins | sample 071ome_24_FD_132996 | JGI IMG/M metagenome (GOLD analysis project Ga0181579, IMG submission 132996) | Coastal salt marsh microbial communities from the Groves Creek Marsh, Skidaway Island, Georgia - 071402CT metaG (megahit assembly) | ecosystem: Environmental > Aquatic > Marine > Intertidal... | reverse complement strand
TGGCCGAGCGCGATGGCGCCGCCATTCACATTGACCTTGTCGGTGTCCCAGCCGAGATCCTTGTTCACCGCGCAAGCCTGAGCCGCGAAAGCCTCGTTCGCCTCGATCAGATCGAGGTCGTCGACGGTCCAGCCGGCCTTCTTGAGCGCCGCCCGGCTCGCCGGGATCGGGCCGGTTCCCATGATCGCCGGATCGACACCCATGGTCGAGAACGAGGCGATACGGGCCAGCGGGGTGATGCCCCGCTTGGCGGCTTCTTCCTCGGTCATCAGCACCACGGCCGCGGCGCCGACATTGATTCCCGAAGCGTTGCCCGCGGTCACGGTGCCGTCCTTCGTGAAAGCCGGTCGCAGCTTGGCCATCGCTTCCAGACTGGCGCCATGACGAGGGTGCTCGTCGGTATCGACAATCACGTCGCCCTTGCGGGTCTTGATGGTGACCGGAACGATCTCTTCAACGAACTTACCGGCCTTTTGCGCGGCTTCGGCCTTGTTCTGCGAGGCGACGGCGAATTCGTCCTGTTGCTCGCGGGTGATCTGCCACTGCTCGGCCACGTTCTCGGCGGTGTTGCCCATGTGGTAGCCGTTGAAATGGTCCCACAGGCCATCCTTTATCATCGTGTCCACGAGAGTGAGATCGCCCATCTTCTTACCGTCACGCAGGTGCTGGGCATGGGGCGCGAGACTCATGTTCTCCTGGCCGCCGGCGACCACGATTTCGCTGTCACCAGCCCGGATCGCCTGGCTGCCGAGCGCCACGGCGCGAAGGCCGGAGCCGCATACCTGATTAATGGTGAGCGCCGTACGCTCCTTGGGGATGCCGGCGGCGACGGCGGCCTGGCGCGCCGGGTTCATGCCGGCGGCGGCGGTAAGCACTTGTCCGAGGATCACTTCATCAACCGCGTCGGCGGGCGTTCCAGCGCGGGACAAGGCCTCGCGGATCGCAACCTCTCCAAGTTCCGCCGCGCTAAGTCCACTAAGCCCCCCACCAAATGCTCCAATGGCCGTGCGCGCGGCACCGGCGATCACCACATTGCTCATTGCTCTCTCCTCTCGACTTCCCGTTGGCGCGGTTCATACCGCGGCTGAACTTCGATTACCATCAAAAATTATTGCGCCGCAGCAATTTATTGCGGCGCATCATTTTTCGACCCCTAGTACGTGTTGTCCCGCCGTCTCAGCAACGGGAAGGCGCTCATCACATGCGGCGGATCAACCGGGTCCGCATTCGTCAGCATTGACGCGTCGATCTCGGCGTATGATGTCGCCCCAAGCAACCCCAGAGCCAAGGCGGTTTCCTCTTCCAGCAACTCCAGCATGCGTACCACGCCGGCGCTTCCGCCCGCCGCGAGGCCATAACAGAGCATGCGGCCGACGCCGACCAGATCCGCCCCCAACGCGATGGCCTTCACAATGTCGGTGCCGCGGGAAAAACCTCCGTCGATCGCCACGGCGGCGCGCCCCGCCACGGCCTCGACAACTTCGGGCAGTACCCGCATGGCGCCGAGCCCATGGTCGAGTTGACGTCCACCGTGATTGGACACGTAGACCATGTCGACACCATGCTCGACAGCGATATGCGCGTCCTCCTTGGTGGCGATCCCCTTCAAGACGATCGGCAGATCGTAGCGCTTCTTGTAGCGCTCCACATCGGTCCAATTCAGCGCGGCCTGCCAATCCGCGCCGCCGCCCGTGCGCCATGGCTTCACGAAACGATTTGCGATATCCCGCTCTCGGCGGCTGTAATTCGCGCTGTCGACGGTGAGGCAAAACGCGTCGTAGCCGGCGGCGATCGCCCGCTCGACATAGGCGTCCAGAAAGGCATCGTCGCCGCGCTTGTAAAGCATCGCGATATTGAAGCCAGGTCCGGCCTTGGCGACATCCTCCAGGGGAATGGTGCTCACCGAGCTCAGCATGAGGGCGCAACCGAATTCGCTCGCGGCCCGCATCGCCGCGACACCGCCTTCGGGATCGAAACTTTCGAGCGACCCAATCGGCGCGAGACAGATCGGAAGGCGCATCGAATGGCCAAAGACCGTCGCGCCCACGTCGACCTTGCGCATGTCGCGCAGCACCCGCGGACGGAACGCGATCGCGTCCAGTGACGCCCGATTGCGCTTCAAGGTCGTTTCCGTCTCGGTTCCGCCAACCAGATAGTCCCAGGTATTACGGTTCAGTCTCTCGCGGGCCGCGTGGACAATCTCGTGCAGCGCCTGAAATCTCAATCTGAGATCTTGGGCACGACGCTGTTCCGGGGTTTCATCACCACTCATTACCTACTCTCCAGCCAATCAACGATCGTTGTCCATGCCCGGTCACGGGCCTTTTCGCTTACCACCATGCCTATATGGCCCAGCGCGATTCCAAGTTCTCTCACCTCCGGCAGCGCCGCGGCCAGCGCCGAAGCCGATTCCGGCGGCACGATCCGGTCTCTCCCGGGAATCAACGCCAGCGTGGGCAGAGATACTTCCTCGGGCGCAACGACCCGGCCAGCAACGCGCCATTGACCGCGCGCGGTGGTGTTCTCCCCGTACCACCCAAACAAGGCCTCTCGCGCCACCGGCGCCGCCAAGGGCACGCCGTCATTGATCCAATCCTCCAGCGCCACGAAGGCTTCGGCCTCCGGGCTCTTCATATCCATCTTGGCGAAGCGGAGAAACTTTCGCGGCACCAACATCGGGTCGAGCGTGTGAAACATCGCCTGGATGATGTCGGTCGGCAATTCTCCAAGAGCATCCAACACCCCGCTCAAGAATGGTTTCAGGAGATCCGGCCGAAATGTCGATGGGCCCGCGCCGGCGGTGAAATCCCAGGGAGTCGCCAGCAAGACCAACCCTCGCAGATCCCTTTGGCGGCGTTGCGCGAGGGCCAGCGCGAGCAATCCCCCCATGCAATACCCCATCAGGATAGGGCGCTCGCCCGCGTGATCGTGGACGACATCCAATACCCGCTCGAGCCGGCCCGCGATATAGTCGGTCAATGTGAAGTTACGTTCGATCTCTCCTGGTCGGTCCCAGTCCACGACATATGGAGCGAAACCGGCCTGATCGAGATGGTTCAACAGACTTCTACCGGGCGCGATGTCCAAGACGTGATAGCGGTTCACCAGGGACGGCACGATCAGCAACGGTCGACCGCCACCATCACCATGCAACAGCAGTCGGGTGGACCCGTCACTCCAGACGGCGTTCGGCTCGCTATCGACACGGCGGAAGGGATGGCGCCTATAGGCGGCTATCCCCTCTATAAACCCAGACAAACGCCGGTTGATTTCGCTGTCCAACGCGCCCAGAAACGATGCCCAGCCAACCTCGCCGGTCCCACCGTCAGGATCGTTTTGACCCGCGTCCTGGAGATACGCGGAGAGGTCGGCCCGGAACCGCTCGGTCACTGCCCTGGCTTCCGGATCTTGGGGGCCCGGCTTCCAAGGCGGCAAGCCGTTCCTCAAGCTCAAGGACCCGGCACGCGAGCTCGTCCATGTCAGCATCGCGGTCCCGAGGTACAGCGGTAGAGGCCGTGGGCCGAGCCGATCGAAGGTCGGGTTCGGTGGCGGCGGGTTCGACCGGTCCCTCATGGTCACTACCTGGGGCCTGATCGGCGGCCGCGCCGAACGGCGCCGCGACACCGGCGTTTATCCAGTACCGCCACCACCGGGCCGCGGCATCGGTCATTTCCGGATCTCGCGACATGGCGCTCATCTGCTGTTGCCATAGATCGACAAAGCGCCGCGCCAGATCCGCAGGGTCCTTCTGATCCGTCATTCACTAGTCGGTCCTTGATGCCGCGCGATCCGAAATGCCTAGGGTGGATTCTGCCTCTCCAAGCGTCATTTCGCAACGCGTCACTCCAGGTAACGTGGATTCGCCTTGCTTTTTGAGCTCTATCATTGCAAAGCAACACGTTCATCCGGGCGCGGACGCGACAATTCGGCGACCAGGAGCGCGACGGGCATGGTTAAAACGCAAGCAATCGGACGGAACCATGGCGGGCACTGAAAAGCGGACGGAAGCGAAACAAGGCGGCTCCAAACGTCGGAATGCCGCGAGCGGAGGCCCGGACGGCGGGAACAATCCGAACGTCATAACGATCAAGAAATACGCCAATCGCCGGCTCTACAACACCGCGACCAGCAGCTATGTGACACTCTATCACCTTTGCCAGATGGTCAAGGACGGCGAGGACTTCGTGGTCTATGACGCCAAGACCGGCGAGGACATTACCCGATCGGTTCTGACTCAAATCATCGTCGAGGAGGAGGCCAAGGGCCAGAATCTGCTCCCGATCGGCTTCCTTCGCCAACTCATCGGGTTTTACGGCGACAGCCTACAAATGGTGGTACCACGCTATCTTGATCACGCAATGTCGACCTTCGCCGAGAACCAAGAACAAACCCGAGACCAAATGAAGGAAGCGCTGGGAGGAATGTTTCCTTTCGGCCAATTCGAGGAACTGACCAAACAGAACATGGCAATGTTCGAGAACGCGCTTGGCATGTTCAATCCCGCGACCCCGACACAGCGCCCGTCGGCGCCGGAGCAACCCGAGCCGCAACCATCGCCAAGCCCCGCGATGGACCCCCTGAAAGCGATGCAGGATCAACTCAATCTGATGCAAAAGCAACTCAGGGCGATGAGTGGCGGTCGGTCAGGCGATAAAAAGTAACGGTTTCTTAGGACCCTGGGCGTTAATGTCTCCGCCACAACTCCCAGGGCGGGCAATGGCGGAAATCAATTCGAAGCCCCAAGCTCTCCCGGTTCCATGAGGATACTGTCGCATGGTGGCGCCATCGTCCTTCGATAGTCCGATTTCGGCCCTCGCCGCCACAATTCAAACCGGCTCGGCAACGCGTTCCGACGTCGCTCGAAACGACGCCCAACGCCTCGACTCCAGGCCTGAAACCGCCGCGCGCGAGTCTGGTCCGCGAACGGGCTTCACGCAAGAGGCGCCAATCCGTGGCGACCGGCCCATCTCGCAAACCCTCTCCACGCCGTTCGTGGCCCAGTTCATCGCGCAGGAAATTGATCCCCGTCCCTCTCGCCCGAGCGATCCCGTCGAAACCTCACGCGCCTTCGAAGCGTTCCGACAGGCCATCGCCAACGCCGAGCGATCCGATGATCGGAACATATAAACGCGCCCTCCGCGAGCGCGTTATTTCTGCAGGATATTCGTGATCTCGCGCAACTGAGTGCGGGCACGCAGGAGATAGAAGCCGAGCGAGGCAAGATGGCTCGGCATAAGCGCGCCGCCGGGAGCGCCGTTGACGACGATGATCGGGTCCAAGCTCGCCGCCTGCCGCATTGAGTCCAGCATCCTGGCCCAGGACGCCGAGAGTTCGCGATCCGCGATCACCTTATCGAAGTCGCGCCCCAACTCGCGAAGCACCATGTAATAGCCGTAGAGCCGCCCCTTGGTGGAATAGAAGATGTCATCCACCTTGGTATCGATCCCCCAACCACCGGCCAGTGTCAGATGCTGGTCGATAATCGCGGAACTGGAGCCGATATCGGCGGTAAATCGCAGGAGCGTTCCCTGCAAATTGTCGGCTCGGCGCTCAAACGTCGCCTCACCGGTGGCCACGCGCTTGTTGTAGGCCAGCAGCGATTCGCGCGCCGCCTTGTATTGATCCTCGGACGGCGCGGTCGGCTTCCACGAGGTTGATAGATCCCAGATCCAGATATTGCCTGGGTATTTCAACAATCCGGCCGCCTTGTCCAGATCCTTGTCCACCTCGCTTGAGCCGCGTGTCCGGCCAAGCTGATCGGACAGTTCCAGCGCGAACCGGGAGAGCGCGTATATCACGCCCTGCTGGAAATTCGGCATGTTGTCCAAGAGCACGCCAGGCTTGAAGAACGGGTCATTGGCGACCCAATTGTTCTGGTTGATCTCGCGGTCGATCAACGCGGCGGCAATCGCGACCGAACCACTCGCGCCGGGATCCACATTCTCCGTCTCGAAGGTGGTGTCGTCCGAAACCCGATGGACCATGGCCATGCCGACAATATAGTACAGGACCATCAGGCCGATCAGCCCGACGACCCCCATGCCGCCGGCGCGCGCGACCCGGGGTACGATCCGTCGCTTCGGCGCGCTGTACTCGTCTTCCCAGTCAAGCTCGTCTCGTGTCATTCCGGCGGTCCAACGGTATCGATTGGCGTACAGATAAGCATGAAGCACGGGTTTGCAAAATGTTCTGTCGTCACGGAGGGCCGATTTACCAGGCGGACGGACTTGGCAAACCGGCTCAAATCAAGAAAACTTAGTCGCTAAGTCATTGAAACAAATCCGGTCACAAGCAATGTCGGCGCGTGAGGACCTTGGCCCCTGTCCGATATGTGGGCGTTCGATGCTGGCGGGGCCGAATGTCGATCGACACCACTGGATCCCCAGATCCGAGGGTGGAGACGCTTGGTCTTGGCTGCACGCGATCTGCCACCGTAAACTGCACTCGGTGTTCACGGAGCGTGAACTCGCCACCGAATTCAAGGATGTGGCGAGCCTGCGCGCCGATCCCAGGATCGCCCGGTTCATCAGCTGGGTTCGCAAGAGGCCGCCGGACTATCGCTCTCGCCACCGCGCGGCGCGGCGCGGCTAGACGGTCGAGCCTCGCAGGCGCTTATAGACAACCGGCACCAGGGAGAGCAGGCCGAGGCCCGTGAAACCCAGGATCATTTCGACGCTCAGAACCGACGAAAGCGATAGTTCCTCGCCTCGGGCAAAGATCTCATCCAGGCCGCTACCCACAAGCGTGAAGACCAAGGAGCCGGGGATAATCCCAACGAAGGTGCCGATCACGAAGATCGGCAAACGCACGTTCAGGAACGCGGGCACCAGGTTGACCAGAAAGAACGGAAAAACCGGCACCAATCTCAGAAACAACAAATAACTCAGCGCGTTCTTCTGAAACCCTTCGCGCATCCGGTCGATCGCGGAGCCGGCCCGGCCTCTCAAGATATCGCTAAACGCGGTTCGCGCGGCCAGGAACAGCAAGGTCGCGCCGATGGTCGCGCCGATAACCGAAAAAGTGACGCCCGCCGCGGCGCCGAACAGAAACCCTCCACTTACGGTCAACAGAGCCCCGCCGGGAACCGATAGCGCGGTGCTGGCCGCGTAAACCCCGCAAAAAAGAAGCGCCGCCAGGAAATATCGGTCCCCGACGAACGCCACAAGGGCGTCACGGTGATCCCGCAACGCGCTCAACGAAAAATAAGCGTCAAGGCCGGTGGCAAACACCAACCCCAGCCCCGCGACCAATATGATCAGCGGAGCGAACCTCTTCAAAGTTCGCAATTCGGTTGCCTCTTCCTTTTACCGGCCGGCGGCACCATCGACCGCGTTTCCATCCGGTGTTTTGGCTCATTTACACGAAATCACCGCATCAAAGCTACGTGAAGCCGTGTTTTGGATCATCTACCCTTCACCCGCCGACGTTTCCCGCCTCCATGGATTTACTCGCCATCGTGTTTCCACGATCATTGGCAACCGGACGGGAATTCTCATTGGCCCCTTCGAACCGTCGGCATATTCTTGCCTCCATGGTTACGCAGGCCGGGGAGACCATCCGATGAACGAAATGAGCCAACGATCCGTCAGCCCACGCGATCTTAGGATCGCTCCCGACGCGCGGCGCCTCACCGAAGCCGAGAAAGAACAATTCGCGCGGGACGGCTATATCAAAAACCTGCCGGTATTCGCGTCGTCATCGGCGGCGGACTTGCAGGCCATGTTTCATGAATTCGCCGCTCGCCTGCCCGACGGCATCAATATCAGCCGCATCAATAACTGGCACAAATTCAGTCGCAAGTTCTATGATTTGTGCCGCACTCCAGCGATCCTGGACTACGTGGAAGACGTATTGGGCCCGTCCTTTTTCCAATGGGGCGGGCAGTTCTTCGTTAAATATCCCAAGGACGGCTCCGAGGTTCCGTGGCACCAGGACGCTCAGTATTGGCCACTGACGCCGCGTCGCACGGTGACCGTCTGGCTCGCGTTTTTCGACACCGACCAAGACAACGCCGCGATGCAGGTGGTCAAGGGCACCCATCGCCAGGGAGAGTTCGAGCACGTCACCAATGACGCGCCGCATTTGGTGCTGGACCAAGAGGTTGGCGAGAATCAGTTCAACACCGACGACATTGTCACCCTGGACCTCAAGGCCGGCGAGATTTCACTGCACGACGACGGATTGCTGCATGGCTCCGGCGCGAATAACTCGGATCGCATGCGCGCCGGACTAACCATGCGGTTTTGCCCGATGGACGTAAAATGCGATTTATCGGTCTGGCCGGGTTTCGAAGCTTATGTGGCCCGCGGCGAGGACACCTTGAAGCTAAACCCGACCGGGGTCATACCAACCCGCGAAGACTATCCGATCCGCCGGTTTCAACATTCCTCGGAGTTCGAGGCCGGATAGCCATCGACCTCGCCCAACGCACGGGGCCTCAGTAGAGTTTCGTGCGATAGCTCTCATCAATGCCCCGATCGGCCTCGGCGGCATCCCCGGCGCCGATCTGGTCGGTAATGATCTTGCCGAGGGTCGGGAAGCTCTTTCGTTCTATCTTGTGATCCTCGGCCCATAGCTTGGAGCGAATCAGCGCCTTGGCGCAATGCAGATAGGCTTCCTTAACGTCAACCACCATGGCCGAACGCGGCGCCTTCTCATTGACCAACATCTCCGCGAGAATATCAGCGTCGGTAACGATCCGGGCGGTACCATTTACGCGAAGAGTTTCATTCATGCCCGGCACCAGGAAAATCAGCCCCACACCCGGGTTATCCAGGAGATTGAGCAGTGTATCGGTCCGGTTGTTTCCGGGCCGGTCCGGTATCACCAGGGTGTTCTCGTCCTTGACCAGCACGAAGCCCGGCGCGTCCCCCTTGGGCGACACATCCCCCAGCCCGTCCGCGCCTTGAGTCCCGATCACCAGAAACGGTGAAAGCGCGATGAAGGCGCGGCAATGCTTGTCGATATGATCAATTTGCTTGAGCACCGCGCGTTCGCTCGGCGCGCCGTAGTGATCGCGCAGGCTCTCGGCATCGGTGATTTCCTGGATGGCATCCATGGTGAAGCTCCCTCGGGCTAGTCGAACCACGCAATCATAACGCAAGCCGGCCTAGGCGTCCCGAAGTCAACAATCCGCCGAACACACCCACCCACGTATCGGATTACTTCGCAAGATCGCGGGAAGCGGTTGAAATTATCCGGCGCGCGTCGCACTGTCGGTTACCCTATCTAGAGTGATCGGACCCAGACATGAGCACCGAATACGGGGCGGCCGTCCCCTGGCAGGAGGATCTGTTCGCCCTGCTGCGCGAGAATGACGTCAATCTGTTCTGCTATGTGCCGGATGGCGGTCACAAAACCCTGATCAACCGCTCCATCGAGGACCCGGACGTGGTCTCGGTGCCGTTGACCACCGAGGAAGAAGGCGTGGCGATGTGCGCCGGCGCTCATCTCGGCGGCAAGAAGGCGGTCCTGCTGATGCAATCCAGCGGCGTCGGGAACTGCGTGAACATGTTCGCGCTGGTTAAGGGTGGCCAGTTTCCCTTCGTTACCCTGGTCACCATGCGGGGCGAGTTCGGAGAGATGAACCCCTGGCAGGTCCCGATGGGCACGGCGGTCCAACCCGTGGTCGAGGCCATGGGCATGCATTGCCTGCGCGCCGAAAGCCCGGAGGAAGTGGTGCCGACGGTCCAGGCGGCCTTCAGCATGGCCTACAAATCCAACCAGGGCGTTGCCGTCCTGCTGACCCAAAAGCTGATCGGCGCCAAGGCGTTTTGAGCGGCACGGAACGAACGGAACCCGAGACATGAGCGAAGACAGACCTCTCGACCGCAAGGTGGCCGTTCCGGCTATCGTCGGAGACCCATCGGACCTGCTGATCGTTTGCGGCCTCGCCGGTGCCTCCAAGGACATCGCGCATCTGACCAATGACGGTGACAATATCTTCACCATGGCCGGTGCCATGGGCGGCGCGACCGCCATGGGCCTCGGCCTCGCCTTGTCGCGCCCCGACAAGCGGGTCTTGGTGGTGACCGGCGATGGCGAGTTGCTGATGAATGTCGGCACGCTGGCAACGGTCGGCATCATGAAGCCGTCCAATCTCTCGATCCTCTGCGTCGACAACGGCCACTACGGCGAGACCGGCTACCAGGAGAGCCACACCCAGCGGGGTGTCGATCTCGAAACCATCGCCCAGGGCTCGGCGATCCCGGTCACGCGAACCGTCACCACCGAGGACCAGATCGAGGAAGCGGCCCAAATCCTCCGCAACTCCAATTCCTCCAGCTTTGTTCTGCTTCGGGTGAGCACCGAACCACCGCCGGCGGTCAAGCGCTCCATGGATGCCAGCGAGCGCAAATCCGCTTTCCGCAAGGCCTTGCTCGGCACGGCTTGAAAATGGATTGGCGCGTAGACGCCCTATTGTCGACAAGACCCTTCGAGACGACACTTCGTGTCTCCACAGAGTGAGTTGCCTAGTTTAACCAACTCTCACCCTGAGGAGCCACGCTCGCGTGGCGTCTCGAAGGGTCCTGGCTGAAACATCGCTCCGGTAAGTTCCGATCATGATCACAACAGGTTCAAACACCGACAAGGCACATCTCGGCTTTCCCGAAGCGAGGGAACTGGCCGAGGACGTGTTCCGCGCCAATGGTTGCTCCGAGCCGGTGGCGAAGGTTCTGGCCGACGTAATCCTGCTCTGCGAGCGTGACGGGCCGGCGAGCCACGGGTTCTTTTCCATGTACAATTATATGTTCGGCCTGCGCGGCGGACATGTGAACGGGCATGGCGAGCCACGATTGGAGCGAGTTCGCCCCGGTGTCCTGCGCGTCGATGGCGACAACGGCTATGGCCAAGTCGCGATGCGCCGATTTCGCGATGATCTCATCCAGGCCTCCCGGGAGGCAGGCATCGCAACCATGGCGCTACGCAACGCCCACAACATCGGCCCCTTGCGCCATGATCTGGAACCCTTGGCGGAAGCGGGCTTGGTGGCGTTCACCAGCGTGGTCTCCCGCCCGCACATGACACCCCATGGCGGGACGAAGAAACTATTCGGCACCGATCCCATCGCGTTTGCTTGCCCGCGTCGGGACGCGGAGCCCATTGTCTGGGATATGGCAACAAGCGCGGTCAGCCTGATGGAGATTCGTGTCGCGGCGGAAACCGGCGAGCCTATCCCCCCCAACGCGGCGGTCGACAAGCACGGCAATCCCACCACCGATTCCCGCGCCGCCGCCGATGGCGGAATGCTGCTGCCCTTCGCCGGTCACAAGGGCTCGGCCATCGCCTTCATGGTGGAAATCATGGCCGCCGGCCTCACCGGCGGTCGCTTCGCCTTCGAGGACGCGGACCCCGACGCCCCGGGTTTCGCGGGCGCCAATCGTGGCCAGATCATCATCGCCATGGATCCGGAGGTTCTGCACGGCCCCGGCTTCACCGAACGCGTAGCGGCGTTCCTCGAAGCCTATACCGACAGCACGCCGGAGCGCGTCCCCGGCGATGGCCGTCTGGCCCGCCGAGCGCGCGCCGAGGCCGAGGGTATTTTCCTCGATCCCGGCTTGCTGGAGACCATGCGCGGCTATTTGTCCGCGTGAGTTAGCGAACCTGAAAGACCAGCTTGCCCTTGAGATGACGCGCCTCGCTGACCCGATGGGCGGCGACCGCTTCGGATAGCGGATAGACCGTCACCTCGGGCACCCGCAGCGCGCCGCTCGCGAGCAGTTCCAGGACCCGCTCCAAATGCGAGCGATCACGTCCCACGGCGGGACGAAGCGAAGCCACATCCTCGCGCGGCGAGGTCGGCGCTTTCGGGCCCGACGCGATGAAGGCAACACGCCCACCCGGCCGTACGACCTCGAAGGAGCGCATCGCCACGTCCTCTCCGGCGGTCTCGAAAACCGCGTCGACGCCCGAGACGACAGTCGTGAAATCGACTGTATTGTAGTCGATGATCTCATCGGCGCCGAGCGCGCGGAGATAATCATGGTTCGACGGGCTGGCCGTGGTGATGACCTTGGCCCCGATATGCTTGGCGATCTGTATCGCCATGCTGGCGACACCCCCGGCCCCGCCCTGGATCAGGATGGTCTCGCCGGATTGCAGCTTGATGGTGTCCTCGATGCTGATCTTGGCGGTAAGACCGGTCAGCGCGATCGCGGCGGCGTCGATATGCGACACCCCCTCCGGCCTACGCGCCAGGATCGAGGATTTGACCGCGACCTTCTCGGCATAGGCGCCTTCCTGGCCGACATCCAGCACACCGAAGACCTGCTCACCCACCGACAGGTCCGCGCCCTCGCCAGCGGCGGCGACCACCCCCGAAAAATCCCGTCCCAGAATATAGGGAAAGGTCTCGATCGGCCCGCCCTCATACCCACCGGCCCGCACCTTCCAGTCGGCGGCGTTCACCGAGGCGGCGTGGATGTCGCACACGACTTGCCCCGGTCCGACGACGGGATCGGGTTGGTCACCGAATTTCAACACCTCGGGGGCGCCTTGCGCCTCCATGAAGATTGCTTTCATGTTTTCCTCGCTTGTTTAACCGCTGGTTACTGGTTTTCAGATTGGTAGCGCCGTGGTCTGCTTGATCGATTCCATGGAGAACCGGGAGGTGACCTCCGCCAACGGCGTGGTTTCCACCAGCCGCTTGTAGAAGTCGTCGAAGCGCTTCATGTCCGACACCATGACCTTCAACAGATAGTCCACCTCGCCCGCCATCCGGTGAAACTCCATGACCTCGGGCATCGAGCGG
>Ga0181579_10003327_pt1 | contig 12757 bp, 10 predicted proteins | sample 071ome_24_FD_132996 | JGI IMG/M metagenome (GOLD analysis project Ga0181579, IMG submission 132996) | Coastal salt marsh microbial communities from the Groves Creek Marsh, Skidaway Island, Georgia - 071402CT metaG (megahit assembly) | ecosystem: Environmental > Aquatic > Marine > Intertidal... | reverse complement strand
GTACACTTTCTTCTCCTTCTTACGTTCGTCGTAACGATCCTTCTTTTGGCAATAACGCAATAAACTCAACATGGCGCTTTGCGAGACGCCTTGAATTCTACCGGCGTGACCGAGCGTTTCCGGTCGAACGCTCGCGAGTTTCTCTTTGTCCTCGGCGGATAATCCAAACACTTCGTCGTAGTTTATATCTTCTGGAATGATCAAAGTTTCGTCCTTCTTCATGTCAGAGACGTCTTTGGATTGACGTTTGATGTAATTTTCGTAATACAATTCCGTCGAGGCGAGTTCTAAAGCCGAGGCATCTTTTTCGGCCACGTCTAAAAGCTCGCGTAAAGCAGTTTCAGTCTCGTTCTCTTCGTCGTAAATCTCGCCGTTCTCTTTCTTTGCTTTCGCGTTGGACACCATTTGAGAAAGCGCGTTTATGACTTTCCCAATCTCCTCGCCGCTTTGAATGACTTCTGCTGGAGAAATTAAACGTCCGTGTCGAGCGTCCGGACATCTCTTGCACCCCAACTGTATCCACTGCTTTGCCTGTTGTCGAAATCCCTTCGTATTTTTCAAAAGACGAATCGCTCTGTTGCTCGAATTTTCTCTCTCTGTGGCTAATTGATATCGCTCCTCGGAAACGAGTCCACATTCGCGACCGATCTTCGTCAATCGAATGTCCGCGTTGTCACTTCGAATCGATAAGCGGCGCTCCACCCGACTCGAAAACATTCTGTACGGTTCTGTTGCACCTCGGGTAGTCAAATCGTCCGCTAAGACGCCGAGGTAACTGGAGTCTCGAGACAATTCGAGCGGTGAATCGCGGTTGGCGGCGTTAGCGCCAGCTAAGACGCCTTGCGCGGCGGCTTCTTCGTATCCAGTAGTCCCGTTGATTTGTCCGGCGAGATATAATCCTTTGACTTTTTGAACCTCTAAAGTTCGTCTGAGCTCTCTGGGATCGACGTAATCGTATTCAACCGCGTATCCCGGGCGAAGCATTTCGACGTTTTCTAAGCCGGGAATCGAACGAAGCATGTCCAACTGCGTCTCTTTCGGAAGTGAATTTGAAATACCAGCTGGATATATGATATCGCTCGTTAACCCTTCTGGCTCGAGCCACACAACGTGGTCGCGATTTGGAAATCGTCGGACTTTTGATTCAATCGATGGACAGTAGCGCGGACCAGTCGCAAGATTTTCATCCGCGTAATTTGGATGCGACATGATCATTCTTTCCGTCTCTGCGTTCGTGCTCGTGCTGTGACACGATACTTGCTCTTGCGACGGCATCCAAGGTGCTTTCGTTGACGATGACGATAAGTTATAAAACGAAAACGGTTCAGGAACATCGTCTCCTTTTTGCTCTTCGCACCGCGTAAAGTCAATGGAAGATTTTCTTAATCTCGGCGGCGTCCCGGTTCGTAATCTTCCCATTCTCAGATTTAACGCGTACAGCGAATCTGCTAACGACGATGAAGCCGTCGAGGCTAAATTATCTGCCCGTTCCGTGACGTTTGAAGATATCCTTCCTGCGTTGAACACTTTCTCGCCGCCTCCCAAGTGAAGGACGCCTCTCAGAAACGTCCCGGTCGTTATCACGACTGCTTTGGCAAGCACCGAAGTTCCGTCTTCCAATCGCACTCCTTTGCACGTTTTACTTGTATTACTGCTAGCGCTAGTGCTATTACTGCTATCTTTTCTCTCTTCTTCTTCTTCTTCTTCTTCTTCTCCTCCCTCGTCAATCAACAACCCGCTCACGCACGCGTCTACCACGGTGACGTTCGGCAACTCGCCCACTAACTTTTGCACGTGTTTCTTATACAACTCCCGATCCATCTGCGCGCGGACGCCCCGAACCGCTTTTCCTTTGCTCGAGTTTAGCACTCGAAATTGAATGCCGGATAAATCCGCGGCTTTTGCCATCAAACCGTCCAACGCGTCGATTTCTCGAACTAAAGTACCTTTGCCTAAACCACCGATGGATGGGTTGCACGACATTTCCCCGATGGATTTCACCGGTTGCGGAGTTATCAGCGCGACTCGACGGCCTCGACGGTTCGCGGCAGCCGCGGCTTCGGTTCCAGCGTGACCGCCTCCGACGACGACGACGTCGAATTCCTCGTCTTTACCGTTCGCTAAAGCAAGTGCGCGCAAGTTGTTCAGGAAGCGTTTGGTGATGTTGGTGGCGTCGAAGACGACGACTCGGTTGTCGTTCGTTAAAAGTTGTCGTCGTCTGCCTGTGAAGAAGGCGAGGGTTGAAGTCGCTCTTCTCATTTGGATGCCGAAGAATGCGAAGAAGAAGGCATGTTGATGTTAATGTTGTTGTTGTTGTTATTGCAGACGCGCGCGCGTGTGTGTGTGTGTGATGCGTTTGTTGGCGTACTATTAGTGCCGGTAAAGTTTTGTTGTGAATTTACAGTGTAGTTTTTCTATTTTCTCTCTCCCTCTCTCTCTCTCTCTCTCCTAAACGTAACTTTGCAGATAAGACGACCAGCGTTTGCGTCGATCCATTTCTCCTTCCCTATATAAATAGTTATACAAAAAGTATACAATCTATAACATTACGCGAATAAATGAAGACTTACGGCTTCTTGGAAGCTTTGATCCCCGCAATCGCGGCGGCGTAGTCCGGAGAGTTGAAGACGGCGGAACCCGCGACCAAGGCGTTGGCCCCGGCGTCGATGACCTTGTACGCGTTGGCCGGAGAGACGCCCCCGTCGACTTCAATCCACGGGTTGACGTTGTGCTTGTTGCACAAAGCCTTGATCTCTTGGATCTTTTGCACTTGCGATTCGATGAAGGATTGACCGCCGAAGCCCGGGTTGACGGACATGACCAAAATCAAGTCGACGATGTCGATGATGTACTCCAAGCACGTAATCGGGGTCCCCGGGTTCAACACGACGCCCGCTTTGCAACCCAAGTCCTTGATTTGACCGATAGTTCTGTGCAAGTGAATGGTACTCGCACCTTCAGCGTGAACGGAGATGATGTCAGAACCCGCCTTCGCAAAGTCTGCAACTCTCAACTCCGGTTCCACGATCATCAAGTGCGTATCCAAAACCTTGTCCGTGACCGGTCTCAAGGCATCAACAACCAACGGGCCAATGGTGATGTTCGGCACAAATCGACCGTCCATGACGTCGATGTGGATCCATTCCGCGCCGGCTTTGTCCACCGCAGCGACTTCCTCGCCGAGTTTCGCAAAGTTCGCCGACAAGATGGACGGGGAAACGATGACGGAATTCTTGTCGCACGCGTCGACTTTAGCGTTGGCGACGACTTGCAACGCGCCTCTCTTGGAAGACGTCGTCGGCTTGGCGGAGGTCACGCGCAAGGCTTGAGTGGTGTTGGCAACGGAGGAGAACATTTTTACTATTATGTGTGTGTGTGTGTGTGATATAAAAAGTGAAGAGTAAACGAGTGCGGGGGTTCTCGAGAGGAGAAGAAATCAGATATAACGAGATAAGGCTCTCGTTCGTTCTCTTCCACGACAAAGAGAGAAAAGAGGGAGATGAGGTGCCTTTTTTTCAGCAAAAAAAAACACGAGAGAGAGCAATTTTTTTCGCACACACGCACGCTAAAAGAACTCTCAAATTCTTCACACATAAAACAACAGAAGACACGGGTGTTCTTCTTCTCGATACATTTTTGTTCTAGCCACAAATATGTTTACTTTATCCACTTCCGCGACGGTTTCATCGGTAAGTCTTTCGCGTCTTCTGTCGCGCGCTCGGTGTCCGGGTCTTGGATTTTTCTTTTTCTTCGAGATTTTTTCTCTCTCTCCCTCGTAAAAGAAGAGGGAGAGTAAAACGTGGGTGAAAACCTGAAGAGGGGATGGGGAGAAAATGGGAAGATTTTTACGCGCGAAAGAGGCGAGTTGACGCTCGATGCGATGGGTCTCTCGCGCGTGAGTCGTGTAAAACGCCGACATAAAATCTTCTTTCTCGCGAATTTGAGCGCTTTCGTTTCGTTTGCCGTCCACCAGACCGCGAGGTTGACCGAAGATGAGCGCAGTTTTTGGGAGCGGTGACGGCTAAATTTTATCCGCGTTTTTTCGGAGACACCGTGTCTACCTCCTCTCTCGACAAAGAAAAAATCAGTTTCGGTTCTTCACGATACGCGCGCGTACTCACCGGTCGTTCTTCTTCTTCTTCTTCTTCTCTGTGAAAACACATAAACCAGGCGCGATTGAGCACGACGACTCCGCTTAGACGACAATCCCAACAACCGAAACGCGCCGCTGCCTTTACGGTTCGCGCTGCCGACGACGACAAAAAAGACGAAGCTGCGGATGAATTTACGGGTTTGAAATACACGAAGGCGTCTGAGTTTGCGAACATGTCCAACGAACAAATCTTGGAGGAAGTTGCGGCGACGAAGAAAATGTTGTACAAGTTGAGAATCAAGCAATCGACGAGAAAGGCGTTTAAGGGACATCACTTTGACATTTTGAGAAAAAAGGTTGCGCAGTTGTACACGGTTCGAAGACAAAGAGAGGTGGCGGAAGGTGTTTCCAAGAGAGACTCTAGAGAAATCATGAGACAAGAGAGAAAAACGAACATGTACATTTAAGAGAGAGAGAGAGAGAGAGAAGAATGATTCTTGCCATATACCTAATTAGTTAGCTTTATATTTGTTTTGATATCAAAATTAATTATTACACAGTAGTAGTATTATAAATCTAAGCCAAACGCTTTGACGGCGAAATCAGTCAAATCTCTCGTGATTAAAACTCCGCCGCTAATTAATAAGAAAAGCACGCCGGCACCGGTGATGGATTGCTCCGTCTCCTTCTGCATTTTCTTACCTCGAATAGCTTCGATGATTAATAGCAACAAAAATCCACCATCTAAAGCCGGCAACGGGAGCAAGTTGACGATGGCTAAGTTGATGTTTATAACCGCGCCAAACTGGAACAAGCCCGAGATATCTTTCCTGACAACCTCCGCACCGACGGCGACGATGGCTAACGGACCGGAAACTTGGTCTTTCGACTGACTGAAATTGGTAACTAACCCAGTCAGCGATTTGCCGACGAGATTGAACAACCTACCAAACTCTTTCGAGGCTAACTTGATGGAGTCTGCGGGACCTTTTGCCATTTTCTTGTACAACACCGAGTTTGCTTCTAATCTCGTGCCTACTCTCCCTTCTAAAGTCTTCGGTGTCTCGTCTGGAATTAAGTTCAACTTGACCATTTCACCTTTTCGACTGACGACGACGTCGAGTTCTTTATTCGCCGACGCTTTGATCTTGTTTACGACTTGACTGACCGTTTTCGCATCCGCCTCTAACTCTTCGCCGTCGATGCGCAAAATAATGTCTCCTCTTTTGAATCCAGCCGACTCTGCAGCGGAGGGCGAGACGAATCCTTTGACGATTACTCCTGGCGCGTATTTCGCGTACGTCAAACCAATAGTGTTCGCTTGCGCGAGTAAAATAGCAAACGCAAACACGCAATTGGCGATAATCCCCGCCGAAACGACAATCACTCGGTCTTTCACCGGTCTGTTTCGCAACAAATCCGGATCATCCGGCGGGTACGGACAGTCCTCGTCATCGTCCGGAAACGCGACAAATCCACCCAAAGGTATCGCTTTCAGAGAATATTCTACTTCTTTTCCTTGATAAGAAAACACGTTCGGTCCAAACCCAACTGCGAATTTGTTCACGTGTATGCCTTGCGTCCTCGCCGCGAGAAAGTGACCAGACTCGTGGACGAAAATGATAGTCGCCAGTACCGATAACGCTTGAATAACCGACCCTGGTCCTTCTAAATCAAAGTTTGGAGCAATCATGACACCCATTGGTAACATCATGAACGAGCTGAGCGCGAGTGGCGCGTTCATTTCAACGCGATCCATGAAAGACGTCGTCTGCGTCTTCTTTTTCGTTTGTATCCTTCCTTTCTCCGTATCTTCTTCCAAAATCTCGTCGTCTCGTCGTGAAAAAGACGAAGAGCACGACAAAGAGCTCGCCCGTCGCTCGCGGTCGGAAGACGCGAACGTCTTTAACGCGTTCTCCTCGTCGTCCGCGCACGAAAAGCACACCACCCCGCGCACGTCGTTCGTCTTTCTGTTCTTCTTCGTCGAAAATCTTTCTCTCGTTCTTCTTCCTCTCGTCGTCGTCGTCGTCGTCGTCATCCTCGAAGGAGAAGAAGAACGAGACGAGGAAGAAGAAGAACGAGAAGAAACAGAAAGCGACGACACCGTCGATGCCGTCGCCGTCATCGACATCATCATCATCATCATCGTCGTCCTTTTCTTCTTGTTCTCGCGAGAGGCACAAACAAACAGTAGTTTTAGTAGTTTGTGTGCGCGCAGAGAGAGAGAGAGATTATTTTATATGCTTTTTTCGGTGTGACGCTTCAGTCCAAAGCAGAAGAGAGCGCAAAAGAGTCTTATTTAGGGTTTGCAAAAAAAAAAGGAAAAAAAAGAGAGAGAAGAGTTCGTTATCACGCAGAAGAGAGAGAAAAACGCAAGAAGAAGAGAGAGATATCTGCTTCCAACGACATAAAATTTTTTTAAGAGAGAGGGCGCTCGCGCACACTCTCTTCTTCTTCTTCTTCTTCTTCTTCTTCTCGCAACGCGAACGCGAAGGGGGTCTTTTTTCTATCGCTTCTTCTCGAGAAAAAAAGAAGAAGGAAGGCTCTCGAGGAGGGAGCGTTGTTCGCGGCGCGCGCGTTGTGAGTGGAAAACGCACGGGGCGCGAGAGAGAGAGAAACGCAAAAAGAAGAGAGGCGAAGAGACAAAAAATTATCCTTAGACGTGTCAGCAGGACCACGGGGAACGTTTGAAAAGATTTCGCGCGAAACTCGCTCCTTTTCCTTCTTCTTCTTCTTCTTCTTCTCGTCGGGCGAGGAAGTGAGAGGAAGAAAAGCGCGAAAAGGGGAAAAGAAGAAGAAGGAGAGAGTGAGAATACGCGAGAGAGAGAGAATACGTGAGAGAGAGAGAGAAGGAAGGTAGTTGCGCTTTGGTCGAGAGAGAGAGAGACGGGGGGTGCCGTTTTTGAAAAAGGAGAATAAAAAAAAGAAAGAAAAGATGATGGAGAAACAACAGCAAACGATAACGACGACGACTTCGAGCGGTGGTAAAAAAATAATCAGAAACGCAAATTCGGGCAACGAATACGCGATTTTCTCCTCGGAGGATAACCAACCGATCGGCAGAGGCTCGTTTGCCACGGTTTGGAAAGGTTTGGATGAGAAATCGAAAGAAACCGTGGCGATAAAAGAGATGTCGACGAAAGGTTTGCAACCAAAACTGAGAGAGGCGTTGGAGTTGGAGATTACGGTGTTGAGGAACGCGAAACATAGGAACATAATGAAGTTGGTGGACGTGGTGGACGATTTGCGAACGGAGAGGGTGTATTTAATATTGGAATATTGCGCTGGTGGGAATTTGTCTGAGTTTTTACGGAAACGAGGACGCGTGAGCGAAGCGGTGGCGAAACACTTCATGTCGCAATTGGCGAGCGGTTTATCGGCTATGCGTTTACAATCGTTAGTGCACAGAGACTTGAAGCCAGATAATTTGTTGTTGAGCGAGAGAACGTCCAAGGCGACGTTAAAAATTGCCGATTTTGGTTTCGCGAGGTACATTCAACCGCACGGAGGGATGGCAGATACCGTGTGCGGGAGCCCGTTATACATGGCGCCGGAGATCTTGAAGTATAGAAAGTACGACGCGAAAGCGGATTTGTGGAGCGTTGGAGCGATTTTATTCGAGATGGTTGTTGGAAAAGTTCCTTTCACGGGACAAAACCAGGTGCAATTATTGCACAACATCGAACGGTCGGATGCGAGAATACCGACGAGGATTGCCGAGACGCTTTCGCCAGAGTGCGTCGCGTTGCTGCGTTCTCTTTTACGGAGAGATCCGAGAGAACGCCTCGGTTTTGACGCGTTTTTTAACCATCCATTTTTCATAAGCAGTGGCAGTGTGAGTGCTCCCATGAGGATGGATTCAGCGGCGGCAACAGCGACAGAGCTCTCGGCAGCAATGAGCATAGATACTAACATTAATAATAGCAGCGGCAGCAGCAACGCCAACACTATGAAGAAAATGTCGCTGGGACGAAGCGGCAACGAAGACGGTGACATGCAATTTCAGATGGACTCGATGAACGAGGCGCAACTGAACAGCAACAACAACAACAATACTTCGCTGAGACAGACGATTATAGAGGAAGAAATCGCCCCGACTAAGAGCGTTCCCATCCAACTGAACATTCGTAACAACTTTCTTCAGCGCGAAGATTCTGGGTTGTCGTCTTCATACAAGTGCTTCGGGACGTCTCCTTCGGCGGTGGTGAGAAATGAGATTGCCCTCGCAGCGCGAGACTTGCGCGGAGGAAATCGTAAGAATGCGGCATTAGCACCACCGCCATCGATTAAACGGTACTCCTTTTCACCTCATCAGCAGCAAAACACACTCACTAGATTTAGTCCGGGTTCGCCACCTTCGATGGCATTTGGAGGCACTTCGGATTCTCAAGAAGTTGACGACGACGATTACGTCATGGTGACATCTCCAGGGACTGGTTTCGTTCCGAGAAGCCCCTCACAGAACGCAGCTGCTGCTCGTCACCAAACGCCACCAAGACTTGGAGCATCGCCACTATCGAGAGGCACGAGTCCAAAAGAAGTTCCTTCGAACACAGGAATGACTCAGCGCGAACAACAAAAGAAGAAAGACGTCGACGCTGTCGTAGCGTCGCCGAGTAGTGAATCGTCGTCATTCAAAACTTCGATGTTAGCCTCGTCGCCGTTAGCATCTTCACCGATTCTATCTCCTTCACAGCTACTCAGCAAATCAACAACAAATCAGCAGATGATGAGGAAACTATCGAGCGGGTCAGGAACATTGTCCGCATCGGCGGCTCAATCGTTTTCGTCCCGCGGTACCGAACCGTTCGCGAAAATTAGGACCAATATGGATAAAGCGAAGCTTTTAGAGCGCGCGGCGGCGTGTTTAAGAGACGCGAGTGCAGAGCACTGGAACGCCGGAAGTAGATTACACGCTTTGAGCGTTGGTTTAGTCTCCTTAAACGCTTTGGATGCGGCGCACGGTCTGATAAACGCGGCGTGTGAAGAGTACTCCATGAAGATGTCTTCGGACTCTGCGACATCTTCAGATGCGAGCGTAGGAGGCGCTCCGATATCCATGAGTCCTTCGAGTTTGGATGAACATCTTTCGCAAATTTCTTTGGCAAACTCAGCTGAGAGTGCGGACAGCAGCGTCATGATGACGAATACCCTCGCAAAGAATACAAACAAAACGAAACTGGCCGAGGCAAATGCGATTAGAAAACGCATCGAAGCAGCTTTCATGAAAACGCACGCTCGATGCGAAAAAGCGGCAAAAGGTATAGCCAACTATGGCGTCGACGCGAAATCATCCTTGCCCGATGGTTTAGAGCTCGCACACGATCGTGCTTTACAGCTCACTCGCGCGGGCGCGGTCGAAGAACTCGTAGGTAATTTCAACTTGGCCACGGATTCCTACGGTGAGGCGCAGACGCTTTTGTTGTTTCTTCTCTTGGACGAAAGCGGCTTACGTAAAAGATGCGAGAACAGTGGAAACAGCGCAAGCGAAGACTTGGAGCGCATCGCCACCTTTGCCGAAGCTGTTAGCCGACGACAAATTGCCGCCAGACGTTAAAACACAAAGAGAGAGAGAGAGAGAGAAGAGATTCAATGTGTATTTATTTTTGTTTTTATCCTTCGTGCGATGAAGAGAGAGAGAGAGACGCGTAACGAACAGGAGGTTTGCAAGCACACGCGTCCGAACAGCGCTCGTGAAAACGAGCGATATTAGAACATAAAAGAGAGAAAGAACGAGTGGAAGTGAAAACCCACACTCGTCTTCTCTCGCACGCGCACATGTGTATTATTATTTGAGAGATACAACACTTCTATTCTGTAGCGTATATTTTTTTCTCCTTTTTTCTCTCTTTCCTCATTATTCTAAACGCCGCCGCCGCTCAAATTCGCAAAGAAGAAGAAGGAATAAGATGAAGTTCGACGTCAATATTCTCCGGTACATCGAAAAAGACACGTTTCGAACCTTAGTCGCGGTGGAGATGGGCATGAAAAACCACGAAATCGTCCCGGTGCAACTGATAAACGCCATCGCGGGATTGAAAAAAGGCGGAGGCTACAAACACATTCGAGAACTGTTGAAACACAAATTAGTCCACCACGATAACTCGAAGTACGACGGGTACAGATTGACGCCGCTTGGGTACGATTTCTTAGCCATAAAAGCGTTCACGATGAGAAATAGAATAAGTGGCGTCGGAAGAAGAATTGGTGTGGGGAAAGAATCAGACGTGTACGAGGTTGTGAACGACGAAGGGAGGCACATGGCGATGAAATTGCACCGGCTCGGGAGAACGAGTTTTAAAGCGGTGAAGAATAAGAGAGATTATTTACACAGAAGAACGAGCTTTAACTGGTTATATTTAAGCAGATTGTCGGCGTTGAAAGAGCACGCGTTCATGCAAGCGTTACACGAGCGAGGATTTAACGTCCCGGAGGCGATTGATTTGAATCGACACTGCGTGTTGATGGAGATGGTGGACGGATACCCACTGACGCAAGTGAAGAAGATGATGTCCCCTGGAAAGGTGTATAATAGTTGCATGCAAGAGTTGAAGAAGTTGGCTTTGTGCGGTTTGATTCATTGCGATTACAACGAGTTTAATATAATGATGCATTTGGAAACGTTGAAAGTCACCGTGATTGATTTTCCACAGATGGTATCGATTCATCACCGAAACGCGAGGATGCTTTTCAACCGAGACGTGGAGTGTTTGCATAAGTTTTTCTTGAGACGATACGGGTACGACGCCGACTTAGACGTTATGGGTGAACCTGATCCTGATTTTGATGAGATTTTGAAGGAAGTCGCGGAAAAGGAGAAGAAGGGAGAGAAGTCGGTTGATTCACTTCTCAAAGCGAGCGGTTTCACGTCGGAACATCAAAAGATGATCGACGAGGTGATGGCGGAGAGAGAGGAAAGAGCTAAGGAGAGGGCGCTTCAAAGGAATAGCGACGGAGAATACAGTAGCGAAGATGATTCCTATGAAGATGAGGAAGAAGATGAATCAGATGAAGACGATGAAAATGAAGAAAATGAAGTATCCGAACCGGATGAACTCGAGGAAGAGGAGGAAGAAGAAGAAGACGAATTCCACGGCGAAGAATTAAGCCTGAATCCCGAAGAAGTTACCGCATTAGCTTCGCAAGTTGAAGCCATGATGAACGATCCCGACGCACCCGTGCCGAAGTACGACGACGAAGTTGGTCCTTTAATTCTTGAAGCTGGAAAAAAGAGAGATAAACTTGCAAAAGGTGGAAGACCAGTTCAGCCGGCGCCCTCGGCGATGACCGTGTCCTCGATTCGAAGTCGAGCAGATTTAGGGAATAACCCGGAACTTATTCGAGCGAAATTAAAAGCGGAAAAGGCAAAAAAGACCATCAAGGGTGCTAATCACGTGCAAACGCGAAACTATACGAAAGATAAGAGTGGGAGGCGAGGCGTGCGCGGACATAAGCAAAAAGTTGAAGTCGATCCGTTCTGGGGATAGCAACTTCAAAAATACTGTTGTACAATACATACCATGTAAATAATCATTGCGCTGCTTCTTCCGTCGCTCTAAACCGCAGATATTCTTTCATGAATGGGTCAAAATTACCATTCAACACACCTTCTGTGTCAGCAGTCTCCCAACCCGAGCGAACATCTTTCACTACTTTGTATGGATGCAAAACGTAATTTCGAATTTGCTCACCAAACTCCGCTTTGACTACATCACCTCGTATCTCCTTCACATTTTGCAACCGTTGCTGCTCTAACACAGCCGCTAATTTTGCTTTTAATCGAACCATTGCTTTCGTTTTGTTCAACATTTGCGAACGATCATCGTCGCACCGCACGGTAATATCTGTCGGAATGTGTCTAATTCTCACCGCAGTTTCTACTTTGTTCACGTTTTGTCCTCCTGCGCCGCCCGATCTCATCGTAGTAATCTCCAAATCCTTCTCCGGAATGTTCATCTCACCTGCCTCTTCGCTCTCGTCTTCAAACAAAGGACACACGTCCACGGCTGCAAAAGACGTTTGGCGACTCGAATCACCCTTCTTAAACGGCGACAATCGAACGAGGCGATGCGTCCCTTTCTCGGACCGCAAGAAACCAAACGCATATGTGCCTTCAATTTCAATGGTGACGGATTTAATTCCCGCCTCTTCGCCTTTATTTCTGCTCGTAATCGTCGCTTTAAATCCTCTCTTTTGCGCCCAATTCAAATATGCTCTCTCGAGCATCTCCGCCCAATCTTGCGCGTCCGTTCCTCCCGCCCCGGCGTATATAAATAACTCACTCCCTAACTTATCATATTTACCGCCTAGCATTTTCTCCGTCTCAAACTCTGAAAGCATCTCGTTCAACTTAATCGACGAGCGAATCGCTTCCGTCCGCAAGAGTTCGAAATCTTCGTCGCTGTTTCCATTTTTGTTTGTCTCGTCGCTGCATTCATCTTGCTGTTGTTGTTGTTCCTCTTCCAACATCTCGAGCGATAACTCGACGTCGTCTCTCGTTGCTTCCACCAACTCCGCTCTTCGCAACTGCGACTGCACGAAGCTCAACTCTTTCGTCACTCTTTTCGCCTCGGTTTGATTCGACCAAAAGTTTGGATCGTTTTGCTTCGTCTCTAACTGTTCTCTCGATTTTTCCAATTTAGGTTTGTTCAATATGTCCAGAGC
>Ga0181579_10003322_pt1 | contig 12766 bp, 8 predicted proteins | sample 071ome_24_FD_132996 | JGI IMG/M metagenome (GOLD analysis project Ga0181579, IMG submission 132996) | Coastal salt marsh microbial communities from the Groves Creek Marsh, Skidaway Island, Georgia - 071402CT metaG (megahit assembly) | ecosystem: Environmental > Aquatic > Marine > Intertidal zone... | reverse complement strand
CTCTCTCTCTCTCTCTCTCTCTCTCTCTCTCTCTCTCTCTCTCTCTCTCTCTCTCTCTCTCTCTCTCTCTCTCTCTCTCTCTTTCTTTACCTTTCTTTCTCTCAAACGATTCTCAGCGAAAACGGCAACGTTTTCTGCGAGAGAAAACTTCAGGCGATGTTTCCCGTCGGAGCTTCCGTTTTCTTCACCACGGATTCGCCTTTGCCGGGACTGGCGATGCCGTAATCGACTTCGCCAAAGTTTCCCATGGGAATGAGTTCTTTTTCGTACGTGGTGTTCGTGAGTTCACCGGCGGCGGCATAAACCGCAGATAGGGCAGTCCAGATGCCCCAACCACCGGTGAATTTCATGAGAAAGGAATCGCTGCTCTTTTGCTCCGCCGCGGAGAGGAGGACGAAGAAGAAGGTGAGGTTGAAGAAGAGCAACGCGATGGCCGCGTTGATTTTAAACGTCTGGATGAGTAAGATGAACGTGACCACGGCCCATGCGGCGGCGTAGTACGATAACGTGTTGGCGTCTGGAATGAACACGCCCGTCGTTTCCATAATTTTCCACACGCCGTACGAGAGCCAAAACCCACCGTACACGCAAAACGCGGTCGCCGAAAACTCGTTGTTTCGAATAAACTCGATGATACCGGCGAGAAACTGGACGACGCCGCCGAAACCAAACGCGAAACCTACCGTCAAGGCCGCGTTTCGATCTTTCTCGGCGATGGTGGTCAAACCCGCCGACAAAATCGCAGTTGTCGTGCCAAACGCGAGGAGCCCAAGCGGCGTGGCGTTTGCAATCGGACGGTAACTCGATGACGACATGTTTTTTCAAGTTTGTTTCGTATCTGGAGGAGGTGGAAGGAAGGGAAAGGAGTTTGTCAGTGATAAACGATGAACGAGATTTGCACATCGATTTGGCTCAGAACACATTGCAATCACGTTTAGTTCAGCATTTAGTTACATCAACATCATCGCCAACGAAAATCTCTCTCTCTTTTTTCATTCACCTTTCCCTCACGAGCGCAAGAGATACAAAAAAAAAAAAGAAACTCGCGGGTTTTAGGTGGCTTGCGGGACTCAGGTTCGTGGAAGTATGCATCAACGCGTATCTTCAGCCTCTTCTTCTGCAGCCAGACGTGAAGTCTTTCCGTCGTCATCACCGTCCCCCGCACCCCCGCGCATCTCTTTTTTCACTCCCTTTCGCGCGCGAAAGAGGCGAAAGAAAAAGGAGAGAGAGAGAGAGAGATACAAAAAAAAAAAAGCGAACGATCGAGCTCAGCAGCAATCAAAGCAATCAGTCATCGCAACGCTCAGAAGAAATATATCTTTTACGCATCATCGCTCGAACAGAGAGAGAGAGAGAAAACGGAGAGAGACATCGCCCGAGCGCGCGGCGCGCGGAATTCGTTCGTCCTCGCGCACCCTTTTTTTTTCTTTTATACGGTGTTTTGTATCTTCTTTTCGTGTATTTTTGTGACATCAAATTTTAGGGTTTAGGGTTTAGGGTTTTTTCCCATCACAACCACGAGAGACTCTCTCTCCGTTTTTTAACGAATATAAACAAACGCGTTCTCTCTCTCGCGCGCGCGAGTAATCCGGACGGTAAAAGAGAGAACGAGAGAAATCTGCCGTCGCGCTCGAGGTGAATCTCTTTTTTTATACAGAAGAAGCAGAGAGAGAGATGGGAGAAGCAACAACGCTTCGAAAGAACAACAATGCGACGGAGGAAAACGAAACGGAGAGAGATAACGGTATCGAGGATGGTCGTTCTCCGTTGCTTTTGAAGAGGAACGATTCGTCGTGGAACGCGATCGATGGAGAAGACGACGACGACGACGACGAGCAGGAAGAAGAAGAAAAAGAAGAAGACGAAGAAGACGCGAAGGAGAAAGAGGAAACGCCATCGTCGGCGTTGAAACGAGAGCATTCGAGCAACCACTTGTTAAAGTACCTGAAAAAATCGATATCGACGATAGATTTACCGGACCTGCCAGATCTCGCGCTGGAAGCGTCGAAAGAGTTGATCGAGGACGTGCGATCGAGAATGACCGCGTTGTTGAGCACGAGCTCGGAATCTGCGAGTCGATTAATCGCGAGAATGTCGCAATCGATGCAGTCTCGATTGAATTTAGGATACGAGTTGTACAAGACGAACTGGACGCGAGAGAATAGAAAGGTGACTTTATTTCTAGTCGCGTTTACGTTTGCCGCGTTGATACTCGTTTTGTTTTGGATGGTTGTGATTTATTTAGCGTGGAAAGAGTTGGGAAGATGGCTGACGAGTAAAGTGGTGATTGCGATTTCGGCGATTATCGGATCGGCGGTTGCCCCGCCCCTGTTTCCTAACATGTTCGCGCACGTGTTGGCGTTCGCGTTAGTCGGGATGGAATTATTTAGTTTGACATTGAATTTGATATTATTAGGTGGCGTGCATTTGATCGTGTTCGCGAATAGAGTGTTGAGTTTAAAGTGGTTCTTTGTGAGTCGATTGGAAAAGTCGTCGTTGTTAGTCAACGCGGCGGGCATCAAGAATAAGGACAAAACTAATCTTCGCGTGCAGCTGATTGAAAAATTACGGGTGGCGAAGGATTACAAAGAGTGGTTAGATATCGCGTTGCAGCTGGATGCGTTGCCGGTGGACATCGGTGAAGGCGGTAACGATTGGAAAAGGGATGAAACGTCTGACGCGTACGATTACGCGTTGGTGAGAGGATACGCGGAAACTATGATTGCGGCGAGGGAGAGGAAAGACGTCAACGCGATTGGTTTAGCGCTTCGAACGGTTTTGCACCGAAATTTTGCTGGATTAGATCGATTGATGAAGTTGGGGGTGCAACACTCGAGAGTCGGCACAAAGTTACTCGCCACGCGATTTAAAGACGAAACCGTGCGCGCGATTGAGTTCATATCCTCGGACGAAAATTGCGAAGACGACGACGTCGTGGACACGTTAAAACTCGTTCGCGAGGCGCACAGAAGTTTAGGAAGGACTGGATTGTGTTTGTCTGGTGGCGGTGCTTTAGCCATGTACCATTTTGGCGTCATCCGATGTTTGTTGGAGGAAGGTTTGTGCCCGTCGGTGGTTTCCGGGACGTCTGGCGGATCTATCGTCGCGGCGTTCATTTCCATGCTTTCCGAGGAGGATTTATTAGAAACGATCACTGACGATATTAGCGTTCGACACGGCGTTCGCTGGTTTCCTCCGGTGTGGAAAATGATCGCGCACTTCCTTCAACACGGCGTCCTGATGTCTGAAGTTGATTTCGCAAACACAACCAAGAAGTATTTCGGAGACATCACGTTCGAGGAAGCCTACGCGATTTCAAAGCGACACGTGAGCATTCAAGTCAGCGTTGGTTCAGGCCACGGTTTCGTTTTGAACCACGTTACGTCTCCGCGCGCGCTGGTGCGAACCGCGGTGTGCGCCTCGTGCGCTCTTCCCGGACTCATGCGTCCATCGCCAATCCTTTGCAAAGCTTCGGATGGCAGTTTGGAGTCTTTTCATCCTCCTGGCGTTTCCTCGTTCGACGGGACCATCACCCAGGACATTCCCGCCGCGCGCTTGACTGAACTATTCAACTGCAACAACTTCATTGTCTCCCAAGTGAACCCGCATTTGAATTTTGTCTTGCACCTCGCCGAAGAGTCGCACGGTCGACGAAGATCAACCTACGCCGAACGCGGCAAACACCGTCGCGCCGCGGTGACGAAACTCCTCCGCGTGGCCAACTTCCTCCTCTTGAACATCAAATACTCCATACAAAAGCTTCTCGAGGTTGATTTATTGAATCTCAGAATCTTGCGAACGTTGCAAGGCATCTTAGTCCAAGACTTCCAAGGTCACATCACGGTCCTTCCGTCCTTGACGTTCAAAGATTATTGCTCCATCGGCGCCCAACCGAGCGAACAAGAAATGCACCGATTCATCCGCCGAGGCGCCCAAACCACATGGGCGCACGTCGAAACGATCCGACACACCATGGAAGTCGAAACGGCTCTGAAAAAAGCCACTCTGAGATTAACCGCGCGAGCGAAAACGTTGCGTAAAAAGAAAAACTTGCAGCTCTCCTCCACGCCGCCGCAGTTGACGACGAAAGGTGCTTCGAGCGGTCGCGGCGGCGCGAACAACAAATCCTCGCCGGGAGGAGGAGGAGGAGGAGCGGGAGAAGGCAGCGGTGGCATTGTGGACGACGACATCCACGTGAGTTCTCCCAGAGTTGGTTTGGAAGACGACATGATGATGCTTCACGATTAGAGTTTTAGAGGCGAATAAATGCGTTTTGGACATTTTTTAATGGTGATGTATATTAGCACACACGGCTCGCGAAAAGAAAAAGGATCTCAGAAGGAAAAAATCTTCCCAAAAGCTCTCGAATTTTATCCAAAAAGTCTCACATCATACGCGCGCGTTCGTTTGAAAGCCAAGTCACAGACACACACACGCGCAGAGAGAGAGAGAAGAATAGAGGTCTCTTTTTGCACACACACACATATATATAAATCCCGAAATCCACGAAAGAAGAATGTTTTCAATTTCCCGCTCTGCGGCGTCTTCGCTCGCGTCGTCATCTTTCCGCTCCCCTGCGTCGTCATCGTCCGCGAAGACGTGCACCACGCAAAGAGGATCGAACCAGAAATTAAACGCCACCGTCGTCATCAACCACGAGGGAAAAGATTACACGGTCGAAGTGCAAGACGGGGAGACCATTTTGGACGCCGGTTTAGACGCCGGGATTGATTTGAGACACGACTGTAAGATGGGCGTGTGCATGATGTGTCCGGCGAAAAAAGTGACCGGGGAGGTGGAGCAATCGAACGCGATGCTCTCCGACGACGTGTTGGAGCAAGGGTTTGTTTTGTTGTGCTGCGCGGAACCGGTCGGCGATGGCGTGAAGATTATGACCGTTGAAGAGGACGAGTTGTTGGAGGTTCAGTTGAACGCGTAGAGAGAGAGAGAGGAACTGAGACTGAGATGTCGTTTAATCTTATCACCGGTACATGTATGTTAATAAAATCGTTTCTATCTGTCGAGCTTCGGACGCCGCGCTGGCGTCGCGGACTTTTTCTTGCTTTTCCTCTCTGACTTGACGTCTTTTACCTTTTTGAGTTTCGACCACGGGGTTTTCGACGGGGAAAGTTCTGGTTGTTGTTGTTCATCCTTCGCCTTCGACGGCGTGCGCTCCTCCCCAACCGCTTCGACTTGTTCTTCGTCTCGCTCTTCTTGCTCGTAAAATTTCTTCATATCGAGAGAGTGCTGCCTTCGAATCGGTGAACGAGGAGAAATGTGCGGAGAATTGAGCACGGCTGGCGAGACGTACGGCTCAGGAGAAGACACAGGCGGCGGGGACTGCGCGGCGATGGCTGCTTTCTTGGCGGCTTCATCCGTGAGTTCGAGCGTATCCGTGATAATCTTGCCCATGAGCCTTGCGAAAATGGTCAAAGGCGATGCAGATGGTGGAGAAGAAGGTGAGGGCGGCGCTGGTTGTTGGTCACCAACCTCTTCTTTCCTCGCGTCTTCAGTCGGCATGGGAGACACGCGAAACGCAAACTCCTCGTCGGCTTGATTATTCCCGATAGCAGCTGGATTCTGCGTCGACGCTGGCGGCGGCGTCGAGCCTTCGTATTTCAGCCTTCTTTGACTCTTATTATCCATGGACTGCCGTCTTGGAACTTCTGTCGTCGGTGACTCGCGAACTATCATCGCCATCGCTTCGGAAACGATCAATTTGTTTTCGCGTTCGATGGCGGCTTGCGCGAAATCTGCCGTTTCAGCTTTTTGAATGGTTTTGAACTCAAACTCTTCCGAGGACGAAGCCGATCGAGGCGCCGCGGCGTCACCAGCGATTTCCTTCGCAACTGTCTCTTCTTTCGGCGTCTGTACTTTTTCTTCTTTTTCTTCTTCTTTTTGTACTTCCTCGGTCTTCTCCGATGCCTCAATCGCTTCGTTCATTTTCATCGTAACCAACTCTTTCAATTTTTCCTTCAATTCCTCTGTCGGTTCAGCCTTTCTCGAAATTCCCGTGCGTAACGCTAAACAAGCACCTTCCTCGTCGCCTCGCACGAGCGCTGCGTTACATTTTCTCAACCAAAACGCCGATTGATTTGCATTTGGAAGCGATTTGAACGACTCTTTCTTGGTGGCGAGCGACTTGAATGCAACCGCTCTCGTCAAGGCGGACGGTGGTGGCGGCGGCGCTGGAATCGGCGCGACGACTACTTCCTCTTCCTCCTTCTGTTCCTCCTCTCGCGTTGCTAACTTTACCCCTACTTCTGCTGCTACTTCTGCTGCTGCTACTACTACTACTTTCGGCTCTGGTGGCGCGACGACGACATCTTCGACTTTTTCTTCAACGCACTCCGGCTCCTTCTTCTTCTCTGTTTCTGCTGCTGCTTCCTCTTCGCCTCCGCGCGCGTCCGCGACATCACCACCCTCCGGAGCGGCAGGAGGCGCGAAAACTACCCCACCATTCGAAATCGCATCGCCATTTACTTTCGCTTTCGCCGCCGCTAATATCCTAGCCACGCGTTCGCTCGTGCTCTCACTGCCGCCAACGCCCGCGCTCGTCTTGCTCGTCGTCTCCATCATCCGCCGCCTCGCGTATTCCATCGCCCGTTTCACTCTCGGCGACGGCGCCGGTTTCGCGCTCTCCGTTACAATTCTCGACACGCGAGAGTGCTCCCGCGCGTACGCATTCGTATATTTCGGCGAGACGTATTCTATTTTGTCTCGTTTCATCGACGAAGGCAGAGGCGACGTCGTTTTCGGACTAGTGGAGGTGTTTCGAGTGGTGGAAGCACCGGCGGCCAAATCACGCACGGGAGTCGTCCGTCCAAACGCGACGGTCGTTTTCGGATGTCGACTATTCGGCGTATTTTCTCTCACATCTTCTTTCATCTGTGGAGCGTTACGAGATTGTGCGTTAGCGATGGTTTTTAGATCGAGGGACAGACAGACAGAAGCGCATACACGCGCGCGGTAACCGAAAGCCCCCGGGGGGGGAAGAAAGAAGAGAAAATGCAAAATGCAAAACGATGCGCGCTTTTGCGCGCTAACAAAAATAACAGAAAAGCGCATTACCGTAGGCGTCAAAGCACCACCTCTCGACGCCGACGTCGAGGAGCGTTTCTTTTCTTTCGGGACGACGGGGTTGTCTCGAAAAGGAGAGACGGCATCCGTCGTCGTCGTCGTCGGTTTTTTTCTCTCCATGTTTGTTTTTAAAAGTAAGAGTCTGCGTTGCGTAAAAGAAAGATTTTGTGGAGAAAACTTCGCCCATCAGGAAAAAAAAAACGGCTTTCCGTACAAATTTACCTAAAACTTACTTTTTACTCACCTTAATCGCGAACTACAAGGTATAACCATTTACGAGGCGCGTCAAAAATCATCCTCTTCCGAACAGGCACCGAATAACGGCGCGTCGAGGTCGTCGCTGTCGCCGTTATCGAGGTTGCTATTCTCTCCTCCGAGTCCTTTTAACAAATCGTGAATCCCGGACGCGAGCGATAACACGTCGCCTTCCTCGCTGTTGAAGACGGAGAGGAGAAACGCTTTGCCGTTTTCGCGATACTCGCGAAGGACGTTTTCGGAGCACGCGACGCAGTTGGTAAATGGCGGCGCGTAGAATATGGTTTGAGTGAATTGGCGGAGCGAGCCTCGGATTTGATGAGGGATTCTGTCCCCTGTTGTCGCTTCGGAGGATTCGTCCGTATCGTCGCCGTCGTCGTGAATGCCAAAGATGGAGGAGGAGACGCTGATGTTTTCATCTTTTCGGCGAGATTCTTCGCTCGCGGTGACCCAAAGTTCGACGGCTAGCGCGCCTGCAATTTGCGCTAATCCTGGGCGCGTGACTGTGCATTGTTGGTCTAAAGATCGATCGCGCGTCGAGTTGATGGGCGCGACGACGTCATTACAAAAGTAACATCCTTTTTGGTTGGAAAGGGCATCGCTCGGGACGCCATGGCGCATGGCGAGGTAAGTATCGAAGCCTAAAGCGCAATTATAACACTGAATGTTGTGTGCGGCGCACAAAACCGTTGGTAACCATCGCGATTCTCGCGTGTCAGTTAGTAGAAAGACCGCGTCGGCGTGTTGAATCTCCTTTTCGAGGGTATCTATTGATTCGAGAACTTCAGCGCGTTCACTCTCGGCCACCGCGTGACCTGGCATCGGTACCCGCATTTCAATATAGTTCGCGTTTATGTCTGGCACGATGGCTTTCAATCGCTCCGCTGCCGCTCGAGCCTTCGGTTTGCCTCCGTCTAAGCAGTCCTCAAACGTAAAGAGACTTTGTCGCGCCGGATTTGAAAATGAAACACGTCCGTCGTCGATGAACGTGATGTTCCGAACGCCCCAACCGAGAAGCGTCCGCGCGACTGAACAACCCAAAGTGCCTGCGCCGACCAAAACAATTTTAGATTTCGAAATAGCATCGACGTGTAGCGTCGGTGCTTGTCTCCATCGCATAAGTTTCAAGTTCAAATCAACCGCGTCTCTCGCCAATTTCTCGGGATCCATCGCGTTGGACAAATCTGCCTTTCTCGGTTTCAGTTTATTCTTGTGGTCGCGCTCCCATCCTATGCACGTGAAACCAACATCCGTCGTGTTCATACTATCGAGAATTTCTGTTTTTAACGGCTGTATACGTTTTAGAAACAGACAACATTTGAAATCGAAAATGCCCTTCTTGTTTGCTCGAATACACGAGACGTTGATTGGTTTCGTTCTTTGGAATCTGACGTCTAAAAATGTAAGCACGTTGAGAAGAGAAATGCTCGGCGCATCTCCCGACGCGTTATCGATGAAACATATTTCAAGTGTTCTATCTGCATCATCTTCTGTTGTTAAGCTACCATCTTGGCACAGCTCCACGAACTTGGACAACGCGTGATTGGAAGAAACGTAGGTATCTGTTCCTTTTCTGATGGTTTCCACGCACCAGGCGAAATCGCTTTTCGGCTCATCCAACCATAATTTCACGCACTCCGCCCTACTCTTCGCGCTTGCGCTTCCGCACAAAGTCTCTTCTTCGTCGCCGCTCCTCTTCTCCACAAACTCGTACGGTGCAAACATGACGCTCGGAAATAAGAACCAATAGAAAAACTTCCATTTTTTCAAATCAGCGTGCATGAACACTCTGAACGTGTTTAATCTATTTATTACTTCATCCGCGTCCATCGTTCTCATCACGTCCAAAAGCTCTCGACCTTTCCTCTTCGACTCTTCGTTCGGTTTTATTTCAAACAAACGTTCCTTCACGTTGAAATTCAACACCTCGCCTCGAACTCGCCAACATCCGTCGGAACGCTTGTTATCACTAGTTACGTTCGAAGATCGAGTAACGGTACCGTCGTCGTCGTTGCCCTTGCCTCCGGCATCAACACCACTCACATCCCCTCCATCGTCTAAAACGTTCGCACCAGACACAAACATCGGCGCGTCCACGCCGTCGTTTCTCGACATGTGAAACTCGCTCTCGCACTCGATTTCTTTCTCGCTCAGAGCCAATCTATTCAGTTTCAAATCGGCGATTTTTCGCCAAAACGAAGGGTCCACCGCGCTCGTCCACGGCGCGAATCGAAGCGTTTTCGACGTCATAACGCGCGTTCAAAATCGATCGAGATGATCGAGAGAGTGAAACGCAAAACTCACAAAAAGAAAATTCTCGTTACGCGCTGTGTGTGTAGAAAAGAGAAAAATCTCTCATCCAAAAATCATGTACAAAACAGACCCGACGATGCACCCGAGCAACGCGGCGACGATGGTTTTCAAATCCGAAGAAGATGAAGAAGAAGAAGAAGAAGAAGAGTGATGATTCCCAGCCGAGGTGGATCTCGTCGCGATTGGCATGTATAGATGTGTGTTTATTCTTTTTCTGCTTATAAAAGTTGCGAGTTTTTGGAGAATGTCTCATTTTTTTTTTCCATTTTACGCCCAAAACACGTATGTATTCGTCGGCTTCTCGCGGGATGACGAGCGTCGTCCCGCTCAGACGAGCGTCGTCGTCGTTAGGTCGCGTCGGACGCGCAATGAATAGCAACACTAGCAGTAAAAAAGTCGTCGTCGCATCCTCCTCCGCGAAAGAAGACGAAGTCTATCGCGTGATGAGCAAAAACCAAGAGTTGTCCGTGATTGCGGTGACGGCGACAAAGTTAGTCGCGGAAGCGCAGCAAAGACACAAGTCCGCGCCGACGGCGACGGCGGCGATTGGGCGAAATTTAATCGCGAGTTTACTTCTCGGTACGTTTAAAGGCGACGACGAGAGCGTGCAGCTGACGTTCAGAGGGGACGGGCCACTCGGACAACTCACGGCGGTTTCGGATAATATGGGCAACACGAAGTGCCTGGTCGGCAACGCGCAAGCGGATCCGCCGTTGCGACCAGACGGGAAGTTGAACGTCGGCATGGCGGTCGGGAAAGGGATTTTGAGCGTCACTCGGTCGCATCCGAGCTGGGTGCAACCGTATAACGGGCAGGTGAACATATACACCGGGGAGATTGCGGAAGACGTGGCTGTGTATATGCGAGATAGCGAGCAAACGAACAGCGCGGTTTCGGTAGGCGTGCAATTGGATAGAGATTTAACGGTGGTTGGTGCGGGAGGGTACATGGTGCAGGTGTTGCCGTTTGCTAGCGATGAAACGTTAGATTATTTGGAGAAGCACATCCCGACGTTGGATTCGCCGAGTACGATGGTGGAAAGCGGGATGTCGGCGGAGGAAATCGCCAAGGCGATTTTGGGCGATTTGGGCGCCTTCGAGGAGGTGGAAACCAGATTGACGCCGAAGTACGGGCCGTGCTCGCGAACGGATTTAGAGGGCAGAATGTTAAAAGCGATTGCTAGTCTTGGACGGGAAGAAGCGATGAAGATCATAGAAGAGGATGGTAAAATAGAAATAACATGTGAATTTTGCAAAGAAGATCTCGTCTTCAGTGAAGCCGACATCGAAAAAGCGTTGCAAGAGATTTGAAACCTCTCCTTTCACATACCTCATTTGATGTGTTATTGTAAATAATATGATATAGATTAATTTGCTTTTATTACATATTATGCGCATTTCATCTCGTCGCTTTGACTCCATTCCCACCACCATTGGACGCGAAGTTGTTGCTATTATTGTTACCCGCAGTATTAGTGGCGGTAGTAGTCACGTTGTTGTTGTTCTTCTTTCTTTCCCGGAAGTTCGTGTATAAATCGTCAAACATGTCGTTCAAATTGACTTGTTGCGGACCGACATCCATGAGTGATTTGACTTCGTCACGGTATCTCACCATTCTGTGACATTCCAACCGTCTCACGCGTTCTTTCTGGTCAAACTTTTGCAAATCTCTCAGCCTTTCGAAAATAGTCGGTCCCACGGTCATCTTTGATTCCAAGCGTCTCTCCCTGTTCGATAAATCCACAATGTCCATCTTGCTCGGCTCCAAACCTGCCTTCATCAACGTTGAATCTTCCTCGTCGAAAGATCCCGAGCTCGCGTCTGATAAATCTTTAATCTCTTCTCTACCTAATGCAGCCGCCAACGCGTAGTCTTCGTTTGCAAACGAGAAAAGCGTCTGTCGAGCCTTCAAAAAGCGCTGGCGTCGAATGCGTTTCACCCACTTGGCAATTTTCTCATTTCGCGGTCCAATCCCTGGCACGTTGATTTTCTCCGGCTGTAACGGATCATAATCTGCGGAAAGCAACGTTTCGTTTCGTTTCTTCAAAGAACTCTTATACGCTTCTGTGACGATGGCTTTTTGTCTCCACAAAATCCCAGAACCGCCGTACCATCGCGGCAATTCCGCAAACTTCCCGGGTTGGTCGCTGTCCAAGTAAATACCCTCTCCGCAGTGCACGTAGGGTTGCGTCACGCCTGGTCGAGACATGGGCAAAAAAGGGAAAATGTCATCTTTTTGCACCACTCTCAAGATTTTTAAACCGGCTTTTTCTGCGGCGTCTTGCGTATCTTTCGGCCCGAGTTTCGGACTCCCAAAGGTGACAACTCTTCTCACTTTCGTCTTGCCTTCGTGATGGTAAAGCAGCGCCAAGGCTAAAGCACACGCGCCACCCAACGAGTGGCCTTGCAAATCCACCTCATACCCGTCTTTCAAATACTGGTTCACTTCTCTTTTCACGACCATCGCGATTGTTCGGTACCCTCGATGCATCTTCACGTTGAAATCGGGAAACTCTTCGAACAACTCCTTCCTCCTCGCGTCTGTGATTGTCGGAAACTTAATCGTCGGGAACCGCCTTTGTTGTTGCTGCTGCTGCGTACCATCTATGCTACTACCTCCTAAACTAATATTATTATTCCTAAACGTCGGTGCCGATGTTGTCAACCTCAAATTCTGAGCCGCATTCACCAACGTTTTCGTCCCTCGCAAACCAATCGTAATCCTCTTCTCGCGATCATTCACCGCCAGAATAACTCTCTGATCGATCGACGGCACTTCCAACACTCTCGCCTCTTCTCCTCGTTTTTTAAACCACTCCTTGACGTCTTCATTCTTCCAATCGTTCATCGTTGCAATCTCCGCGTGTCGGTACAGCTCCGAAAACGTCCCTACCACCGGTACCCGAATTCTATCCACCCGTCTCGATTTTATCGCTCTCGCGATCGATCCAACCACCGGAACTTCGTCTATGGACATCCCATTCGCCGTTCCTGCGACGGCACCGGCGGCACTTTTCTTCTCTTCTCTTTTCGTTTCTTCTCGTTGTTCTCGTTCCTGGTCTTCTTTCTTCCCTCCGATCGACGTCAACAGGCGCGAGACTAAGCTCGTTTTTTGTTTT
>Ga0181579_10003319_pt1 | contig 12773 bp, 14 predicted proteins | sample 071ome_24_FD_132996 | JGI IMG/M metagenome (GOLD analysis project Ga0181579, IMG submission 132996) | Coastal salt marsh microbial communities from the Groves Creek Marsh, Skidaway Island, Georgia - 071402CT metaG (megahit assembly) | ecosystem: Environmental > Aquatic > Marine > Intertidal... | reverse complement strand
TTGCTGAGAACAACACCGAACCGGTCGCCGCCCAACCGGCCGATCACATCGCTGGACCGCAAGCAGGCGTCGAGCCGGTGCCCGATAGCGACGATAACCGCGTCGGCGACTTCATAACCGAAGGCCTGGTTGACGACATTGATGTTATCAATGCCGATCACAAGAAACGCGCCTTCGACCTTGTACCGCGACGCGTAATAGAGCGACTGTTCAAGCGCCTCACGCAACCGGTTGCTGTTGTAGTGACCGGTCATCTCATCGAAATTCGCGCAATATTCAACGCGCTGGCGGTCGTCTTTTTTGCGATCGATGGGCCGCAGCGTGCCGCGCAGCCGGATCAGACGGCCCTGTTCATCGAACTCGCCCATGCCGCGTTCGTGATACCAGCAATGAACACCCGACGGATCACGCAGCCTGAATTCGCTCTCGATAAAGGGAGCCTCCCGGGTCAACGCCGCTATGGCGTCCAGCCTGACCAGAAGATCTTCGGGATGAACACGCTCGTGAAACCGGGAAATCTCGATTTCCGGTTCATCGGAGGCGAGCTGAAAACTTCGAACCGTATTGTGGAGTAGGCAGATCTTGTGACCGGCGTAGTCCCAGTCATAAGCGACATCGCCTGCCGCGCTCATTGCGGCGCGCAAATGTTCGATCTCAGATATTCCTGTACTCATGTTATGCATCCTGCATTTTCAGGTTCCTACTTGGAACCATCGCAAAACCGCCATCTGGCGATCCAACAACGCGATAATACGAATACAAAAATTTCGAGAAAGTTAAAATATCAAATTATTTTATATATTCCGAGATGGTTAGAATATTTATTAATATATTTTAACCTTAACTATTATTAACCATAAACATAAATGAAAATTATCTTGCATTTTATTGGAATTATATCATCTTTCACACAACAGACGATTAGATCCGGTACCGATTTGTATCTCAGCCCCATATCAGATGTATCCCGTTACAGCGCCTCGCCGGGCGGGACGCGGCGATCCGGTGCCGGGAACGAGGTCGCACCGGTACAAAAGCTTCCGGCGACCGAGCGGGATATCCAGAATTTCAGATACCGCGAAATAATCCTGCAGGGGAAAGCGACGACGGCCCCCTCCTGGCGCAACAGATCGCCCAGGCGCAACCGCACGATATGCGGCCTTCTGTCGAAACAATCGCGAAAATCTATTCAGCCAATGCGTCCCCGCATATCGGAGCGGTGGGCGCCTCGATACTGGCTTGAGACCCGTTCGCCGGGGAGTGGGCCGCCGGGACTAAAGGGGTATCTACACCTCGGCGATTTCGTCTTTGATTTTCAGTTTCTGTTTCTTGAGGTCCGCGACCAGAGCTTCGTCGGGATGGGGGTGGTTCATTTCCTGGTGGATCCGTTCTTCCAGTTCTGCATGCCGCGTCTTGAGAGCATCTTTCCTGTTTTCAGCGTTCATCGGAGCCTCCATTTAAGTCTGATACGGCAAAATCGTATCCCGGCCATCGAAAGGTTGCAAAATATTTCGTGCCAACCGACGGCAAATTCGTCTATATCAGCCTGAAGGAGAAAGACACGCCGAAGCGGGAGACAAGAGGCGTGCGGAATTTGGATGCTCGAAGAGGCTGAACTTAGAAGACGGCTGGCTGAAGCCGAACAGGAACACGTCGATCTGGACGCGATGATTGACCGGGTCGCCGAGGCCGGCGCCTATGACCAGATTCAGATGCAGCGTCTCAAAAAACGGAAATTGCGGCTAAAGGACGAGATAACGTCTCTGCGCTCACGGCTCATTCCCGACGATATTGCATAATCGGCGGGCGGGCTTTCAGTTTCGGGCTGTTGCCCCGGGCCGGGTTGCGCGCTTATGCGCATACATCGCCTTGTCAGCGGCCGCCAGTGCGTCGTTCGCCGTATCGCCACCCTGGAATGTATATGTCCCGAAAGCGATACCGACCTCAATCTCGATATCGTTCCAGATCAGGGGCGCCGATTCGATTTGTTTGCCGAGAGATTCAGCCTTTTCGCGCGCTGCGTCCTCATCGGCCTGGGAAAGAATCACCCCGAATTCATCACCGCCCAACCTGCCGACAATGTCGGATTCCCGGACATTTTCGACAAGAATATCGGCAATGTGCATCAACGCCGCATCCCCGGCGAGATGCCCATGGGTATCGTTGATCGGTTTCAAGCCGTTTACATCGAAGAAGATCAAACTTGCCGGTGCGCTGTAGCGTTCCGAGAACGCCATCACCCGGCTCATTTCCCGGACAAAGGCCCGGCGATTCGCCACCGGCGCCAACGCGTCGCGGTCGGACAGCTGTTCCAGATAGGCGATGCGTTCCCGGCTTTGATCCAGCTCCTGCTTGAGGGAATCGACCTCTGCCATCAGGCGAAGAATCGCTTCCCGCACTTTTGGGGTCAGTTCCGCCGCCGGGATTCCGAGAATTTCCGTATTGTCGGCGACCGGTTGAGCCGCACGGGTTTTTCCGCCGCCTGCGGCCCGGGCATAGGCCTGGACGGGCCTGGCGCCTGCCGTCGGCTGATTGCGGGTCGCTACTTTCACTGACCGAATTCCTCGTCGGTTCACCGGATTTCCGGTAGACAAATATCACCCTAGACATGATTTTCTTAAGGAAGTCTTGAGGTTCACGTATAACCCGGGCCTTCGTTCCATTGCGGCACGAAAGCGCGTCCTTATAATGGCCGCGATACAGAATTCCGGAGAACAACCATGACCGGATCGCCGGACACAGAAACCCGCCCACTCGTCGGAATCGTGATGGGAAGCCAGTCCGACTGGGAAACCATGACCCATGCCGTGGAAACGCTGACGACGCTCGGCGTGCCACATGAGGCGCGGATCGTTTCCGCCCACCGAACGCCAGACCGACTGGCGGAATACGCCAGAACCGCCCGTGATCGCGGTCTTCGCGCCATTATCGCGGGCGCCGGCGGCGCGGCCCATCTGCCAGGAATGCTGGCCGCGATGACACCGGTGCCGGTTCTCGGCGTTCCGGTGGAAAGCCGCGCGCTGAAGGGCATGGACAGTCTTCTCTCGATCGTACAGATGCCGGCGGGTATTCCCGTGGCCACACTAGCGATCGGGCGTGCCGGGGCCGTCAACGCGGCGCTTTTGGCGGCGGCAATCCTCGCCGGGACGGATGACACAATCCGAAAGGCGCTTGATGACTGGCGCGCCGCGCAGACAAACGCCGTCGCGGAAGAACCGGATCGCGGATAATGAACGGCAAGGAATTGCGTCCCCTCGCGCCCGGCGCGACAGTCGGCATCATGGGTGGCGGCCAGCTTGGCCGCATGATCGCGCTTTCAGCGGCCGAACTCGGCTATCGCGCAGCCACATTCTGCGAAGGCCCTGACGACCCCGCGGCCCAGGTCTGTCACCACGCGGTGGTCGCCGCCTATGACGACCAACTTGCGCTGGAACAATTCACATCGCTGGTCGATGTCGTCACCTTCGAGTTCGAAAATATTCCGGCGGGAACCGCGAGCTGGCTGTCCGCCAAGTCCGTGGTCCGTCCCAATCCGGAAATTCTCGCCATCGCCCAGGACCGCATTCTGGAAAAAACCTTTCTGAACGATGCGGGCATCGAAACCGCGCCCTGGGCCGAGCTTAGCGAGGACCACGGAACCGAGGCCGCCCTAAAAAAAATCGGTAAGAACGGTCTCTTCAAGACGGCGCGGTTCGGTTATGACGGCAAAGGTCAGGCGGCGGTGCATGGCAAGGCGGAGCTCGACGCGGCATGGCGCGCCGTCGGCACAACCCGGGCGGTCGCCGAGGGCTTTGTCGATTTCGAGTGCGAAATTTCCGTCATCGTCGCGCGCGGCGCGGACGGTGAAATTTCCTGTTTTGAGGTCGTCGAAAACCAGCATGCGCGCCATATACTGGACACCACCATCGCCCCGGCCCGCATCAACGCGGAGATTGCGGATGCCGCCATCGCCATCGCGAAAAAAATCGCAACGTCATTGTCCCTTGTCGGGCTGATCGCGGTGGAAATGTTTGTCACGAAAGACGGGCGGGTATTGGTCAATGAGATCGCGCCGCGGCCCCATAATTCAGGTCACTGGACTATCGATGCCTGCGTCACCAGCCAATTCGAACAACTGGTCCGGGCGGTCTGTGGATTACCGCTAGGCGCGCCGCGCCGGCATTCCAATGCCGTAATGCGCAATCTGATCGGCGAAGATGTCGACCGCTGGCCGCAAATTGCCGCCGATCCGGAAAACAAGCTGCATATTTACGGCAAGGGCGAAACCCGCCCGGGCCGCAAGATGGGACATGTCACCCGGCTGTTTCCACTGTCAGCGGAATGGGAATTCGGAACGATTGACGCCGCAAAACTCGCTATGAGCTGACCGGGCGAATCCGGCGCAGCAGTCTGAACGGGTCCGGCAAACGGCCGCGAATCTTGTCCGTTTTGCCGCGTATTCTCTGAATACTCATCACATCGCCGATGCGGCGGTCGAGAAACGCCCAGCTTTCCGCCGAACCCTCCGACCCGTCATCAAGCCAGAAGAGTGTCGTGGAAGACAGCACGCCCGCCAGCAGGGCGCGTTTTGTATAGAAGCTGAAATCCGCCGAACGGTCGCCCAGCGCATGCCAGATCGCGTCAACCGTCCGGTACAGCGCCCGCATGCCCCGCCCCGCATTGCCGGGCAAAAGCATAAAGGGCACCAGGCGGCGCACCGCCTCACGATGCGGTTCAAGATATTCCAGCCTGCACCTTACAGCGAGCGCGACCCTGTCCCGGATGCGCATATCGGAGAGGTCCTGATTGGACAGGGCCTCCGCCATCGCTTCGTCCGCCAGCTCGCCGAACAGGACGGCCGCCTCCGCCGCGCCACCTGGGAACAGCCGGGCGGCCTCTTCCTCCGGCCAACCCAGATCGGAAGCCGCGCGGCTGAACGCCGTATCCGTCCAACCATCAAACGGAATATGGCGGAGCGCCGCCATCAGCAGCCCGGCCCGTGCACCGTCCCGGCCCGCCGCCGTCATGCGGAAAACTCCTCATTTTCCGCCTCTGGGATCAGGGACGGCAGCCCATGGCGCTGCGCCTCGTCGGTAAAGACCAGAAACGAGAGGTCGGGCATCCGCTGCGGGTACAGAATACCGTCCAGATGGTCGTATTCATGCTGAAAGACCCGGGCGTGAAATCCCGTCGCCTCGCGCTTCACCAGCGCGCCTTCGGGCGTATAGCCCTGATATTCGATTTGGGTGTGTCGCGGCACCGCGCCGGTAAGCCCGGGCACCGACAGGCAGCCTTCCCAGCCAATCGCCATCTCATCCGACAGCGGGGCCCAGGACGGGTTGATCAGCGCGGTCAGCGGCGCGAATTCGGTTTCCGCTATCGACTCATCATCGGGATCGCCCCGTTCGGCCATGAACAGCATCACGCGTTTTGCGGCATGCACCTGTGGCGCGGCCAGACCGGTGCCGTCCGCATCCACCATGGTTTCATACATATCGTCGAGCAGGCGCCGGACATCGCGCGCCGTCGGATCGGGAACCGGGTCCGCGATCCGGGCAAGAACAGGATCACCCATACGGGCAATTTTCAGCAAAGCCATGAGATGGATATAGAGATACGCTGCGGCCGGATCAATGCCGGGGCGCGGCTGGTTAGCCGAGCGCCTGGATGATTTCCTCGGTCATTTTCTTGGCATCGCCGAACAGCATCATCGTGTTGTCACGGAAGAACAGCTCGTTATCGACGCCGGCATAGCCCGCCCCCATTGAGCGTTTGACGAACAGCACCGTCTGGGCTTTTTCGACATCGAGGATCGGCATGCCGTAAATCGGGCTCGCCGGATCGGTCTTGGCCGCCGGGTTGGTCACGTCATTCGCCCCGATGACATAGGCGACATCGGCGGTGGTGAATTCATGATTGATTTCTTCGAGCTCGAAGACCTCGTCATAAGGGACATTGGCTTCGGCCAGCAGCACGTTCATGTGGCCCGGCATGCGGCCCGCCACTGGGTGGATCGCATAGGCGACATCGACCCCTTCGGCTTTCAGCGCATCGGCCATTTCACGCACCGCATGCTGCGCCTGCGCCACCGCCATGCCGTAACCCGGCACGATGATGACCTTGCCGCCATTCTGCATAATGAACGCCGCGTCTTCCGCGGAACCGCGCCGCACCGTGCGGTCGCCCACCGCCTGCGCCGCCGCGCCTTCCTCTCCGCCAAATCCGCCGAGGATGACGGAGATGAAAGAGCGATTCATGCCCTTGCACATGATGTAGCTGAGGATCGCGCCCGAGGACCCGACCAGCGCGCCGGTAATGATCAGCAGCGTGTTGCCCAACGTGAAGCCGATGCCGCAGGCGGCCCAGCCGGAATAGGAGTTAAGCATTGAGACGACGACCGGCATGTCCGCGCCGCCGATGGGCAGGATAATCAGGAAGCCGAGCGCCAGCGCCAGCGCCACGATCGCCCAATAGGCGGTGTAGGATTCGGTCGTCGAAAACCAGACGACCAGCGCCACCGCGCCGATGCCGAGCGCGGCATTGAGCAGATGCTGTCCGGGAAAGACCAGCGGCGCGCCGGAGACCAGCCCCTGCAATTTCGCAAAAGCGACGATGGAACCGGTGAAGGTGATGGCGCCGATGGCGGTGCCAATGGACATTTCGATCAGGCTCGCCGTCTTGATGCTGCCGACCGATCCGATACCGTAGGCGTCGGGGGCAAACAGCGCGGCGGACGCAACAAAGACGGCGGCAAGTCCCACGAGACTGTGGAACGCGGCGACAAGCTGCGGCAGCGCCGTCATCTGGATTTTCAGCGCGATTATTGTGCCGATGGCGCCGCCGATCAGAATTCCGGCGGCGATCCAGCTATAGGAAAGCACGTTGGGCGAGGCGAGCGTCGTCACGATGGCGATCACCATGCCGGCGACGCCGATCATATTGCCCTGACGCGCGGATTCCGGAGAAGACAGACCGCGCAGTGCGAGGATGAAACAGATCGCGGCGATCAGATAGGCAAGGGCTGTGAGATCTTCGCTCAACGGATCCTCCTAGCCCTTCTTCTTGTACATTTGCAGCATGCGCTGCGAGACAAGAAACCCGCCGAAAATATTGATGCTGGCCAGCACCACGGCGATGAAGCCCATCACCTTGGACAGATGCACCTCCATCGGACCGGCGGCGATCAGCGCACCGACGATGATGACGGAGGAAATCGCGTTTGTGACGCTCATCAACGGCGAATGCAGCGCCGGGGTCACGTTCCACACAACGTAATAACCGACGAATATCGCCAGCACGAAGACCGTCACCATCAGCATCAGGGAATCGCCGCCCGCCGAAGCCGCGGCTTTTTCGACGGCATCCGCCATTTTGTCGGGGCTCATGATCCCTCCGCCTCCGCTTTTTGTTCCTGATCGGGGTTCAGCGCCGGATGCACCAGCTTGCCATCGCGCGAAACCAGGCTGCCCGCAATGATTTCGTCTTCCCAGTCGATGGCCAGCCCGCCCTTTTCGGCATCCACCATCGGTTCAATGAAATTCAGCAGGTTCTTGGCGTACATCGCGCTGGCGTCCGTCGCGACGCGGCTCGGCACATTGGCGTGACCGACGAGGATAACGCCCTCTTTTTCCACCACCTTGCCGAATTCGCTTAAGGGGCAATTGCCGCCCTGCTCCACCGCCAGATCGACGATCACCGAGCCGGGCTTCATTGTCTTGACCATGTCTTCCGTCACCAGAACCGGCGCGGGACGTCCCGGGATAAGCGCGGTGCAGATCACAATGTCGTTTTTCGCCACTACCTCGGCCAGCACCTGTTCCTGTTTGGCCTGATAATCCTCACCCATTTCCCTGGCGTAACCGCCGGATGTCTCGGCATCCGCCGTCGCCTCCGGGTCGACCTCGACGAATTTGGCGCCAAGACTTTCAACCTGCTCCTTGACCGCGGGGCGTACGTCATAGGCGGAAACCACCGCACCGAGACGTCTTGCCGTCGCGATGGCCTGAAGCCCGGCGACACCGGCGCCAAGCACCAAGACGCGGGCGGGCGGGATCGTGCCCGCCGCCGTCATCATCATCGGAAAGGCGCGGGTATATTCATTGCAGGCATCCAATACCGCCTTGTACCCGGCGAGGCTGGACTGCGACGACAGCACATCCATCGACTGCGCGCGGGAAATACGCGGCAGCAGCTCCATCGCGAAAACGGTGATATTGGCCTCGGCCAGCGCTTTGGCCTGATCCGGGTTGGACAGGCTTTGCATATTGGCGATGAGAATGGCGCCCGATTTCATCAGCGCGGCTTCATCCGGCCCGCCTTCGTCAGCCGAAAGCGGCCGTTGCACCTTCAGGACCAGCTCGGCGTCGCCCATCGCCGCCGCCGCGTCCGGGGCAATATCGGCGCCCGCATCGGCAAAGGCCTGGTCGGGGATCGACGCACCCGCACCGGCGCCGGTTTCGACGACCACATCGAAACCGAGCGATTTGAATTTCTTTACCGTATCGGGAGAAGCGGCGACCCGGGATTCGTCGGGTCTGCGTTCCTTGGGAATAGCGATTTTCATGCCACGAATATCTGGCAGCTGGTTTCCGTTATTTTCGGGGCCACAATGCCGTGTCGGCGCGATTCCCACAAGGCCTCTCTCACCGAATGGTGATAAGATGTGACAAACGGAGAATTCGCCGCCAATGCCTATGCCAAAACAATTTCCGACGCTTCTGCTAGTTGCTGCCGCGCTTCTGTTCAATGGACCGATTGTCGCGGCGTCCGAAGAAAGAGTAACCCTTGAATACCGCCCGGACGCGACGGTCGATATTCTTGTGACCCCGGCGTGGGGAACACCCCGCGCGACGGCCATCCTGTTCGCGGGCGGGACCGGCCGGTTGCGCCTTGCGAAAGGGTTACCCCTCAAAAGCAGGAATTTTCTGGTGCGGTCACGCAACCTCTTCGCCGAAAAGGGGTTCCTCACGATCACCGTCGATGCGCCGTCCGATAGGCAGGATGACGGGTTGCTCGATTTTCGCCACAGCGCCGAACATATGACGGATATCAAAACCGTGATCGCCTGGGCGAGAAAACGGGCGAATATTCCGGTCTGGCTTATCGGCACCAGCCGGGGAACGGTGTCCGCGGCCCATGCCGGAACGATGCTTGATGCGGACGGAATCGTATTTTCCGCCTCCGTCACACGCGAATCGCGCCGGCGCAAGGCGATCATTTTCGATGCGGATCTGGACAAGATCAGCGCGCCGGTTCTTATCGTGCATCACAGGAACGATAATTGCCGGGTCACTCCGGCGGAAGATGTGCCGGAACTCGCCCAACGATTAAGCGGCGCGAAGAGGGTGGAAACCTTCATTTTTGACGGCGGCAGAGAGGAACATCGGAACGGCTGTCAGGCGACAACCCACCATGGTTTTCTGGGCATCGAGAATATGGTGGTCAGCGCCATCGCGGGCTGGATTATGGGGATCAATCCCGGGCGCTGACCCAGCCGAGCCCGGATACAAGGGAAACCGCGTCTGCGTTCCGGGGCAATCCGAAAACCGGAACCCCGGCGGAAAACCGTTCCAGCGCCTCCACGGTTTCCGTCAGCGGCACGGGCTGGTCTTCAGATTCACTCACGATAATGGCCGGGACTTCCACCCCCGCGTCGCGCAGAACATGCAGCGCGGTAAGGGTGTGGTTGAGCGTGCCCAGATAGCTGCCCCCGACCAGCAACGCCGGACAGCCAAGCGCGGCGATCCAGTCGAGCACGGTGCGCGTCTCCGTCAACGGCACCAGCACCCCGCCGACACCTTCGATCAGTCGGAAATCCGCTTCCCGCCCCGTTGCCGCGCTCCATTTGACCAGCGCGTCGAAATCAATCTCCCGCTCCTCCCGGGCCGCCGCCATATCGGGGGAGAGCGGTTCGCGAAACCGCCAGGGCGAAATCCCGGCGGCGTTTTCCGATGTCGCTTCACGGCCCAGCGCCGACAGGATTTGCCCGCTGTCGCTTTCACCGATTTCGGAATCGTCATAGCCGCTAATGACGGGTTTCAGGGCGGCCACCGAGCGGCCCGCATCGCGTAACGCCCCGACCAGCCCGCATGTGACGAAAGTCTTGCCCACCCCGGTGCCCGCGCCGGTGATGAAATAGCGCGTCATCCGGCGAGCCCCAGACCGCGCACGGTTTCGATCAGCCTGCCGATATCCTCATCCAGATGATTGGCACAGAAGGTAAAACGCAGCCGGGCGGTGCCTTCCGGGACCGTCGGCGGGCGGATCGCGGTCACCAGAAATCCCGCCTCTTCCAACCGGGCCGAAGCATCAAGCGCCGCATCGGGCGCGCCGAGGACTAACGGCACGATGGCGCTTTCCGCCGGCGGCAAACCGAGCTCTGTGGTGAAACGGCTGGCGATTTCCAGAGGCCTCGCGACCAGCGCCGCGTCGTTTTCAATCAGATCCAGGGCGGCGACGGACGCGGCGACTGACGCGGGCGGCAATCCGGTTTCATAGATCAGGCTGCGCGCGCGGTTAACCATCAAATCGCATACCGGCTGAGACGCGCAGAGAAAGCCGCCATAGGAGCCGACCGCTTTCGAAAGCGTCCCCATCTGCAGCGGCACGCGTTCGATTACGCCGGCCTCCGCCGCGCTGCCTCTGCCATCGCCGAGAACCCCGAACCCGTGGGCGTCATCGACAAACAGCCAGCCATCGAATTCGTCCGCCAGATCGCACAAACCAGCGACCGGCGCCCGGTCGCCATCCATGCTGAACACGCCTTCGGTCAGGATCAGGCATTTTTCATAATTCCCGCGTTCGGCGGCGAGAATTTTCCGGCAATCCTCGAGATCGTTATGACGGAACAGCTTGATCGCGGCGCGCGACGCCCGCATCCCGGCATGCATGCTGGAATGGCACAGCGCGTCGGCAAGACAGAGGTCATTCGGACCCGCAAAAACCGGGATGATGCCGAGATTGGCGAGATACCCGCTGCCGAAAACAGTCGCCGCTTCCGTCCTCTTGATGCGGGCAAGCGCCTGTTCGAGATTGCGGTAAAGCGGATGATTGCCGGTGACCAGCCGCGAAGCGCCCGCCCCCGCACCAAAGGCTGCCAGCGCTTCCGCCGCAGCCTGCTTGACCCGCGGGTGCTGCGACAGCCCGAGATAGTCGTTGCAGCAAAAGGATATCAGCGGTTTGCCGCCCCGGGCGGCCGCTGCATCCTCGCCCCGTGCGGTATGGACCAGCGACCGGCGCAGCGATTGCCGCGCCAGCGCATCCAGCTTTTCCGCCGCGAAGCCGTCTATCGATTTCCCGTTTGCCATCTCTTCCGGTCAATAGCCTGAATCGGCGGTGCTTGCCGATCCCTGATCAACCCTTACTATAGGCCGGGAATTGGAAAGCGGCACGATGGCGACACAAAGCGACAATATCGAGTTTCTCAACCCGGCGGCGGATCCGGTAAGGCACGACTGGACGCAGGAGGAGGCGCTGGCCCTGTTCGGCGAGCCCTTCAACGATCTGGTCCATCGCGCCCAGATATTGCACCGACGATTTTTCGATCCCAACGAAGTGCAGATCAGCACGTTGCTCTCGATCAAGACCGGGGCGTGTCCGGAAGATTGCGCCTATTGCCCGCAAAGCGCCCACTACAACACGGGTCTTGAGAAAGAAGCCCTGATTTCCACCGAAAAGGTCGTGGAGGCCGCGAAGGCGGCGAAGGACGCGGGCGCGACGCGCTTTTGCATGGGGGCGGCCTGGCGGCGCCCGACCGACCGCGATCTCGACACGGTCTGCGAAATGGTCGAGGCGGTCCGCGACGTCGGGATGGAAACCTGCGTCACGCTCGGCATGCTGGAAGATCACCAGGCGAAGCGGCTGAAGGACTCGGGTCTCGATTACTACAACCACAATATCGACACGTCCGAAGATTTTTACGGCGATATAATCTCCACCCGGGAGTTCGAGGACCGCATCGGCACCATTTCCCATGTGCGCGACGCGGGCATCAATGTCTGCGCCGGAGGCATCGTCGGGATGGGTGAATCGGCGGCTGACCGGGCCGGCATGCTGACCGCGCTGGCCAATCTGCCGGCCCATCCGCAAAGCGTGCCGATTAATATGCTGGTCCGCGCGCCGGGCACACCGCTGGAAAAAGCCGCCCCGGTCGATCCGTTCGATTTCATCCGCACCATCGCGGTCGCCCGCATCATGATGCCGGGTTCCGTCGTGCGGCTGTCCGCCGGACGGACGGAGATGGACGATTCCACCCAGGCGCTATGTTTCCTCGCCGGTGCCAATTCGATCTTTTACGGTGATTCGCTGCTGACCACCGAAAATCCGCAAATGGCGGCGGACCGGTCGCTGTTCGACCGGCTGGGGCTGCGCCCGATGCGGTCCGGCGCGGGTGATGACGGGGACTGATCCCAGGCTGCGCCATCTCTGGCGCCCCTATACACAGATGCAGACGGAAGCCCCGCCGCTAAAGGCGGCGGCGACCGACGGCGCGGAAATCATCCTTGAAGACGGCAGGCGTCTAATCGACGGCATCGCCAGCTGGTGGACGGCCTGCCACGGCTATAACCACCCGCATATCGCCGGCGCCATGGAACAACAGCTGCGGACCATGCCCCATGTCATGTTCGGCGGGCTGACCCATGAACCGGCACTGTCTTTGGCCGAGCGGCTGGCGGCAATCCTGCCCGGCGCCGGAACGGATGCCGCGCCCGCGCATGTGTTTTTTTGCGATTCCGGATCAGTGGCGGTCGAAATAGCCCTCAAGATGGCGGCTCAGTTCTGGCGCAACAAGGGCC
>Ga0181579_10003314_pt1 | contig 12781 bp, 14 predicted proteins | sample 071ome_24_FD_132996 | JGI IMG/M metagenome (GOLD analysis project Ga0181579, IMG submission 132996) | Coastal salt marsh microbial communities from the Groves Creek Marsh, Skidaway Island, Georgia - 071402CT metaG (megahit assembly) | ecosystem: Environmental > Aquatic > Marine > Intertidal... | reverse complement strand
TCTTAACAGGCTGTGTAGACATATCCATGAAGAGTTTGCAGAAAACCTGATCTCAATTTTCTGGTGTTTCGGGCGCACCTGAAAATTGGCGATAGCTTAAAATTAGCGGATAAGGCTGCGTCTGTCACGATGCTCTAAAAAATAATTCAAGATCCAGCCTGTGGCAAAGTAGGAAGACATTCGAATTAAACTTCCAAAGCCCACACCCATCGATATCGTGAAATTGCCATTCCCAATCACGCTGCCTTGAATATTTGTAGAATGAAATGAGCCTAACACAGCGATGACCGCAAGACTGATATAAATTATCCAGTTGTCCAGCATTCGTTCTCGAGCAAGCCCAACAAAAACAAGCGCCATCAACAGAGGTAGCACGTAAATGTATAAAAGGCTGGTAATTTTAAAGGTCACAATAAAACCAAAAGGAACCTGAGTGCCACGAGGCAAATTTTCTAGCTGAAAAAATTCAACACTGGCAAATACAAATAAAACTCCCAAAGCAGCCAGCACCAGATAAACCACTATCGGGGACATAATGAAAAACATTTTGGGATGCATAGAAATAAAAGAACGCAATTCTTTCTGACTGACAGCTTTATCGCCAATAGTCCTTAAATCGCCCAGTTGTTGTTGAGCCTGCAATGCCGCTTCTTTCTCGTCCAATCCACTCGAGAGCAAGCTGGTTTTAATGTCCGAATAATGATCCTGCAATTCTTTCAGAGTCCGTCGAACGTAGCGGGGTGAGACACCTGACTTTAGCATCGTGTTTTTTAATTCCTTTAGCTCCTGTTCAAGCATAGCTTAACTCCAGGCAGGCATTGACGCCTGCTGTAATGTCCTGCCACTGTTGATGGATGGATTCAAAACGTTTTTTCCCTTTGGCTGTAAGCCTGTAATAAACACGCGTACGGCCATCGACCAGCTTAGATCGGGATCTCAGATAAGCCCTGGCCTCCAGCGCATGCAAAGTTGGATAGATCACCCCTTCGGCCAGATTGATGGCCTCCTGTGTCGACTGGCGAATACCACGCACAATTTCATAACCATATTTTTCTTCATTTAACAGCAATCTGAGCACCAGGAGTTCAGGTACTCCCGACATAAATGCAGCATTGGTTTTTGCCATCTGTAACCTCATACCTATTAGTAATAGGTGTATTATGCCTATTTTATATAGGTATGCAAGACACTCAGCTGATATGAGCCTGAAATTTTACTGACAAAGATTACCGGTTTATGCCCAGGCCGTCTGGTAGCAGAACCTTACCAGACATGCCGGCACAGGAATGAATGTTTTTTTGGCGAGCCCCAGAATGGTTAACTCGCCATTGAATGATGAATAATTGCTTAAAGCAGGCGCCAGAAACGAATCACCACACCATTGGGGTAACGTTCACCGCTAGCGACAAATATGGAGCGCATCAGCCATTCCAGCTCTGGTGCAGCCGTTTCAAATTTGGGCACGGCTCGAAAGTAGATTTGTGATTGGTCGACCACCTCACCCCGATTTAAGCGGGTAATTACATCTGGCGGCGCATGGCGAATACCGATGTTGGAGACATAGATCAGGTCGCCCTCATCGGTTTCCAGGGTATAGCGGGCATCGATATCGGTAAAACCGTCTTCGCGAATAATCTGCCAGTCTGCCCCACCAGGCACCACACGGCCTGCAATTCCCGGACCCTCAAAAGTACCACCCAGAATGTCCACGATGCGGCGCGTACCGTTTGGCAAGTCGCCAACCACGGTCGGATCGGCCACTTCCACCAACACCTCAAAGGCAAAGACTAGGCCCGGGGCTTCCGGCGTTTCCTGCGCAAGTGCCAGATGATTGTTGCTCAGTATCAAGAGCGCTGCCATCAGCAGGCCTGTCACTTTTGTTTTTTGTTTCATTTTTTTTCCTCTACGACTTTTACTTATTAGTGAGCGCTCTCCAGACTACACCATTCCCGTTCTGGCTGCATGATTGATTTTGCGGTGCCTCAGTTGACCTATCATCCCAAAAATAGTCTTATAAGCCATCTAACATCCTGATAATTGAAATTCGAGATCAAGCTCATGACATATTCCTTGAAACCTACCGGCATGCTCCTGGTTTTTTCTCTGCTGAACAGCCTAGTACAGGCACAAGAGGCACCTTTTTACGGGCTAAGCCTGCCGGGATCTGCCACCCTGCAGGTGCTTGATTTTGATCAGGTAGATTTCCCACCTTTAGCAACAGGTAATCCGGCAGAAGCAGCTGTACTGCATACAAATCTTCAACGGTTCGTGGAGATTGCTTTGGCCAGTCGAGAGCGAAACCCACAACGCTGGGGCAATTTTTCCGGCTTTCCAGAAGAAGAGGCAGTGATTGATTATATCAATACACGCTTCAGCCAAGCCGGTGTCGAGGATATTGATATTCGCCGCTACGATCAGGCGCCCTGGTCATTGAGCACCAGTTGGTCACTACAGCTACTCAGCAAAGGGGAAAGTGTTGAACTGCAATCCGCCGTACCGATGGGGGTGGGTAACAGAAGCCGTATTGAGCCACTCAATGCCGGCTTGATTTACGCAGGTCGGGGTTCTGCCGCGGATCTGGCTGGTCGCGACCTTGATGGAAAAATTGCTGTCATCCGTGGTGAAGTGGCTCCCCAGTTTTATGATATTTCAACACGTAATTCGACGAACAGACTGGCTGAAGCAGGAGCAGTCGGGGTCATTCTTTTATGGGATACCCCAGGTAACATGCAGGTACAGCTGGGCAACTGTCCAAATATTTCATGTTTTAACCTGGGTGGTGAAGACAGCGCCTTTCTCGAGGCCATGCTGGTGAAGGCCGCCGAAACCGGAGAAATGGATGAACTGAGTGCCCGCATGGAAATTGATGTGGAGCGGGAAGTGCGTGGAGCCATCAATCTGGTGGGACGCATCCCCGGCCATGGCAACAGCGAGGAAAACATTATCCTGATTGCACATACTGATACCTGGTTTGGCGGCGCCGATGATAATGCATCGGGACTGGCTGTACTGCTCGGTCTGACCGATTATTTTTCCAGGGAAGGTAATCGCCTTGCGCACGACATTTACGTGGTGGCGTCTCCGGGTCACCACCATGGTGCCGGCGGGACTGCCTTTTTTGCTGATAATTATTCTGAGCTGCTGGACAATAACATGGTCACGATCAACCTTGAACACGTGGCTTCAACCGGTGTTTCGCGTATTGATGCCATGATGATGGATGGCGTCACAGATGCCTATGGCAACATTGCCAACTCGATGACTCCCACCAACTGGGACAGCCCCTGGCATGGGGTTGCCATGTCTGACAAGACCCCTTTCCTGGTCAATGCCTGGCAAGAAGCTGCAGCCAGTAACATGTATACCCAGCCAGCCTCGGTCTGGGAACCGGCGGCTCGTTCCGTGCCCGGTGAAGCCGCTGCAGTGGATGCAGCAGGCGCCCTCGTGATCCAGAATGTTGAAACCTCACACTGGTACCACAGTTCGGGCGCAACGGCAGAGACTATTTCACCGGAAAGCCTGCAACGCGCTTATCTGTTTTTCCGCGACATTATGCACATCATCGATGATGCGACGAAAGCGGAGATCCGCGCTCGATAGGCATGGCCTCTGTGATAGGGTCCGAACATGGAGCTTGTCTGGATCAGCGGATTGAGCAGCAGGGTTCACTTGCCCTGCCTAGTCTTCCCAGCGGCCGATTGTACGACCATCTTCAAAGCGGGCACCGATAAACAGCCCCGCGGGGGCGCCGTCCAGCATGGGGTAGGTGCGAATGGTCACCGGGGCTCCGGGGGCAAAGGTTGTCGGGTTCACGCCTTCGCGTATTAAGCGGTTGGGACTGCCCCACTCCAGGCTCCATTCAACCTGTTCGCCGGTCTCATCGTTATACACCTGAATCCAGGAATGCGGATTGGTAAACTGGAATTCCTTGACGACGCCGGTGAATTCCTTGACCTGTGACTGGTCAAACATGGCCGTGGAATGGTGGGCAAAAACCGTATGCGATAAACCTGCACAGCCCAAAAGCAGCACCAGCAGACCGAGTCTGAATATGCCTTGTTTCTGCATTGCCCTACCTCCCAGCATTCATTTATTCTAGATCCCGGTCGAGGATTTCCCCCTCGGCATCCAGGGTCAGTGTCCTGCCAGTATTGAGATCGACAGGATTGCGGTTGTTTTCGGCGCAGGCATAATCGTATAGACGCGTGCCTTCTGGCATACGCCTGTACTGCCGGGTAACCACCCAGGCTTCTGTCAACGCCTTCTCATCGTGAATTGTTAATTCTATTTCCAGCGTGTCTGTCGCTATCAGGTGCATGCGGGTAAATATATGAGCTGCATCGCTGAGGATGGCGCCCGTGCGATCCAGAATGGTCGGACCGTCTTCTGAACTGAGCAGGGCCAGGGTATCAAACACCAGGGTATCGCCTTCCCAGTGCCCGACAGAGTCTCCGGTATAGGTCGGCCAGCGCAAATCCGGGGGAGCATGATCACGGCCATCCGTATAAATACGCATCAGGTTGGGACCGTTTTCCTGAATTATCCACACTTCATCTTCGGTAAGGGCAAATTCATAGAGATCCGGCATATTCAGAATACGGGGAAATCCGGTCGGGGTGCCACAAATAGAAATCGGATCCGGGTAGAGACCGGCATCCCGCAGGGCCAGATTGGCCTCGTATTTACGCTCCCATTCCTCGTTATACGGCGGGTACTGACGAACCCCGGGAGTTCCCGATTGCCCTTCTCCCTCCACGGTCGCAGGATCAAATACCGTGCTTCCCAGTCGCTGCCAGGCCCCACTCCAGTCGGGCAGGGTCTGCTGTGCACTAAGCGGAGTACAGGCAAACAGGCCAGCAAGAATGATGAGTTTTAGTGTTGCCCTTGGCAAAATAGGCGCTCCTGTGAACATTCTGGACTAACTCTCCCACAATCCTTGGGCTTGAGCAAGACACCCTTTCCTCGAATAGCGTTTTTTCGGAATACTGGGTTAGAATCACTCAGGTATAAAAAATTACCAGTAACATCAATAATAATAACGAGGTTCCCCATGCTTGCTCATGTCCGATTAAATACCAGCCTGCTGGCTATTCTGTGTGGTGTTCTGTTTACCCTGCTCAGCCTTGAAAGTGTTGCCCAGGAACGCCCTGCCCTGCTGTTTCAGGAAACCTGGCAGCAGGCCGAATCAGCCCTTGGCAGACCCAGCAGCCCCCATGCTTCGCCCAATCAGTATTATCTGGCCGGGCAGAGCGCAGTGACCAACAATAATCTCGAGCTCAATCTGTATGGTTTCAAAGCCAGCGATATCACCGTTTACGAACATGAAGGCCGAGTTGACCTGTGGACCGGTCTGGCCGGTTCTCCGGTAGCCATCACCCTTAAGTCCCGCAATGATTATCTGGACCTGAGCGGTCTAGCCAAACTCAGAGCCATCGTTCGCACCAATAACCTGCATACCCTGCACCCGGTCATCAAATTACCGGACGGCACCATGGCTGTCGGCAGCCAGAGCATCGATACACATGGCGCCTTTCTCACCGTCGAGGTGGCCTTTGACAATCAGGACTGGTATGCACTCGACCCGGTGGAAGTCGTGGTCGGTAGTGCCATTGCAGAACCTGACATGAGCCTTATCGATGAAGTGGGCTTTGTGAACCTGTCTTCTGGTGGCGGTCACGGCAATGCAGGCTGGAGCAATGTTTCCCATGTGGAAATCTTTGCTAACGCTGTCAGCCGATAAGCACTCCGGCCTGCAAAACACCAGGGGCAGGAGACGCCGATGTTAAACAGCATTAAACGCCTGAGCTGTCTGCTGCTATTGTTAAGCATGACCAGCAAGTCAAGCTTTGCCCACCATTCCCGTGCCATGTTTGATTTCGACAGCGCTAGTGATCTGGCGGGCACGGTGGCGGAATGGCAGTTTACCAATCCGCATGTGTTTATCATTCTGGAAGTCAGCAATGATGACGGCAGCACGTCTCAATGGACACTGGAAGGTTTCGGTCCGAATACCGTCTACCGTCAGGGTTGGACACCGGAGAGCCTCGAGCCTGGCGATAAAATCATCGTCAATGTGGCACCACTGTTTGCAGGTGGAACCGGTGGCAGCTATAGCAATGTCCGCTGGGAGGATGGTAGCGTTATTGACCCCAGAGCTCCACGCCCCTGAGCAGTCCCTCTAAGAATGTGAATGCCTTATGTCTTTAGTCTTCAACATTGATTCTCCAGGCACCCAAGCTTCACTGTGTGTATTTTTCGCAATGTTGCTGAACGCTTGTGCACCTCCGGAATCGGCCGATACAGTTTCGGCGCAGACCGCGCCCGTCATGCAGTACCCGGACTGGCGTGGCCAGTGGAACCAGCACATGCAGCGTGGTGAGTGGCCCACCAATGGTTACGCCGTGGATGGTCCGCCTCCCCTGAATGAGGAATACCTGGCACGCTGGCAGGAAGTTCACGCCCTCAATGATGCCGGCATCCTGCCGGATGAGCCCACCCAGCGCTGCCTGCCACAGGGCATGCCGCGTATCATGAAGGCGGTTTACCCGATTGAATTCATTGTCACTCCACAAACAACTTATATCTATGCCGAGTGGAACAGTCAGTTCCGCCGCATCTACACCGATGGTCGCGACTGGCCTGTCTATACCCTGCCTTCCTTTAACGGCTACTCGATTGGCCAATGGCATGACGAAGATGGTGATGGCACATATGACATGCTGTCGGTTGAGACCCGTCACTTGAAAGGACCACGTATCTATGATGGTCAGTGGGTGCCTTTCCATGACAACAATGAAACTATCATCCTCGAAGAAATCCGCCGTTTTGATGCCAACACCATGATGGATACAGTGACGACCATCGACGATGCCCTGACTGGCCCCTGGATAGTCACGCAATACTATGGTCGCGAGCAGGAAGTCATCTGGCAGGAATATGCCTGTGCCGAAAACAACAGCCAGCTACGTCTGGGTGATGAGTGGTACTTTATCAATGATGACGGCACGCTGGCGCCGACCCGTGCCGGGCAACCGGGTCTGGTACCGGAATTTTGAAAACACAGGAAAGGCACTTACACGACATGAGTACTTTTTACAGCAGTTCAATGCGACGGATCATTTTTCTCTGTGTGCTTGCTGGCTTGAGTTTGCAGGCTATTGCTCAGGATAACACTGATCACCGCTACACCAGCGAAGCCATCCAGACCGGCCTGCGTATCTATTCACAACAATGTGCACTGTGCCATGGCCCACAGGGCGACATGATTGATGAAATCAATCTGCGAACCGGCCAATTTCGTACTGTGCAGTCAGATGATGATATCCGGCAGATTGTTGTCAGCGGCCTTTCGGAGGGACGAATGCCTCCCTTTAATACCCTGAGCAATGAGGAGCTCAGCGGCATTGTTGCCTATATCAGAGCCGGTTTTGATCCCTTTGGTGAGGCCATCAGAATCGGTGACCCGGTCAGGGGCAAGGCCTTGTTTGAAGGTCGGGGGGAGTGTGCAAACTGTCACCGCATCAATGGAGTCGGCCCCCGGACTGCGCCGGATTTAAGCTCCATTGGCCTGACGCGCAGCCCGGCAAGTTTACAACTTAACATCACTGACCCTGCTGCTGCCCTGCTTCCCATTAACCGCCCGGTGCGTATCGTCACGCTTGATGAATCCACCATCACCGGACGCCGCCTGAATGAAGACACCTATTCCATCCAGTTGATTGATGCTGACGGCCAACTGCGCTCTATCAGAAAAGCGGATATCGCAACCTATGAGATCAGCGAAAGGCCCAGTAAAGCACCAACGACGCTGAGCAGTGATGAGGTGGCAGATATTGTGGGATACCTGCTCAGCCTGCGAGGATTGCAATGAATTTCAACTTGAAAAAAATCATACGAAATGGGGCTATTGCCTCTGTGGCCTGCCTCTTGAGTCTGCAAACGCTGGCTCAGGTTCCTTACGAGCGCATCCTGAATGCCAGTTCAGAACCAGAGAACTGGCTGACCTATAACGGTGGCTATATGAGCCAGCGCTACAGCCTGCTCGAGCAGATTACACCCGATAATGTGACGGGGCTTGAGCTGCAGTGGGTCCTGCAAAATCAGGTCTTCGGGGCCTGGCAATCCAGCCCGCTGATTGTTGATGGCATCATGTATCTCACTGAACGACCGAATACCATCATGGCGGTGGACGCCATAAGCGGCAGGGTTTTCTGGAAATACCGCCATATCCCTGCTGACAATGCCCAGGTCTGCTGTGGTGCCAATAACCGGGGAGTTGCCATTCTCGATGATAAAGTCTTCATGGGTACGCTGGATGCCAAACTGGTCGCAGTGGACCGTATCAATGGTGCTCCGCTGTGGGAAGCTGTCGTTGGTGATGTTGATCTGGCCTATTCCATTACCATGGCGCCACTAGTTATCAAGGATAAAGTACTGGTTGGTGTCGGCGGCGGTGAGTTTGGCATTCGCGGTTTTGTGGCAGCCTATGATGCCGAAACCGGTGAAGAAGCCTGGAAAACCTATACCATCCCGGGGCCCGGTGAACCCGGCCATGACACCTGGGAAGGCGATGACTGGGAACATGGCGGCGCGCCCGTGTGGATTACCGGCTCTTATGATGCCGAACTGAATCTGACTTACTGGGGGGTTGGTAATCCGGGGCCCGACTGGAATGCTGCCCAGCGTCCCGGTGATAACCTCTACTCGGACTCTGTAATCGCGCTGAATCCGGATACCGGCGAGTTGGTCTGGCATTTCCAGTTTACCCCCAATGACGGTTACGACTACGATTCCGTGCAGGTCCCTGTCTTGGCCGACATCAACTGGCGTGGGGCCCCCCGCAAGCTCATGATGTGGGCCAACCGGAATGGCTATTTTTATGTGCTGGATCGTAGCAATGGAGAATTTCTGGAAGGCAAGCCATTCGTTCGCGTCAACTGGTCGAGCGGCCTGGATGAAAATGGCCGGCCTATCCCGACACCACAGCCACTGGGTTCGCCTACCTATCCAGGCAATCAGGGTGGCACCAACTGGTATCCACCTTCCTTCAGTCCTAGAACGGAACTGTTTTATTTCAGTGCCTGGGAAGACTATGGCTCCATCTATATGCCGGAGGAGTCCGAGTATGTTCCTGGTCGTCTTTTTCTTGGCGGCGGCTTCACGGTTGTTGCCCCCACTGACAATTCACCCACGGTCGGCATCGGCCGCACCAATCCGATTAACACATGGACCAGTGAAGTTGGGCATGCCTCCCTAAAAGCCATGGATCCACAAACCGGAGAAGAAGTCTGGTCCTATGATCAGTTCGATGTCAGCGATAGCGGCATGCTGACCACAGCTACCGATTTATTATTCACCGGTGGCCGTGAAGGCTTTTTCCATGCCATTGATGCCCGCACAGGCGATTTACTCTGGCATGTCGGACTGGGCGGACAGATCGTGATGGCACCCGTCACCTTCATGGTTGATGGCGTGCAGTATGTATCGGTGATTTCAGGCAATTCACTGTTCACCTTTGCACTGGGTGAATAATTGACTCTAAGATCACGCGTCAATGGGATTCCTGCGACGTCCATTTCGCACGAGCCTTGATTTAACACATTGCACAAGCCCAGCGGCAGGTATATGGTATGGGCGAGTCTGGCTAATTTATTGCCGCCCGGGTCTTTATCATGACAGGGATGAAATACAGCCTAAAAATACTGTTCAGTCTGCTACTTTTTGTAGCCGCCCTTCCTTTGTTTCCACAAACTGCCCCGAATAACACCATTCATGTCCTACGTATTGACGGTGCAATTGGTCCTGCCAGCAGTGAATTCATTGTTGGCGGTATTGAAGCAGCGCAGTCTCAGGCCAAAGCCCTCATCATCGAGATGGATACTCCGGGCGGCCTGGACCTTGCCATGCGTGACATGATTCAGGCCATTCTCGAATCGGACATTCCGGTCATCACCTATGTCAGCCCGCAGGGTTCTCGGGCCGCCAGCGCCGGCACCTATATTCTCTATGCCAGCCATGTGGCTGCCATGGCACCAGCGACCAATCTGGGTGCAGCAACACCGGTACAGATAGCGGCACCAGGCATTGGAGAAACCCCTGAAGAGCCGGAAGCGGAAGCCGGTGAAAGCCCGTCAACCGCCATGGAGCGTAAAATTATCAATGATGCCCGTGCCTACATCAGAGGACTTGCCGAACTGCGTGGCCGCAATGCTGAATGGGCAGAAATGGCTGTGGTGGAAGCTGCATCGCTGTCAGCCACTGAAGCACTTGCGATGAACGTGGTTGATATTGTTGCCACGGATATTAACGACTTGCTGGTTCAACTGGATGGCAGAAGCATCAGCATCAAGGATCAAGAACTGATTCTTGATACCAGCGGCGTCCAGCTACAGAACATCGAGCCAGACTGGCGCATTAGCTTTCTCAATGTCATCACCAACCCCAACCTGATTCTGATACTCGGGATGATTGGTGTGTATGGATTAATTATTGAATTTTACAATCCCGGCTTTGGTCTGCCAGGCATACTGGGTGCCATTTGTCTTTTATTAGCTGGCTATGGATTACAGTTGCTGCCACTGAACTACACCGGCGTCGGCCTCATTGTGCTTGGCCTGATTCTGATTATCGCCGAGGCCCTGATGCCCAGTTTCGGCATCATGGGTCTTGGCGGCATCGCGGCATTGAGTCTGGGCGCAATGATCATGATTGAATCCGACATTGCGGTTTACCAGGTTTCACTGCCACTGGTTGCAGCGATTGCTGTGGCCTTTGCGCTCTTGCTGGTCTTTACACTACGAACCTTTTTCAATATCAGGAAGAGACCTTCGGTCAGCGGTATTCAAACCATGATTGGCGTCGAAGGGGTTAGTCTGACCGATCTCGAACAAAACGGCATGGTGGAGGTTCAGGGCGAAGTCTGGAATGCCGAAACCGATGAACCGATTACCAAGGGAGAAAAAATCAGGGTCACCGGCATTCACGGCGCCCATTTAAAAGTCAGCAAAGGCTGAAGACATAGCTTAACAGCCAACAAAGCTACCAGGAGGGAGCATGGAAACATTTGTAATAGCAATCATCGTTTTGGTCGTATCATTCCTGTACTCTGCGATCAAAATCATGCGTGAGTATGAACGGGCCGTGGTTTTCTTTCTGGGACGCTTTCAGGGCGTTAAAGGGCCAGGACTGATTCTGATCATTCCAATCATTCAGCAGATCGTCAAAGTGGATTTACGTACCTTTGTCTTCGATGTGCCCACGCAGGATGTGATTTCATTGGATAACGTTTCTGTTCAGGTAAATGCAGTCATTTATTTCAAGGTAGTGGATCCGGAAAAATCCATCGTGCAGGTGGAAAACTATGTCGAGGCTACCAGCCAGCTGGCTCAGACTACGCTGCGGTCTGTGCTGGGACAGCATGAACTGGATGAAATGCTGTCCAGTCGTGAAACCCTCAACATGGATATCCAGAAAATTCTGGACAAACAGACTGACTCCTGGGGCATCAAGGTCAGCAATGTTGAGATCAAGCATGTCGACCTGAATGAGACTATGATTCGTGCCATCGCCCGTCAGGCGGAGGCAGAACGTGAACGGCGCGCCAAGGTGATTCATGCCCAGGGCGAGCTGGAAGCCTCTGAAAAACTGGTGGAAGCCGCCAAGGCATTACAGACTGCGCCACAGGCCATCCAATTGCGTTATCTGCAATCCATGAACCAGATTACCGGTGAAGGCAAGAACACTATCGTCTTCCCGCTGCCAATGGAATTCATGGATATGTTTGCCAAAAAAGGCAAAGAAAGCAGTAGCTAAACTGAGGTATTTCCCGGGCATTTGGCCGAGCTAATGCTCACCACTTGTCTGGGTCGTCTCCCTTGACGAGGCCTGCATAGTCTTCCTTGTCGCCAGCACTCAGCCCTTCTGGAAACACAATGGTGTGCTGCTTGCCATCACTGCCGGTATAGCAAAAAGTTTTGCCACTGGCTTTGGTAATCAGGCCCTCGATGGATTCGAATTTTCGCACCCCAAAACCCATAACCAGCTTGCTGGGATAGATTCCCTCTGCATCCGCTTCACCGCTTACCAGTTTTAAAAAGGTTTCGCGCGACTCGTCTGCCGCCGAATGCAGAATCAGCTAACACTCAAAACCCCACTGCCCGAAATGGCGGGTGACCAGGATATGCAACAATAACTGATTGCCTACTAACCATTCGCTTAATTTCATTTTTAAGATCACACATCTCTATCTTTGTTATTTCGAAAAGAAATAAATTTTTTGAAATGCTTTAATCTTACATAAATTTGCGAAAAATATTTACTACTATATTATCTTTAGGTGAAATTGTCTCTCAAGTTTATCAATAAATAACAAGAAGGTAATTCAAATCAGAGAAATGCAATAAAAGAGTTTAATTATTTTTAAAATACCTTACTATTGAAATGCAATCATTATTATCAAGCTTATATTTTTTGACATAAATATTCTGTTATATCAGCTAAAAATTGACATGCGCTGAATAATACCGTCCGGAACGAATAACATTTATCTTAATTGAATTATCGTCGTTATTTTGTCTTATTATCTGCAAAAGATTATTTTCAGATTCAATAATTTCTCCGTCTGCTGAAACAATAACATCCCCGATTTCAAATCCGCATTCTTCAAGTGGACTGCCCTCAGTGATTTTCCTTAAAAGCAAGCCAACTGGTCTAGCTAATCCAAGATTCTCATAGTTTCTTAATGATACTTGATCAGAAATGAAACCATAATTTCTAAATGTTG
>Ga0181579_10003304_pt1 | contig 12801 bp, 15 predicted proteins | sample 071ome_24_FD_132996 | JGI IMG/M metagenome (GOLD analysis project Ga0181579, IMG submission 132996) | Coastal salt marsh microbial communities from the Groves Creek Marsh, Skidaway Island, Georgia - 071402CT metaG (megahit assembly) | ecosystem: Environmental > Aquatic > Marine > Intertidal... | reverse complement strand
GGATTTCTTCGCGGTCCGCCTTGTTTTTGCTGGAACATTCGGCGTTCGACCCACCGCGCCAGCGCGTGGGGCGATTGCCGCGAATAAACGGATGCGGAACATGTACGCAGTCATTCAAACCGGCGGGAAGCAGTATCGCGTCGCCAATGGCGATGTGATCACCGTCGAAAAGCTCGAGGGCGAGGCGGGCAGCACGCTTGCGATCGAGCCCGTGCTGATGGTCAACGACGGCAAGAACACCCAGGTCGGCACGCCGATCGTCGAGGGTGCTGCCGTGACGGCCGAGGTCGTCGAGCAGACCCGCGGCAAGAAGATCGTGGTCTTCAAGAAGAAGCGCCGCCAGGGCTACCAGCGGACCCGCGGCCATCGCCAGGAGCTGACCGTGCTGCGCGTGGTAGACGTGACGGGCAAGGCGAAGAAGCCGGCCGCGAAGAAACCTGCGGCCAAGAAGCCCGCAGCGGACAAGGAGTAGTCAGCGATGGCACATAAGAAGGCAGGCGGCAGTTCACGTAACGGCCGCGATTCCGCGGGCCGGCGGCTCGGCGTCAAGAAGTATGGCGGCGAGGTGGTCATCCCCGGCAACATCATCATTCGCCAGCGCGGCACCAAGTTCCATCCCGGCGACAATGTCGGCATCGGCAAGGACCACACGATCTTCGCCATGAGCGAAGGCAAGGTCGAGTTCACCCGCAAGCGCGGTGGCCGGACCTATGTGTCGGTGGTCCCGCCGGCCTAGAGGGTCTGCCGCGAGACTGGATTCTTCGGGGAGATTGGCCAGCCGATCTCCCCGTTTTTCGTTCTGAGACCGGATCATGAAATTTCTCGACCAGGCGAAGGTGTATCTGCGCTCCGGCGACGGCGGCAATGGCTGCGTCAGCTTTCGTCGCGAGGCGAATGTGCCGCGTGGCGGGCCCGACGGCGGTGACGGCGGGCGCGGCGGTGACGTCGTCGCGGTTTGCGTCGAGGGTCTCAACACGCTGATCGACTATCGCTATCGCCAGCATTTCAAGGCGGCGCGCGGCACCGACGGTATGGGCAAGGCCCGTTACGGTGCCGGCGGCAAGGACGCGGTCCTCGAACTTCCCGTCGGGACCCAGGTCTTCAGCGAGGACGGCGAGACGCTGATCGCCGATCTGACGGCGCCCGGGGAGCGGATCGTGCTGGCCGAGGGCGGGCAGGGCGGTCGCGGCAACATCCATTTCAAGAGCTCGACCAACCAGGCACCGCGCCGGGCGGACCCGGGAAACCCCGGTCGGGAGAAATGGGTCTGGCTGCGCCTCAAGCTGATCGCGGACGCCGGCCTGGTGGGGCTGCCCAATGCGGGCAAGTCCACGCTGCTGTCGGTCGTGAGCGCGGCGCAGCCGAAGATCGCCGACTATCCCTTCACCACCCTCTATCCCGGACTCGGTGTCGTCGAAACCGACGACCGCGCATTCGTGCTGGCGGACATCCCCGGGCTGATCGAGGGCGCGCACGAAGGCAAGGGACTGGGCGACCGGTTCCTCGGCCATGTGGAGCGTTGCCGCGTGTTGCTGCACCTGGTCGATGTGACCCAGGGTGCCGACGGCGTGGCGGAGGCCTACCGCACCGTGCGCGAGGAGCTCGTCGCGTATGGCGGAGGATTGCCCGGCAAGCGCGAGTTGGTGGCGCTGAGCAAGTGCGACGCGGCCCTGCCGGAGGACATCGACGCATGCCGCGCGGCGCTCGCGGATGCGGGTGCCGAAGCCGTGTGCGAGATATCGGCCGTTGCCGGGGACGGTGTGGCCGAAGTGCTGCGGGCGCTCGCCAACGTAATCGACGAGGCCAGGGCGGCCGAGGCCGACGAGGCGGAGACGGACGTGTCCGGGGACGTGGCGCAATGAGCACCGCGCGCACTCTTACCGGCGGCAAGCGGATCGTCGTGAAGATCGGCTCCGCGCTGCTGGCCCATGACGATGGCCGCCTGCGCGCCGAATGGCTGGATGCGCTGGCCCAGGACATCGCGAAGCTGCGTGACGGCGGGGCCGAGATCCTGATCGTTTCGTCCGGCGCCATCGCGGTGGGGCGGCGGCTGCTGGGGCTTGCCCGGGGTCCGCGCAACCGGGCGCTGCGGCTCGAGGAAAGCCAGGCCGCGGCGGCGGCCGGGCAGGTGCGTCTCGCCCACGCCTGGCAGGAGACGCTCGGGCGATACGACGTTCCCGTCGCGCAGATCCTGCTCACGATCGAGGACACGGAGGATCGCCGGCGGCATCTGAATGCGCGGAACACCATCGCGACCCTGTTGCGTCTCGGGGTCGTGCCGGTGATCAACGAGAACGACACGGTGGCGACCGACGAGATCCGCTTCGGCGACAACGACCGGCTCGCGGCGCGGGTCGCGCAGATGATGGGCGCGGACACCTGCGCCATCCTGTCGGACATCGACGGGCTCTACACCGCAGACCCGACCACGGACCCGGCGGCGAAGCATGTGCCGGAAGTGGACGCGATCACGCCGGAGATCGCTGCGATGGCGGGCGAGACCGCGGGCGATGACGGTTCGGGCGGCATGATCACGAAGATCGAGGCCGCGCGGGTGGCGCTGCAGTCGGGCTGCCGGCTGGTCATCGCCGACGGCCGCGAGGCGCACCCGCTGGCTGCCCTCGATGCCGGCGCTCGGGCCACCTGGTTCGTGTCCCATGCCGAGCCCCACACCGCGCGCAAGCGCTGGATCGCGGGAACGCTCAAGCCGGAAGGCCTGGTCACGGTGGATGCCGGCGCGGCCCGGGCGCTCGCGCGCGGCACGAGCCTGCTGCCGGCCGGGGTGACCGCCGTCGAGGGCAATTTTGAGCGCGGCGACCCAGTGATCGTATGCGACGAGCAGGGCCGGGAACTGGCGCGTGGTCTGATTGCCTACGACAGCGCGGATGCGAAGCGCATCCTCGGCCGCCAGTCCGGTGAGATCGAGACCATTCTCGGATATCGCGGCCGCGAGGAGATGATTCACCGCGACGACCTCGTCGAGAGCTGAGGCTCGTCCGATGGCCGCCGCGCGCGCCGAACACCCCATGACCTATGCGGTTGTCCTCGCGGCGGCCCTGATCGCCGTGGCCCACGCGGCGATCTTCGTGCGACTGGCCGATGCCGATCCGCTGGTCACGGCGGCCTGGCGCATGCTGATCGCATCGCTCGTTCTGCTGCCGCTGGCCCTTGCGACATCGCGGACGGACATCCGGCGGCTGACCGGGCACGAGTGGAAGCTGATCGCCGGCGGCGCGGTCTTTCTCGCGCTGCACTTCGCGACCTGGATCGCCTCACTCGACTACACATCGATCGCCAACTCGGTCGTGCTCGTCACGCTGACGCCGGTCTGGCTGGCGGTCTGGGCTGTCGTGGCGCTGCGCCGGCCGCCCGGGCGGCAGACCTGGCTGGCGGTCGGCCTCGCGCTGGCCGGAAGCATCGTCCTCGGTTCGGGCAGCGCGCGTCTCGGTCTCGCAACCCTCTGGGGCGATGCGCTTGCGCTGGCGGGCGGGATCCTGTTCGTCGGTTTTCTGCTCCTCGCCGAGAGCGCACGGCGCACCGTCGCGCTCGTCCCCTTCGTGACGCTGGTCTATGCCGGCGCGGCACTGCTGCTCTGGGTCACCGTGCTCGCGCTCGGGCTGCCGCTTGCCGGCCTGTCCCTCGAGACCTATCTGGCGTTCATCGGTCTGGGGCTCTTTAGCCAGATCATCGGGCACACCGGTTTCAACTGGGCGGTCAAGGCGATCCCGCCGATGGTGCTGGCGCTCCTGTTTCTGGCCGAGCCGCTCCTGAGCGCGGGGCTCGGTTGGCTCTATTTCGGTGAGGGGTTTGCGCGCGAGACCGCGATCGGCGGGGGGCTGATTCTCGCCGCCATCTATCTGGGCGCGCGCGCGAGCGCCACGCGCCCCACGGAGCAAACGGGATGAAATCCGGCGGCAAAACGACTATCGTCGCCCGCCGGGCCGGACGAACGGTCGGAGATGAGGCATGACGGCAGCACATGACATCGCGGCGGACGGCGCCGACATTCAGGAGGTGATGCACGGCATCGGGGCATCGGCCAAGTCGGCCGCGCGCGAGCTCGCCAGCGCCACCCCCGACGCAAAGAACGCCGCACTCCATGCGGCGGCGGCTGCCATTCGCGCGCGCAAGGATGAGATTCTGGCGGCGAACGCGAGTGATGTGGCCCGCGCAGAAGCGAAGGGCGTCAAGGGGTCCTTCCTCGACCGGCTGGTCCTGAACGACGACCGGGTCGAGGCGATGGCGCGGGGCCTGGAGGAGGTCGCCGCGTTGCCTGATCCCATCGGCACCGTGTTGGCGGAGTGGGATCGGCCGAACGGGCTGAAGATCGCCCGCGTGCGCGTGCCGCTCGGGGTGATCGGGGTGATCTACGAATCGCGGCCCAACGTGACCGCGGATGCCGGCGGCCTGTGTCTCAAGGCCGGCAACGCGGCGATCCTGCGCGGCGGTTCCGAGAGCTTCGAATCATCGCAAGTGATCCTGTCCTGCTTGCAGGAGGGTCTCGCGGCGGCGGGCCTGCCCGCGACGGCGATCCAGGCTCCGCCCACGACGGACCGGGCGGCGGTCGGTGCGATGCTGACCATGGTCGACTTCATCGACGTGATCGTGCCGCGCGGCGGCAAGTCCCTGATCGAGCGGGTGCAGACCGAGAGCCGCATTCCCGTGTTCGCCCATCTCGAGGGGCTCTGTCATACCTATGTTCATGCCGCCGCCGAACCGCAGATGGCGCGAGACATCGTGCTCAACGCGAAGATGCGCCGGACGGGTATCTGCGGCGCGACCGAGACCGTGCTTATCGACCGTTCGGTGGCGCCGTCGCTGCTCGTCCCGATCGTGGACGACCTCGTCGGTGCCGGCTGCGAGGTGCGCGGGGATGCGGCGGCCCGGGAAATCGACGACCGTGTTGTCCCCGCCAATGACGCGGACTGGGATACGGAGTATCTCGATGCCATCGTCTCGGTGCGGGTGGTCGACGGCATCGACGACGCCATCGATCATGTGAACAGCCATGGTTCCAACCACACGGACGCGATCGTCACGGCGGACGTCGAGACGGCCGAGCGTTTCCTTGCGCGCATCGACAGCGGCATCGTGCTTCACAACGCCTCGACCCAGTTCGCCGATGGCGGTGAGTTCGGCATGGGCGCGGAGATCGGGATCTCGACGGGCAAGATGCACGCGCGCGGGCCCGTGGGCGCCGAGCAGCTCACCAGCTACAAGTATGTGGTGCGCGGCGCCGGACAGACCCGACCCTGAGCTTCATGACGTCACTTCCATCTGCGGTGACGCGCGCCGGCGGCTTCGATCATGCGGGGCGGCGGATCGGTCTTTTGGGGGGATCGTTCAACCCCGCCCATGACGGGCACCGCTACATCAGCCAGGTGGCGCTGGCGCGGCTCGGGCTCGATGAGGTCTGGTGGCTGGTCTCGCCGCAGAATCCGCTGAAGCCCGAAGCGGGAATGGCGCCCTTCGAGTCGCGGTATGAAAGCGCGGTTTCTGTGGTGCGGGATCGGCGAATCCGCGTTTCCGCGATCGAGGCCGAGCTCGGTACGCGCTACACGTCCGACACGCTCAAGGCCCTGCGAATCCGCTATCCCGCGGCACGTTTCGTATGGTTGATGGGGGCGGACAACCTGATCCAGATTCCCCGTTGGCGGGCCTGGACACAAATATTTAACACGATCCCCATTGCCGTGATCGCGCGCGATTCATATGATTCAAGGGCGTTGTCGGAACTCGCGGCTGTTCGTTTTCGTCACGCGAGACTCCCGGAACGCGCGGCACGCCTGCTGCCCGCCGCGGTGACGCCCGCCTGGGCCTTTCTGCGGATTCGGCCGCACCCGGCGACCGCAACCGATCTGCGTCGCAGCGGCGTGTGGCCGGTCGACGCGAACTGAGCGAGTGCACCGGCGTTCGGTGCGAACCGGAGGCGTAGTTTGAGAACGAGGATCTCGTCATAGCACGCACAGAAAAGGCTCCTCCGCGGCCCACAGCGGAGACACTCCTGGCTCTCGTCGAAAAATCCCTCGATGACGACAAGGCCGATGACATCAAGGTCATCCCCCTCGCGGGAAAATCAGATATCGCAGACTTCATGGTTGTTGCCAGCGGCACGTCGGGCCGACGGCTCGATTCGATCACGGAGCATCTTCTCGAACGCCTGAAATCGGCGGGCGTGAAGGGCACCCACGCGGAGGGCCGCCGCTCGGGAGAGTGGGTCCTGGTGGATGCCGGCGATGTCATCGTCCACCTGTTCCGGCCGGAATCCCGCGAGCATTACGCGATCGAGAAGCTCTGGGAGGCGGAGTTTCACGACCGCGCCTCGCAGGAGGCGATGCCCGCCTGACCGGAGGGGCGAAGGTTGGAGATAGTCATTGGCGCGATCGGCCGCCTGCGCGCGGGGCCCGAGGCAGCGCTCTTCGAACATTTCAGCAAGCGGATCACCGCTTGGCCGGTGGTCGTGCGCGAGTTCGAGCTCAAGCGGAAGGTTGCGGCCGGCAGGCTGCGCGACGCAGAGGGCGAACTTCTGCTGTCTGCGGTGCCGGACGGCGCCCATGTCATCGCGCTCGACGAGACCGGCAAGCTCGCGACCAGTGCCGGGCTTGCCGATGACGTCGGCGCGCTGCAGGACGGCGGGTGCCGCGCACTCGTCTTTCTGATCGGCGGGGCGGACGGACATGCGGACGCGGTGCGCACGCGCGCAGACCGAACGCTCGCCTTTGGGCGCAACACCTGGCCGCACCTGCTGATGCGGGCCATGCTCGCGGAGCAGATATACCGCGCGCAGCAGATCATCGCGGGGCACCCCTATCACCGCGCGTGATGCTGGCGAACCGACGTCGAATCGGGCACAACCACGACACATGAATCGATACATCGCGCACGAATAGGACTTGGCAGATGAACTACCTGATCATCATGCGCCACGGGCAAAGTCAGTGGAATCTCGAGAACCGGTTTACCGGCTGGGAGGATGTCGACCTGACCCCGGCCGGCGAGGACGAGGCGCGGCGCGCCGGCGTGCTCATCAAGGACTACCCCATCGACGCGGTCTATTCCTCGACCCTGAAGCGGGCACGCCTGACCGTCGAGATGGCGCTCGATTCGGCGGCCGAGGCGGGCGCGGATCTGTCGGCGCTGCGCGACGGGGACGGTTGGCGGATCACTCGTGACGACGCGCTGCGCGAGCGCCACTATGGCGACCTGGTGGGACTGAACAAGGCGGAGACCGCCGAGAAGTACGGCGACGAGCAGGTCCATCTGTGGCGCCGCGGGTTCGAGGTGCGGCCGCCCGGCGGTGAGAGCCTCGCGGATGTCGTCGAGCGGGTGCGCCCCTATTTCGACGCCGAGATCGGACCGTTGGTGAGGACCGGGCAGAATGTCCTCGTGTCGGCGCATGGCAACAGCCTGCGCGCGTTGTTGCTCATCCTCGGGGAGTACACGGCCGAGGAAATCCCCGGTGTCGAGTTGCCGACCGGACGTCCGCTCGTCTTCGAGTTCGCCGATGGCGCCAAGCAGAAGAGCTATTATCTCGGCAAGTAGTTGCACCGCGCCGGTGCGGCGCGCCGGCCTTTCTGCGGCCGTCATAACGGCTGCCTGTTTTCTTGTTCTTGCCGCTGCGGGAGACGCCGACGCGCAATCGGACCGGCCGGAGGCGGTCGATGATCGTTTGCAATTCGTGCGCGACGCCATCGCCGACGACGAGAAATCCGCCGCCGCGCTGGCGGACGAGGCCGCGGCGCAGGCGCGGGCGCTGGAGACACTTCGCGCCGAGCTCCGCGCGGCCGCGCGCGCCGTACAATCCCACGAAGCCGCCCTCGACACGATCGAGACGGAGCTCGCCGGGCTCGAACGCGCCGCCGCGGAAAAACACGCGGCCCTCGATGAACGCCGGAGCCAGCTGGCGGGCACGCTTGCCGCGCTCCAGCGTCTGTCCCTCCGGCCGACCGCGGCGCTTCTGGTCAGCCCGGGCGATCCCAACGACGTGGTGCGCAGTGGTCTTCTGCTACGGACGGCGGTGCCGCAGATCGAGCGACTGGCAAGATCGCTGCGCGAGGACATTGCCGTGCTCGCGAACCTGCGGAACCAGATCGAGGTGCGCCGCGGCGCCCTGCAGCGCGCCGCGGTCGATCTGCGCCGCGACCGTGAACGGCTTGAGGCGTTGTCGAAATCGAAGAACGAGGTGCTCCGGCAGACACGCGAGGCGCGGGCCGCTGTCGATGCCCGGGTCGCGCGTCTGCGCGAGGAGGCGCAAACCCTCGAGGAATTGTTGTCACGTCTGCGTGAGAGCAATTCCGCGGCGGTGCCGGCGCCGCGCCCACGCCCGGGCGCGCCGCCCGCGAATTTCGTGTCTCCGACCCTCGCACCGGCAGGGCCATCGATCGCCCTGGCCCGCGGGAACCTCACGCCACCCGCCCATGGCCGCATGGTTCAGCGTTTTGGAGACCGGACGGATGCCGGGCCGCGTGCGCGGGGGATCACCTGGGAGACGCGGGCTGATGCGACGGTGGTGGCGCCATGGGACGGCCGGATCGCGTTCGCCGGGCCGTTCCGGCGCTTCGGCCAAATCTTGATCATCGATCATGGCGAGGGATATCATACACTTATCGCCGGACTGGGGCGTATCGAGGCCGATGTCGGTCAATGGGTTCTCGCGGGAGAACCACTTGGCCGAACAGCGGACGGCACATCCCGGGGGCGCGATACCAGCGCGGGTGCGACAGGCGGGGGGCAGGCCGAGACGGCCGAAGACCCGGCGCGCGGAAGCAGGCTTTATGTCGAGTTCCGCCGCGACGGACAACCGATTAACCCGTTGCCCTGGTTGGCAGCGCAAACGAACAGGACACAAGGCTAATGCGTAAACTGATCACCGCGTTTGCATTTTCGGCGATGCTGACGGCCGTTCCCGCTGCCGCGATTGCGGCGGAGTCCGACGAAGAGACCTTCCGGCAGCTCGAATTGTTCGGCGACATCTTCGAACGGGTGCGGTCCCAGTATGTCGACGAGACCACGGACAAGGATCTGATCGAGTCCGCGATCAACGGCATGCTGCAGGCGCTGGACCCGCACTCGAGCTACCTGAACGAGGAGAGCTTCCGCGACATGCAGGTGCAGACGCGCGGCGAGTTCGGCGGGCTCGGTATCGAGGTCACCATGGAGCAGGGGCTCGTCCGGGTGGTGTCGCCGATCGACGATACCCCGGCGGCGCGCGCCGGCATCGAGGCGGGTGATTTCATCACCCATCTCGATGGCGAGACGGTGCTCGGTCTTACTCTCTCGGAGGCCGTGGACAAGATGCGTGGGCGGATCGGCTCGGACATCCGGCTGACCATTCGCCGCGAGGGCCAGGAAGCCTTCGATGTGTCGGTCACACGCGATGTGGTGCGCATCAAGTCGGTGCGCAGTCGTGTCGAGGGCAAGGTCGGTTATGTCCGGATCACGACCTTCAACGAGCAGACCAACGACGGCCTCGAGACCGCGATGGCCGACATCAAGGAAGAACTCGGCGACGAGATGATCGGGCTCGTCCTCGATTTGCGGCGCAACCCGGGCGGACTGCTCGACCAGGCCGTGAAGGTGTCCGACGCGTTCCTCGACCGTGGCGAGATCGTCTCGACGCGTGGACGCGACAAGGACGATTCCCAGCGCTTCAACGCGCGTCCCGGTGATCTGGCGAACGGACTGCCCATCGTGGTTCTCATCAACGGCGGCTCCGCTTCTGCCTCCGAGATCGTCGCGGGTGCGCTGCAGGATCACAAGCGCGCGGTCATCATGGGCACGGAGAGCTTCGGCAAAGGGTCGGTTCAAACCATCATGGCGATCCCCGGGCATGGCGCGATGCGCCTGACGACGGCGGCCTATTTCACTCCGAGCGGCAGGTCCATCCAGCAGACAGGCATTGCGCCCGACATCGTGGTCGAGCCGGCGACGATCGAGACCACCGACACTCCGCAACGGCTGCGCGAGCGCGACCTGCGCAATGCCCGTGACAACGAGGGGGCGGACAGCGACGGCGGCACCGCGGATGCCGCGGAGGAGACCGCGTCGGCGCGGCAGGACTACCAGCTCGCCCGCGCGCTCGATCTGTTGAAGGGTATCGCGACCTACAACGTTCGAGCGACGAACTAGTCGGCACCTGGATGGCTCACGGGTGCCAGGCAGGATCATGAACGACGCGGCCGACGAGACTTCTTCCGGGCGTCGCCTGGGCGCGATTCTGCCCTGGGGCCTCGCCGCAGCGCTCCTGGTCGTGCTGGGCGGCCTCGTGGCGGCCGTCGTCGTGGGGCTGACGACGGAACCGGCGCCGGACGTCGCGGATGCGACACCACAAATGGCGCCCCCTCCAGAAACGCCGGAACCCCGAGTTCCGCCTGTCGCCGACAGCTCTGAACCGGCACCAGAGACATCTCCCGAAACCGTCCCGGAAACGACCGAGGCCGCATCGGCCGAGCCCAGCCCGGCCAAATCTCCACCGGCCGAACCGGATTCGGCCGGACCCGCGCCGCGCGAAACGGTCTCTGCACCGGAGCCTCCCGCCGACCCGGCACCCGCGCCAGCGACACCCTCTCCGGAAACGGTCGAGACACCGACGCCCGAGGTTGCCGCGGCGCCCCGTATTCCGGTCCCGCCGGTGGCCGCGCCGAGCCGGGACGCGCTGCCGCCGGCCCCGGATCCTGCGCTGGTCGAACCGTCGAGTTTCGGCCCGCTGCCGCGAATTGGCCCGACGGGCCGCGAGCCCTGGCAGGCCTATGCGCGTCCCTTCGACAAGCGGGACGATCGCCCCCGCGTGGCGGTAATTCTCAGCGGGCTCGGCTTGTCGAGCGCGGCGACGGAGGCGGCCATCCAGGGGTTGCCCGGCGAGGTCACCCTCGCGTTTCAGCCGTTTGCCGACAATATCCAGCAATGGATCCGGCTTGCGCGCGCCGCGGGGCACGAGGTGCTGCTCAATCTGCCGATGGAACCGGTGGACTTCCCCGAGAATGACCCCGGCCCCCGCGCGCTGTTCGTGACGCTCTCGCCGGATGAGAACGAGGAGCGGCTACGCTGGGCCCTGTCGCGGGTGACGGGCTATGTGGGTGTTGTGAACCATATGGGCTCCCGGTTCACGACGTCGCGCGACGCGATGCAGCCGATCCTCGCTGAGATCAAGGCCCGGGGGCTTCTCTACGTGGATGCGCGCTCCTCGGCACGCAGCGTTGCGACGGTCATGGCGACCCAGATGCAGGTTCCGCGCGCGATCAACGATCGTTTTCTCGATGCGCGCGAGGTCTCGCGAACGACCATCGATGCGCGGCTGACGGAACTGGAGCGAATTGCCAAGGATGCCGGCGTCTCGATCGCGATCGGGCAGGCCTTTCCGGTCACGATTGAACGGGTGCGCGAGTGGGCACGGACGCTTGACCGAAAGGGTATCGCCCTGGTTCCGGTCTCCGCCGTGGTCAACGCCCAGGCCGACCGGTGAACGCGCTGATCGCGCGCGCGGAGGATGCCGCGCATTACCGACCATGCGCCGGCGTGATGCTGGTCAGCGAGGAGGGCCGGGTCTGGGTTGGCGAACGCAACGATTTTCCCGGCGCCTGGCAGATGCCCCAGGGCGGAATCGATCATGGTGAGGACCCGCAGGTGGCCGCGCTTCGGGAACTCGAGGAGGAGACCAGCGTGTCCAACGTTGCCTTGCTGGCCGAGGCGCCCGACTGGTTGAAGTACGAACTGCCACCAGACCTCAGGACCCGTGCCTGGAAAGGCCGCTGGCGAGGTCAGATGCAGAAATGGTTTGCCTTTCGGCACCTCGGCCGCGACGCGGACATCGATGTCGCGGGGGTTGCATCGCCGGAATTTGCGCGCTGGCAGTGGGTGGACCTTGACGAGGTGCCGGAGCTCATCGTCGCGTTCAAGCGTCCCGTTTACGAGGCCGTGGTCGAGACCTTCCGGCCCTACATCCGCTGATTTCAGGCCGTCGCGGGCTCGTTGCGCCCGGCGCGCAGGTTCATCACCCAGCAGGCGCCGCGGGCGATCCAGTTCGAAATCTTTCCGTGGGGCGTGAATCCGACGGCCTTCAGGATCAGGGTCACCGCGCGCTCCACGTGGCGTGTCTCGTAGAAGCCGTAGGCGCGTGACATGTAGGCCCGGATGCAACGCTTGCGGTCGTAGGGCTCGCCGTTGTTGTTCGCCGCGTAATAGGCATAGGCGAGCTCGTCGTCCTCGCTTTCGCCGATCCGGCCGATTCCGACCATCAGGCGTTTGAACTTGCCGAGCCCCTCGATGTCCCGATACCGCTCCATGTGCGTGTAGAAGAGCTTGTAGTGGCGAATCTCGTCCTGGGCGATGTGGCGGCAGATTTCACGCAAGACCGGCTCGTCGGTCGCCTCGCGCAGGGCAGTGTAGTAGGACGAGGTTCCGACCTCGACCATGCACCTTGCCACCAGTTCGCCGCAGCGCGTACCGCGCACCGATTCATCGGGTGCGGCGGGAAGCTGGATCTTCTTCGAGAAGTCCGCAAACCGCGCGGTGAAATCGAAATCCGGATCGGCCATCTCGGCCCAGCGCGAGAGCGCCTGGCCGTGCTGCACCTCTTCGAGCGCCCAGCGGCGCGAAGCGTCCTGGAGGCCTGGATCGTCCTTAAAGACACAGCACAGATACTCGGCGTAGGAATCGCCGTTGTATTCGACCATTGCCGCAGCCTTCACGATCCGGAGCATCTCCGGATCGACCTTCGACGGGTCGAATTGCTCCCAACGGATGTCGTCGAGCGTCCAATGTCTGTTTTGAACTTCGGTCATGACATCACTTCAACGATCGGTG
>Ga0181579_10003303_pt1 | contig 12802 bp, 6 predicted proteins | sample 071ome_24_FD_132996 | JGI IMG/M metagenome (GOLD analysis project Ga0181579, IMG submission 132996) | Coastal salt marsh microbial communities from the Groves Creek Marsh, Skidaway Island, Georgia - 071402CT metaG (megahit assembly) | ecosystem: Environmental > Aquatic > Marine > Intertidal zone... | reverse complement strand
TTCCCGCTCGATCGAGCCACCATCTCGGGTCGCTACGCCAAACTTTTGAGCTATCGAACCGTCGATATCCGAGATGAGTGTGAAATTCAGTGCGTTAGCCTCCTTGAACAGCGCCAAGCCACTAACGGAATCACCGCTCACGCCGACAACAATGGCATCCAGATCATTCAAAGCCGCGGATTGATCCCGATAGGCGCAGGCCTGCTTTGTACAACCGCCAGTCATGGCAGCGGGGTAGAAGTAAACGACAATGTTCTTTTCACCTAGGTGGTCATTCAGACTCCACAGATTGCCTTCGTCATCATTGGCGACGAGGCTATCTACGGTGCTGCCTACGTTGAGGCCAGCGAATGCGGCAGTTGAGAAAAGGGCGAGAACCCCGGCGGCAAGGATTGAGCGTATAGTTTTCATGAAACGTAATTATTGAATGATTGTGGACGAAGGTTAAAGGAATGGCAATTGAACTCGGTTGCAACAAATGCGTGTTTTGTTAGGTATTGACCGCATCGGGTTCCACTAAAAGCAGACGTCCCTTCGCTTTCAAGTCGGCGATGGATATATTGCCCTTATCGACCTTGGCCAGCAAGACTTTCTGGGCTTCATAGTCATTGTTGACTTGGCCGGCGTGAGACTGAAGCATGCGCCAGGCTCTGGGGGGGCGACATTGAAGAGGCCATCTGGCGAGACATTTTCATTGGAATATGTTTTCCATTGCCTGCATCGTAAATGATGTAAATCCCAAAGTCTGGGATGTAGGCCCGATGATGGGGGTCATTATAGCGGCGGTAGACGATGTCTTATTGCGCAATGCGCAGGAGAACGTCCACCAAGTATTACAGATGCTCGATTTCTTCCGTAGTTTCAAGAGCAATTTTGACAGGTCTTTGCTCCAATGGCTATGCCCATTGGAAGGCAAATATGGTTTGTAAACGGTAGGAAGAATCCGTGTTCGTCCCGATGGACGCGTCTATGCGTCATCTTTAATAGCCGTGGCACATAAGAACCCGCCCGGAGGTCGGGTTCCACCCCTTAATTCGATACAAAAAGGTGGGGCTCGACCTCTGGGCGAGCTCAAGTTGATGCCCACACGTGCGCCTGAGGTCGGCCGCCACCAATTTCAGCGACGAAGCGACCTTCGACGTATTTAGCCATTGCGAATAATTCTATCGGATCCCAGTGAAAGGCTTGCAAACGTCCTCGTTTCCATGATGACGGAGCTGCAATGGATCGGGACTTCGATTTCGGACAAATTCTAGATGGCGATAAGAAGGCTTTGCAAAGCGCGCGGAATCGCTTTCAGGCAATCTCGGTCGACGAAGATTGGAGCCAGCAGGAGGCGTTGCCTTCCGAGGAAAGCCCTAAGACCATCGCCAAATCGGTCACCGTCAGCGCTCCGGGCACGTTCGCTAAGAATCGCATCAGTACGCTCCAGCTCGAACCCAGCCAGCGAGCAGGTTGGTGGTTCGATCGCGTAGATCTACCGGATTCCCAGCCCATCAAAGTCTCATCGCGCAATGTGTGGACAACAGGGAAGGTCGTCAGCAACATTGTTCTGAGGTCCGGCTCGGCTCACAACTACGCCCGACTGGTCGAGCACATCATCGCCTTGAAGGCCGGAATGGATGTCGACAATTTGTTGATACGCATGGAATCGGGAGATCCCCCGTTGTTTAATACTGGAAGTGAAGACCTGGTAGCGGCTCTGAAAAACGCAGGACGGAAGAGCTGCCAGGGGAGAATCCGCTATTTGACCGTGAAGGAACCGGCAACAATGGCTACGCCTCATGGAGGATTCACCACGGTCCTGCCAGCAAAGCCAGGAGATCGATCGCTGCATATCGATTGCGCCCGCGATTTTACGAATGCCATCGGCCAGCAGCGCATCCGCTTTGTCCTGAATGATCAATCCTTTTACCATGGTTCTAAAGCGAGAACGAATGCTACTTGGAAACAAATGATGTTCATACGCATATTCGGAAAGCTGTTCGCGGATGTCCGAAATATTGGATACAATAAAAATAACATCCTGATCGCAGCGAAAACCCGTTACGTCAATGCGCCCACCCACATGGTTAATGGCAAGTCTCTGGAGGCCGCGTGGCATCGCGCGATACTCGATCTAGTGGCTGCCCTAGCTTTGATAGAAGAGGGGCGATTCGTGGGATCGATTATCGACTACAAAGGCAATCACTTTGCGGATGTAGAACTGGTTAAGCTCCTTTACGCCAATGATCTGCTGGTGGAGGCGTGAATTGGCCGCCGTCGAATTCGGATTCACAGGTAGGAGCGGGTTTATCCCGCGATTTCCTTGGAAGTTGATACGTGCCTATCTCGGGATAAACCCGCTCCTGCGCGTAACCAATGAGACAGAAATCTCTGTGCCTTGACTAAACATAGAACCTCTCGTGCATAGCGGGACCGCGATTTGCCAGAAGGGTAGTGTCGGCTGTCCCTAGCCGACTGCAAGCACCTGGACTTTCCAAAGCGGTCGATTGGGGACAATCGAACTTACCTACGACCAGCGCGATAATACTTTGCATGTTTTAGAAACCACTCCCTTTGACATTGTCATTCCATAAGCGATCGATTTCATCGCGGTATGTTTCTTCGACTGCCTATCCTTTGGATCGCCGCTTGGGCCCAAATAACCGCTATCGGCTTCACTGCGGATGCTGATTCCTGGAACCTCAAAAAGGATATTCCTTTCGCCCAGGTAAATGGCCGGCCTATTCACTTGGACATCTACGCGCCTCAAAAAAAGCCCAGAAATGGTGTTATCGTTTGGATACATGGTGGAGCTTGGCGACGTGGATCGAAAGAGAATCCCCCTATTTTGGCCCTCGTTGAGAAGGGTTGGCCAGTGGCCAGCATCGAGTATCGTCTCAGCGAAGAGGCCCGTTTTCCAGCCCAAATGCGGGACATCAAGGCAGCCATCCGTTTCCTGCGAGCCCAGCAAAAGCAATATGGCCTGCGGGCAGATCGGATATTCATATTCGGATCCTCCGCCGGCGGGCATCTAGCTGCCTTGGCTGGCGTTGCCAATGGGGTGGAGGAGCTCGAGGGTTTCGCGACGGACTATGCCGATCAGTCATCCGACATTCAGGGAATCGTCTCTCTCTACGGCGCCAGCAACCTGACTACGATATTGGATCAGTCCACGCCCCACGGCCTGAGCGTGCGGGTTCCCGCCCTTGAGCTCTTAATTGGCGGTCGTCCGGAAGATGTTCCTTCAGTCGCCCAGCTGGCTAGTCCCGTGTTTCACGTCGACGAGGATGATCCGCCCTTGCTGCTGATTCATGGCGATCAGGATCCGCAGATGCCTATCAATCAATCGATAGAGCTTCTAGGAAAATACCAAGAGCTTGGTTTAGATGTGACATTCGTTCCCCTACATGGGGCAAAACACGGCGGTAAAGTCTTCTACGAAGACGAACGCATCGAGCTGATGCATAAGTTCTTGATGGGCATCCGATGATTAATCGGTGAGCGCAAGATTCCGATTCATCCTGCTGAGCCGAAAGATCATCTTGGTCCACAGAGCGGTTTTGGCCGCAGGCCCCCGTTGACAGAAAAAGACAACAATCGCCACTCCAACGATAATCGGAAAAGCAGACCGATATCCTTTGTTGACAAGCCTTAGCTAATATTTGACGAATTTAAGTAGGTGCCGGGAGCCTCTCGTGTTCTGGCATCACATCATTACCTACATTCCTGGAATCAGTCCCTCTGCCTGACCCCTTATCGTTTGGCAAAGAGTGTCCGTTTTCCTAGGCATAAATCAAAACCCACATACAACTATGAAACGATGCTTGCTGATCGCATCCGTTGCTTCGTTGCAATGGCCACTCGCGCCCTTTGGCGCGGCTCAAGAATCTGAAGGCGATGATGTCTTCGAATTGAGCCCCTTTTCGGTCGATTCATCCAGCGATACTGGATATCGAGCTACCAACACGCTATCGGGCACCCGATTTAACTCCAGTCTCAGGGATGTATCCGCGTCCGTCTCCGTTTGGACAGAACAGTTCTTGGAAGATACCGGCCTCACGGAAATCGACGAGCTCATCGAGTATTCGCTCAACACGGTCATCGATACCAATGACCAGGATGGCGCGGGTGGAAACTTCAACGTCTTCACCAATGCTACCGCGGTCACCCAGCGTATCCGCACCCGTGGTGTCGAGAGCACCCGCGGAGTCGATTACTTCAAGGCCATCGTCCCAGACGATTCCTACAAAGTGGGCCGCTATGACGATTCCCGTGGACCTAACGGAGTGCTTTTCGGCGTCAGCCAAGCCGGTGGCTTAATTAATCAAACCTCTATCGTGGCCAACACTCAACGCGATAGCGGGCGGGTAAAACTCTCCTTCGGGACCAGTGAACGCAAGCGGGCCGAATTCCGCATGAATCGCGTGCTTCTAGAGGATAAGCTCGGATTCACCGTAGCCGGTGTGTATCAAGAAAATGGACACTGGCGCGACTGGGTTAGCCAAGATAAGGAGCGTATTTTCACTGCCATGACCTGGAAAGTGAACGACAAGATTACCCTTCGAGCCAATTACGAAGACGGCTTCGAGCACCGGACATCCCTCCAGCAAAGCACGGTCGTGGATCGCGTGTTGCCGTGGTACGACAACATGCTCGCTCTCGGCATGGACGAAGTGCTCTTCGAGCCAACGGGTGGAAATCCGAATGGCGGCATGCGTGCGGTTGGCGTTGTTGGTCGAGACGGCAACGCTCGTATCAACAACAATAATCCTCTCGGCGCATCCAATGGCGCCAACCGTTTCACTTTTGTCGAGAATGACGGCACGTTTTTCAATGCGGCGGGCACATTCGTAACCGGAGGATATGACGACGAACGCGTGCGGCACCCGGATGGATCTCCAGGACTAGGTGACCGGACAATTCGCATCAACGATCCCGATTTCCTTCCTTACTATCTGAATCCGGGCGGGCCCGACTTCTATCGGGAAACCGATCTAAGCCTGCATTCACTTTTTGCCGACATCCAGCTGACCAACAATTGGTTTTTGAACATCCAAGCGGGCCATCAACAAGTCGATATCGATGTTCCGCAAATCAACGGTCCTCGCCCCGAGTTCCGAGCCGATCCGAATACCATTCAAGGCATCAATGGCCCGGAAAACCCTTACGCTGGCCAATTCTACTTTGACGGCGACTATCGCCGCGACAAGAACCTGTCCCGCTACGATGAGATTCGCGTTTCCACATCCTATAATTTGGATACTGAGCGTCTCGGTACGCATCGTATCGCGATCGCTGGATCACAGGTTGACGAAGAATCTCTTCGGGGCAATACCTGGCTAACTTTGGGTGGCAATCCTGCTGGCCGCGGGAATTTCACTGACGTGAATGGGTTCCGCCACACAGGAACGGGTCACAACCATGCGGACAATCGCATCACCATCCGGAATTACTTCGACTTCGACGATCGGTCTACTTGGAAAGCGGGAAGCTGGAAGAGCTTGCCGGAAGTGATTTACACCGATCGTTGGTCCCCTGGAACGCCGCAAGCCTATCCGGTAGTTTGGGCGGAACAGAATCCAGGCAATATCAATTACTTGATCAATCAGGTGACCGATTCCTACATGGCGGTTTCGCAAAGCCATTTCCTCAACAACAAATTCGTGGTTACCCTTGGCTACCGCAAAGACGAGGTTGGTATTGATCGGGCGGGTCACCGAATGGATCCCATTGTTGGATGGTTGCCTGACTTCGACATTACTCCGGATACGCCTTCATCTCAAGGCATTAGCCCTGGCGCCCCTAAAACGGACTTCGAAGGAACGGTTCGCACAACTGGAGCTGTCTATCATATCAATGAGAACCTGTCCCTCGTGGCCAACGCCGCTACCAACATCGGTGTTCCCGATTTCCGTCGTACCGTTTTTCCAGATGGAGCCACCGCTCCCCCAAGCAAAGGGGAGGGCGTTGACTATGGAATCGACTTCAACTTGCTGAACAACCGCGTGAATGGCCGTCTCGTCTACTACGAAACGGAGGCCATTGAGGAAGTGGTAGGTGGCTCGCAGGCCTCAGCCCCTATGGAAGCCATCTACGAAGCCTACGAGGATGCCTTCACTCCCGTTCTCGATGATGGTGGAGTGGCAATTCCTGGCACCGGAAATCCTGCCGCGCTCGATAATCTACTAAGCCGTCGCCAAGAGCTGAGGCCGGAGGTGAATGGTCGTTTTCGCGATAATGTATCTAGCGGATACGAGTTGCGTTTGACCGCTAACATGACCGAGAATTGGCGCGTTGTTTTGAATGCCGCTCACACGGACCGTATCGTATCCAATATGTTCAGCCAGGCCGTCGATTTTCTCGGCCTCACTGAAGATGGCACGGGGCGCGTTACTCAAGGAGCGACCGAAGCTCAAGAAGTCGAAGATCCGGAGGACCCAGGCAGCTTTATACAGGGCTATGCCATCGATCCTTCTGCCTACACTTCTGACGGCGTCATCTCGAAGTTCCTAGCCCTTGAAAGTGAGTTGCCAGGAAATCGCACTCTCGATAACACCGGTATTTCTAGGCAAGTATTCGAGCTTGTTGATAACATCAATGAACAGCGCGAGATTCTGCAAAAACGTTGGGGCCTGCGTCCGTACCGCTTCAATGTATTCACTGCTTACGACTTTAATGAAGGTCGTTGGAGAGGACTTACCCTTGGCGGCGGCTTCCGCTGGACCGACGCCAACATCATTGGCGAAGAGGATGGAGTCGAGTTCGAGGGCGAGCCGCAGGTCAATACCGATTTGCTGATCCGCTATCGGACCAAAGGCGACTTTCTGGGCGGCGAGGGACGATGGACCTTCCAGCTCAACGTGCTCAATGCGTTCGACAACCGGGATATTATCCCCAGCCGTCTGGCCATTGACGGGGATCCCAATTGGCAAGTTCCCGGCGGACGTGGACCCGCTTACGCCCGCTTCGACTTCCCAACCCCACGGGCTTACCGCTTCACCGTTACGCGGGATTTCTGATAATCTCGAGACCTACCTAGCATATTTCCACCGAGCCGCTCATCCCGAGCGGCTCTTTTTTTAGGGTAGGGAGGACTCGCTGAGTCCTCCACATTCCAAGTAGTTGCCTATCACACGTCTTCGTTCCGAAGGCTTCATCCACGAGCGCATCCCAACCAACGCCTTTGATAGGTAAGATGGCTGGCAAATCAATTGCTCACGAATCCAATATTCAGATGGACCAATATCGCTAATTGACAGAACGGCGAATATTCCTCTACCATGCCATTTAAGTTCTAAGGGTTTGTCTTCCTCCGGGGGCTTCGCCTACGAACTTATTTGATCAGCCTAACATAAAGCTCGTTTAAGCGAATGCTGCGTTCCTACGATACTCTCATCTCAGGCGCGTTTCGGGTTTTTACCTACAAACTGTCCTAACCCTAGTACACCTATGAATAGAACCATCCCCTTGGTTGCTATTGCTATGATGCAATGGCTTTTCGCGTCATTCGGCGCGGCTCAAGACGTTCCTGAGGACGTAGTGGAACTGAGCCCTTTTTCGGTCGATTCATCCAGCGACACTGGATATCGAGCTACCAACACCCTGTCGGGAACCCGTTTTAACTCCAGCCTGCGTGACGTTTCCGCGTCGGTATCTGTTTGGACCGAGCAGTTCGTTCAAGATACCGGTCTCACTGAAATCGATGAGCTCATTCAGTACTCGCTGAATACGGTTCTCGACACCAACGACCAGGATGGAGCCGGCGGCAATTTCAATGTGTTCACCAACGCCACCGCGGTTACTCAACGCATCCGCACGCGCGGCGTCGAGTCTACTCGGGCGATCGACTACTTCAAATCCATCGTGCCCGACGATTCCTACAAAGTGGGACGCTACGACGACTCTCGTGGCCCCAACGGGGTGCTATTCGGAGTTAGCCAGGCGGGAGGATTGATCAATCAGACTTCCATCGTAGCCAACACCCAGCGAGATAGCGGTCGCATCAAACTCTCCTTTGGAACCAGCGAACGCAAGCGGGCGGAGTTTCGCATGAATCGCGTCCTTTTGGAAGATAAGCTAGGCTTCACGGTAGCCGGAGTGTACCAGGAAAACGGGCACTTTCGCGATTGGGTTAGCCAGGACAAAGAGCGTATCTTTACCGCGCTCACTTGGAAGGTTAATGACAAAATTACGCTAAGAGCCAACTACGAGGATGGCTTCGAGCACAGAACCTCGTTGCAGCCTAGCACCGTGACCGACCAAGTTCTTCCCTGGTACGACAACATGCTCGCTCTCGGGCTCGATGAAGTGCTATTCAAGCCTACCGGCGGAAATCCGAACAATGCCATGCGGGCGGTGGGCGTCGTTAACCGGGACGGCAATGCCCGTATCAACAACAACAATCCTCTTGGGGCTGCCAATGGCGCCAACCGTTTCACCTTCATCGAGAACGATGGCACGTTCTTCAATGCGGCAGGCACCTTCGTTACGGGCGGCTACGACGATGAGCGCGTGCGCCATCCGGACGGCTCACCCGGTCTTGGCGATCGGGCCCACCGTATCAACGATCCCGACTTTCTGCCCTATTTCATGAATCCCGGCGGTCCGGACTTTTACCGGGAAACTGACTTGAGCCTGCATTCCCTTTTCGCCGACATTCAGCTAACCAACAATTGGTTTTTGAACATACAAGCGGGTCACCAGCGAGCGGATATCGACGTGCCCCAATTACAGGGAACTCGTCCTGAGTTCCGGGCCGACCCGAATACGATTCAAGGTATCAATGGCCCAGCGAACCCGTACGCCGGCCAGTTCTACTTCGACGGCGACTATCGCCGCGACAAAAACCTTTCCCGTTACGAAGAGATCAGGGTGTCTAGCTCGTACAATTTGGATACGGAGCGTTTGGGCAATCATCGCATTGCCGTAGCGGGTTCCAAAGTAGATGAGGAGCAGTTGCGCGGCAACACCTGGCTGGCTCTAGGTGGCAATCCCGCACAGCGCGGCAACTTCACGGATTTGAACGGGTTCGTGCATGAAGCGGTCAACTTCCTGCATGCCGACAATCGAGTGACAATCCGCAATTACTTCGACGTCGATGATCGTTCGACTTGGAAGGCCGGTAGCTGGCGTAGCTTGCCAGAGGTCATCTATACGGACCGATGGTCGCCAGGCACGCCACAAGCCTACCCATTAGTCTGGGCAGAGGCCAATCCAGGCAATATCAACTACTTGATCGACCAGGTGACCGATTCCTACATGGCCGTTTCCCAGAGCCATTTCCTCAACAATCGGTTCGTTGTCACCCTCGGGTATCGCAAGGACGAGGTCACCATTGACCGGGCAGGCCACCGAATCGATCCGATGATTGGGTGGGTGCCTGACCTGTCGATTACGCCTAATACGCCTTCGTCGCAAGGAGTTAGTCCAGCCGCTCCCCAAACCTCATTTGAGGGGACGGTCCGAACGATTGGAGGCGTTTATCACTTGAACGAGAATTTATCTCTAGTAGCTAACGCAGCCAACAACATAGGCGTTCCCGATTTCCGTCGAACGGTTTTTCCCGATGGCGCTACTTCGCCCCCCAGCAAGGGTGAAGGGGTCGACTATGGAATCGACTTCAACTTGTTCAACAATCGCATTAATGGCCGCTTGGTTTACTACGAGACGGACGCTATCGAGGAAGTGGTCGGAGGCTCCCAAGCCTCCGGTCCCATGGAGGCCATCTATGCTGCTTACGAAGACGCTTTTTCCCCCATTCCTGACGGTGATGGGGGCGTGATCCCGGGAACTGGCAACCAGGCCGCCCTGGACAACCTGCTGAGCCGCCGACAGGAGCTACGACCCGAGGTCAATGGTCTTTTCCGTGACAATGTCTCGAGTGGATACGAGCTGCGCTTAACCGCCAACGTGACTGAAAACTGGCGCGTGGTGCTCAATGCTGCTCATACCGACCGCATTGTATCCAACATGTTTAGCAAAGCTGTAGATTTCTTTGGATTGAAGGAAGACGGCAATGGTCTCGTCGTGCAAGGGGCGAAGGAGGCCAATGAGGTCGAAGACCCTTCCGATCCGGGTAGCTTCATCCAGGGATACACGATCGATCGCTCGGCCTACGAGCCGGACGGTGTCATTTCGAAATACTTGGCTTTAGAAAACGAACTACCAGGTGACTACACCCTCGATAATACAGGGATTTCGCGGTCGCTTTACAATATGGTCGACGATATCAACGAACAACGGGAGATCCTGCAAAAACGCTGGGGCCTACGCCCTTACCGCTTCAACGTGTTTACTGCTTATGACTTCAACGAAGGCCGTTGGAAGGGCTTGTCCGTAGGGGGCGGATTCCGCTGGACGGACGCCAATATCATCGGCGAAGAGAATGGGGTCGAGTTTGAGGGCGAGCCTGAAGTAAATACCGACCTCATGGTGAGCTACAAAATGAAAGGCAATTTCTTGGGCGAGGGTCGCTGGACTTTTCAGTTGAACGTTATCAATGCCTTGGACAACCGCGACATCCTTCCTAGCCGCTTGGCCATCGATGGCGATCCCTTTTGGCAGGTTCCTGGTGGACGCGGCCCGGCGTACGCTCGCTTCGATCTTCCCACTCCACGGGCTTATCGATTCACGGTGACACGGGATTTCTAATCGAAACTGTTAGAAATCAGTTTTTTCCCCGAGCCGCTCATCCCGAGCGGCTCGTTCATTTAATGGCAGGGAGGACCGGCTCGGTCCTCCTTGTCTACAGGTTGACGCGGAGGACTGAGCCAGTTCTCCCTGCCATGACTAGGGTTACGGAGGATCTCCGAGTCAACGTTGACAAAACCATCACCTCAATCAGGATCCAAAAGCCGATGACGCTTCCTCGCCCCATCATTCTTCTGCCTCTTTTCCTTTTCCTATTTTCAATCTCCTTGCTATCTGTAGAAAAGCCCAACGTCATTATCTTCCTAGCCGACGATCTCGGCTACGGAGACGTCGGCTTTCACGGTAGCGACATCCAAACGCCCAATATTGATCGCCTAGCTCGGGAAGGCTCGCAGCTGGAGGCTTTTTACTCTTGCCCGGTTTGCACGCCGACGCGGGCAGGACTGATGACGGGTCGCTATCCGATACGCTATGGCCTTATGCGAGCAGTCATTCCTCCGCAGCGCGATTTCGGCTTGGACTTAACCGAAGAAACCATGGCCGATGTTTTTGCCCAAGCGGGCTACCGGCATCGGGGGATATTTGGCAAGTGGCACTTAGGTCACCGGCAAAAGAAGTGGGGCCCAACCAAACGCGGATTTACCGATTTTATCGGGCATTACAATGGAGCCATCGATTACTTCACCCATGAACGGGATGGAGAGCGAGACTGGCATAAAAATGATGCCCCATTCCAGCAAGATGGCTATTCCACCGATCTCATTGGCCAAGCAGCCGCGGCCTTCATCGACAGCATCCCGAAATCGGACCTATACTTCCTCTACGTCCCCTTCAACGCTCCTCACTCGCCCCTGCAGGCCAAAGAGACCGATCTGGCCAAATACCCGCAGCGGGAAGGGAGGCAGAAGATTCACGCCGCCATGGTCGATTCGATGGACCAGGCCATCGGAGAGATCCTGAAAGCTGCCGAAAAGCGCGGCGATTTGGACGACACCTTTGTGTTGTTTTTCAGCGACAATGGTGGAGTGAACAATATCGCCAGCAACGGAGAATTGAAGGGGGCCAAAGCTTCCGTCTACCAAGGCGGGATTCGCGTGGCAGCCGCCGCCATGTGGAAAAATGGTGGTATTGTAGGTGGCAAGCGAATACGTGAGCGTATGGGCTATATCGACGTTCTACCCACCATCCGGAAAATGATTGGCGTCACGGTTCCACCCAAGAAACCTCTCGACGGGATCGACATGCTCGACGCTATGCGAGGCAAGGCCAAGCTAGAGGACCGCCTATGGTTCAGCTATATCGACCAAGCTCCGGACCAAATCGAACGCCTAGCCGTAAACACGGATTTCTGGAAGCTGATCATCCATCGCTCAGCCGCCGATGCCGAAGACCCGATTAAACCGACGCTGGAGCTTTACGAGATTGGCAACGACCCCTACGAAAAACTGGACGTAGCCAAGTGGAATCCGGAAAGCGTTAAAAAGCGGGCCGGCAGGATCGCCGAAGCTAAAGAGGACCTAATCGCGGCCATCGAGGAATTCCTATCGCTGAGAATCGACGACCAGATCATTCGCTTTCGAGTCGGAGCCGGAACGACGCCATCCATTCCCAATTGGTCGCCGACCGAGTAGAAAAATTGATTTGGAAGAGGGCGAACTCAAACAACCCGAGAGACCTGTAATTATCGATTGTTTTGTCCTTGAAATTCGCATTTTTCTCTTCCACGAAGCAAATATCGGGCGGGGTTATACCTGCATTCTCGATCACGACACCCGCTTCCCTTAATCCATGACCTGCAGGCGTATAGCTCATCTCTTTTTGTCCCTCTGCCTGCCTTTTAGTTTTTGTTGGGTAGACGCGGAAGCGGATGATACTCAGCCGATCCCCGCCCGGCTGCTTGGCTATGGCGATCGCATCGCCATCGTGGGAAACTCGATTGCCGATCAGTTGCGGCGCTATGGCTATTTGGAAACGGAGCTCAAGAGGCGAGCGCCGGAAGGAGAATTGACGGTACGGAATTTGGGCTGGGCGGGGGATGCACTGGAGAAAAGAGCCCGTCCTGAGAATTTCGAGTCTGAGGCGGCTTCGCTGAGAGAATTCGGGGTTGATGTTATCATCGCCTGTTTTGGAATAGGGGAATCGTTTGCAGGACCCGAGGGGGTTAGCC
>Ga0181579_10003298_pt1 | contig 12811 bp, 11 predicted proteins | sample 071ome_24_FD_132996 | JGI IMG/M metagenome (GOLD analysis project Ga0181579, IMG submission 132996) | Coastal salt marsh microbial communities from the Groves Creek Marsh, Skidaway Island, Georgia - 071402CT metaG (megahit assembly) | ecosystem: Environmental > Aquatic > Marine > Intertidal... | reverse complement strand
TTGACCCGTGCCAAAACGCTCAATGATTTGAAGGCGAAGTACCGGAGTGCTCAGGTGGCTCTCGATACGCAGGAAACCATTTTTCAACTGGCCAAAGACCAATTGGCGGAAATCCGTGCACAGATTGCCAAATGCATTGTGAAAGCGCCCGCTTCGGGCCAAGTGGTTTATGCAAACCGGCCCACAAGTGGGAAGAGTTCCTCTGGAGATGTTTTGATTGAGGAGGGGAAGCCTGTACGTGAAAAGCAGGTGATTGTTCGACTTCCGGATCCTGCCAAGATGCAGGTGTTTACCAAAGTGAATGAAGCACGGGTGGATCGCATCAAAGTTGGGCAGACTGCTGAGATCAAACTGGATGCCTTTTCCCGTCTGAGCCTGAAAGGTATTGTCAAGGAAATCAGCGATTATCCACTCCCTCCCAGAAGTTACATTTATGCCCACATCAAGGAGTACGCCGCGATTGTGGAAATCATCGATCCGCCGACATCATTGAGGCCAGGGATGACTTCTGAGGTCGCGATCCTCGTGGATCATCTGGAAAACGCAATTCAGGTACCTCTTCAGTCGATCATAGAGCACAATAAGGGATTTTATTGTATAACCGGTGAAGGCAAAGATGCTTCTGCCAAGCCTGTGCAACTGGGACCAGCGAACGAAGGTTTCGTGGTTGTTGAAAAAGGACTTTCCGTTGGTGAGGTTGTGGCGATGAACCCTTATGAATTGGAGAGCGAAATAGAATTTCCACCTTACCCGTCTGATTTTAGGATCAAGAAGACTGAGCCAAGACCCCGGATGAAAGCTCAACAGTCAGAGAAGTCGAAAAAGCGTAGCGACGGAGACAAAATCACGTCACTTCCCAAAAAGGAAAAGACCAAAAAGCAACGGATCCAGTAAGGAAGTGAAACAACCCTTGTACGGTTGTTTCTATGTCTTCAGGTTTTCCAACATTCCACAGATTTAGAAAGAGCAATATTTCTCTCTAATATGAATGCCCCTGTTGATTCCGGAACTCACTTTGCCCTTAAAGTTTCGGGAGTGAGAAAGGAATATGTTCTAGGGGAAGAGACTGTGGTCGCCCTGGACTCTGTGGATCTTGAGGTGCCTGTTGGTGATTTTGTTGCCATTATGGGACCATCCGGTTCTGGTAAGAGCACATTACTGAATCAACTTGGTTGCCTGGATCAACCGACTTCCGGGGAGTATTGGATCGGGGGAGAAAATGTTGCCGATTTAACGGATGATGAACTCTCTGCGATTCGAGCCAATCGCATTGGTTTTGTTTTTCAGTCTTATAACCTGATCAACCAACTCACTGTTCTCGAAAATATTGAAACCTCCCTGATGTACACGGGGAATGATAGTCGGGCGACAGAACTGGCATCGTTGGTAGGGATGGATCAACGCCTGAAGCATCGCCCAACTGAACTATCGGGTGGGCAACAGCAACGAGCTGGAATTGCCAGAAGCCTGATCAATGATCCTGATTTCATTCTGGCGGATGAACCTACTGGAAATCTGGATTCCCATACAACCGAGGAAATCCTGCAGCTATTTGAATCCTTAAATGAACAAGGCCGGACGATTGTCATGGTGACCCATGAAGAGGATGTTGCCAAACGAGCCAGACGGATTGTGCGGATGCGGGATGGCAAAATTGAGTCCGATGAAACTCTGCGACCTATTAATGAATCTCAATCCGAGTTAAAAGAATTGGACGAAGGGAATTCTTCTCAATTTCATTTTCAGAGTGGATTCATCCGAAGCCTTGGATATGGTGTAAAAAGTCTGTTAAGGCATCCTCTTCGTGCCCTATTGACTGCTCTTGGAGTCTTTGTGGGTGTTGCGAGTGTGATCTGGCTTCTGGCCATAGGAGAAGGTATTAGTCAGAAAGCCCAATCTGAGATCTCTGGACTTGGTGCGAACAATATCATCGTTTCTTCCCTTAGACCTCCTTCCAGAGACCGCAAAGGGAAGCCGTCCTATTATTCATATGGAATTTCCGCTGCCGATGCCGCCAAATGGGAGTCGACCATTCCGGGAATCAATAAAATCTTCATAACCCGGGAAATCAACAGCCGGTACTTCAGCTACAAGACGCAAAAGCGATATGGTGAAGTTCTGGGATGCAAAGAAGATTACAGGGAGCTTCAGGACTTACAGGTGATACGAGGTCGATTTCTGACTAAGGAAGATGTCGAAAACAGGCACATGGTTTGTGTACTTTCCACCAAAGTCTGGAAAGACCTGTTTCCGTATGAAAACCCGATCGGAAAACAGATTCATGTGACCCAGCATTACTTTGAGGTTGTGGGTGTCGTGGCCAGTAAGGCTGAGTTAAAAGATGCCAACAGACTTGGTTACAGGGAAGATTTCACTGACAATGTTTACATTCCGATCACGACTCTGTGGAAAAGGATTTTTGATATTTATGGCAAAGGGGTGAGTGGTTCTCCCATGCTTTCTAAGGCGATCGTCCAGGTTGATGATATTAACAAAGTCAGTAGTGTCGCGGAAGTGATCCGAAGAACCTTGAAGGAAGATCACCAAGGTTTGGAAGACTACAAGATTACGGTTCCGTTTGAATTGATGGAACGTGCGGAAAATGCCCGAATGTTGTTCATGGGGATGATGGGGCTGATTGCCGGGATTTCGCTGGTGGTTGGTGGCATTGGGATCATGAATATTATGTTGGCTACGGTCACGGAGCGGACTCGGGAAATTGGGATTCGGAGGGCTTTGGGGGCACGTCAATCGGACATTACCCGACAATTCTTGGCGGAAACCATTGTTCTCTCGGTTGTGGGAGGGGTGGTTGGGATTCTTAGTGGGTTGCTCTGTGGTCCGGCCTACAAATTTGCCTTGGAGGCGGCCACAAAACTCTTTCCGAAGATGATGGAGTCTTTACCGCCTTCGATGGTGGGAATGGAGCCGATTGTTGTGGGGTGGTCGATTCCGCTGTCTTTTGCCATTGCTGTGGGGGTGGGGATTTTGTTCGGGATTTATCCTGCCAGAAAAGCAGCCCAAATGGACCCGATCCAGGCACTTCGTCATGTGGCGTAGGCTATTCCGGTTTGATGGCTACGTGCTCACAGGAATTCAGAATACCCTTATCACATGTATACAGTTTCAAGCCCAAGTCTTCGACCAGTGCAATGTACTGACTATCGTAGGCACTGCAACCAGTCCGCCGTGCAACAGATAGGATTCTATCGGGAGGAAGTTCATAAGTTGCATCTTCCATAAGGTCGAGAGCGTCATTCAGAATGGCTGTGGACTGTGCTGGTTCCAGTAGTCCTTTCCGCTCATAGAGGCTCAGGATATTCAGGAATTCATCTAACCAGAGACCCGGAGCAATCCAATCAGGGTCCCTTTCCTGAAGTTGGTCCATGCTTTCGGATCGTTCCCCTCGGATCAATAGATAGGCGATGATGTTTACATCTACGACAATCATTGTCGCCCTTCAGTAATTGCTTTCTTTAGGGACTCGTCATCAAGCCAGACTTTCATTTGGTCTCGTCGAGCCTTGATGCGATTTAGTAAATCTGTGCGATTTTGTTTTCTTGGGGTTACAGATTGTTCCAAAGTGTAGAGAATTTGTTTGTTCAGGCTTCTTCCACTTTGGTCGGCTACTTTTCTAAGTTTTTCATGCAACTCCCCTGGCACTTCTTTGATGGTGATGTTCATTATTTCAAAATGGCATCATTCTGGTGCCGTGCAAGGAGTATGTTCAGGTTTTGAAAAGCCTACAACTTTCCCTGAGCAAAGTTGTTCTGTGCATTTTTCAGTAATCAAAGCCAATAGGCAGCCTAAGCTTGCTAGCCCATTGCCTTCATTACATTAAGCTTCTCCGCAACTTCTCTGGTGGAGAAAAAATTAATGGTTGGGGAGAAGTTATCCTGTTCAATGACCACCTTGAGTGGGACTTTTTTCAGGTTATGCAAAGGGGAGAATATGAATGTTTTTTGTTCTTTGTTCTCTAATTTTCTGGAAAGTTCCAATACCTCCTTGATCTGAAATGTTCCAAACCCTGCATTGAACAAGTGGGTCATTCTTTCAAGGAAGGGTTGGGTGGTAGAGTCGAGACTTATGGAGACTTTCTGGAGATCCATCTTTTCGAAGAACTTTGTTATCCATTCTTTCTTCTGTTCTCGAATGGTATTCCAGAGATAGTAGAGTCCGAATCCCGTGAGAATACCTCGGATGATGAATATTCCCCGGGCATGCCATTCGAGGTTTTCACGGGTGGCTCCTATCAAGCTTTCCAGAATCCATGCGATGGCCAGAAGGAATAATATCCTTGTTGACCATCTCCATCCTTTGTAGGCAAACACGCCCAAAACGACGGCCAAACCACACCTTGCCAATGGTTGGACAGCCAATCCTTTGGATACTATAAAATGATAGAGAATCATCACGGCATAGGCTGCCACGATGAAGACTAAGCCTTTCTTCAGAAGGTTATTGGCCTGGGGCAGTTTGGGGAGTGCTGTTGGTGATGATTCCGGATCTTCTTTGGTGGCGTTGTCCATGGACTTGTGGTTCCCTCAAAAGGCTTAGAGTCCTTCGACTTCCCAGCCTTTGCGGTATTGTTTGCGGACGTATTGGGCGGCGGTGGGTTCGTTTGTGAACTCGAGTTTGTTGGTGTCCCATTTGAGGTCCTTGCCGGGGAAGCGGGTGGCGACTCCGCCGAGCAGGACGGTTTCGGTGAGGGGGCCTGCGTAGTCGAAGTTGGCGGAGGTGGTGCCGTTGCCGCGGCAGGCTTCGACGAAGGAGTCCCAGTGATTGACTTTGTCGAGTTTGGGGTGCTCGAAGCCGTCGAAATCTTTTTCCGGGTAGAGAGTCGGTTTGCCAATGTGTGGGAGGAGCATGACGCCTTTGGTTCCGATAAAGATGGAGCCTTGGCCGGGGATGTTTTTACCGCCGAGAAGGGCCTGGATGTCTTTGGGGGGGCGTTCGTCGCCGTCATACCAAGTGACGTCGACTGTTTTGCCTGCGGTAAAGGGCGTCTTAGGGAAGGTGTAACGGATGACGGCGTTGGTGGCCCAGTTGTGTTTGTTGGGTTTGGGGCCAGTGGATTTGAGGGAAAGTGGGGAGGTGAGGGCTACGGCTTTGAAGACGGGGTCGTAGATGTGGCAGCCCATGTCACCGAAGGTTCCTGTGCCGTAGTCGAGGCGTTTGCGCCATTGTCCTGGGTGGTAGTAGCCTTGGATGTAGTCGGTGTAAGGAGCGGGGCCGATCCAGTTTTCCCAGTTCAGGCCTTCGGGCACTTTGTCTTTTCTGTTTGGTTTTGGGGAGTTATCGCCCCACTTTTTGCTGCTCCATGTGTGGACTTCCTTGATCTTTCCGATCACGCCATCCTGAACGATTTGAACTGCGCTGCGGTAGAAGACATGGGAGTGGATCTGGATTCCCATTTGGGTGACGAGGCCTTTTTCTTTGGCATAATTCTGGACCTGGCGGCACTCGTAGATGTCGTGGGTGAGGGGTTTCTGGCCGTAGACATGTTTGCCGAGTTGCATGGAGGACATGGCCATGGCGGCGTGAAGGTGGTCTGGGGTGGAGACGTTGACGCTGTCAATGTTGCAGCGTTCTTTGTCGAGCATTTCCCTCCAGTCTGCGTAGACTTTGGTTTCGGGGAAGCGTTGTTGAAATTGTTTGCGGCGCCCTGGATCAAGTTCGGCACAGGCGACGAGGTTTACATTTTTGGCGGTGGAAATGGTGGTGAGGTCAGCCATTGCCATGCCTCCACCTCCGAAGCTGGCGTGTCGAAGGGTTTGGCTGGGAGAGTTTTGAGCCCAGGAGGTGCGGGCTACGTAAGGCATCGCGATGCCGGTAGCAGTGAGTTGTTTGAGGAAAGAGCGACGATTGGATTTAATCATGGTTACTGTTAATAGCACCAAATTTCTCGTTTGGATTGCAATTCAAAATGTTCTCTTCAACCTTCCGTCTTCATGGACCACCAAGAATTGGAACAAGGGACTGCACTGAATCTGGATTTTACCAAGCTTCGCAAGGTAGCGAACTGCGGGGAAGATGTTGTGCCTGCCGTTGCCCAGGATGCGGAGACGGGTGAGGTTTTGATTGTGGGGTATGCCAATCAATTGGCTCTGGACACAGCGTTGAAGGAGAAGAAGGCGACGTTCTGGAGTACGAGTCGGAATGAACTTTGGATCAAGGGGCTGACTTCGGGGAATTATCTGGAGTTGGTGGAGACTTGTGTGAACTGTGAGCAGAATTCTTTGCTGTATCGGGTTCGGCAGGTTGGAACTGGGGCTTGCCACACAAAAGATGCATCAGGAAAGGCTCGTCATGGTTGTTATTATCGGACGATTCAGGGAGATGGGACCCTGGCGTTTCGGGAGGAGGCTCCTTACGTTTGAGTGATGAGGGTTTTGATTACAGGGGGAGCCGGTTTTATCGGCAGTCATTTGGTGGAACATTTTCAGGGGAAGGCGGAGGTGCGGGTTCTGGACAATTTGCGGACGGGCTTCCGGAAGAACTTGTATGGGCTGAAGGCGGAGTTGATTGAGGGTTCAATTTGTGATCGGGAGTTGGTGAAATCGGCTGTAGAGGGGGTGGATTATGTTTTTCATTTGGCCGCGTTGGTGAGTGTGCCGGAGTCGATGGAGAAGCCGCAGGAATGTGTGGATATCAACGTGCAGGGATTGTTGAATGTGCTGGAAGAGGCAGAGGAGGAGGGGGTGAAGAAGTTGTGTTTTGCCAGTTCGGCAGCAATTTATGGCGATAATCCTACGGTTCCGAAGGTGGAGACGATGATTCCGGAGCCGAAAAGTCCTTATGCGATTACGAAGCTGGATGGAGAGTATTATTGCGATATGTTCGATCGGGAAAATCGGTTGAAGACAGCGTGCCTGCGGTTTTTCAATGTGTTTGGCCCCAGGCAGGATCCGAATGGTCCCTACGCAGCGGCGGTTCCGATCTTTTTTGATAAAGCACTTTTTGGTGATCCCATCACTATTTTCGGGGATGGTGGAGCCACCCGGGACTTCATCTATGTAAAAGACATTGTGGCGGCTCTGGTGCATTTGGCGGAGAATGCGGATATTTCTGGAGTGTACAATGCGGGCTATGGGAAACGGACGTCTGTGCTGGAGCTGGCCCAGACTGTTCTGGAGTTGACTGGTTCGAGTTCAGAAATCCTTCATGCTCCGGAGCGGCCGGGTGATGTGCGGCATTCGGTGGCGAATGTGGATAAACTGAAGGAAACGGGATTTTATCCGAGTGGAAATCTCAAGGAGGGGCTGCAGTCTTTGGTGCCTTAAATTGTTATTGAACAAGGAATGAAGGAATGCAGGGAATGAATTTGGGAATATTCTATCCGCAGATTACGCAGATTGGCGCAGATTTTGATTTATGACTTTTTTTGAGGAGCTTTCGAAGATCTTTCCAGTAGATCGACTGTTGACTGACAAGGAGATGCTTTCTCCTTATGAGTCGGATGGTTTGACGGCGTTTGCTGTGACTCCTCGGGGGGTGGTGATTCCGGAGACACAGGAGGAGGTGATTGAGGTGGTGAAGATCTGTGCTCAACACAAGGTGCCCTTTGTTTCGAGAGGGAGTGGGACGAGTCTTTCGGGGGGGACGTTGCCGGTGGAGAATGGGATTGTGATCGCTTTGAATCGTTTGAATCGGATTGTGGAGTTGGACCCGAAGCGGAGGGTTGCGGTTGTGGAGCCGGGGGTGATCAATCTGGATGTGACCAAGGCGGCGCAACCCCATGGATTGCACTTTGCTCCGGACCCTTCGAGTCAGATCATTTGTACGATTGGGGGGAACATTGCTTTTAATTCCGGGGGAGCCCATTGTTTGAAGTATGGGATGACGGCAAATCATGTGCTGGGGATGAAGGTGGTGTTGGCGACGGGGGAGGTTGTGGAATTTGGTGGAGACAGTCTGGAGAACAATGGTCCGGATTATCATGGTTTGTTCTGCGGGAGTGAGGGATTGTTTGGCGTAGTGCTGGAGTCGACTTTGCGTTTGCTTCCGAAGGCGGAGAAGTTTCACACGGTGTTGGTGGGTTACGACAGTACGGAGAAGGCAGGGGATGCGGTTTCGGCAATTGTGGCCTCGGGGATTTTGCCGGGAGCGATGGAGATAATGGATCGTCTGGCCATTGATGCGGCGGAGGCGGCGGTGGATGCGGGGTATCCGAAGGATGCGAAGTCGGTATTGATTGTGGAGTTGGAGGGGCCGACGGAGCAAGTGGAGTCGGAGCGGAAGGAATTGGACAAAATCCTTGAGGCTTCCGGGCCGTTGGAGCTGCAGGTGGCTAAGGATGCCGCAGCTCGATTGAAGATTTGGAAGGGGCGAAAGAGTGCCTTTTCGGCGGTGGGAAGGTTGAGTCCAGATTTTATTGTTCAGGATGGCGTGGTTCCGAGAAAGCGGCTTGGGGAAGCCCTTCGTCGGATTGAGGAAATCAGTCAGAAGCATGGGTTGCGGGTGGCGAATGTATTCCATGCGGGAGATGGGAACCTTCATCCTTTGATTCTCTATGATGGTACCGTGGAAGGGGAGTTGGAACGTGGAGAGGCTCTTGCTGGTGAGATCCTTGAGATGTGCATTGAAATGGGGGGCTCGATTACAGGTGAACATGGAGTCGGTATGGAGAAACGTGCCTATCTTCCCAAAATGTTCTCAGACCTGGACATTGAATTTCTTATGGAAACCCGAAAAGCGTTTGATCCGGATCAAATTGCCAATCCCGGAAAGATGTTTCCAGAGGGACAGGCACCTTCCCTGACGCTTTATGGTCTTCATCCACTTGAAAAAAAGGGCATTGCCTCACGGCATTGAGTTGTAACGCTATGTTTGCTCCATCCAAAATTGAAGACGTGGCCGAGTTTGTCGGGGATTCCGACCATGTCGTACACATTGGCAACGGAACCAAGTTTCCTTTGGATTCTCCCAGTCCTCCGAATCTTTCCTTGAGTGGGTTGTCTGGGATTGTGGAGTACGAGCCCAGTGAATACACGATAACCGCGTTGGCGGGTACGCCCCTGAAGGAGATCAATGAGGCGTTGCTGGAGCACAACCAGTATCTTCCGTTTGATCCGCCCTTGGTGGAGGCGGGTGCTACATTGGGAGGGACGATTGCCTGTGGATTGAGTGGGCCTGGACGTATTCGGTATGGTGGATTGCGGGATTTTCTGATCGGTGTTCGATTTGTGGATGGAAATGGCCATGTCTTGCAGGGCGGAGGGAAAGTGGTGAAAAATGCGGCCGGGTTTGATTATCCGAAGTTTCTCTGTGGGAGTAAGGGGAGATTGGGGGTCATTGTGGAAACCACGTTCAAGGTCTTTCCCCGGCCCATGGATAGCCGTACTTTGCTCCTTTCTTTCAAAACTTTGGATGAGGCTTTAAATGCTCTCATCGATGTTACCCTGACGACCTGGGACCCGGATGCGATTGAGTTGGACCCCATCAACAAGCAGATCTTGCTGCGGCTTTGTGGGAACACAGATGCTCTGAATGCCCGGATGCCTGCCATCCAAAAGTATTTTTCGAAGACGGCTTCCAATATTCAATTGCTGATCCATGCAGAGGAAATCTGGAGGGGGCTGAATGAGTATGCCTGGCGACCTAGGAATTCCACTTTGGTCAAAATTCCGACAACACCGACAGCCATTCCGTCCATGGAAGCCAAGCTTGCCCACATCTCTGAACATCGGCGTTATTCCATGGCAGGCAACCTGGCTTTGATTACCCTCTCTCATTCTGACAAGGCGTCTACCAGCGATGTGGAGTTATTCGGCAATCTTTCCCTTAATGCAGACCATGTCATTGGGCCCACTCTCGCCAATTTGTTGCCCCACACTGCCCTTGAAGCGGCAATTCATGATCGTATTGAGTTGACCTTTGATCCACACCAGAAGTTTCATTCCGTGGATCCGGGGCAATAATTAACAGTAGTATTGATTTTCTCTGATCTTCCTTCATCCTTTTAGTCTTCGAAGTATCACCCTTTTTCTATTATGCGTATAGTAATTTCTGTTTGGGCGGCGACCCTATTGATAGCCTTTTTCCTGGGATGGATCATCCGTGGTTTTGTGGCACCAAAAGAAGTGATCAAGGTCGAGACCGTCGCTCAAGGGGGGGGCGCTTCTGGATCCAATATTGAGCAACCGGTTGATATTATCTCGGATTCCAGTTCCATTTTAGGTCGGAACCCACCGGTTGACCCCAGTGAAGAAGAAGATCTACTCAACGAATTCAATGACCCCACTTTTGTTCCTGAATTCACCACAACCAGTATTGATTCGGAGGCTCTTTTGTCGGGGACTGATCCTGTTGCCAGAATGGGTGCCTTTGTGGATGCTCTGCGAAAACTTAGCCCTGAGACTCTAGGGCCTGTGCTCCAAGCATTTGAGAAACTGCCCAATGACCGCTCCAGAAGCAATGAATTGCAGCTTCTCTTTCATGCCTGGTCCAAGTTTGCACCCAAAGATGCGATTGAATACGCTCAGACTCTCAACCGCAGTGAGGCGATTTTTGCTACACGATCTGCCGTGGCCAGTTGGGCAAGTTATGATGCTACGGCGGCCATGGAATGGGCCGAAAATCATGAAGATGAAAACGTCCGCGCCGAATACCTGGTTGGGATTGTGCAGGGCGTAGCTTCCTTTGATATGGGGTCAGCTACCGAACTTCTCTACACCATCGACAAGACCAACTACCGCTATCAGGCAGCAGCTCTCCTGGTGCAGGATAATCTGAAGAATGGAGTGGATAGCACGATTGAGTGGGCAGAATCACTACCGGATACGGATTCTACGATCAAAAAGACCATCTTTTCGCAGGTCGCTTCTGCGATTGCCAGGCAAGATCCTCAACGGGGAGCCGAATGGGCACTTTCACTATCGGAAGGGGATGCTCGTAACAGCGTGATCTCTACGGTGATCAATTATTGGTCCAGAGAATCTCACCAGGATACCGCAGATTGGGTGGCCAAACTCCCCGAAGGAGGCAGTCGTTACAAGGCGATTGAGCAAATGGTGAACCAGTGGGCATGGCGAGATCCGGCCAGTACCGCGGAATGGCTCAATCAATTTCCTTCCACGACAGATTTGGACCCAGCCCTCGAGAACTTTTCAAGACGCATTGCAACCAAGGCACCGGAAGTCGCTGCCGATTGGGCCAATTCCATACTGGATACAGACCGCAAGGAGCAAGCTTTGGAACGAGTATACTCTGGCTGGAAAAAGAAAGATCCAGATCAAGCGGAGATATGGGCTCGAAACAATGCCCCACAGCTACTGCCTGAGAACAAGCCTCCCTCCGAATAATTCCTGAAAGGGAAGGGTATCGCGAATTTTCCAACAAAAATGAGACAGGAATCTTACTCCTTGGACCGGTCTGAAAAACCGAATACCAACAATACCGGAATTGGGTGTATACTCGGCGGATGTGGAACAGCCGGTTGTGCCCTGCTGATTGGTATCCCCCTATTGTTGATCGGGGGGCTGGTTTTTCTCTTTTTTCTAACCCCAATTCCCATCAATTTTATCGCAGGATTAATTGAGGAAGATAATCCCAATGTTCAAATCGACACCATCTCCGGAAACCTGCTCAAAGGATTCTCCATCCCCTTTGTTGAATTTCCAGATGAGAAACATCCGGATCGGATCAACACCCTTCGGGACATCAATGTCTTGTATCCCAATTTACTCAAAGGATTGAAATCCAAAGAGTTTGATTTTGAGGAAATCAGTGTCGGAAGTGCGACTCTCTATGTAACTTATGATTCTACAACCACCGAGGATACAGATCCCGAAGGAAAACCAGTTGCCCCGGAGGAAACCTCAGAGCCGGTAAGTTCTGATTCTGGAGATCAGGATTGGGAACTGTTTCGGCTCCGAAAAGTGGATATCAATAATATTGAGCTGATTGATCCAGAGAAGGACTTTCGGTTTCAACTGGATGAATTGACCCTGGATGGACTGGAGATCACTCAGGATCATTTTCAGATGGGGCAATTGACCTTGAAGAGTTCAGCTCTGGATTTTTCCATGTCCCCATTGGACATTCAATCGGGTTCCGGTTTACAAACCAGCTCCAAGCTGGAAATTGATGCCAAGATTCAGCCAAATAAGGAATTGCATGTGATCCAACCCATTCAACTTGCAGGCAATATTGAATTTCTGGAGAAAGGGAATGTGAAAGGGCGGATCGAGGGATTTGACGGGAAGTTTGTGCTCCACTTTACCGAAAATAAAAAGGAAGCCCGATTGAAAGTGGAGGACCTGACACTGGCGGAGTACTTTGAAGTCGAGCCATTGTTGCCTTCCAAAATAAACTGGGACACCACTTTGACAGAAACCGCAGAGAATGTGAAGATTGCCGATACCGAAGCTGGCACATTTTACCTTGGTGATGCCCTGTTTACCGTGCAGCCTGGCATCCCTGAAGGGAACCAAGTGGCGTTAGCTGTGCATCAGGGTGATGAAGACACACTGACTTTGGCCCTGCATAACAAATCCGACCAATCCTCTGAGGTAAGAACCTCCTCATTTACATTAAGTTCTGAGAAGAACCCCGACCGTCATCAGAGAGACATTCTGGCAGTTCTCTATTTTGATTCCCAATTCGAGGATCTGGGGATAGAGGAGCAGAACCGAATCCTTGTCACCCTTGGGCAGCCCAAAAAGGTCGAGTAACTCCCCTCGATTCCACACTTTACAGACCTTGTAATGGCAGTAGGTTCCGTCACCATGGAAACTTTGACATTAGCCAACGGTTCTCAATTTCCCTCCATGGGCCTTGGGCTCTGGAAGATTCCAGAAGCCAGCACGGC
>Ga0181579_10003290_pt1 | contig 12835 bp, 8 predicted proteins | sample 071ome_24_FD_132996 | JGI IMG/M metagenome (GOLD analysis project Ga0181579, IMG submission 132996) | Coastal salt marsh microbial communities from the Groves Creek Marsh, Skidaway Island, Georgia - 071402CT metaG (megahit assembly) | ecosystem: Environmental > Aquatic > Marine > Intertidal zone... | reverse complement strand
GTGCTGGAAGAAGAGGGCGCGATCTGGCCAGTTTCGCGTTGATTGGGTTGCCAGAGGCATGAGACTACGTCCATCGATGATACGTTGGTCGTCGATCGGCTCGGCTTCGCAAGCGTCAAGCAGGGTAGGCAATACATCGATGTGGGCGGCGATGTGGGGCACTTTGATACCCGCCTCGATTTTGTTTGGCCAACGAATTAGGAAAGGCACGCGAATGCCGCCCTCGTATATACTCGATTTGGTCCCTCGAAGTCCGGCGTTGTAACGGTCGGGATAGACATCGTCTTTCTGCCGAGAGGTCCTGGGCCCGTTGTCGGAGAGAAAGATTACGATCGTGTTCTCCTCAAGATCGAGCTCGTCTAAACGGTTCATTAGGAACCCCACGTTCTCGTCTATGTTGGCGATCATGCCATAGGTTTTGGCGTTGATCTCGTTAACCCCGTACTTGCGGTAAGGTTCGACATACTTATCCGGCACTTGAAGCGGCAAATGGGGTAGGTTAGTGGCCAGATAGATAAAGAATGGCTCATCCTTGTATTGCTCCGCGAATTTCATCGCTTCCTGAAAAAAGATATCGTTGCAGTAGCCAGTGTACTTCTTCGGCTCGTTGTTGTGACGCAGGATGGGATCGAAGTAGGTATTGCCTGGCGGGTCGCCGGCTTGGCCAACGCCGCCGGCTGTGTGGTGCAGGCATTCATCGAATCCCTTGTCGGAGGGACGAACGGGGAAATTGTCTCCAAGATGCCACTTGCCAAAAATGCCGGTGCGGTATCCGGAAGCTCTGAGGTTCTCGGCGATTGTCGTCTCGGTTTCGCGAATGATGCTGCGACCGAAATTGACTTCGACGGCTCCGGTCCTCTCAGGATAGCGTCCTGTCAGAAGGGCAGCTCTGGTTGGCGTGCAAAGGGGTTGGACATAAAAATTAGTGAACTCGGCGCTTTGACGCGCCAAACGATCCAGATGCGGGGTCCTGAGGGCGTCGTTCCCATGGAAGCCGACATCGCCGAACCCCTGGTCGTCGGTAATGATGAGAATTACGTTGGGGCGGTTGTCAGAATCTGACTGAGCATACGAGATTTCGCTGTATCCCAGGGCAGTAATGACGGCGATCTGCAATGCGGCACCTATAATTGTAGAGCGGGGTGGTTTTGTCGGGTTCATATTCATCGGTGATGCCTTCGCGACAGGTGGATTGCCGCTTCACTCTCCAAGTTTTGGTTGTCATTGGATCAATACGTTGAAGCCCCGGAAACGCAATCATAAGATAAGCGTGGAAGGCGTAGTGAGGAAGGGCTTTTTGTGGACATAACCTGGATCTACTAGGTACGCGGTCCTTCAGGCGGCGAATAAAGTAGAACAGGCATCTTGCCTGTTTTGGTCACAGGCTGGAAGCCCGTGCTACCCTTGGTTAGGTGGCAGCCTAAAGAACGGCGCTACATTTAGCTTTGATTACCGACTTGCTACGGGATTAGCTCCGGACAATGGATCTTGGACTGTCAGACAAAGTCGTGATTGTCACTGGTGGCGCTGGAGCCATCGGCTCGGCGGCGGCGGCGCGATTTCTCGAGGAGGGCGCCATCGTTGTTTTAGGAGACCGAGATGAAGGGAAACTTCGAAGTATTGCTGGAAATCTTCTAAGCCGATACCCGGGCCGAGTCGACTCTAGGCTCCTTGACCTTGCAGATGAGGCGAATTCCCGAGCGTTCGTGAGAGCAGCCATCAAGTCGCGGGGTGGCATCGATTGTATCGTTAACAATGCGGCTGTGTTCTACTTTGAAAAACTGGTTGACTGGGGATCACTGGATCCGCTGGACGAGCACTACCAAGTTGGCTTGCGGGGCCCTGCGACACTGGTCCAAGAATGTTGGCGTCAGTCGGACCGAAGCCGCTCTGGAAGCGTTGTGAATATTTCCTCGGTTGCCGGTCACGTGGCCGAACCTAATGCGGTAGCCTACACGACGATCAAGGCGGCACAAAAAGGGCTTACTCTGTCCTGTTCCATCGAAATGGCTGAGTACGGTGGCTGGGCTGTATCGATTTCTCCAGGACATACCTGGACACCAGTGCATCAAGGACGAGCGAAGGCGGAAGGCATGACCCGGGAAGAATACGAGGCGTCGCAGCCCCATATTCAGAGTTCCATGATCGGGCGCTTTCTCGATCCGGAGGAGGTAGCCAGTTGGATCGTGTTGGCCGCATCTCCCTTTGGAAAAGCCCTGACTGGCCAGGACATCAAGGTGACAGGCGGTATCGAAGCAGGCGGGTTTAACCGGAGTTATAAGACAGCCGTGGATTAGCAGTTAGGGTTTCCTTGCATTGCCCCGGCGTAAGATTACTCGAATATCTAAACCCAGATATCTTGGAATATAAAAAAGTCGTTTCGTTGTTGGTTCGGTTAGGGAGGGCTGCTTGCTCGGTTCTCCGTTTCGAGATGGATCTTCGGAAGATCGAGCCGATCCTCCCTCCCTTTTTATAAGTGGTATTATTTAACGTTCGTTGCCCCTTCGATGTCTAAATCTACTGAATACAGTGACGTGTCGCCAGCAATATAGAGCGTTTTGCGATCGGGGCCGCCGAAGCAGCAGTTGGCGCAGCGCGTTTCGGGAATGAGGATTTTGCCGAGCAGCTCTCCCTCGGACGAGAAGCATTGAATCCCGTCGCCTGCGCTGGTCCAGACATTGCCTTCGACATCGCAGCGAAATCCGTCGGAAACGCCGGGCGAAAGCTTCGCGAATACCCTTTTGCTACTGAGAGTGGCGCCATCGGCATTTACGTCAAACACGACCATGTTTCGGGGTTCCCCGGTATCGGAAACGTAGAGACGTGATTCGTCCGGAGAAAAGGTTAGCCCATTGGGGCGATCGAGATCGTCGGCTACAATCGTCAATTCCTCGCTGTCAGGATCGAATCGATACACGAAATTGCCTTCCAGTTCCGATTCGCGTTTCTCGCCCTCACGGTTGGAAATAATCCCGTAAGGCGGATCGGTAAACCAAATGGTCCCGTCCGATTTGACTACCACGTCATTGGGCGAATTGAGTCGCTTGCATTGATAGCGATCGACCAAAACGGTGACGGATCCATCGAGTTCCGTGCGAGAAATACAATGGGTTAGATGGGTAGCTGTAACCATTCGGCCTTCGCGATCAGTAGTATTGCCGTTAGTGAAATTGGAAGGTTCCCGAAAGACTGTAGTTTGGCCGGTAGCAGGATCGAATTGCAGCATGCGATTGTTGGGAATATCGGACCAGACGACTACCTTGTGATGGGGCAGATAAACAGGGCCCTCGGACCATTCCGCCCCTTTCCAGCAATGGCGAATTTCCGCGGTCTCGCTAACTAGCGAGCGAAATCGATCATCGTGGACCTCGATGCCCTGCTTGAGCTGCTCCTCGGTTGGTTTAGGGTGATCGGGAAAGGTCTTGGGCTCGGCGTTCATAGATTCGAGAAAGGGTTACCCTAGATATCGTTCACGATTTCCTATCCCGAGAAAAGAGGAATCGTATTTCATCTTGCGCCCAGCATGGCATCCGCTTCTTTTCATTTGACCCAGCTTCTCGCTTTTGGAATTGAGTAGGCCCTTCAGGTGCTCGGGATCTTAGACTTGAGCCAGTGGTTCTATGCCGCCGCCGAGCTGTTTACAGAGGCCACGGAAAGCTCCGTCGTCGAGCTCTTCAACCGTTCGGTCCAAGTGGATCTCGAAATTGGCGGACAACTCGCCGAGCCTCGAATTTTGGATGGGTTCAAAGTCAGCGAGTAGCGTCTTTTTGGCGATCGGGTCGCCGAACAATCCAGGCATTGTCAAGGCGGCGGTCGCGAACAGAGACCTTTCTATCATTTGGCGGCGTGTCATCATGGCATGGAGACGAACGCCGGGTTCGTGATCGGGTTTAATCGGAGACTGTCAACATGGTGGTAAATCCGGGCATGCTTTGCCTGAATCGCCAGAAATGATTTGCCAGATTCGCCTAGCGTCTTGATGGAAGGTAGCGCTACCTTAGGAAATATGTCAGAAGGCCCCAGTATAAAAACCACCACAGTTGGTTCCTTTTCCCAAATTGATTGGCTTTACACCTTGCCTAGCGAGCAGACCGTACAGGATGCGACGCGAGTGGTAATAGGATTGCAGCGAGACGCGGGAATCGATTTGCCTACCGATGGCGAACTCTACCGTTACGACATCAGCCATCCGGACACCAATGGGATGATCGAGTACTTCATTTCCCGCATTGGCGGGATTGATACCCGCATCGGAGTCAGCGATGCCAAGGCCTTTTCCCAGAAACAGGAGATGTCCTTTCGACGTAAGCCAGCGGGCGTGGTGAGGGAAGCGTTGACGGAGGGATCGCTCGACTTGCTGGAGGCCTGCAGTCGCTCGGCGCAAGTGGCCGGCGGACCGATGAAGTTCACGTTGACCAGTCCCTACATGCTGGCCCGTACGCTCTTGGACAATCATTACGAGTCTCTAGAAGAGCTGACTTTGGCCATTGCCCATGTGATGGCGGAGCAAGTTTCCGAACTCCCCTGCGCTTGCGTGCAGATAGACGAGGCCAACGTTCCCGGCAGCCCTGAAAATGCGCCGATGGCCGCGGAGGCCATCAACCGCATACTGGATCAAGTCCAGGTGGAAAAGGCGGTACACTTTTGTTTCGGCAATTATGGCGGGCAGACCATACAGGCGGGCAAATGGAAGCCGCTATTGGATTTCCTCAACAGTCTGCACGCGGACCATCTCGTGATGGAATTCGCCCATCGGCCGGACGACGATCTCGAGGTTCTCAAAGATATCGACACGCGCATCAAGCTCGGTATTGGCGTGATTGACATCAAGGTGAACCACGTCGAATCGCCGGAAGAGGTGGCGAGCCGGATTGAAAAAGCGGTGACCAAAGCCGGCCCTGATCGGGTTGCCTGGGTCCATCCCGACTGCGGATTCTGGATGCTCAAGCGATCGGTTGCCGAGCGAAAGATCGAGAATCTGGTCAAGGGCCGAGACCTATTTCTGGGTATTGGTTAGGATTCAGGCAAAATTGAGCGCGAAATTCGCTGGGCGAGCAGCCCGCGACGCGTTTGAAGGCTCGGTAGAAACTGGACAAATCGCCGTACCCGCACTCAAAAGCAATTCCCGTAACCGCCCGTTGCGAGTCTTGCAGCAGCTTGCGAGCGTGCTCGATTCGGAGATCGGTGATTTTCTGTTGGCGAGAGCAGCCGGCGAGGGCTTTGAAGTGGGCAGTGAAGCTTCGAAGGCTCATGCCGAGACGGGCGGCTGCCTCTTCCAGCGACTCTTCAGTATAGAACTCCGATTCCAGTTGCTGTAGATAGTGGGACATCCGGGAAGCGGACGATAAACGGGTGTTCTTTCGTGCGGTTTCAATGGATTCGCCTTGCTGACAGAAGGTGATGAGGAGTTCCAGAGAGAGAGCCCGCAACAAGCTCAGGCTCCCCGTCTGGCGGCGAGACTGCTCCGCCATCATGCGTCTCAGAAGAGGCCTTAATCGATTCGTCGGCGTCGACTGCCGCATTCGCAAAACCTCTTGAAACTGAATCCCGTCGTGGCGAGCGACATCTTCGACGAGTTCGGAGCCAATGCAGACGATCTGGAGGGAAAGGGGGCGCTCACTATCGTCGATGAGTCGATGATACACCCCACTGGGGACTAAGAGCAGATCCAGAGGCTGTATTTCTAGAGAATTTTTTTTGGTAGCTAAGGTGCCTGCCCCGTTTATAACAGCCAATACTTTCAGGAAGGGGTGCTCGCTCCAATCCATGCGAAAATCCTGGGAGTGGTGGCTCTCTACGATAGTGATCCCGCAACTCGGGATTTCAACTTCAAGCGGCCGGCTCGATTTTGGAGGCATGGAGAGCGTTTCTAGGTCGATTTGCCAAATCTGCAAATGGCAAATTGCTTCAACTTAGGCGATTAAGGTTAGGAAGGTAGAACAGGCCCGGTCCTTTTGGGGGAAGACCAAGATTCGCGCTCCTCGATTTGAATTACGGAGGATCGAGCCGATCCTTCCTACCTCTTTGGGTCCGACATTCCTAGTCCAGTTGGATCGTGATATCGGCGCCGCCTTGGAATTCTGCCTGAAAGCGAACGTATCGGCTGTCGCCCATCTGGGATTCCGTGAACTCGATACGGTCGCCGTCCTGGTTCACGCACTTGGCCCTTCGACCCGGCGGGATGAGAATCTCTCCAGCCAGTTGAGTATTCTCGCTTTCGATTTTCAACGACAGCTTTTCCTCAGACGCCTCGTAGCGATATTGGAGATTCTGGCCTGAGGCTTCGTAGGCCACGGAAACCTCGGCATCAGCTACGTCGGCAGCCGCCCACCGAGGAGCGAGTTTGACCGACTGGAAGCGCTTGGTTTGGTCTTGTACGCCTGCCAGCCCTTCGACCAATCCGTACAGCATAGAACTCGAGCCCCAGCCATCGGTAGGCGTCGCGTCAGGACTCGTGCTGGTATCGACTGAAGATTCGGTGCCGTCGGGAAAGTACCACAAATAAGTCTCGTTCTTTTTGGAAATCAATTGGTGATACTTGCGCAGCGTTTCTACGCCCTCGGCCTCGAATCCGCTCTGCAGATAGGCTCTTGCCAATTCGCCTCCCACGAGTGGCATAATTCCGCCATTGCAGTAGGCTCCGCCCACGATCTTTTCATCGCCGAAAATGCCATCGGGGAAGGGCGGGTCGATCGAAAACCACTCGGCGAAAGCTTCAGTAGTTGCCAGACGATTACGGTATTCGGAAAGAATCGATCTGGCCTGTTCGATGGATGCAACGCCCCGATTGATATTCATCGGATTGCTGAAACTCAGTTGGCTGGCTTCATCGACTCCCTCGATCGTAACCGGGGTTTCTTTGACAAAGTGAGTGTAGAAGGAGCCATTCCAGCAAACCTGGTTCATGCGCTCTTTTAGCCCCGCGGCTATGTGGAACCAATGGGCTGCCTGGCTACCCTTGTCGAGGCAGCGGTAGATCGTCGCCAATCGCGAGCAAGCTTGGCAAAACCCGCTGTTGTCGCCATGCATGATCCCCCAAAAGGTATTATCGTCGATTTGGAACTGCAGCCAATCGTGACTGCCGGCGGAATAGGCGAAATCCCATGAGTCGATGGTGTAGGGGCGTTTGACGAGCTGCCTGTCCGGATCCCAACGCCACGGGTGGCTGAAGGCATACTCGAGAGCCTTCTCGAGATTGGGCAGAATCGATTGGATCCATTGATCGTCTCCGGTTGCTTGCCAGGCGAGAAAGGCGGCGTTGACGAAGCGGTATTCGACATCCGCTTCCACCGGAACGCGGACGTACTTGCACCAATTCTCTCGTTCGCAAGGGACTTTCTCCGGCTGCACGGTGAAGTAATCGAATACGCGTCCGTTGCGAGCTTGAGTGTCGGCGAAATGCGTAACGGCGGAAGTGAGGTCGCTCTCAAAATAGCGAAACCCGCGCATCATGTCGGAGTGATCGCGCAACCAGACTGCTGGCGTGTCGGGAGAACGGTAGCCTCGGATCGGTTCCCCATCGATCACCATATCCATGGTGTCCTTTTCGAGAAATGCCTGCACGCGGGGTACGAGCTCGTCGAATTCCGGCTTGCCGGTTTTGATGTAGTTTCGGTTGGACATGGGTTTATAGCAAGAATTCGGGAAAGCTGGCGGTGGTTAGACAGAATGAATAGCGACAATCGACGAAAATTATTGATTCCTCAGTTACGCATAGGGGTCAACTCAAGCTCGCCCGGAGGTCGAGCTCCACCTTTTTTTACTCTCAACTGATGGTGGAACGCGCCGGGATGTCGCGTTTTCTTAGGCCTATGTTAAGTCATGCTATCAACCCCTCCCAGGATCCAAATAGCCGAGCGTTTTACGGTATATCGAGCCGACGATTTGTTTTTGGTAGCCTTCGGTTAGTGATTGAGTGTCCCATGGGCACCCCGTTTCTTCAGCCATTGTTACTCGAATTCTCAGCGAAGCTCGCTTATGGCCCTCGCTCGGGGTAGAGTGCCTCCCTATCTTTTCACCACATGGAATTTCTCGGCCTCCACATTCTCGATATAATTGTGCTCTTCGCTTATCTGGTCATTATCATGTGGCTGGGAAAAAAGGCTGGAGAACAGAATAACGATACCGAGGACTTTTTCCTAGCAGGCCGATCGCTGGGAAAATTTTATCAGTTCTTCCTCAATTTCGGCACATCGACCAACGCCGACCAAGCCGTAGCTGTTACGAGGGAAACCTATCGCCAAGGCGTCGGTGGCATGTGGATACAGTTTTTGGTGCTTTTCGTGACGCCTTTTTATTGGTTCACGTCGCTTTGGTTTCGCCGCTCTCGCATGACGACATTGGGCGACTATTTTACAGAGCGCTTTCACAGCCGTTTCCTGGGCGGCTGTTTCGCCGTTTTCACTTTGATCATGACCTTTGTTGGCGGAGGCGTGGGCTACATGGTGGCCGGCAAGACCATGATGGCTATCACTCCTAAACCGATGGAGGTTTTGACGGTTGAAGAACGTAATGTCATTGCAGAATTCGAAGAGCTGCAGGCCTTGATCGAAATTCCGCACAGTGAAAGAACGGAAGCCCAAGAGCATCGGTATGACATCTTGAGGCAAAAAAGCCTGAGAGGAGAACTGAAGTCCTTTTTCTCATACACGGATCCCGTGGTCTTTTACGTCGTCTACGGAATCATTGTAGCGGTTTACACGATGATGGGCGGTTTTCGGGCGGCGGCCATTACAGATTCCATTCAAGGGATTCTGATCATTCTGTTTTCGCTCATTTTGATACCTCTGGGGCTTTCGAAGCTAGGGGGCTTTGAGGGACTGCATGCCTCTGTCCCAGCCTTCAAGTTCGAGCTATTCGGCTCGGTGACTCTGAGCGAATACGGTGGTCTTACGGTATTGGCAATGTTTTGTTCCCAGCTCGTGGCTATCGTATCGGTGGCGACGATGATGCAGACGGCTGGATCCGCGACCAATGAAAATTCCGCACGCTTTGGAATTATTGGGGGCATGTTTTTAAAACGCTTCCTCATGCTTTTCTGGATACTGGCCGGCTTGATCGCCTTGGGTCTCTACGCGGGCCAGATTCATGACCCGGATTTGGCCTGGGGCTACATGAGTCGAGATTTGCTGGTGCCCGGAGCCATAGGATTAATGCTAGTGGGCATTTTGGCGGCTAACATGTCGTCGCTGGACTCGAGTTCTGTATCCAATTCTGCTTTGTTTATCCGAAATCTTTACCAGCCTCTATTTCCGGGCCGATCTGAGGGCCACTATTTGCTTGTGGGCCGAACGGTGATCGCGATTAGCTTGCTGGGCGGGATTGGGGCGGCACTGTTCGTAGACAACCTGCTTGAGTTATTCAAGTACTTCATCTCAGTCCCGGCTATATTTGGGGCCGCAATTTGGCTGGGGTATATTTGGAGGCGTCTCACCCGCACGGCGGTAGCTATCGAAGTGTTCATTTGCTTCGCCATTTTCGCGGTCATCCCGAATCTCTTTCTCGGTTTGGATTGGTCGCGATACAATCCGGATTTTCTGGTTCAAACGGAAGGGTACACGGAAGTTTACAAGACACCAGCCACGGAAGAGGACGTGGCTGCCGGAAGAGCATCGGTAGTCGGCGATACCGTGGAAAAGGAAGTTTTCATCGAGCCGAAGGGAATCTTCTTTGAGCGAGTTGTTAGGCAGGACCCAGAAAATCCGGAGTCGCCTCTCATTGGCCTAGGCCGATTCGAGGCGGAGCTATGGGTTCTCAGCTGGCTAGGAATCGACTTTACCAGCTTCAAGAAGTCGCAGTTGGTGGCGACCCGATTCTTCTTTGTCGCTTTTTTCCCCTTCTTTCTGCTGGCGCTTTTGTCGTTTTTCACGAAGCCGGTGAAGAAGAGCCGACTGGATTATTTCTTTGGCAAGATTTACACGCCCATCCAAGCAACAAAGGAGGAGGACGAAAAAGCCGTGGCCCACGCGGCGGAGCATCCGGAATCCGTTAGCTATAAGAAGCTATTCCCTGGATCGAACTGGGAGATCGCCAAGCCCGATCGTGTGGACTGGCTAGGCTTCGGAGGGAGCTGGTGCGTGGTGGGTTTGGTCATCTTGCTCCTTTGGTTGATGGTCACCATCAAGTAGGGAACGAGGTACGGATGGCGAGCCGAGCGGCCTATCCGAAAATTAGTGCAGGCATCCTGCCTGTGTATTTTCCATCAGACACAGGCTGGAAGCCTGTGCTACTCCACTTGTGGGCCCGCTATGTTGAGTATTCGAGCGACCTCAGGCCGCGACCGTTTTTCGGGCTTTGCCCACGCTGGCGCCCTCGTTCCACTCGCCTCGAATCAAGGTTACGGCGGGGTTGTCAGTGGGGCCCAGTTGCTCGTGGGCCAGCTTCGTTTTCAGCACGTCGATAGCGGTGGCCCCGATCTTGCGGTACCCAATGCGGACTTGAGCGATTTCGCCGCCCGTATCCAATCCCGGAGCCAAGGCGGCGAAACTGATGTCGTTGGGGACGTCGTAGCCAGCTTCTTGCAGCCATTGATAGTGCTGGGCATTGGGGCTAAGAACCACATCTGGCGTCTCCTTTGCCACCCAATCGATCAGGCCCTCTCTGTCAATTTCCTCGCTCAGTAGAGGAGTGATCCGGTTCGATTCGGGAATGTTCTTCTGGTGCCAGAGCAGATAGCTTAAATACAAGTGATTGGAGCGAATGTCTTCCGCATCGGTTAGGCAGAACCCGATTCGCTCGAATCCCTTTTCTGTCAAATTGCTGATTCCGACGTGCATTGCCTGGTAAAAATGGGGATGCACCTGGTTGAAACCTAATCGGGCGGCTACGCCGCATGTGGCGACTCCCATAAAGTCTTCTTGAGGGAGCGAGAAGACGTCGTCCAATCCGCCAACTGGAAGAACGACCAAGCCGTGAATTCCCCGGGCCTGCAGAATTTGCACAATTCGCTGGAGACGCATGCCAGGCTCAAAGAGCCAGAAATCCTCGGTTTTGAACCCCAAATGTTCAGCTCGCTTCACGGCCCCTTCGCGCACTAGCAGGGAACTGCTTCCCTGCTCGGCCAAGGGCTTTCTCTGTCCGTTGAGAAGGGCGATGACGGGTTCTTCCTTGCTGATGTCTCGCTTGCGGAGATAGCGCATCAACTCAGTCAAATTGGGATCTGGGGTGTAGCCTTGTTCTTCGGCGATCCGCTTGATACGTTCACGCGTTTGAGGAGCAACACGCGGATGGTCCCTCAAGGCCATCGACACCGTCATTCGACTGACGCCGGCAGCTTCAGCAATCGTTTTGCACGAGGGCCTGATTTTACGCATGCTCGAAAAGGTAGGGTTTGCAGTTTTCGATTGTTGGGCAGCCTGAGACAGCAGGGCTGGGCCCCGAACAACAGCTGTTTCTGATTCAAATAAAGGTTAAGGTCCTAACTAAGTCAAGATCGGTCGAAACGGATAGGCAAACAGAGTTGTCGAGATAGCCCTCCATCAAATGGATCGTCTCACCGTCCGATGGCGGAGTATCCTGAATGCCGTGAATAAGGAATGATAAGGGTAGACCCCGACCGACTGCGTAAACTAGGTAATGCCAGGGCGACCGTCCTAAAATTCCATGAAGCCCCAAAAGGTGTCATTATGGGGTAAATGCGGGCCTGGCGATGGACGATTCGGCAGGGAATCTTGGCCTAGAAAACATAAATTTTACGGTAATTACTGTAAAACAGCAAAAAATTCGAACGAAACGAGGTGATCCGATTTTGTAGTGGTTTGGGGCGAGCTGATTCGTTTCGCAAAACTTGTCTTAAAACCAGCTAGAATCTGCCCTTTACTTCTATCTTACAACAAATCGTCCATTATGAGTCTACCCAAACTAGTTAGAACCACGCTGCTCATAGGCAGTCTTTTCGCGGTACCGGGTCTCCTAGCCCAGGATTCCGCCTCTTCTGATGAAGAGCTCTTCGAGCTATCGCCATTCGAGGTCACCGGAGGAACGGATGACGGCTATCGAGCGACTTCCACTCTCGCTGGCACTCGTCTGCGCACTGACATGCGCGATATTGGCTCTTCCATCTCTATCGTGAATGAGGAATTCCTTCGTGATACCGATTCCAGCAATCTAGAAGATGTTCTCATCTTCACCCCCAACACTGAAGTCGGTGGTCTGGGCGGAAATCACTCCGGTTCCCAAGGGGCGAACCCGATTCCTGCCCAACAACGTGGTGATCCCAGTGGCGGTTACACCCGCGTACGTGGATTGGCTAGCGCCGATCTCACCCGTGATTATTTCATCACCAACATCCCCTTTGATACGTTTAACACCGACCGTGTTGAAGTTCAACGTGGAGCCAACTCGGCCCTCTTCGGTCTGGGTAGCCCCGGTGGTATCATCAATGCCTCGACCATCCGCGCCGATTTCTATGGCGACCGTGGTCGCGTTCGTATCCAAACCGATGAACACGGCACCGCTCGCTACTCGTTTCGCTACAATAAAATGGTTAATGAGCATTTAGCCATCCGTGTCGCGGCCCTATCCGAAGACAAAGGCTACGAACAGAAACAGGCGTTCTTGGAAGATAGCCGCTACTTTGCGTCCGTAACCGCGAAACTCCCATTTAACCTTACGGCTCGCGCAAATATAGAGTTTGGCAATCGCAATTCATCCAACCCTGACTACGTGCTACCTAATGACGGGATTACGCCTTGGATCAACTTGGGTAAGCCCACCTCCAGCAGTCCAGCGGAGGGCGCGGCCATTTTCCGCGGCTCTGATTGGTTCCCTGGAGTGGCTAACAATCAGGTGTTTCACATCTCTGCTGGTAATGGAGCATCCGTTGGTTATTACCGAT
>Ga0181579_10003289_pt1 | contig 12836 bp, 9 predicted proteins | sample 071ome_24_FD_132996 | JGI IMG/M metagenome (GOLD analysis project Ga0181579, IMG submission 132996) | Coastal salt marsh microbial communities from the Groves Creek Marsh, Skidaway Island, Georgia - 071402CT metaG (megahit assembly) | ecosystem: Environmental > Aquatic > Marine > Intertidal zone... | reverse complement strand
TTTACCCAGAGGCCCAGTTGGGCTTCTGCGGGGGCCTGATCGCCAGCGTCGCGGCGCGAATTCCGCACAAGATCGCCATGGAGTTCATGCTGACCGGCAAGCATTTCGATGCCCAGCGCGCGTATGAGGTCGGCATGGTGAACAAGGTGGTGCCGGTCGGCCAGCAGGTTGAGACGGCGATGGACTATGCCCGCGTCCTCGCCGATAGCTCGCCAATGGTGGTGGGCATGCTCAAGCGCTTCGTGCGCGATACCGTGACCGCCAAGGGCCCCTCGGAACAGCATGCCCTGGCGCGCGGCGAGCTGCTGGCGATCCGGCGGAGCGAGGATCAACAGGAAGGCGGCGCCGCGTTCCGGGAGAAACGCAAGCCCGTATTCAAGGGGCGCTAGTGCGGCTCAACAGGGCGATGCACCTGTTCCATTCGTTATGTTCCGAGGTTTTTTACGTCTTGCCCGGCTCGGTAACCACGAACCGTCCATCCGCGATGACCACCTGTCCGACGAAGGAGAGAACGGTGAGCGGCATCCGATCTCAACGACGAGGTTTTTACTGAACATTGGAAAAGTCGAGGAATTCCCCGAAGATCGGACGCGCGAATACAGGCGCGAGCGTCACTATTCGCGAAGCTTATGGATTCTTCGCGCCGCTTATCTTCATGGCCGAGCTGCACATGTTGTCGCACGCGGTCATTTCGGCGTTTCTCGCGCGCATGCCCGATCCCGAACCGATCCTGGCCGCGTACAGCATGGCTTTTTACCTGCACGCCACGTTGGGAAGCCCCGTGTGGGCCTGTCAGTTCGTCGCGATTTCCTATATCAAGGACCGCAAGTCCGTGATCCGGTTGCTGGTTTTCAGCGTTCAGACTTTCGCCTTGGTTGGCTGGGCTTGGGCGCTTATCGCCTTGACGCCGTTGGGCATCGTCTTCTTCGGCATGGTGTTCGGGGCAAGCGAGCCGGTCGCGGTGGAAGCCCAAAAATGCATGATCGTTTCGACGCTTATCGTCCCGTGCGTCTTCTTTCGATCGATCGCCTATGCGTTGTTGATGTTGCGGCGGCGAACGACGCTGGTCACGCTTGGAACGTTGATCCGTTTGATTGGCCTGTTTGGGATTTTGGCCGCGTTGCAAGATCGGGCGAGCGGTCCGCTGGTCGGCATGGCGGCCTTAACGGCTTGTATCGCCATTGAAAGCGTGTATGCGGTAATCGTTGCTCGCAAATACTATCTGGACTTGCCCGCGAGCGGCGAACCCCCGCCGTCATATAAGGAAATGTGGCGTTTCGGTTGGCCGGTCATGTTGATGCAGGCGGCGGAAAGTGGCGTGGCGTTCACGGTGGGTTTGTTCCTGGGACGCCTGGTGCAGCCTGAACTCGCGCTCGCCGCCTTCGGCGTATTGGACGCCATGATGCGTGTCTTGCTAGGGCCGCTGAGGAACCTTACCCAGGCCGTCCAGACCTTGACGCGCGGCCGCGCCGACGCGCCCGTGATCGGGAAATTCGCCGTTCACCTCGCGATCTTGTTCGGCCTGGCGATGTGTGTGTTTCAGATTGATGTCGTGCGCCTTTATGCGCTGGAGAACGTAATGGGTTTGCCGCGCTCAATGGCGGATTACATCGCGCCCGCCCTCGCGCTATCTCCATTGTTGGCCCTGTGCATGACAGCGGCCGCCTTCGCGCGAGGGCAGTTACTGGCAAGTCGAAGAACCAACGCGATCGCGGCCGCCTCCACGGCCCGGATACTGGCGGTCGGCGCGGTCGGTGCGATAGCGCTTTCGATGTCCGATGCAAATGGCGCCGTGGTCGGTGTGTCGTCGTTGATCGCGGCATTCGCGACCGAGGCCGCCATCTTGGGGGGACGAGTTCTATACGCCGAACGGCGCCAAGGCGGATTGTTTCAATAGATGCGCCCCGTCGCCGGGCGGCGCGGTAGGGGCGGCCTAAAGCTGAACTGGCGGTAAACGGTCACGCCGACTATAGCGGATCTTGATCTTTAGGCGGTGGGCAGCGCCTCGTGGTTTGGGTTGGGCGCGAGATCGGCCGCGTTCACTGTCATTGCCAGCATCGCGTAGTAGCCGATACAAGTCGTCAATTGCACATATTGATCCGTGCCCAGGCGTGCCATGACCGCTTGCGCCAGGGCATCCTCGACACGGTTGGTTCGCAGGAGCTGACGGGTGAAATCGATGATCTCGAGATCCTCCGGCGCTATCCCGTCGGAGTGCCCGTCGCGGATCGCGTCGATTGTCGCGCGCGGAATGTTCCGCTCGGCGCCGATAACGCCCTGGATGCCCCAGACATACTGAGCGTGAAAATGACGTCCGGTCACCAGGGCCGCGAGAGTGCGGGCGCGAAGATCCAGCGTCCCTTCCCAGCGCACCAAGGTTCCGAGATGCGCGACTCGTTCGGCCCATTCCGGCGCGTGCATCCAGACAGAGAAGGGGCCTTCGAGGGATTTCCGAGTGTCGACGATTTTCTCCGCGATGCGGCGCGCCTCGCCGGAGAGCTCGTCGGGTGATTTCAAGACAGGGACGCGTGTCATGCGATTTCCTTGAATTCGTGGTCCGGGTGGGATGTCTGTTACCACCAGCATATACTAGACTAGGGTTCGCGCATCGCTAGCGCGGTATTCGGAGGTAAAATTCAATGAGTAATCCGACGGAAGATTCGCTCACGGTGGATGTCGTTGTCGTGGGCGCGGGTTTTTCCGGCCTCTACCTGCTGCATCGCTTGCGCAAGGCCGGGCTGAAGGCCCAGTGTTTCGAGCGCGGCGAGGGGGTCGGCGGGACCTGGTACTGGAACCGCTATCCCGGCGCGCGCTGCGACGTTGAAAGCATGCAGTACTCCTTCGGGTTCGACGAAGCCCTACAGCAGGAATGGGACTGGCCCGAGAAATTCTCGGCTCAGGAGACGATCCTGGAATACGCCAAGCATGTCGCCGAGCGCTTTGATCTCGCCCGGGACATCCAGTTTGCCACCGAGGTCCGCGCGGCGCGGTTCGACGAGGCCAGGCGGCATTGGGTCATCGAAACCGACAAGGGCGACACGGTCACGGCGCGGTATTTCGTCATGGCCGGTGGGTGCATCTCCACCGCCCAGGTGCCGGATTTCCAAGGACTGGAAGATTACCAGGGCGAGACCCATCACACTGGTCGCTGGCCGCGCGAGCCGGTCGATTTTCGCGGCAAAAGGGTCGCGGTGATCGGCACCGGCTCCACCGGCATCCAGGCGATACCGGTGATCGCCGAGACGGCGGCGCATCTGACGGTCTTTCAGCGACAGGCGAATTTCTCGATCCCGGCGCGTAACATGCCGATGACCGAGGAATACGCGAACTCCTGGAAACACGGCTACGCGGAAAAGCGCGCGGAAATGAGGTACATGCCGAACGGCGTGCTGCGCGAGGTGAACGACAAATCCGCTCTGGAAGTGAGCGAGGAGGAACGCCAAGCGACGTTCGAGGCGCGGTGGGAGTCGGGGACCGGCGCGTTCCTCGGGGCGTTCAACGATATTCTCACGAACCAGGCGTCCAATGACACGATGGCCGAGTTCGTGCGGAACAAGATCCGCTCGATTGTCGAGGATCCGGTGACGGCGGAGATTCTCTGTCCCAAGACCCATCCCATCGGCACCAAGCGCATATGCATTGATAACGGCTACTACCAGACCTTCAACCGCGACAATGTGGATCTGGTGGATATCAGCGAGACGCCGATCCAGCGATTTACCGAGACGGGTCTTTGTGTCGGGGAGCGCGAATTCGCGTTCGACATGGTTGTTTTCGCGACCGGCTTCGACGCCATGACCGGCACCTTGTTCAACGTCGATATCCGGGGTCGTGACGACTTGGCGCTCAAGAAGAAATGGGAGGCCGGACCGCGGACCTATCTGGGGCTGATGTCCGAGGGATTCCCGAATATGTTCATGGTCACGGGGCCCGGGAGCCCCTCGGTCAAGGGCAATATGATGAACTCAATCGAGCAGCATGTGGATCTGATCGTCGACACGGTCATCCATATGCGCGAGCGAGGAATGGCGCTTATCGAACCGGAGCGCGCCGCCGAGGATCACTGGGTCGACCATGTGCAGGAGGTCGCCCACCAGACACTCTTCCCGCGCGCGAATTCCTGGTACATGGGCGCCAACATCCCCGGAAAACCACGCCTGTTCATGCCCTATATCGCCGGTGTCGGCTCCTATCGCCGCACCTGCGAGGAGATCGTCGCCGACGACTATCGCGGGTTTCGTTTTGAAGCCGGACGGCCGGCGCTCGCGGCGGAGTAGAGCCGAAAAACGGATGGGTGATCCGTCCGATCGCGCTTGCTCGCCGCCTCAGTCGTGCGGGCGTCGGGCGGTGATCCACATGTGAGACGACAAGCCGGTCTCGGCGAGAAATCGTTGGAACGGCTAGCCCAGGTCTTCCCATTCATCGATGAGAACCCGTCGCAGGAAGGGTTGCTCCGACAAATCGAACTCGCCGGCCAAGGCCGCCTCCCGGACGATTTACGCGTCCAGGCGGCCAGGGGTCCACACCGCGATATCAGCGAAGCCGTTGGCTCTCAGAAGGGCTTCCAGGGATCCGGGGTTGAACAGATTGACGTGCTCCACGTCGATCGCCTGGGACCCTGGACCGAGCGTGGCGATATCAAAGCCGTCGCCGTTGGGGCCGGACAGGATCAGCAATCCCCCTGGTTTGAGCAGGTCGGCGCAACGCGCGATGAAGACCTTTGGATCGAACAGATGCTCGATGACCTCCAGGGAAACCACGACATCCGCCGCGTGGGTGCCCTCGGGAATATCCTCGATCCGGCTCTCGGTGACGTCGAGCCCCGCCGCGCGGCAAGCCTCCGCCATCTCGGGCGTGGGTTCCACGGCGACGACATGGTTAAACCGCTTGCTCGCCAGCGCAAGCGCCCCGAAGGTCCCGTATCCCGCGCCGACTTCGAGCAGCGCGCCGGTCGGAACGTCATGGCGATCGCAAAGGTCCAGCACTCGGTCGAGCCGTCCTAGGTGGATCTTCTCCCGCCGCGCCGCGTCGGTCGCGGGAAAGATATGCTCGCTCCAGAACGCGTAGTTTTCCGAGTTCGCGTAGTAGTCGGCCATGAGGCTTTCGGAGGGCCTGGGCGTCATGAACAGGGTTCGGCATTCGGCGCATCGAACATAGCGAAAGCCGTACTTCTCGAAAGCCGGTTCACGCTCGTCGCCATCGCAGGCGGGGCAGTCGACATCCATCAACAGGTCGGTGGCCGCGTTGAGGCGCTTTACGTCGCGCATGAACGCGGCTTCCCATCCCTCGATCAGGTCCTTGGGGCAGAGATCGTCGACCGAGAGCGGCTCGCCTAAATCCTCGGCCATTTGATCCATCCTTTCGCGTGGCCAAGGCTCGGCCCGGATATCGGACGGTCGATGTCAGGAAACCTCATGGCGTTTCCATTCCCCGTTCTCCATCCACCAGACGCGCGGATCGCGGAACGTATCGGCGAGCCTGTCGAACCTATCGGCATCCATGCCCACATAGTCCAGCCACCGGTCCAAGTCCTTCGGCCGCACATGATCATAGCGCTTGATCAGTTCAATGCCTTCCTCGCGGGTCATCAGGCCGGCGCGGATGTCCTTGCAGACATGGTCGGTGCAGCGTCCGTAGCCGAACTTGATGTATTTCAGATAGTCATGCGCGCCGTTCTCGTGCATGTCGTCCAGGTTGGACATGCGCCGATAGGTCCGGTCGAAGGGTTCCTTCGGCAGTTCGAAGCCGTATTTCTCGATCATCAGCTCGACATGCCGGTTGGCGTCCCAGAAAACGTAGTTTCCGAGATAGATCCCTCGGCAATCCAGGTCGTGGAGCGCCTGATCCGAGGGGTACCGCCAGTGGATGAGGTCCCGTTCCTCCAATTCCTCGCGACCGACGAAATAGTTCCACTCATAGCCCCGCGCGAAATGTTCGAGCCGGTCGCGATAGCTCATTTCCGGAAAGTCGTTGAGATCGAACTGGCCGCACAGGTCCTGATAGCCGTGCTCGCCCCAGATCACGATCGGTATCTGGTTCTCCACCGCGACCCGAACTGGAACCGTGGTAATCCCGATATGGGCATGCCAGCTCATGTCGCCGAGAATCTCGACGCCGAGACGGTTGAGTTTCTTCAGCGTATCGGTCGAGGGCGAAACGACAATGTGGTCGCATCCGAAGACCTCTTTCATGCGCAGGAGGTTGCGCCAACCAACCTCCGTCCAGTTGTTGCCGTCATAGGTGACCAGGAGCGGGTTCAGCCCGAGTTCGTTCTTGATCACATGGATCTGGAACCAACTGTCCTTGCCGCCGCTGACCGCGATGACGCAGTCATGACGCGAGCCGTCGTGGGATCGGTTGCTCTCCAGGATGTCGCGCAGGAGTTCCTTGCGGCGATCCCACTCCTGGGACGTGATCGTGTCCTTCAAGGCCGACATCTTGCACCCCGTGCAGACGCCGTCGTCGTCGAACTCCATCGGCGCCGCGCTGATCGAGGGATACAGGCATTGGGTGCACCACTGGATCGGCGGCCTCGGGCCCGGTGTCGCGGCCACGAAGTCGCTGTTATCGGCGCGGGTCAGGCGCGCCTCCACGCGTGTATCCTCCGCCGCGTCGTCATAGATCGGCTCGCGCGGGAACCAACGGCTGTTCAGCTTGACCGGGCGCAAGGGAACACCGTCGTCGATCATGTGGCGCTTGGCGGTCGGGTATGACAACTCACAGAAATGAAAGATATTCGCCGCCGCCACTGCGCTCGCGCCGGCTTGGGTGATCGCCGGTGACAAGTGCTCATAACGCCCGACGCCGCCGCACGCGATCACCGGCACATTGACCGCCTCGGTGATGTCCTGGATCAGTTCCAGATCCAACCCGTTGCCCTGGCCATCCCGGTCGATCGAGTTGAGCAGTATCTCGCCGGCCCCAAGGTCCTCGACCCGGCGGGCCCAATCGGCGGGCGCGAACCCGGTTCCCCGTTTTCCGGCCTCGACCATCACTTCTCGCCGGCCGTCCGGGTGAAGAAGAACGTCGATGCTGGCGACAATGGCCTGGCTGCCGAAGTTTTCCGCCGCGATACGAATGAAGCCCGGATTATCGACGCTGGCGGTGTTGATCGCGACCTTGTCGGCCCCGGCGCCCAGGCGCATCTCGATATCGCGCGACGTACGAATCCGTCCTCCGAAGGTAAGCGGCATGAAGCAGACCTTGGTGATCTCGGCCAGAACGTCGAGGACGGTTTGCCCGGCATAGCGCTGTTGCAGATCGTCACGCCGAAGATCATGGAAATCCGAGTCGCTGATATCGATGACGATCAACTCATCCGCGTTCCAATGAGAAAACCGACCGATCGTGCTTATCGGGTTGCCGATGGCCTGGTGGGTTTGGAAACCGGAGCTTCGCACCACCAGGCCTTGCTTCAGAAGCACCAGGGGGATGAGGCGCGGGCGGTTCACGGTGTTTGTTCCACGTCGCCGCGCATCGCCGGCGCGTCCATCACGGCCTTCAAGATCTCCAGCCCCACATCCAGGCTTTTTTCGGGATGAAACTGCATGCCGATGATCCTGTCACGGGCGACAACCGCCGTCACCGGCCCGTCTCCATGGGTAATCGTCGCGACCACGTCACCGTCGTCCTCGGGGATGAAGTGATAGCTGTGCGCGAAATAGGCGGCCTCGCCATCGAACATCCTAGGGATGAAGGGGTTTTCCCGGGGAATGGCCAAGTCCGACCATCCCATGTTCGGCACCCGGTCTCCCGCGCCACTGCTTGTAAGCTTTCGAACGACGCCTGGTATGATGCCGAGCCCTTGATGCCGGCCATGCTCGGTACTTGCATCGGCGAGCAACTGCATGCCGAGGCAGATGCCGACTAGGGGGCGCCGCCGCTCCAGCGCATGGCGTCTCAGAGCCTCCGGCAACCCTGTGTCGTTGAGCCTCGCCATCGCCGTTTTGAAGGACCCGACCCCGGGCAGGACAACGATATCGGCGGCGTCGATATCGCTCCGTGATGAACCGAGCGTTACCGACACGCCGATCCGCTCAAACGCGAGCTCCACGGATTTTATGTTGCAGAATTCAAGGTCCAACAAAAGTACCATGCTGTTTTACGCATGCCCTTGACGGGGGGGCGCTGACCGGACCGTGACATGGGGCCGGTGTGGCATGGGCTTTACGAGGCGCGCGCCGGAGTTTTCGAAACCATGGGGAGATGGCGCCATTGAAGTCCTCGGCGTTGATCCGCTCGGCGAATTGTATCCCGTCGCGGGATCGTTTCCAAACAAACTTGTCGCGTCCGATGATGCGGCGGTCGGCGTCGGCGGGCGCGGCTTACCGGGCGGAGGGCGATGGGTTACACTGTATCGGGTTGTTCCCATTTAAGACCCGCGTGAAGAACACCTCGGACCGGGATTGCTTCCACGATGCCAAGTCAGTCGCCCGCGAATGCCGAGGAGTTGATCCACGCCCTGCAACAAGGTTTGGCCCATCATCAAGCGGGCAGGCTGGCCGAAGCCGCTGATATCTACGCGCTCATCCTACAAGCGCAACCGAATCAACCAGAGACCCTGGATCTCTACGGCGTGCTGCTTCATCAGACCGGCGATGACGCCCGGGCTTGGGAGTTCTTGAACCGCGCGGTGACGTTGCGGCCGGAATCGGCGACTTTTCGAAATCATTTCGGCGCGGTTCAGCGGGGTCTCGGGGATCTCGACGACGCGGTTGCCTCCTTCGAGACGGCGTTCAGGCTTGAGCCCGCCATGCATGAGGCGGCGCAGAATCTCGCCGCGTGCCTGGCGCAGATGGAGCGGTACGAACAAGCCCTGGAAGCGGCCCGCGTGGCGGTTGGGCTGGCCCCGGACAATCCCGAATACCGGCTCGTTTTGGCGCAATGTTGCCGGCGCCTTGATCTGGATGACGAAGCCGTTGCCGTGCTTCGCCATGCCGTTGCCGTGGCGGGTCCCCAGGCGCGCTTCCAAGTCGCGCTCGCTCGTTCCTTGATGAAGACCGGAGAGGCCAGGGACGCGCGTCGCGAACTCAAACGCGCGATTCTGGTACAGCCGGAAGGAGCCGATGCCTACGGCGTCCTGGCGTCCTCGGACGGGCGGATCGATACCGCGCGCAGGAACGTGATCGTCTCTCCTGGCGATGGTCTGGCTTGGAGCCTCCATGCCAGCGGGCTCTGCCGCGAGGACGAAGGCGCCGATGCAATGCCGTCCGCCAGAAAGGCGATTCTCCTGCGCCCGGATCTTTTGGCGGGATATCTGATCTTCTGCGATTGCGCCAACCGGGAGTACCGTTTCCAACGCGCCTTCGACGCCGCCGGGCGAGGGCTGATCATCAACCCTCAATCGCACCATCTGGCGGTGTCGGCGGGGTTCGGGGAGCTCCTGCTGGGCGATGTCGCCCGGGGGTGGGAGCTTTACAAGCGACGCCGTTTCCTGCCCGAGGAACTGCCGCGGGTGGGCCTGCCTCCGGAATGGAGCGAGGCGGAACCCCGAGACGGGCCGTTGATGGTATGCTCCGAACAGGGGCTCGGCGATGAGTATCTGTTCTTGAGTTGCCTGCCGGATCTCCTGCGGATCAAGCCGTCCGTCGTCGTGGAATGCGACGCCCGGAACCTTGATCTATTGTCGCGCTCTTTTCCCGATATCAAATTCTTCCCTCGCACGGTCATTCGAAAGCCAGGCGACGGCCCGGTTTGGGACTATCACGAGATCGTCGAGACCTTGCGTCCGACGCACTACACCCTGGCCGGCGATCTCATGGGCCGGTTCCGGGTGGGGGACGGACGGCCGCCGCCCGCGGACGGGTATATCAAGGCGGATCCCGAGGAGCGTCGGCTCTGGTCGGATTGGTTGGCCTCGTTGGGCGACCGACCAAAAGTCGGGCTTTCCTGGCGCTCGGGCGACCCGGATGCCGTGCGCGCGGATTTCTATTTCGATCTTGAAACGGTCGTGACGTCTCTCGGGCCGGACCAGGCGTCCTATGTGTCCGTTGTCTATATCGACGCGCGGGAGGAGATCGCGGCGCTGTCCGCCTCGCGGAACATCACGGTGCATGACCCGCCAGGGCTGGATCAGCGCAACGAGTTGGACCGGGTGGCGGCCTTGATCTCCAGCCTGGATCTGGTTGTCTCGGTGGATAACGCGGTTGCCGCGATCGCGGCGTCATGTGGAGTCCCGACGATTTTGCTGGAGCGGGGCATGTTCCAGATCGCGGGCGAGGGTGACGCGCTCTACGGCAATGTTCATCCTTGCCTGCGGGGCGCTGAAACCTTTGACCGAGGCAAAGCCCTGGCGAGGGCTGGAACGACTCTGAAACAACTGCTGGCGCGATAACCGCAGGCCCGACGATAATCCCGTTCGAAGAATCGCCGCGCGAAAATACTCGGAGATCGAAATGACCGAATCAGATCGCCTCGCCATGCTCGAACGCCGGGTTCGTCTGTTTGAGGACAAGGATGAGATCCGCCGTCTGCGCGACGACTACCATGGCTGCATCAATGACGGCTGATTCGACGAGATCGTCGACCTGTTCACCGACGACGCCCATGTGGAACTCGGCTATCTCGCGACCTATGTCGGTCGCCAGGCCATCGACGCCGGGTTTCGAGGCATGGGTGAGCGGGAGCGCTTCTATATCAAACAATTCATTCATAGCCATCGGATCAACGTGGACGGCGACGGCGGAACCGGCGTCAGCTATCTGGAAGCGCGCTATGGCCGTTTCGGTACCTCCTATCTGGTAAGCGGCCGCTACGACGATATCTATCGCCGGGTGAATGGTGTTTGGCGGTTCTCCTCGATGATCGCGGAGTTCTATTACACGGTTCCGGATGGCGTCGGATGAACCGGGGACGAGCTGCACTATCTCAAGCCAAAATCCTAGAGCAGCATATATGTGTTAGCGTGAAATATCACGAGATTTCCATTTAGGTCGCATTGACTGACCCTTTGTGCGATGCAATATGAAGGTAAGTCTTTCTTACCTTTTAGGCGCCTGTCGATGATGAACGTGGTTCGCAATACCTCGATGGTTCTGCTGATGGCCATCCCCTTTATATGGGCCATGTCACGTTTGTGCTGGAACTGCTGAACACGCCTTCACAATAGGGTTCAAACCACGGTTTTCGGCTTGCGGAAGCGCCGCGCGAAGGTGACACTCGCGGCACGCGAAACCGTGAGGTCGTCGGCGATTTAGTCGACGCGAAAGGGCCCGATCATGCCGTTGGATCAAGACTCGAAACCCTCAAAACGTGACTTCAAGGTTGTCGGCACGCGGCCCACGCGTCCGGACGGTGTCGATAAGGTAACCGGCCGGGCGAAGTATGGCGCCGATCTCTATGCCCCGGGCATGCTGGTCGGGCGCGTTCTGCGTAGCCCGCACGCGCATGCGCGGATCAAGGGAATAGACGCCTCCAAGGCCCTGGCGGCGCCGGGAGTGAAGGCGGTGGTGACGGCGGCGGATTTTAGGTCCGTCCGGCGGAGCTTGCGTGACGTGCTGGAGAATTGTCTGGCCCAGGGCAAGGCGCTCTATGAGGGACACGCGGTGGCCGCGATCGCCGCCGTCGATGTCGAGGCCGCGGACGCCGCGCTCGCGCTTATCGAGGTGGATTACGAAGTCCTGCCACACGTGACCGATGTCGAGGCCGCGATGGCGCCCGACGCGCCTCTACTGCGTGAGGACATGATCACCAGCGGCATGGACCCGGCGCCAACCAAGCCCTCCAACATCGCGAGCTTCATGGAACTCGGTCACGGCGATGTCGCCAAGGGCTTCGAGGCCGCCGATGTGGTGGTTGAACGCTCCTTCAAGACCGAGGCGACCCACCAGGGCTATATCGAACCCCATGCCTGCCTGGCCAGCGTCGCCCAGGACGGATCGGCTGAGTTGTGGTGCTGCACCCAGGGGCATTTCGTTGTCCGCGATACCTGCGCCCAACTCTGCGGGATGGAGGTTTCGCGCTTACGCGTGACCGCGTCGGAGATCGGTGGCGGCTTTGGCGGCAAGACCACCGTCTTCATTGAGCCGGTCGCGCTCATGCTTTCAAAAAAGGCGGGCCTGCCGGTCAAGATCGTCATGGACCGCGCCGAGGTCTTCAAGGCGACCGGCCCGACCTCGAGCACGGCGATGAAGGTCCGTGTCGGTGCCACCAAGGACGGGCGGATCACCGCCGGAGCCGCCGAGCTCTGCTATCAGGGAGGGGCCTTCCCAGGCTCGCCGATCGAGTTCGGCGCCATGTCGGCCTTTGCCTGCTATGATCTGGAGAACCTGCATGTCTCCGGATATGACGTGATCGTCAACCGCCCGAAACAGGCCGCGTATCGAGCCCCCGGCGCGCCGATGTCGACCTTCGCGGTGGAAAGCGTGATCGACGAGGTCGCCGACAAGCTCGGCATGGATCGGATCGATTTCCGCCTCAAGAACGCGTCCCGCAATGGCAGTCAATCCGCCTATGGCCCGAAATTCGGCACGATCGGCCTGGTGGAAACCTTGGAAGCCGCCAAGGCGCATCCCCATTACAGCGCCCCGCTGGCGCCCGGCCAGGGCAGGGGGGTGGCTTGCGGTTTCTGGTTCAATTTCGGTGGCCAGACCAGTGTGTCGCTTAATGTTCAGATGGACGGCACCATCGGCCTGTCGCTGGGCACGCCGGATATCGGCGGGTCTCGGGCATCCATGTGTCTGATGGCGGCAGAGGAACTCGGCATCCCCTATGACCGGGTGCGCGCGATCATCACCGATACCGCCTCGCTCGGGTACAACGATACCTCCGAGGGCAGCCGGGTGACCTTCTCGGCGGGCATGGCGACCATCGCCGCGTCCCGCGACGCGGTGGTCAAG
>Ga0181579_10003286_pt1 | contig 12841 bp, 14 predicted proteins | sample 071ome_24_FD_132996 | JGI IMG/M metagenome (GOLD analysis project Ga0181579, IMG submission 132996) | Coastal salt marsh microbial communities from the Groves Creek Marsh, Skidaway Island, Georgia - 071402CT metaG (megahit assembly) | ecosystem: Environmental > Aquatic > Marine > Intertidal... | reverse complement strand
TGCTCGATCAAAAGGGTCTTGAAGGATTCCCTGGGCAGCAGTTCCACGTCTTCCGCGAACATGGTGAACAGACAGCGCATCAAAAACGCCGCCACGGTCTCCGGCGCCAGCCCGCCGCCGCCCTTTTCCACGGGCTCTTCCAAAAGACGCGCGACCGACGCCAAGCGTCTAGCGATCCCCCTCGTCACCCTCGCGGAGCGTGCGGCGGGGTCCAGGGAAAGTGGGTTTGTCCAGACAGCGGCAAGAAGCTCCCGTACTTGGGGGTCGCGTAGGTCCTCAAGCTCGATGCGGAACCGAGCGGCGTCCGGAAACTGCTGGTAACTCCGACCTGAACGTGTGAACTCCGCCCAAAGTTCGATTGAATAGCCGATATCGGTGATGATCAGGAACGGAGGCCAGCCGTCGCCCTCGTCATTCAACGCGCGGGCATAGCCATCGGCCTGATTCTTGGCCTTGGTCATCGCCTTGGCCCAACCCTTGGCCCCTTATCGCGGTACCGCTTTTAATCCGTGGCTTTGTCTCCAGCCCTAACGCGACTTCCTGGCCACCATAGCCCTTGGTTTTCTTGTCCGAGCCCTGCTTAGCCTCGCAAACGAAACAGCCCTTTTTGTAGAGATCGATGTATCCCGTTGAGGTGGAACCATCGCCCTTTTGCATGCTAACCGGACGTTCGAAGCAATAGGGATCGCCCATGGCATCCGAGGTGGAAACACCGGGTTTTTGAACGCCCAACAGGGCGCAGAGCTCGCTCAGGAACAGTTGGTAATTGGCGCGTTCCGAGCCACCAGACGGCCCCCAGCGGTCGATGAATGCGTCGACCTCCAACGGCGTGGCTTCCTCGGCTTGCCGGACATCAGCCAATTCTTCACCTTAACCAAGGCAGTAAAATTGACACATATTATATTTAATTGTATCTGATTGTATATTTTTTACGAGTTTTTCAAATTATTAAATACGCACGGTGCCACTTTCCAAATTTCGCGACTGACAATTCGTCGCCGTGGAATTGGGGCTAAATGGTTGGTCTATAGGATGATTTGACGACCTCCCCCGATTGACCGGGCTGGCGCAACGCTTCCAGTTCTGGCCCCCATCCCGCTGATTTGGTAGACATCCCCCATTCTCCTATGGAAACATCGTCATCCATGAAGACGGACTTGGTTGGATCTCGCTCGCCTCGGGGCATGATTTATCTCCTGGTGGAGGAATCGGCCCGCGAGATGCAGGCTCGGGTGCTGATTGCGATCCACGCGGCGCGGCTGGGCTTCGAGGTGCTGATTGGGCCGCAATGGGCCTTGGTCGAGCAGGCGGCGCGTATTCCGAAAGGCGCGGTTCTGTTCAAGGGCAACAACCGCATTCAAGTCGACAACATGGGATTGATGCGCGCCCATGGACACGCGGTCGCCTCGATCGAGGAGGAGGTCCTTGGGCTGATCTCGGAGGAACGCATTGTCGAGCAGTATGACCCTCGGATCGGCGATGTCTGCGACCTGTTGCTGTGTCAGGGGGATTTCCAAAGAGCGTGCCTCAACCGAGCGTTTCCGGCCTTTCGCGGCGCGATCGAAACGACCGGTAATCCGCGGCTGGACTTGCTAAGGGCCCCCTTGAACGCCAGGACCCTACGGGCCGCCGACACGATCCGCGCGGAACGCGGGCCTTTCATATTGATCAATTCCAACTACTCCTCGATCAACCCGAGACACGGCGACACGCTCACCAACTTCAGGGGCTGGGTCCAAGCGGGTTTTGTCGATCTCGGCAACCCGACCGATGTCGAAGAGTATTTCGATTTTTGCGGCTGGGAGCGTCAGAACCTACACGCTCTCCTGGGCTTCCTGAAAGACGCCGGCATGACCCGGCTGGCGGGGCGGATGATCCTGCGCCCTCATCCCGCCGAGGCGGCGTGGCGTTGGCACGCGGGGCTGTCGAACGTCGGCGAGGTCGAGATTGTGGAGGAAGGTGATCATCTCGCCTGGATCGCGGCGAGCAAGCTTTTGGTCCATACAAGCTGCACCACCGGAATGGAGGCGGCGATCCTCGGTTCCGCCGCGATCAATCTCGACGCGGCGAGCGGTCCGCGGTCCAGAGACTTCGGCTGCTATGTCGCCAATCCCAGGGTCGCGGACCCGCGAGAGGCGGTGGCTATCGCCCAAGCCCATCTCGACAACCCGGATCCGACGCCGGCGACGCCGGCCCCGTCCGAGGCATTGGCCACGCATTGGTGCTTGGAGGAAACCAGCGCGGCGGAAAAGATCGCTGTTTGCCTCGGAGATCTTTGCCGAAACAAGCGGCTCGACGACGGAGACCTGCTGGCACTCGGCGATGTGTCCCTCGCGTCATGGCAAAACCAGAAATTCACGCTCGACCCGGCTGTGGTTCAGGGATATCTCACCGATTTCCTTTCGCTGCTGGCTATCCCGGAGACAGTGACCCTTGAGGATTTGCCCGGCTCATCCCTTTTACTAAGGGCTGGACGATGACGGTCGATAACATGGCGGACCGGCGCGAAATCGGGCGCCTGCTGGCGCGGGGCGATACGGACGCCGCCTTGGAAGCGCTGATGGAGGCATTTCGGGTGTCCCCGGACGACCCGGATCTCTCATTCAACATAGCGGCCCTGCAACGCAATGCGGGACGGCACGACCGGGCGCTTGATTTTTTTAGACGCGCCTTGATCCTCAGCCCTGGATTTCCAACGGCGTTCGGGCACGCGACCATGACCATGGCGCTCGTACATGGCCCTGGTCCGGCGCTTGAATTGGCGAGACGCTTGGCATGTCTGATGCCGCTTTCGCCGCAAATCCGAGCGTTGAAGGCCCAATACAGCTATCAGCTCGGCGATCACCCGAAGGTACCAGCCGCGTCGCGGCGCTCGCTGGTGCTGGACCCGGGCGCGGCGGGGCTCTACCGGCTCATGGGATTGAGCGAGGCACGGCTGCAACGAACCGGCGTTGCCGCGACGGCGCTAAGGCAGGCATGTACCCTGCAACCCGACTGGGCCGACGCGCGCCTCTCCCTCGCCGGCGCCAGATTCGCGCTCGGGGATTTCGAGGCCGCCCATGAAGAAGCCTCCCGTGCCCTCGCCCTCGGCGCGCATCGTGGCGAGGCGGCATTGCTGCGAGCCCGCGCGGCTCTGGCGCTGAATCGGACCGAGGAAGCGGATGAATATCTCGCGATCGCGGTGGGCGAGATGCCGGAGCGCGCGCTTGACGCCAAAGTGGCGCGATTGACCATGAATCGCGCGGATTTCGAGCACTATCATGCACATCGCCCGGAAAAAGATGCACTATAATGCACTAACTGGGGCCAAGCGCGTCCCACGCCTCGGCGATGCCCTCCTCGCGCAGCGCCGCCTTGCGGATCTTGCCGGTCGGGGTCTTCGGCAGCTCCTCGGTCAATAGCCGGACATAGCGCGGCACCATGTAGCGCGGCAACCGGGGCGCGAGAAAGGTACACAGTTCTTCCGCGATCAGGCTTTGGCCCGGCGCCAGGGTGGCGACCACCAGGACCTCGTCCTCTCCATGTTCCGAGGGCACCGCGACCGCCGCTGATTCAAGTACCGCGGGATGCGCGTCAACCTCGCGTTCCACCTCGAAGGAGGAGATATTCTCGCCCCTGCGACGGATCGCGTCCTTCAACCGATCGACGAAATAATAATTCCCCTCGGCGTCGCGGCGGAAGGCATCGCCGGTGTGTAGCCACTGATTGCGCCAGGCTTCGGCGGTTTTCTCCGGGTTGCGCCAATAGCCGGAATTGAACTCCCAGGGATTATCGGCCCGCAACACCAACTCGCCGATCTCACCCACCGGGACCTCCTCATCCAGCTCATCGACAATCCGCGCCTGAACACCCTCGCGCGGACGGCCGCATGAGGTATTGTTGGCGAGATTGAAACCATCCGCGGTGATCCCGACGCTGATCTCGGTCATGTTGAAAAATGTCGTTACTTCAAAGCCATAGCGTTCCTTGATCGCGTCAAGATCCGGCGGTAGGGGTATGATGATCATCTTCTTGAGGGTATGATCCCGGTCCCTCGGGTCGGGCGGCAGGCTGGCCAGAAAGCTCGGCATGGTCGAGATCAGGATCGAGATCGTCGCCTCGTAGCGCCGCACGTCGGGCCAGAAATTATGCACGCTGAATTTCTCGCGGATCGCCATGGTCAGGCCCGCGATCGCGACAAAGCCGAACATCTGTGACAAGCCGACATGAAACATCGGCATGTACATGTAGAAAATATCGTCGGGATCACAGAGCTTGGCGATCGGCAGGGCCGTGGCATGCGCCTGGGCGTGGGAATAGATCACCCCCTTCGACGGCCCCGTGGTGCCGGAGGTATAGAAGATCGCCATCGGGTCGGTGTAATGCGCGACGGCGGGCATCGGGCTCGCATCGTCGGTGCGCAGCGCCGGAAAGGGGATCAACTCCCAAGACGCGTCAAGGCTCTCCCGGGGGTCGAGATCAGGATAGACCGCGATGGCCTCAAGCCCTTGAATTTCCTCGGCTAGCGCCTCCCAATGCGGCAGATGCCGGCCATGCACGATGGCCAGGCGCGCATCCGCGTCATTGACCTGATGCAGCAGCATCGCGCCCTTATAGGCCTCGTTTACCGGCACGATCATCGCGCCGAGCTTGGAAATCGCCTGCCAGATCACGACATGTTCGATGCCGCTGGTGATCATCACCAGCACCCGGTCCCCCTTGGCGACACCACGCGCCGCGAACCCCCGAGCCCAGCGGTTCACCTCGCGGTCAAACTCGCCATAGGTAAGAACCCTGTCATTCATCACCAGACAGGGCTTGTCCGGCATCCGCCGGGCGTGATCCTCGACGATATAGTGAAAGACCCGCTCGCGGCTCTTCTGATCGATTTCCATCGTCGGTCCGCCTAGCGATCTTGCCCGGGTTTCAGAAACTGCATGAACTCCACCACCGTGCCGTCGGGATCGTCGACGCAGAACACCAGCTGTCTTGTGCCGCCCATGCTAATCTCCAGGGGCTCGGCATAGGGCGCGTGTCCCGCCGCCACGAGCTTGTCATGCAGCGCGTTGCAATCCCTGACCCGGAGGCACAGGCGGCCAAAGCCGATCCGGGCGAGATCGCCCTTGGGGACGGTTTCGCTCTCCGGCACCTTCCATTCAATCAGATCAAGACGGGTCGCCCTCGGATCATCGGAAAGCGCCATCAGCACGGCGCGGGCGTCGCAGTTACCAGGCATCCGAAGGATCGGCGCGAGACCGATCTCGCCAAAGCTTCTGGTATCCGGCGCGCCATCCTCCTCGAAGGCATTGACCACCGAAAAACCGATCAACTCATAGAACGCGCGGGATCTGTCGAGATCGCTACAGTTCAAGTTCACATGGAAGATCTGCAGCGCGTTATCGGCCACCTTGCTACTCCGCCGCGTCGGCCACGGTCGGGCCGTCGCCGGCGACGGTGGTGCGGTGCATGACCCGGCGATAGTCCTCGTCCGGCCAGGGATTTCCGCGATGCAGGACCACTCGGTTATCCCACATCACCAGATCCTTCTGGCGCCATTTATGGGCGTAGACGAATTCCGGACGGGTGATCCAGGAGGTCAGCTCATTGATCAGCGCCCGGCTTTTCGGGAAGTCCCAGCCTTCGACGAACTGGCAGTGACTGCCGACATAGAAGACCTTTCGGCCCGTCACCGGATGGGTGCGGATAAGGGACTGGCGCACCGGCTGGAGCCGCTTCTTGTCCTCGTCCGTGAAGATATCGCCGACGATCAGGGTGCGGGAGAACACGATCCAATGCTGGCAGATCAGCCCCTCCAGATCTTCCTTGGTGATCCCGCTGGCCGAGCCCGGCCAAGCATCATAGGCGGCGCGGACATCGGCGAACTCGGTCTCGCCGCCGATCGGCGGCACCTCGCGCCCCGACAGATGCGAGGCATTCGCCGGCACCTTCTTGAAGGAGCTGTCGGTATGCCAAAGGCTGTTACCCCGGTGATAGCGGGACTTCTCGTGGTCATGCGGGCGGATCTGGTCGTCCTCGCCGACATTCGAGATACGGGCGATCTGCGGCAGGATCACGCCGCCGTATTGATCGAAACCAAGAGATGTTTCCAGATCTCCGAACCGGCTGGAGAACGCCACCTGTTGCTCGTCGTTGATGTCCTGATCCCGCAGAACCAACACGCCGTATTGGTGAAACGCGTCCTGAACCGCCGAAAAATCGGCGTCGCTCAGCGGCTCACGCAAGTCAAGCCCGTTGACCTCGGCGGCAAAGCCGGAACCTGGTTTCAAGGCGCGAATTTCGATACCCATGATTGCCTCCCATTCCCTTCGGCTCAGTAGATGGTCACGCCACTGTCGACGGAAAGGATCTGTCCGGTGGTGATCTCGGATTCATCGGACGCCAGATAGACCGCCATGTTGGCGATATGCAGCGGTTGCCCAAAGCCGAGAAGATGCTGCTCGGACAGTTTCTTGATGTCGGGAGATTCGTCCAACAGTTTCTTGACCCGGTCCGACAGTGTCACCGAGGGCGCGATCGCGTTCACCCGGATCTTGTCCGGCGCGTATTCCACCGCCATGGAACGGGTCATCGAGGCAACCCCACCCTTGGCCGCCGTGTAGCAATCCCGGCCCGGCAGCGCCATCAAGGCCACGTTCGAGGCCATGTTGATCACCGAGCCGCCGCCGGATGCCTGGATCGCCGGAATGCCGTGCTTGGAGGAAACGAAAGTGCCGTAAAGGTCGAGTTTGATGACCCGCCAGAACTCCTCGTCCGGCGCCTCGGTGACCGGTCCGTCCTGCATGGTGGAGCCACCGGCGTTGTTGTGCAGTATATGCAAGCCGCCGAACTGGGCCACGGTTTCCGCCACAGCCGCCTTCACGCTCTCATGGCTGGTCACGTCGGTCTCGATGAAAATCGCGTCGCCGCCGCCATTGCCGGCCGCGTCCTTGGCGAGGCGGGCGGATTCAGCGCCGCGGGTTGTGTCAATGTCGGTGACGACGACCTTCGCGCCCTCCTCGGCGAAGCGGATCGCGGTCGCCCGCCCGATACCGCCTCCCGCGCCGGTGATCAACGCTACTTTTCCCTCGAGTCTCGCCATGTTCCAGCTCCCGCCCAGCGCTTTGAATTCAATGCGCGTATCCTATCACCGCGAGATCCAACCGCGGAGCCGGGAGCCGAACGCCATCGCCGATGTGATCGAGACGGCCGAGATACCGCCGATCAGTTCGCGAAAACGACCGGAATCTGGGCTCGATCCAGGATCGCGCGGGTCGCGCCGCCGAAGATCATTTGGGTCAAGCGGCTTTGTGTGTAAGCCCCCTTGATCATCAGATCGACATTGGCGCTTGACGCGACTTCCATGACCCGATCACCGGGATTGCCGCCGGACGCGCCGGTTCGGATCTCGGTTTCGATCCCGTGGCCTTCCAGATACTTCTGCAACGCCGAGGTATCCGGGCTGGCATGCACCCAGCCGTCGACGCCGATCACCACGACCTTCTTGGCCTGGGCGATGATCGGCATCCCCATGGCGACGACCCGCGCGGTTTCAGTGGCGTGGTTCCAGGCAATGCCGACCGTATCCCCGTAAGGCTTGTTCCATCCCTCGGGCACCAGCATGACCGGGCGCCCTCCCTCGAACAGCGCCATTTCAAACAGCGTTTGCCAATGCGGATTCTCCGGCGATCGCGCGACCATCGCGATGTCATGAACCCGGCATACCTCACCGACCTGACGCCAATTCGAGAGCCCGCTCATGTCGACGTCGAGACGATCCGCGGACAACGCCGGCTCGCATTGCGCGGCGCGTTCGCGGATCCGTTCCGCCGCGCTGGTTTTTTGCGCCTCTATCTCCTCGTCCAATCCGTCATAGGAGACCACGCCGCCACTCATCGGATCGACGATCACCGGGTCGGGCAGTCGTGGATAGAACATGGCCGTGACATTTCCGCCATGCCGAGCCGCCAAGGTGGCGGCGGCGGCTATCGGCGCGTCACTCGCCGAATCGGAACCAAAGGGAAGAAGAATTCGTTTCATATCGGCCTCCCGTTCGTGGCCAGTCCACGCTCGCGATCGCCCCGACCGCGAGTCATGGGAATCTTAACACGCTGCGGCGCGCGGGAAACCGACAAGCGTCGTTCAGCGTAAATTTCCGAGCCCCGTCCCGTCGTTCAGCGACCAATCGAACGCGTAGCGGGCGGATCTCGCGCCGCGCAGGGCCGGCAGCAACGCGCCGTCGGCATAGAGCCGGAGATGCGCGAGCACTTCCGCGAAGCCCCCCCCGAACGCCGCCGTGTGGCGCCGATAAAGTTCCGACAGCACCAAGCCCCCTTCATCACGCCGCGCGCCCCGGGGATGATTCACGAAATCCAGCGCCGCTCCGTCAAGCATCCGATCCACCCGCTCTCCGGTAAAAACGCGAGGTTGCAGATTGGGCGAGCCAATCGCCGCGTCGCACAGCCCGTAGTGGAGCCTTGGATCCTTGAAAATCGGCCATAGTATCCGCTCTCGGATGTCGGACAGACTGACCGGTCGGCCAAGCACCTTGACCAATTCCCTCTCGAAGGGCCCTTCCCCCAACGGCCCGAGGCCAAAACGGATATCCTTGATCGAAAGAATGAGATACCGGCTGAGCACCAGACGCAGGACCAGGGCGTTATAGAGATTGAGCCAGAACGCGTATTGCTCGCGCCGATCCAGGCTATCCACGGCGAAGCTCGCCATACTCAATATGTAGCGGTCGAGATCGGCGCGATCCGCCTCGGTTACGTCGCCATAGGCGAACAAATGTACCCCGTCGGAGCGCTTCAGGACGTATCGCTCCAACAACAGCGCTAGCGGCGAGTGATCGACTTGCCGCTTGGAGCCCGCGACAAATTGATCCCAGGGACCCGCCAGATGACCCGGGGTGTCGGGCGAGCCGCCACCGCGCGCGCAACCGGTCATGGTCGCCAACACGGCCCCGATCGCCAATCTCGCGAAACCTCGGCGCCCCACGGCCGTCACCGGCATGCCTCCAGCCTCGTCGCTGACTACGCGACACGCATCTCCACCGAACCGAGCCCCTCGACCGTGTAGATCGCGTGATCGCCGGCTTTCGCGAAACGGGTCGCGAGGGTCGAGCCGCTCATCACGATATCGCCGGCCTTCAGGGACCGTCCCTGGTCGCCCAGTAAACGCGCGAGATAGGCCAGCGATGTGAGCGGATTGCCCATCGCCGCCCCGGTGACCGCCTCCTCGTTCGCGCCGTTAAACGAAAGTGAAACGGGCGTCGTGGCAAGGTCCAACTCCCGCCACGCGGTCGACGGCGCGCCCAGCACCATCCCTCCCGACCAGGCGTTGTCGGCGACCAATGTGGCCGCGTCGAGACCGGAATAGTCGGCGTCGCGGTCCTCGATCAGCTCAAAAGCCGGCATCGCGGCGTCGACGTAGGGCGCGATGGTCTCTGCGTCGAGAGGCGTTCCCGTGGGAACGTCCTTGCCCATGCGAAAGGCAAGCTCGAACTCCAGACCGAGCCTGACGAAACTCGACAGGGGAATGTTCGCCGGGGACTGATATACCGTCGAGGCGAAGATCGCCCCACCGCAGGGGTCATCGACACCGACCAGATCCCGTATGGCCTGGGAGGTCAGCGCGATCTTGTAGCCGACGATCGTACCCTTCGGGCCGCCTTCCCAGAGCTTGTTGAGGGCGATCTGCACGCGGTATGCATCGTCGATGGAGCCGAGCGCGAAGTCGCCCGTGAGATTCTCGAAACGCGAACGAGAAGCGTGCGCGTCATGCAGATGTCGGGCGATACGGTCGATATGATGCTGGTCGGTCATGCGACTCTCCGGTTAAACTCGACCAAATCTACACCCAAAGACCAAAGCCGCGCCATCACCGATCATCGAGCAGCTTGCGCGGCGCCGCGGACCGGAACAGGATCGCGGGTGGAGGAATTGAACGATGCCGGAAACAACCACAGCCACTCTGTCCAATCCCCCGACCAACCCATCGGACTGGCCGTTCGAGACTCGACCGCTCACGGATTTCATGGGCGTCGAGATCATCGGGATCGGTCTGGCCGACGCGGTCAAGCCGGAGGTCTTTCCGTCGATCTATCAGGCCTTTCTTAAACACCAGTTGATCTTCTTCCAGGACGTTGACCTGCCGCCGGAGACCCAGGTCGAATTCGCCCATGCCTTCGGCGAGGTGCAGACTCATGTGATGGATCAATATCACGGCTATGGCCATCCGGAGATCTATCTGCTGACCAATCTGGATGCCGACGGCAATCCCAGCGGCGCGCATCCGGACAAGGGCACCATGCATTGGCACACCGACGGGTCCTGGCGCGCGCGGACCGGGCTGGCCACGATGATGTATGCCGAGATCGTGCCGGAAACCGGCGGCGAGACCCATTTCTGCGACATGCGGGGCGCGCTGGAGTGGTTGGGCGAGGATTGGCGCGCGCGGCTTACCGGATTGAAGGCGATCCACAATCTCGACTTCTCGCGGACCCGCCGCCATGGCGAGGACCCGATGACCGAGGAGCAAAAGGCCAAGGTGCCGCCGGTCGCGCATCCGATCCTGCGCACCCACCCGGAAACCGGCGAGTTATCGATCTTTCTCGGCGATCACGCGGAATCCATCGAGGGCATGGACTATGACGAGGGCCGCGCGCTGATCGAGGAATTGAACGCCGCGGCCACACCGGATCATCTGGTATACCGCCATCGCTGGAAGCCTGGGCAATGCGTGGTCTGGGACAATCGCTCGCTGTTGCATCGGGCCACCGGCTACGACACCGCGAACCAGAAACGGGTCATGCGCCGCTGCACGATCCTGGGGGACCGTCCCTATTGAGCGGCACTGGACAAGACTCGAAGAGCCCGCCGCCCGAGCCGTTTCCCACGGTTTTTGATCGTCTGTCGCCAGCCGATATCCAGCTCGACCCGTTCCCGCATATCGTCAAGGAGCAAGCCCTTGACCCGGTTCTGTGCGAACGGCTTATCGAGATGCGGATTGTCCACCACGATACGCGGGCCAAGGCGAAAAACCGGGCCAGCAACCAGCGGATCGCATTCCACGCCCACGCGATGCGGACACCCGATATCATCGATGAAGCATGGAAAGCCTTCGCCAGGGCCCATTCCGCCCCCGAGGTCACGCTCCGGGTCGCCGAGATCTTCGCCGGGCATTGGCCCGATCACCTGCCCGATATCGCGTGGCTACGGGAAGCGAGGTTTGTTTTGTTCGGCGGCGACGCGCACGGCCAAGCCGAGGTGCGGACCGACGCGAGGTTGGAGTTGATCGGCCCGTCGCTCGGCCCGCCATGGTCGCATCGCGCCAGCCATGTGGACGCCGGGAACCGGCTGTTTTCGGCGCTCTTTTATTTGCGCGCGCCGGATGACGAGACCACCGGCGGCGGCCTGGATCTGTTTCGATACAAAAACGGTCCTCCAGACAAGATCGATGTGTTCGAGCTTGGGGACGATCTCATCGAGAAAATCGCGACGGTTCCCTACCAGGCCAATACGCTCGTGGTCTTCCCGAACTCGCCGTTCGCGATCCACGGCTCGGAGCCCAGGGGCCATAGCGAACGGGACCGCGCCTATGTTTTCATCACCGCGGAAGTTAACAATAACCTGTTCGGATGAACGATCGCGATCAATGGTTACCGGGAAACGGTGTTTTTCCCACCCAATTGCCCCCGCGGCGCTGGCGTTTGGCGCGGCGCGCCCCATATGCTAGCGCGAGACGCGCCACGATTTGGAGAGAACGAGATGATCAAGGGATTGCACCACAACGCCTATCGCTGTCGAGATTCCGAGGAGACCCGCGCCTTTTACGAGGATTTTCTCGGCCTAAAACTCGCCGAGGCGTTTGAGATCACCACCACCAAGACGGGGCGCGAAACCGGCGTGCTGCACTCCTTCTTCGAGATGGGGGACGGTTCCTTCCTGGCGTTCTTCGAGGCACCGGACCGGCCTTTCGAGTTCAAGGATCAGCACGACTTCGATCTGCATATCGCGCTGGAAGTGGACTATGCCGAGATGGAAGCCATGTTCGCCAAGGGCAAGGCGGCCGGGATCGAGACCCGCGGGATCGCCAATCACGGCTCCATCGACTCGATCTACTTCCGCGATCCGAACGGCTATGTCATTGAATTGACGGCAAAGACGGCGGGCGCCGAGGTCATGGCGGAGAAAGCCGGCAAGGCACACGCGGCGCTCGCGGCCTGGCAGGAGTCCAAAAAAGCCTCCTAGCCGTTCTCGGCCTCGCGCCGGGCTTCCCAGGCATCCATGGCGTTGTCATGCTCCCGGCGCGCCTTGGTGTGGACCTCCTCGGCCTCTCGGAAATCGGCCCGAGCCCGATCGATCCGTCCCATGACCACGACATTGACCACCCGGCGGATAAGATAAAGCACCCCGAGGGCCGCGCAGGCGATCAGAATCCCCCAAAGCCAGTACTTCCAGATCGCCAGTACCGTGACCAACACCATGATCACCGAGGCCAGCCCCTCGGCCAATAGCATGTCACGGAGAGTCCAGCGCTTGAGATCCGCCTCGGTCAGACCGAAATCCTCGGGCCTCGGCGGTATCGGCGCCTGGGGCGGTGAGTCATACGGACTAGTTTCGCCCCGGGGCGACGCTTCGCTCATGACAAGACTTCCAATCCCCGGATCACGCGTTGATGGTTTGGCGCGAGACGACATACTCGGCCAGCGCGTCCCAGTTTGCCTCGAAACCGAGCCCTGGTTCCTCGCCTAGTTGAAGCTTGGGAGTGGTTGAGTCAAACAGCGCGTGCGGCTGTACCGCGAAGGTGATGAAGGCGGTCTCCACCAAGGTCGGCTCGGCGCGCGAGGCCGCCAGATGCG
>Ga0181579_10003284_pt1 | contig 12844 bp, 9 predicted proteins | sample 071ome_24_FD_132996 | JGI IMG/M metagenome (GOLD analysis project Ga0181579, IMG submission 132996) | Coastal salt marsh microbial communities from the Groves Creek Marsh, Skidaway Island, Georgia - 071402CT metaG (megahit assembly) | ecosystem: Environmental > Aquatic > Marine > Intertidal zone... | reverse complement strand
TGGTATATGATTGCCAATGCGAATCCCTGGGACAATCTAAAATTTGACCCCGAAGGCATTGCAGAAGTCCAACGTAAGTTTTTCGGAACCCTATACAACACCTACTCTTTTTTCAGTTTATACGCCAATATAGACGCCTTTACCCATCAAGAAGAAGCCATCCCTTTAAAAGATCGAACAGAACTTGACCAATGGATCCTTTCCGAACTCAATGGTTTGGTGTCTGAGGTTGACGCAGCCTATATCGATTATGAGCCTACCAAAGCAGCACGTGCAATTTCTGACTTTGTACAAGAGCGTCTGAGCAACTGGTATGTGCGCCTATCCCGTCGCCGTTTCTGGAAAGGAAGCTATGGCCCTGACAAAATTGCAGCATATCAAACCCTTTTTGAATGCCTTTTGACGGTATCAAAACTCAGCGCACCCATTGCGCCATTTTATGCCGATGCTCTTTACAAAGATTTGGTTGATGCAACGCAAATAGAACCTTTTGAGTCAGTTCACCTATCGGATTTTCCAAAAAGCAAACCCCAATACGACAATGCCGAGCTCGAAACCCGAATTAACAAAGCACGAATCATTACTTCGTTGGCCCTTTCATTGCGTAAAAAAGAGCGAATAAAAGTGCGCCAGCCGCTTCAAAAAATCATGATCCCTGTGCACAGCCCACAAGAAAAAGAGGCATTGACAGAAATTATGCCGTTACTGTGTTCTGAGATCAACGTCAAAGAGGTCGTCCTAATTGACGATGCCAGCAGTATATTGGTCAAAGAAATCAAGCCCAATTTCAAAACCCTCGGACCGCGTTTTGGTAAAGACCTAAAAGCAGTGGTAGAAGCCATTAAGCAACTCAACAACGAGCAAATTAAAAAGCTCGAAGCAGGATCTGCAATTTCGCTTTACATTAATGAAAAAAATATTATTTTAGGAACCGATGATGTTCTGATCGGATCTAAAGACATCGAAGGGTGGCAAGTTGCCAACAGCAACGGAATAACCGTGGCCCTTGACATTACCCTAACAGATACTTTGATCCAAGAAGGGTTGGCACGTGAATTGATTAATAAAGTCCAAAACCTTAGAAAAGACTCTGGACTCGAAGTAACCGACAAAATAACGGTTGCCATGACCACAACGACTCTAGTCAAACAGGCTGTTGAAACCAATCGAGACTATATCATGTCCGAGATTTTAGCGACTGCGATAGAGTATAAAGAGTCATTAGATGAAGGGCATTCCATAGCCCTAAATGAAGAACAGATACAAATAACCATAAATACGAATTGATATGGCAGAGGATATGAAAGTAAGATACTCAGACAAAGACCTAGAGGAGTTTAGAGTATTGATTGAAGAAAAGATCGCCAAGGCCAAAGCCGACCTCCAATTGTTACGAAGTGCTTACATGAACGACGGCAACAACGGGACGGATGACACAGCACCCACCTTTAAAGCATTTGAAGAGGGTTCGGAAACCATGTCCAAAGAAGCCAATACGCAGCTGGCACTACGGCAAGAAAAATTTATCCGCGATTTGAAAAATGCGTTGGTACGTATCGAAAACAAAACTTACGGGATTTGTAGAGTTACCGGCAGCCTGATCAACAAACAACGATTGTTTCTTGTGCCCCATGCCACTTTGAGCATTGAGGCAAAAAACATGCAGAAATAATTCGACGCGTTTTACAAGGACTGTTTTTGAGTATCAGCCTTTTTCTTGGGGCACAGCAGCAACAGTTCCTTACCTGGCCTGGTCAAGCACAAAGACAAGTCTTTGCAGACTTCCCCTATGCAGGAACCATCAAGATAATTGGAGATGAAAATCTTAAAGTTGTCGAGGCGGTTTATCAAACAGAGGGCGAATATGCCCGAGCATTGCAACTTCATAGCACCGTTTCTGAGGGGGTACTTTTTTTAAAAGAACAAGAAATGCCCGACTTTCAAAGCCCTAATGATAAACTTGGGGCCCATAAATTTTTTGCGACCTCGATTACCCTAAAAATCCCCGCGACCCAAAGTTTGCGATTGGTTGTAAATGATGCCCGCCTTTCTTTAGAGGGACATTTGATTGAAATAGATGTGGTTCAACAAGGGGGACAATGCCTTTTGAAAAATTGGTCTGGCCCCGGAAAAATCCAAACCCAAGACGCTGAAATTGTCCTTGATGTCAATGATTTAACGCTCCAAATTAGCAGCCCAGCGAATCTGCAGGCCAATTGCCCTCTAACCCAAGAAGGACCTTTTTTGCAAATTGGCAGCCAACGCGGGGCGATTCGTTGTGTCGCCCAATGATATTTTTCTAAATTTACACTCTTAAAAGCGTTAGCATCGTGCCACACATCAAATTTAAGCCACTTAACCACTTAGGAGCCTTGTTGATTGTCCTAATGGTTTTGCTCATCGATCAGGGGGTAAAGATGTATATAAAACTAAACCATCCTTTGACCGTATATGGCGGTGATGCCCTTCTGGACTGGGGTTTTTTTAAATTACTGTTTGTCGAAAACAAAGGAATGGCAATGGGGGCACGGCTCAACGATATCATCCCTTTTATTTCGGATCAAACTGCAAAATTGGTACTCACCTTATTTCGCTTGGTGGCCATTGTAGGGCTTGGTTATTGGGCTTATGACACTTTCAAAAATAAGGGGCCTGTTTTATTGCGATGGGCTTTGTGTTTGATTTTTGCCGGAGCGTTGGGCAACATTATCGATTCGGTTTTTTATGGCGTTTTATTTACCCACAGTTATGGACAGGTTGCTACATGGGCGGCAGCAGGCGAGGGCTATGCGCCGCTGTTCTATGGACATGTGGTAGACATGCTTCAATTTCCACTAGTCGAATGGACGTGGCCACAATGGATGCCTTTTGTCGGGGGAGAGCCCTATTTATTTTTCGAATATATATTCAACATAGCAGACACGGCCATTAGTATTGGCGTTGGAGTTTTAGTTTTTTTCAATAAAAAAATCTTTGGACCTACTGCCCCTCAAAACAAAACGTCCCCTCAGGCGTAACCCCAAAATCGAGCGGGACATCAAAAGTGGTCCGATCTTCAATCTCTGGGATGGGTTCAAAAAACGATAACCCTACCTTTATAGTTTCTTTTGGACATTTTGACAAAAAGCGGTCATAATATCCTTTGCCATAGCCTACACGATGCCCTTGTAAATCAAATATGAATAACGGAACAAAAACAACATTGATAATAGACGGAGACACCACGATACCCTCTTGTGGCTCCGGAATACCCCATCGATTTGTTTTTAACAGCGTACTGTCGGTGAGCAGATAATGACTCAAGTTGTTTGAATCTTCGACCTTAGGAACAATGATTTCCTTGTCTTTTGATTGGAGTATGGCCAGCAAAGGTTCGGTATCTACTTCAGGTTGGGTCGAACTGGTCAAAAACAAATGGTAATATTTGCCCTTCCAGATGGGGAGTTTGAGACATTGATTGGCCAGGGCAATACTTTTTTCTTGTAGTTGCTCCGAACTATAGGTGGCACGCAGCGCACCATAGGTTTGTCGAAGGGATGATTTTTTTGTCATTCGCCAACAAGGTACGCTTTATTTCAATCTCCCATAGGGAGTTAAAATTTTATTAGACTTATAAATACAGTATTTTTAACGTGTGAAAACACTGAGCCTTGAGATTCAAATCAAAACCCTTCCTGCCAGTGCAGGCGTATATCAATTTTATGATACAGAAGAAAAATTGTTGTATGTAGGCAAGGCCAAAAACCTCAAAAAAAGAGTCCGTTCTTATTTTACAAAAACCCACGATCACAACCGGACCCGATTGCTTGTCAAAAAAATCTCACGGATCAAGCACATTGTAGTTAGCTCAGAGATGGACGCCCTGTTGTTGGAAAATAACCTGATCAAAACCTACCAGCCTCGTTACAATGTGATGCTCAAAGATGACAAAACTTACCCTTGGTTGTGCATCAAAAACGAAGCATTTCCGCGCATTTTTCTTACCCGCAAAATGATCCGTGACGGTTCAGAATATTTTGGTCCGTTTACTAGCGTCAAGACCGTACGCGCCTTGTTAGACTTGATCAAGGCCCTCTATCCGTTGAGAACCTGTAAGTACGATTTGTCTCAAGAAAAAATCGCAAGCCAAAAATACAAAGTATGTCTCGAGTACCATCTAGGGAATTGTGCGGCTCCCTGCGTTGGCAAAATGGCAACTGACGAATACAACAACAACCTGCAAGTAATTCGTCAAATCATCAAAGGAAATTTTAAAAACGCCCTTAAACTTTTTAAAGAAAAAATGGTGCAACACGCCGAGGCAATGGAGTTTGAGGCCGCCCAGCTTATCAAAGAAAAAATAAACATCCTTGAAAATTATCAAGCAAAAACCACTGTAGTAAACGCCAAAATAGACAACGTAGATGTATTTACTGTTTTTTCGGATGAAACTTATGGCTATATCAATTTTTTACAAATAGCACACGGAGCCATTATAAGATCGCATACCCTAGAAATCAAAAAGAAACTCGACGAAACAGACGCCCAACTATTGGCTTTGGCCTTGATTGAGATCCGACAGCGCTTTGACTCAATTTCCCCCACGGTTTACACCAATATTCCGTTAAAAATCAACACCGACCTCGAAATCCTTCAACCCAAAATAGGTGATAAAAAAGCCCTCATTGACCTGTCACTTCGCAATGCCAAATATTTTAGGATGGAGCGTTTTAAGCAAATCAAAATTGTAGATCCAGAACGCCACGAAAAGCGGATCGTTAACCAGATCAAAAGCGACTTGAGACTTGCAGTAGCGCCGCAACATATCGAGTGTTTTGACAATTCTAATATACAAGGAACCAATCCTGTGGCAGCATGTGTTGTCTTTAGAAATGGCAAACCAAGCAAAAAAGAATACCGTCACTATAACATCAAAACCGTAGTAGGTCCCGATGATTTTGCTTCTATGGAGGAGGTGGTCTACCGCCGGTACAAACGCTTGCGCGACGAAGCACAGCCCCTACCGCAGCTTATTGTTATTGATGGTGGAAAAGGACAGCTCTCAGCGGCCCTCAAAAGTTTAGATGCACTAGAACTTCGGGGGAAAATAGCCATCATAGGGATTGCAAAACGATTAGAAGAACTTTTTTTCCCCAACGACCCCATACCGCTCTACTTGGACAAAAAATCCGAAACCCTCAAAGTGATTCAACAGTTGCGCAATGAAGCCCATCGTTTTGGCATCAGTTTTCACCGAAAAAAACGGAGCAAAAGCGCGTTGGTTTCTGAGTTGGATCAGATTCAAGGTATTGGACCAAAAACACGCGCACAATTGCTCAAAGTCTTCAAATCCCTCAAACGCATCAAAGAAGCTACTCCAGAAGAATTGACCGCGGTGGTGGGTCCCAAAAAAGCAAAGTTGTTTTTTGAAGCATTTCAAAAGAATACGACCAATTAGGGAATGGTCTTGCCATTTCGTATTCAAAGCATACAGGATTAGTGGCCTAAAGCAATGTCCAAAACCCTGACCTAATAGAAAATAAAATGACTCCATGTTTTAATATTAAGGATTGGTTTTAGAAGGCTATAACTTTTCTTACTTTTGAACTATTGTTATGCGAAAAATATTTCTTTTCATTTTAAGTAGTTGTTACTATCTCATGCTTTGTACGGCAGTTTTTGCACAACAAACTACCGCCAAGTTGCCGGACAATCAAACGCCAATAAACGCCTTCAAAGACGGCGAATTTTTTGAGTTTCGGGTGCATTATGGCATTTTTAACGCCTCTTATATTTCGTTAAAATTAGAAGAAAAACAACGCGACGGACGTCCGGTATTTCATGCCAAAGGATATGGAAAAACGACCGGTTTGGCCCGTTGGTTTTTTAAGGTCGAAGATCACTATGAAAGTTATTTTGATCGCCAATCCGGGCTGCCCTATTATTTTATTAGAAATATTTATGAGGGCGGGTATACTAAAAATATTGAAATGCGGTTTGATCATGAAAATGCCAAAGTGGCCTATGATGACAAAAAGAATAACAAACAAAAGACACTATCGTTTATTCCGAGGTCTCATGATATGATTTCGGCTTTTTATTATTTGCGAAATTTTTTCCCTAGAAAGGCCATCCCTATTGGTTCAAGTTTTGATATCAACCTATTTTTTGACCAAGAGAATTTCCATTTTCGTCTAAAATATTTAGGCAAAGAAATTTTAGAAACCCCTTTTGGTAAAATCAAATGCCTCAAACTGAGCCCATCGGTTCAATCAGGGCGGGTGTTTGACAACGACGAAAGCGTAACCGTTTGGGTTTCGGATGATCAAAACCGGATTCCGGTCCGAATACAAGCAGATATCGCTGTGGGTGCAATAACTATCGATTTGGAACGCTTTAGAAACATAAAAAACCCTTTTGAACTATATATTGAATAATATGATGCAACGCGGTGCTCTAAAATGGACATTTTGCAATTTTCAAACGTTCGTGTGGTTACTGGGCGGGATGTTTTTCTTTGTTGGTTGTCAAACACCCACTAACACACCGGTCGATGAGGTTGAAGTACTTGAAGAAATACCTGATCCGCCGGTGATGAAATATGGCTTTAATCTCAACGATTATGAGGTTGTTGTAAAAAAAATTCGTCGTGGAGACACCTTTGGGTCGCTTTTAGAAAACCACGGAATCGATTATCCAGAAGTATATCAGGTTTTGACAAAAATCAAAAACGAAGTCAACGTTCGAAAACTACAAATCGGAAAACCCTACACCTTACTGTACAGTAAAGACACTATCCCTACGCCAAAAGTCTTTATCTATCAGCCCGATATTTCCAATTATTGGGTGGTCCAATTGCGTGATAGTATCTACGGGCAGACGATTTCTAAGCCGATTAAAACCATCGAACAACAAGCGTCAGGTACAATCTATAGCTCACTCTACGAGACTATGCAAGCACAAAACCTCAACGAAGCGCTTACCTACTATTTGTCGGATGTATATGCTTGGTCTATCGATTTTTTTAGATTGCAAAAGGGGGATCGCTTTAAAGTTATTTATACCGAAAAATTTGTTGATGACACGATATCTGTAGGCATTGATCGCATCAAGGCGGCCTATTTTGAGAATAATGGTCAGCCCTTGTATGCGTTTGAATTTGAGTCGCCAAAGCTCCCAGGAATGGTGGATTATTTTGACGACAGTGCCAAAAATTTACGCCGCGCCTTTTTGCAAGCGCCTGTAAAGTTTAGTCGAATTTCTTCGCGTTACAATCTTAAGCGTAGAATCGCCTACTATGGGAACCGTATTCGCCCCCACAAGGGGACCGATTTTGCCGCTAGTGTGGGCACACCGATCATGGCCACCGCCAATGGAACGGTTGTCAAATCGAGTTATACCCGCGGCAATGGCAATTATGTAACCATTCAACACAACAATACCTATTCTACCCAATATTTGCACATGAAAAAGCGCAAAGTACGCGTAGGGGACTTTGTACAACAGGGCGATGTTATTGGATGGGTAGGTATGACCGGCAACACTTCGGGGCCACACGTATGTTATCGTTTTTGGAAGCGGGGGCGTCAAGTAGATCCCTTTAAGCAAAAACTGCCCGAAGCCGAACCGATTTCTAATGACCTCAAACAAGAATACTTCGCCTTTATTGAACCCATAAAAGAAGCGCTAGATTGCATTTCTTTTGACCTTGAACCGATTACTTTTCAATCCAACAACGACAATGCCATTACCCAAAATTAATCCGACAACAGCTCCAGCTTGGAAAAAGTTGGGCCTTCAGTTTGAGGCTGAAAAAAAGGTGACCATCCAGCAGCACTTTAAAAATGAACCCGATCGCATGGACAATTTTACGATCCAATGGGAAGACTTCTATATAGATTTTTCCAAAAATAGATTGTCCAAAACTACCAAAAAGATACTCCTTGATTTGGCCAAAGAATGTCAGCTTAAGGAGGCAATTGCTGCATATTTTGAGGGAGAAAAAATCAACGAAACAGAACATCGAGCGGTTTTGCACACCGCCCTGCGATCCTCCAAACCAACATCAGTGCAAGTTGATGGACAGCCCATAGCTCACGAAATTTCGGAGGTTAATATACAAATGCGCAATTTTGCCCAACGTGTCATCGATGGGGTTTGGAAAGGCCATACCGGCAAGGCAATTGACACCATCGTTAATATCGGAATTGGAGGATCAGATCTTGGCCCTGCTATGGTAACGGAAGCGTTAGAATATTATCGCAATCACCTAACGGTTCATTTTGTTTCTAATGTAGAGGGCGATCATGTCCGTGAGGTGTTGAAAAAAATTAATCCCGAAACCACCCTTTTTGTAATTGTTTCTAAAACCTTTACGACCCAAGAGACGATCAGCAACGCAACCACGATTCGCAAGTGGTTTGTTGCTCAGGCATCGGAGGCCGCTATAAAGGATCATTTTGTGGCGGTATCTACCAATTTGGAACAAATCGCCGCATTTGGGATTGCTGCGTCCAATGTTTTTCCGATGAATGACTGGGTCGGGGGGCGTTTTTCATTATGGAGTGCCGTAGGACTCAGTATTTGTCTGGCCATAGGTCCCGACGCTTTTGATCAGCTTTTGGCAGGTGCCGGAGCGATGGACGATCATTTTAGAACGGCTTATTTTGAGAAAAATATTCCCATAATGCTGGGGCTAATAGGCCTTTGGTACAATAATTTTTGGGAGGCCGAGTCCGAAGCAATTATTCCTTACACGCAGTACCTGAGAAACCTCCCGGCCTACTTGCAACAAGGCATAATGGAGAGTAATGGCAAATATGTTGACCGCAACGGCACCCCTGTAAACTACCAAACAGGGACCCTTATATGGGGAGCGTCTGGAACCAACGCCCAACACGCTTTTTTTCAGTTAATGCATCAAGGCACCAAGTTGATTCCTGCTGATTTTATTGGTTTTCAAAAATCACTCCATGCAGAAAAGGATCATCAAGACAAATTGATGGCTAATTTTATAGCACAAACCGAAGCCTTTATGACGGGCAAAAACCGCGATCAGGTAGTAACCGAACTGCAGGCTCAAGGGATGCCCCAAAAACAAATCGATTTTTTGGCCCCCTATAAGGTTTTTGAAGGTAATCGACCCACCAACACCCTTTTGATTGAAGCCCTTACGCCCTATACCTTGGGGGCGTTGATCGCCCTTTATGAACAAAAAATATTTGTACAAGGCGTACTTTGGAATATTTTTAGTTACGATCAGTGGGGGGTGGAGCTTGGCAAACAGTTGGCCAACACGATTTTAAAAGATTTTAACGACGTAGAAAAAGCACAAAACACTCACGATCCCTCTACTGCGGCATTATTGAGGATTTACAAACAAAATGCTTAGAATTTCTTAATAATTTGTTAATAAGATCCATTTAAATGTCAAACAAAATGGATTAATTTTGCGAAAAACTATTATCATTCATGAAAAACATTCTAATTGCTTTAACACTAAGTATTGGGTTTGTTTATGGTCAAGAAGACCTCTTTTCTCAAGATTCTATACTAAAAGTAAATCTTGAAGAAATCACGGTTTCTTCTAAAATCATAGATATAGCCAAGGACCGTGAAACCCCCATCGCGGTTAGTGCGATTTCTGCTCAAGAAATTACCGCTAAGATCGGGAACCAAGAATTCCCAGAAATTATGAACCGCACCCCCGGGGTTTATGCAACCAAGCAAGGTGGTGGATATGGAGACTCTCGTATATCACTACGTGGTTTTGATCAACGAAACACTTCGTTCCTTATCAACGGGCAACCCGTTAATGATATGGAAAACGGTTGGGTCTATTGGTCCAACTGGCAAGGACTCACAGAGGTGGCTTCTGGAATTCAAATCCAAAGAGGTCTTGGAGCATCCCGTCTTGCAGTACCTTCTGTTGGAGGAACGGTATCTATTTTTACCAAAACAGCAGAGCGCGCTCAGGGCGGATCGTTCAGCCAACTGATTGGTAACGATGGATATACCAAAACATCTGTTATTTACAACACCGGTAAAAACGAAAATGGCTGGGCTTCTTCTTATTTGTTGAGCAAATGGTCTGGTGATGGATACGTGTACAACACTAGTGGTGAAGGATGGACTTATTTCTTCGCTTTGGGGTATGCTCCTGACGACTCCAACCATTCGCTAAACCTTTCTGTACTAGGTGCTGGACAATGGCACCATCAAAGAGACGTTTGGGTATCCATACGTGATTTTGAATACTTTGGTGAAGACGGAATCGATCCAAGATGGAACTCTAACGGAGGAACACTCAACGGTTCTGAATACAGCATGCGTAGAAACTTCTACAACAAGCCTCTTGCAACACTCAACTGGGATTGGCAAATTGCGGATAACATTTCGTTAGCCACATCTTTCTATGCTTCTGCAGGACGCGGTGGAGGAACAGGCCCTAGAGGTAACAACTTTAGAAATAGCGACATTGACATTCTTCCATACCAAAGAGACCTTTACGATCACTTAGGTATTGGTAATGGCAATTCTGTAGCAGGGACCAAAGCACGAAATGCCGATGGCACCATCAACTTTGACCGTGTGGTACAAGTAAACAAAGCATCTACAAGCCCTTATACTGGTGATATCAGCCGTTTCCAAGGGTCTTTGATTGGCTCCAACGGTTATCGTGATTTTGGAGTCAACCGAGCTACATTGATACGTAGAGCGTCAATGAACTCGCATGACTGGGTTGGTGCTATATCTAACCTTGACATCACTTCTGGTAAAATGCGTTATTCTTTTGGAATTGATGCCAGAAACTATAAAGGATACCACTACAGAGTTGTTAATGATCTATTGGGTCTAGATGGTTATTATTCTACTGGAAACAAAAACAGTGCAGGTCAAATTATAGAAACTACTGTTGAGGCTTCACCCTTTAAAAACACGGGTATTAGAGGACCAAAGATTGATTTCTATAACAACGGATTAGTTGGCTGGTTAGGGTTCAACTTCCTTGCAGAATACAGCACTAATGACAAATTTAATGCTGTTTTCCAGGCAGGAACATCCAATCAGTCCTTCCAAAGAGAAGACTTTTTTGATCAACCCGGCAACCCAATCTCAGAAGTGAAAAATGTTGGTGGTGGATATATTAAAGGAGGTGCAAACTATAACTTTAACGAAAAAGCCAATATATTTTTCAACGCGGGTTATATCAGCCGTCAACCAAACTTTGATGCCGTATTTCCAAATTTTGCAAACATCGTAAATCCAGATTTACAAAACGAGAAAATTTCGTCTGTAGAAATGGGATATGGTTATGTTACCAACACGGTACGTTTCAACGTAAACCTTTATTCTACCAACTGGGGTGATCGTTTTGTAACAAGAAGTTTAACCAATACACAAAGGGTCGACGGTACTGCACAATTTAAAAATATCGACGTACAACACAACGGTATCGAGATTGAAGGAAGCTATCGTCCGACAGGATCAAACCTTAAGTTAAGAGGGATGCTATCAATCGGAGATTGGAGATATACCAAAGATTTTGATGCTGCATTATTTGATGAAAATCAAATTCAAGTGGGTACAGGTACGTTATACACTAAAGATGCTAAAGTGGGTGACGCAGCGCAGTTTACAAGCTATTGGGAAGCAGAATACCGTTTTGGATCATCACTTAATGTGGACTTGGGCTTACGAACCGTTGACGGGCTTTATGCAGACTATAGCATCACTGATTCTGACTTTACATCACCGAATAACAAGGGTGCGCTTAAATTGCCAGCGTATAGTTTGGTTGATTTAGGTTCTACCTATTTCTTTGAGTTATTTGGTCATTCAACCAGTTTACGTTTAAACATCAACAACTTGTTTAATACAACCTATATCGCAGAATCCAATTCTAACATCCACGCTACTGCTGGATCAGACACTTGGAATGGAATCGATAAGAGCAACTACGTTTGGTTTGGTTTTGGGACAACTTGGAACCTCAGCTTACGTTATCGCTTCTAAAAGCGGTTGATTTTAAAATAAAAACCCTGCGTTACGCAGGGTTTTTTTATTCCATAAACTTAAGGTCCTTAATCTTTAGCTGTAGTTCTTTAAAACCATTGAAGGTATTGAGATCAAGACTGTATAAAATTTCGAACGGGGTCCCTTTTTTAAGGGAGTCATAATGATGACCCATACCAAATGCAATACCAGATTGCACTACTCCACTGGGATCTGTGCAGACCAATTTTAGATGCAATTGGTCTTGTCCCACACGTCTTGATTGCCCAGTATCCCTGCAGAATTGCGTCCGAAAGACAGGGCGCATATTATGGGGTCCAAAGGGGGCCATTTGCTCGATAATACGGTAGAGTTTTAAGTCGATTTCATCCAAACCAAGAATCCTATCATAGGTCATTGAAGGGATTTTTGAGGCCGGATCTATACGTTGCTGTACAGCATGCTCAAAAGCATTTTTAAAAGCCGCTAGCTGTGACGCATCAAGTGTTAGTCCAGCGGCAAATTGATGCCCGCCAAACTGATCTAAAAAGGCACTACATGCCTCTAATGCGGCGTAGACATCAAACCCTTTTACAGAACGAACCGAACCTGTAAACGTGTTACCATTTTTTGAAAGTACAACGGTGGGCTTATAATACGTTTCGATGAGTCGTGACGCGACAATGCCAATTACTCCTTTGTGCCAGTGGTCGCTCCAAACGACGGTAGTTGCCGTATTTTCTTCTTGTAATGTTTTGATTTGATTGAGCGCCTCTTGGGTAATTTGATCATCTAGCGCCTTACGATCTTCGTTATAGGCGTCGATCTGTTGCGCCCATTGAAGTGCTTCTTGAGAGGTGTTTGCGATGAG
>Ga0181579_10003283_pt1 | contig 12849 bp, 12 predicted proteins | sample 071ome_24_FD_132996 | JGI IMG/M metagenome (GOLD analysis project Ga0181579, IMG submission 132996) | Coastal salt marsh microbial communities from the Groves Creek Marsh, Skidaway Island, Georgia - 071402CT metaG (megahit assembly) | ecosystem: Environmental > Aquatic > Marine > Intertidal... | reverse complement strand
GATCTCGCCATCCTCGTTCAGATCCTCGGCTTCGCCACTAGCCAACCAATCCTCAAACTCAGGAACAAAAGGACCGTCGCCAGGAAAGGGACCGTCGGGACCACCTTCGAAAAGACGATCTACGAATAGCTTGAAGTCCTCTTCGTCTACAGCACCGTCGTCGTTATAGTCCTCGGCTGCCTCGCTCGCTAACCAATCCTCAAACTCAGGAACAAAAGAACCATCACCAGGAAAAGGACCACTAGGACCGTCGGGGCCAATGGGACCGCCCGAAAGACGGGATATGAACGCCTTGTAATCCTCTTCATCGACATCTCCATCACCATCGAAATCTTGGGCTTCCGCACTGGTAAACCAATCATCAAATGATGGAACAAAAGGTTCCCCATCGCCAAGAGGAGACTCCGTGCCATCACCGGGAGGCGGGGGCTCTGTTCCATCGCCAGGAGGTGGAGCTTCCTGAGACCAAGCCAGATCAGCAGAAATACCCAAAGAAAAGAAAGCCAAAAAAACGACGAGAAAAGCGCTTTTAGCACCTCTGACGTGGGACATACTAATTCTCTCCAGTTATCTATAAGGACGACGAATCGTTTTTGCACATCCTACAAAATGTACGTGATCGCGTGGAAATCGGCTGTGATCTCAGTCACATGACAGACCTGAGCGATCGCGATGCAAAAGTCTACCAACAAAACATCAAATTTTCCGAGCAATATGACAAATAATTTCTGTATCCCAACTATTCGCTCCACAGCTTGACATACCTGCTTATAAGGCGTATTCTCAGCCCCTTCAAAAGGTTGACATAATACAATGCGCGCCAATATATCCGAAGAACTGCGCTTAAAACTAGATGCCCTCCCTACCGAACCGGGCATCTATCTCATGAAGCGCAAAGACGGCGAGATCATATACATAGGAAAAGCAAAAAATTTGCGCAGCCGCGTCCGTTCATACTTTCAGGACGGAGTGCACGACGGTCGGCGCCAGTTTAAGGCCCTCGTGCGCAACATAGCCGATCTAGACTGTATAGTCACTGCAACGGAGCAGGAAGCGCTCATCCTCGAAGCAACGCAGATACGAGCTCATAAACCCCGATACAACATCCAGCTTAAAGACGACAAGAAATATCCCTTTATTCGCATAACAAACGAAGCATTTCCACGCATTTTCTCTACGCGCACCATCGTCCGCGATGGCTCTCGCTACCTGGGACCTTACAGCAACGTGCGCGCTATGCATACGACGCTGGACATGCTCCGCAAGATTTTCCCCGTTCGCAGCTGCGATTTCAACTTACCCACCCAAGGCGTGCGCCTTTGTCTAGAGTATCACATAAAACGCTGTGAGGGACCCTGCGAACAAAAGGTAGATGAAGGGGAATACAAAAAGACCATCGACCACGCCGTGCGCTTTCTTCGCGGCAAGAACTCCGAAGTGCTCAAAGCAATACGCGAGCGCATGGAAGCAGCTTCTGAATCCCTTCAGTTCGAAAAGGCAGCGCGTTACCGCGATCAGCTACAGGCGCTCGAATCCATGCAGGCCAGACAAAAAGTCGTCATGGATGGACCTATCGACCGCGACATATTGGCCATCGCACGCAACGATGACGAAGCCTGTTGTAGCGTCCTCGAAGTTCGCGAGGGACGATTATTGGGAAAGAAACATCACTTTCTTGGCGGCGTAATTGACTCTACTGATAGCGATGTAATATCTGCATTTGCTCGACAGTTTTACCTGCAGAATGACTTTGTCCCCAATGAGATACACCTACCCGTATTGCCACCTGATGCCGAAGAAATTAGCATATGGCTCAGCGAGCGAATGGATTCGAGGGTAACGCTCTTCGCGCCACAGCGAGGGGCCAAAGCCCGAATGATGGAAATGGCGGAGAAGAATGCCCAGCAGATGCTGAAAGAGCGCCAAATGAAGCGCGAAATGAGACGTGATCGCGTTCCCCAGTCAGTGTATGCACTCCAGCGCGATCTCAACTTGCAGGTCCTTCCCCGGCGCATAGAAGGCATCGACATCTCAAACTTTCAAGGGACCGATTCAGTGGGCTCACTCGTTTGTTTCGTGGACGGACAGGCCAAGCGCAGCCAGTACCGCTTCTTCAAAATTCGCGATATAGAAGGGCCAAATTACTTCGCGTCTATTAATCAAGTCGTCCTTCGACGTTTTACGGGTCTTATAGAACGCGGCGAACCCCTCCCCGACTTGCTCCTGATAGACGGCGGGAAGGGTCAGCTCTCCAGCGCTGTGCAGGCTTTGAAAGAAGTTGGAGTTGAAACTCAACCTGTCCTCGGCATAGCCAAGCGCCTAGAAGAGGTTTTCCTGCCGGGTAATAGCACACCTATTATCTTGCCCAAGACGTCCGCATCCCTGCGCCTTCTCCAGATGCTTCGCGACGAAGCACATCGTTTCGCACTTAAAAACCACCGCGAGCAGCGAGGCAAACGAACGCTAACTTCAAGTTTGGACAGTGTTCCCGGAGTCGGACCAAAGCGACGCAACGCATTGCTCAAACTTTTCGGTTCCGTGCAGAGGATACGCGCGGCTTCAGCTCAAGACATTGCCGACGTTCCCGGCTTTAGCCTCCAGTTGGCAGAGGATATTAAGCGCCATTTAGGGGACGGAGGAGAAGAGAGATCTACTACTGATCATGGCCAGACCAATTTCAAATAAAGCACCTCTTCCCAAAGCACTTCAGCACGCGCTCGATGATTTTTTAGTGTTTATGGAAACCGATAAGGGGCTATCTCATAATACGCTCGACGCCTATAGACGGGATTTGCGCCGATATCTAGACAAACTGGCCCAAAAGCAGATTACCAGTCCACAGGCTATCGAACAAGAGCATATAGCCCAGATCCTACGCGACTTACATGACGCAGGTCTAAGTCCCGCAACGCTGGCTCGAAACCTGACCTCGATCAAGCGCCTACACCAATACCTCTTAGTAAAAAACGTCTGCCAACATAATCCAAGTGAGATCTTGGAAGCACCTAAAATAGAGCGCAAACTACCCGATATTCTCACGCCTGAAGAAATCACTGCACTGATGGAAACGCCCGACATATCAGACCCCATCGGCATGCGCGAGCGAGCCCTGTTGGAGCTGCTCTACGCGACAGGCATACGGGTGACTGAATTGACCGATCTGCGCATAGATGCGGTTCGCTTGGAGGAAAGCTTGATTCATATACCGGGGAATCACATGCGCTTGGTCCCCGTCGGGGGGCAAGCAATCAGAGCACTTCGGGCCTACCTGCGCAGCGGCCGCCCCCATCACGTGCGCCCCGCATCGGGCGACCACGTTTTCCTCAATGCCCAAGGCGGACCGCTATCGCGTATGAGTGCGTGGAAGATAATCAAGCAGGCAGGAGAAAAGGCAAAACTAGAAAAAGAGGTGAGCCCACATACCCTGCGGCATTCGTTTGCAACGCACCTGCTAGAGGGGGGAGCTAATCTGCGCGATGTCCAGGAGCTACTTGGACATGCAGACATTTCGACGACGCAGATCTATACGCACGTCGACAGCACACACATTAGAGAGGTGCACAAGACATACCACCCCAGAGCATAGAGGGCACGCACGAACTGCAACATAACAGAAGTGTGATTTTTATTGCTTTTACTGACACAATTGTGCACATCTCTTGGAAGAGCACTTGAAGCTCTATCGGAGAAACGCTTTGTTTTAGCACGCATTGTGCTATTTTTGATCGGTTAGCACGTCTTGGCACCGACCTTGCTAACCCTTTTCGGTTCCACTCCTTGCGCGGTATAAACGCCGCGTATTGTCACGCAAATGGGTGCGTCTAAAATGACTGATCCACTCGTCATAGCATCGGGTGTAGGTAAAGAATTCCCGGGCGGTGTGCAGGCTCTAACCGCAGTCGATCTGACTATAGAAAGGGGACAGTTCACCGCGATTGTCGGGCCTTCAGGCTGTGGTAAATCCACGTTCTTGAGGCTAGTCGCTGGATTGGATGAGCATACGAGCGGCACGCTCTCTGTCGATGGAGACGCCCCGCTCGAGGCACGCCGTCGACGCGGCGATTTGGCCTACGTTTTTCAGGATGCCACGCTCCTACCTTGGCGCAGCGTCCGACGCAACGTCGCGTTGCCACTGGAACTTCGACAGCAGAGCGATGAGGCCCGGATTGACGAGGTCTTGGCCACTGTCGGACTGAGCGAGTTTGCCGACGCTATACCAGCTCAGCTATCAGGCGGCATGCGCATGCGCGTTTCTATTGCCCGTGCCCTCGTGACCCAACCGGGCCTGCTCTTGCTGGATGAGCCCTTCGGTGCACTGGATGAAATAACGCGCCAGCGCTTGAACGAGGAATTACTGCGCCTGTGGGAACGCGATGGATGGACGGGAATCTTTATCACGCACAACGTCTATGAAGCTGCCTTCCTAGCCGACAGAGTGCTCGTTATGAGCGCACGTCCCGGACGGATTGTCGCAGACATAGCCATCCCATTCGAACATCCACGCGATGCAGACCTGCGCCACCAGCCACCTTTTGCCGAGCTGGCGAGAGAGATATCCGAACAGCTGGAGAGGGCACACTCATGAACACACGCGCGCTGATCACGCAAATTGGTCCCCCCTTGTTCTTCTTTGCTTTTTTTGTCTTAAGCTGGTATGCACTCGTCGAGTTTTTTGATATACCGCCCTATCTGTTGCCCGGACCTCCTCGCGTTGCCGAGGCCGTTTCCACGCACGCAGATCGCCTAATTGATGCTGCTCTACTCACGGCAATGGGGGCGTTGAGTGGATTTGCCCTCAGTTTTGCCTTCGGCTTTGCCGTCGCACTTCTCTTTTCGCAGTCGCGCATTATTGAGCGCGGGCTCTATCCCTACGCTATCTTTTTGCAGACCGTACCCATTGTCGCCATTGCTCCCCTCATAGTGCTCTGGATTGGTTACGGCTTGCAGGGTGTTGTAGCAGTCTCATTCATCATTTCACTCTTCCCCATCATAGCCAATACGACGGCCGGACTAACCCAGGTCGACCCCCGACTGCTCGATCTCTTTGCCATGAATAATGCCAATCGCTGGCACGTATTATTCAAGCTACGCGTGCCCAACGCAGTTCCCAATATGCTCACCGGAGCCCGAATTTCTAGCGGTCTATCCGTTATAGGTGCGATCGTTGGTGAGTTTTTTGCCGGCTATGGAACCGACGACTTTGGACTGGGCTACCTGATCATTCAGACCAGCGGGCAGGCAAAGACTGACTATCTATTCGCCTGCATTCTGTTTTGCACGCTGCTGGGCCTCGCTATTTTCAGCGCAGTTGGCCTGGTGAGTAACCGTCTTCTCCGCCGTTGGGGCGGGGAATAAATCGACGTAACGCGCTTGAGATCGCGTCGAGTCACCTGCCGTCTCTGTAAACACATAGAAAGGCATGAACCATGAGACTTTATTGCTACCTTTTTTGCGCTCTATTGCTCTTTGCTTGTGGTCAAAACGAAACTCCCCCTCCGACAGAGCAGGGAAAAACGCGCGTTAGACTCGCGCTCAACTGGTTTCCCGAAGCCGAACACGGTGGCTTCTATGCGGCTCATATTCACGGATATTATGCCAAACGCAACTTAGAAGTAGAAATACTGGGGGGCGGCCCCGATGCGCCCGTCATACAGCGCGTTTCCACGGGTGCCGTAGAATTTGGCGTCACCAATGCCGATGACGTGCTCTACGCGCGTGCTCAGCAAGCGCCTGTCGTCGCGCTTATGGCACCCTATCAAATAAATCCAAGATGCATAATGGTGCACGAATCCTCTGGCATTGAACGCATCGACCAGATCAGCAATATCACATTGGCTATGTCACAGCGTCCGGCCTTCTCACACTATCTCCGGTGGAAATATCCTCTCGAGGGCGTCAATATCGTACCTTATCCCGGAAACGTTAGTCAGTTCCTGGCCAACCCCAACTTTGCTCAACAGGGCTACGTGTTCAGCGAACCATTTGTCGCGCGTCAGCAAGGCGGCGATCCACGTGCCCTGCTAGTCTCAGATATCGGCTTTAATCCCTATGCTAGCGTGATTATCGCTACCGAAGAGACTATTGCCCAACGCGCCGACATCGTGCGCGCTCTCGTCGAAGCGAGCATTGAGGGCTGGGAGCACTATTTGCGAGACGGCCAGGAGACCAATCAGTATATAAACTCGCTCAATCCGGAAATGGGCCTAGATATACTGGCTTACGGGGTAGAAGAGTCGGCGGCGCTCGTCTTGGATCCAGTAGCCAGCGAAAAGGGACTCGGCCATATGAGCAGCGCACGATGGAATGAACTCCATAAACAAATGGTCGAAGCCGGTCTCATAAAAGCCGAAGGCGGCGTAGAAGGCGCTTTTGACACTCAGTTTTTACGCTAAGCAGTGGCCGCACTAAAGGATATAACGCTCGGGCGTTATGTCGCCCTGGATTCACCGATCCATCGGCTAGATCCACGCACCAAGTTTGTTGGGACGATAGCGCTCATGATCGCGGCGCTGTCGTCCCAAAGCTTCCTCGCGCTCTCTATCTTTTCTGCCTTTTTAGCTTTGACAGCCCTCCTCTCTAGGCTTCCCATTCGCATGGTCATAGCGAACCTGCGCGTCTTTGTATGGCTCTTCACTTTCACGTTTGGTCTACATGCATTTCTAACGCCGGGTACGGTCCTCTGGACCCTTCCCTTTACAACGTGGACGATCAGCGTCGAAGGACTGCGCATGGGTTCCTTCTTCTGTTTCCGCTTAGCAACTGTAGTTGTATCCGCCGCACTCATGACGCTTGCGACCTCTCCCATGCAGCTGACCAACGGTCTCGAACGACTTTTTAACCCAGCTAAGCGCATCGGCCTGCCTGTGGCCGAACTCGCACTCATGATATCAATCACCCTGCGCTTTATTCCCGTTCTCGTAGACGAGGCCGAGCGCCTGCGAAAGGCACAGGTCGCACGCGGTGCAGAATTTGGCGGTAATCCTCTCCGCAGGGCGCGCAGCCTACTCCCTTTGCTCATTCCCCTTTTTGTATCCGCCTTTGAACGAGCCGACCGACTGGCGCTAGCAATGGAGAGTCGCGGCTACCAGCCGGGATTACCGCGCACCTATTATCACCAGCTAGCGTTGCAAAGAGGAGATCTTTACGCAGGCATTGCTATCGCGTCTACCATCGCAGCCATTTACTGGGTTCGATAGAGTATGCGTGCGATTCGTCTTCTTATCGAGTATGACGGCAGCGATTTTGTCGGCTGGCAAGTTCAGGCGCGTGGACGCACGGTGCAAGGTGAGTTGGCGAGTGCGCTAGGCATCCTACTGCGCGAGAACATCGTGCCCGTTGGCTCGGGACGCACAGACGCTGGAACGCACGCACTTGGACAAGTAGCCCATTTCCACACGCATTCATCGACGACGACAGAGCGCATGCTCCGCGGCCTCAACGGAATCCTACCCAACGATATCTGCATACACGCTGTCGACGAGGTGGATCTATATTTTCACGCGCGCTTTAGTGCCAAACGCAAGCGCTACCGCTACCGAATCCACCTCGGCAAAAATGCCGTGCAGCGACACTATACGTGGTCTCTGCACACCGCGCTGGACAGAGAGCGCATGCAGGCCGCATCCGCTTATTTAAAAGGCACGCACTGCTTTGGCGCATTTTGCAAACAGGATCCCGTTCCCGAACAGTTTTCCTGCACTATCTATGCAGCCGATTGGCACTGCAAAGGGCGCGAACTCATCTTCGAAATTGAGGGCAACCGCTTTCTCCGTCACATGGTCCGCATCTTGGTTGGAACTATGGTCGAAATAGGCTTGGGTAAGCACCCACCTGAGCACCTGAATCATCTCCTTGAAAGGGGGCGCCGGGAAGAAGCGGGAAAAACAGCACCCGCCTGCGGTTTGCACCTATTGTGGGTTCACTACGACAACGCGTAGTGCTTGCTTTTCACTCTGGCCATCCATTATTTATCGGACGCCTTTAAACATCTCCTGTGGGATTACGTTTTGAACGCTCTCATTATCCTTTTCCTCTTAGGCCTGTCTGCTTCATTCGCCGCAGCCGATACGATCTCGCAGTCTCGGCGGACAGCCGTTGTAAGTGCCGTCGAGAAGGTCCAACCGGCCGTCGTCAGCGTGCACGTTACTACGCGCGTCCGCTCTCTGCGACCCTATCGCCTCCGCGACCCCTTCTGGGATTTCTTCTCCCCCTTCTACTACGTCGTCCCAGAAGACAGAGAGCGCCCCTCTACCGGCTCGGGCCTCATTATCAATTCTGAAGGCTATATTCTCACCAACGATCACGTCGTGGGTGGGGACACTCAGCAGGAACGGCGAATTAAGGTATCACTGCCCGAACCGGACGGCCGAACGCTAGACGCGCGCTATATAGCCTCGGATATAGGCTCAGATTTAGCCGTCCTCAAGGTAGACGCTCTGGATCTGCCGGTTGCGCCACTAGGTAATTCAGACGATATTTTGGTTGGTGAATGGGCCATCGCCATTGGCAATCCCTTTGACTTGGGCCCCACCGTTAGCATCGGCGTAATCAGCGCACTTGATCGCGACTTCCCGCAGCCTCAGGGGGAGCATTACTATCGAGATATGATTCAAACCGATGCGGCAATCAACCCCGGCAACAGCGGGGGGCCATTGGTAAACGCCGACGGTGAAGTTATTGGAATTAATAGCTTTATATACACCGGTGGCGACTACACTATAGGATCTATTGGCATCGGCTTTGCCATACCAATCAGCACCGCGCGCAACTTTTTGAACGAAGTACAGCAGCACGGGCAGGTGCGACGTGCGTGGAGCGGCATCGTAGCGCTCAAGAACATCACGCAGCGCCTAGCCGACTATCTCTCGCTGTCGTCGACCGAAGGAGCGCTTGTCGTAAAAATTGCCGTTGATAGTCCTGCCGACCAAGCGGGTCTGGAAAGCGGCGATGTAATTGTTGCTATAAACGGAGAAAAGATGCGCAGCGGCGAAGATGCACTCGGCGTGCTGCGCGGTCTCCGCGTCGATGAGGAATGCACACTGCACGTCGTGCGCTACGGTGAGCACCTCGAGTTGTCTATGCGCTTAAAAGAATGGCCGCGCTCCCGACAGCGCTGGTAGATGGCAACACCCTTTATCGGAGCTATGTATGCGAGTTATCATACCGCAGCTATTCACCGCAGGTAATTTGTTCTGCGGCTTCCTAGCCCTGCACTACGCGTTTAAAGGAAGCTATGTCCCGGCAGCCTGGCTCGTTTTTCTCGGGGCCGTGCTCGACAAGATGGACGGCAAGATAGCGCGCGTCATGGGCAAGGACTCTCTCTTCGGCATACAGTTCGATTCGATCGTCGATATCTGCACCTTTGGCTTCGTCCCAGCCGTCATCATATACCAGGGCTACCTCAATTCCAGTTGGGGCTTGGCCCTGGCTTTTGCTTTTGTGCTCTGCGGTGCTATTCGCCTAGCGCGCTTCAACACAATCAGCATAAACGAGGATAAAGACGAAGATTATTACTTGGGTTTGCCCATTCCCACAGCGGCCATCTGCCTAACGCAGTTTATCGTTTTCGAGACGGCTTTCGAAGAAACGTTGCCCATGGCCTACACGAGCAACGCAGCGGCCATACTCGCCCTCTTTCTGGGCTTTCTCATGATCAGCCGACTCGACTACGACTCCGTGCCCAGTTTCCGCGGAACCTCCTTCGCCGATCGGTTCAAACAGCTATTCTTTGTCGTCGCGATCGTGCTCGTCGTCTACAAGAGCGCATATTTCTTTCCCGTAACGATGATATACATATGCTCGGGCATCTATCGCTGGATTGTCGGTTTGTTCAGCAATGAAGTGACTCAACACGCTTAGGCCTACATGCTGCACGACAAACCGATTAGCCATTTAATCCTCATACTCTTTACTAGCACGCTCGGCGCGAACATACTCGGCGAAGCACTGCGCGTATTTTTGGGATTCATAGCCGGCTCAGACACCATAGTGGAGCGCGCTCTGCTTCAGTATGTGACTTATTCCGTAGGCCCTCATATGCTGAATCTCATTATTCTCTCGTTCTCATTTGAACTGGCCCTGCGTTTCAACCTGATCACGATACTGGGCATGTTCGTCGGTTGGTACTACTTCAAGTACAGCTACTAAGTCTCCCAAAGGAGGAACCGCACCATGTTTGGCATGGGCCATATTGAAATACTCATCATATTCCTCATCATTCTACTGATTTTCGGAGCCAAGCGCATTCCCGAAATGGCGCAGGGTCTGGGCAAGGGCATTCGTGAATTTCGCACTGCAATGCGAGACGTCCAAGAAGAGATCGACATCAATGCACCCGCCTCTAACAGCGCACAGAACGGCAATATAGAGACGGCTCCCGCAACGGGCTCCGTAGCCCAGAACGCCCCGAATAATACCGGTGACAGCCGCACTGAGCAGGGCGCCGAAAAGAGCGCGGGAAATCAGGCATAGACACTTCTATGGGGCTCAACACAGAAACGGCACACGCACTTTCTGCGCGCCTTCAGTCCGGTGAGGTTACGTCGAGGGAAATAACCTCTGCTAGCTTGGATCGCATCGCAGAGGTTGACGGAGATATTAATGCGTTCATCACCGTAGATACTGAGGGTGCGCTGGCACAGGCAGATGCCATCGACCAGAAGCGAGCCTCGGGCGAGGCACTTGGCCCTCTGGCTGGCATCCCCGTAGCACTTAAGGACGTGCTCTGCGTGCAGGGCGGTCGCACCACCTGCGGGTCGCGTATTTTAGAAGACTACGTCGCGCCCTATGACGCGACGTCGGTCGAACGCCTGCGCGAGGCTGGCATGGTCTTTTTGGGTAAGACCAATATGGATGAGTTCGCAATGGGTTCGTCCAATGAGAACTCGTACTTCGGTCCGGTGCGCAATCCTCGAGATCTCTCGCGCGTGCCCGGCGGCTCCAGCGGCGGTTCTGCCGCAGCCGTAGCAGCCGACGAGACGATTGTGGCACTGGGTTCGGACACGGGTGGTTCGGTTCGTCAGCCAGCAGGCTACTGTGGTGTTGTCGGATTAAAGCCGACCTATGGACGCATTTCTCGCTACGGGCTAGTCGCCTACGCATCTTCATTAGACCAGATCGGCCCAGTCAGTAAGGACGTGCACGATGCGGCACTCTTACTAGGGGCAACGGCGGGCTACGATCCTCTAGATTCTACGTCAATTGATGCGCCAGTACCCGATTATACCGCCCAGCTAACGGGTGACATACGAGGGCTGAGAGTCGGACTGGCAGACCAGCACTTTCCCGAACAGCTCGATTCGGAAATCGGCAATACCATTCACAGTGCGGCAAAAGCGCTGCAGGAAGCCGGCGCCGAGTTAGTCGACGTGAGCCTGCCCGTTGCGGGACATCCCGAGTACTGTATCGGCACCTATTATCTCATTGCCATGGCCGAGGCCTCGGCCAATCTGTCCCGCTACGACGGAATCAAGTTTGGCCACCGTTCGCCTGAAGGCAAAGATCTCTTAGAGCTTTATCTTCGGTCGCGCAGCGAAGGATTTGGCGCCGAGGTGAAACAGCGGATTATGCTCGGGACCTATGCACTCAGCACCGGCTACTACGATGCGTACTATTTGAAGGCGCAAAAAGTGCGTACGCTGATTCGCCAAGATTTTGACAAGGCATTTTCCCAGTGTGATGTGCTCCTATCGCCTGTTGCTCCCACGACGGCTTTTAAACTAGGTGAGCAAATCGACGATCCGCTGCAAATGTATCTGAACGATATCTATACGGCCTCGGTAAACTTAGCGGGCATTCCCGGCATCTCGGTACCCTTTGCGACCTCCGCTACCGATGGCCTCCCCATTGGCGCTCAGCTATTGGCACCCGTACTCGGAGAAGAAGTGCTGCTACGCACGGCCTATGCCCTGGAACAGGCGGCCGTTTAAAAGCGTTTGATTGAGAGAACCTGGAGATTGATCTTATGCGTTTATTAACCACGCTGATTGCCCTTTTTCTGTGTTCCGTGTCAACGGCTCATGCAATCAACGCGAATGCCGGTACCACCGGTTTTAATTTTTTGAAAATAGGCGTAGGAGCCCGGGCGATGGCGCTCGGCGGAGCCTACGCCACCACCACGGCCGATCCGGAGGCAGCCGCGTGGAACCCTGCGGGACTGTGGGGCATCGACGAGCGCACGGCCACGCTCTCGTTTAACCGCTACCTAGTCGATTCTCAAGCGGGCTTTGTCAGCGTGACGCTGCCCGCGCAAAAGCGCGTCTGGTCGATCAGCGCCAACTACGTGACATATGGGACGATGCAGCGCACGGATGGAGAAGGCGTAAATCTGGGCTCTTTCTCCGCAGCAGACATGGCGGCATACCTTTCATTGGCACAGCCAGTCTGGCGAGATTGGCTAACGCTCGGAGCAAGTCTTAAGGCGATTTACTCCAACATCGACGAGTTTTCCTCCGATGCGTATGCTCTGGATTTGGGCCTCTTGATCCGCGGCCCCCTGCAGGGCATGCATATGGGCGCTTCGCTCAGCAACTTGGGCTTTGTGCGCAGTGCATACGTTGGCGAATTCAAGGATTCACTCCCCGTGCACATGCGTTTTGGCCTGTCGCACCGTCCAGCGCATATGCCAATACCGATGCTGTTACTGGCCGACTTTAACCTTCCCAACGACAGCGATCCCTATCTCTCTCTCGGCCTCGAAGTACAGCTGATCAGCGGACTTTACGTCCGTCCCGGCTACAGCCTACAGCAGGCGGGCTCCGCAGACGAAGAGGCCATGGGCCTGTCAGCTGGGGCTGGCTTTGCCGCCAAGCGCTATCGACTCGACTACGCCTATTCATCGTATGCAGATTT
>Ga0181579_10003268_pt1 | contig 12881 bp, 11 predicted proteins | sample 071ome_24_FD_132996 | JGI IMG/M metagenome (GOLD analysis project Ga0181579, IMG submission 132996) | Coastal salt marsh microbial communities from the Groves Creek Marsh, Skidaway Island, Georgia - 071402CT metaG (megahit assembly) | ecosystem: Environmental > Aquatic > Marine > Intertidal... | reverse complement strand
TTTGAAAACGCGATCAATATCGCTGGAGGCATCGATGCTTGGTCCCTGGAAATCGATTCGAGTATCCAACGGTATTAGACCTAGCTAAAATAAAACAGCCGCTCCGAAGAGCGGCTGAAAACAATTGGATCTACTAGTCCAAACCTACTTGCTACTTTCGAGCTTTCGTGAGCCCGGCCGCCTTCTTGATATTGTGCAATGACGGAACTGAAATACCGAAATTCTTAGCTACAGCCGTGCCCTTTTCGCCTGCTTTCAATGCTGCGATTATACCGTTCCGCAATTCTTCGGTAATCACGGTTCGTTTTGCCCGCTTCCTCGCGCCCTTTTCCGCAACCGCCTTCTTCACTGCTTTTCTAGCAGCTTTCTTTGAAGCTTTCCTGGCTCCTTTCTTTGCCTTCCGACCACGCTTTTTCTTCGGGGCTCCACCCAGCTCTTGCAAGGCCGCAATCAGATCTTCGCGCGTTGCAAAACCCGCATCCTTGTGCAGGTTGACGATGCCCTTGCGCCGCTCTTCTTCTGCCTTCTTCTCCAGTGATGCCAGTTTGGCCTTAGTTGCTTCTATAGCTTTTAAAGTGTTTGAGATCATGACGGATCACAGAAATCGCTATTTTACATAAATCAACCCAAATTTTATAAATTAGGTTCAATATTTTAATATTTAGATATTCACAGCCTGCACTACGTAGAACTCCTTAGGGTCCGTGCAATAAATCCAAAATTTGCAGGGTCGCTGCTTGCGGCGACCGAGTAAGTCGAGTATCATCTGGCTCTGTGGTCACCGCGAGCGACGCCTCTACGCCGAAAAATCCGATATCTTTGACTTATTGAACACTCTCCTAGGGACATTCGCGAGATGGCACAGGGACGTATATTCGCTTCTGAACGAATGCTGCGCAGGTCTTTTATATCGTCATCGAAGCATATCCTCCATCGACAACCAGCTCTTCTCCGGTTATGAATGATCCCGCTTTTCTCGAGGCCAATAATAGCGTTGCGCCAATAAGCTCCTCCGCATCTCCAAAGCGGTTCATCGGGGTGTGCCCCATTATTTTCTCCACGCGATCCGGAGTGAGCACTTTCCGATTTTGTTCAGCCGGAAAAAATCCAGGCACTATCGTATTCACTCGAATGTTATGGGGCGCCCATTCTCGGGCCAGATTTTTACTTAAATTGTGAACGGCCGCCTTTGTCAGGGAATACGTGAAGACTCGGGAGAGGGGGATCAAGCCTGACATCGATCCAACATTTATGATGGATCCGCCATTACCCAGATCGATCATCCTCTTGCCAAATGCTTGGCAGGCCACGAATACCGAGCGAATATTCAGATCCACGATTGACCTAAATTCCTCGTCCGATATTTCCAAATACGGTGTGGCCGAATTTCCACCTGCTCCATTGACCAGTATATCTACTTTACCTTGCTGGGACATAACTGTTTCCAGTACCAATTCAACCGAACTTCTATCCGTGGCTTCGAAAGGCAGGAACGCGCCCCTTCCTCCGAGCGATTCAATGCGCTCGATCTTCGCCTTGGCTTTTTCCTCGCTTCTTCCCAGCAAATAGACAAAGGCCCCCGCCCCTGCCAAACCTTCGGCCATAGCCCCGCAGAGCTCTCCGGTTCCGCCAGAAACAACGGCTACCTGATCCTTTAAACTGAATAGATTTTCTATATATGATGACATGACTTCGACTTATTGAAATTTTCTATACGGACACTTTTTTGAGAGAGCACATATCCCAAGAAGGGCGATCACAGGCTGCCGCTAACGCGTTGAACGCTTCCACCTCCGCCTCTGAAAATAGAAGTCCCCCGTTATCATTCGATAATTTAGCGACATCCGCCTCCCGTTGCCCCGGCAATAAGCAGGCTTCATTGCCATGACCCAATATATCTTCTATAACCGCTCTCACATTCTCGGATTGAGCGCGATTTTTGGCGAAAGCGCCACTCGAGATCGCCTCTGGATGAATCGTTTGGAAATAAAAACACGGGGCGCGCTTTTCCTCGTCATCGCTTTCGATCCACCGACTTCTTAAAGTCGGCAAACTTCCCCCAATGAGACCGGCAACCAATTCATTGACCAGCGAAAGGCCATAGCCTTTGTGAGCTCCAAATGGGAGCAAAGCAGCGGTCTTGAAGGGATCTTGGGTCACCTTGCCTTCGCTATCTACCGCCGCGTTTGGAGGCAGCTCCATATTCTCGCGCTTGAACTGTTCCACTCGACCCATAGAGACTACCGAGGTAGCCCAGTCGATGACAATTGGGAATCCGATCGCTTCGGTAGTCGGAAATCCCCAGGAATGAGGATTGGTCCCCAAGGTCGGAAACCTGCCGTTATAGGGGACTACTTCCGTCAGCGCTGCTGTGCAGTTCGTGTAGGCGAAATAGCCTCTTTTGGCAGCGTCTATCATGTAACCCCCGCCCCATAGATAATGAAAAGCATTGTCTACAGCCACTATACCTACTCCATAAGTATCAGCTAACTCGATACTTTTTTCTAAAGCGCGGTATCCTGTAGATTGACCAAGCTTGCGTTGAGCATCCCAAATCTCGACGGCAGGAAATCGCGATTCCTTCTTCTTGATCTCAGCGCCAGGCACACAGCCTTTGGATCCACTTCCATACATCTCGTCCAAGTGTAGCGCTTTTATGGCGTTATGTGTCCTTATGCCATGACGCGACGCTTCCGCGCAAAGCCTGGCAGCGTCTTGGGACTCATCTTCAGCGTATCCACGTTTTCGATAGGCGGTGGATACAAGCTCATTGTGATCGTTTTCCGGCACGACAAGGTATTGCATTTCTATTCAGTCGAATAAAGTTCGTTCGTCGCGGTCGGCAATCTTTTCATTTTCGAGCGCAGGCCCAACCTAGTTCCCCGGCCCTTTGCCCAGCGATTCGCCCCACGCGAATTTCGGTTTTACCCAGCGGCACTCGCTATTCGCAACCCCGTCCCCATCCTGTTGCATATACCTCACCAGTTCGTCAACCGCGGCCTGAGCCACAAATTCGATACGCTGATCTACACTGGCCAGGCTAGGGTGCAAATGCTGAGAGCAATCTAGATTATCGAAGCCAATAATGGAGACGTCATCGGGAATACGCGTCCCTACTTCCTGAAGCGACCGCATTGCCCCGATCGCAACTTGATCGTTGATCGCCAAGATCCCCGTAGCTCCCTTTCTTTCCTTCACGAAACGGGAACCCAGCCTTCGGCCAGCTTCAAAGTCCATTCCCTTAGAGCCGTCGTCATTAAACAAGACCGCATCGCTACCCCACTCCATACCCAAATCATGACAAATCGCCTTTAGCGCTTCAACTCGCTCAGCCCCATAGATTACATCATCGCGAACGCCCATGATTGCCACTTTCCGATGCCCTTGTTCATGCAGCCTTTTCATCGAAATCTTCATGGCATGCCCGCGATCCAGACGAATTTGCGGCAAGTCTACGCTCTCGACAGGATCAATCAAAAGAGCCGCTATAGATGAGGACTCCCGCAAGCCCGAAACCAAGGGCAGATTCCTCTTGCTCGGCCCGCCCACGAAAATCACGCCCTCCACTTGCAAAGAAGCGAAATGGCGAATCACCGCCTTTTCCGCTTCCGCATCTTCTTCTATAAGCTCTATGATCGCCCGATACCCCTTTCGCCTAAGAGCAGACTGCAATGCGATCAGCTTCTTAGAAAAAACTGGCGTACCGAAAGTTTGGAAACAAATCCCGACTACCTGTGTCTTCCCGCCACGTAGTCCTCGAGCCAATGCATTCGGGCTGAACCCCAATCTGTCCATCGCCTTACGAACCCGCTGAGCCGTCTCTTCCCGAACACCCGGATGCCCATTCAAAGCTCGAGAAACCGTCCAACGCGACAACCCAAGGTGTTGGGCTAAGGCGAGAGTCGTGTTCACTTGCTGAGAAGTCCCAGATGATTTCATCAACGCTTGATCACATACGCGTCTGCGAAACGCAACCCCTTAACTTTGCTTCGCCAAGCGGCAATGCCAATCGTAATCATGGCAATATCAATAAACTCCCCTAACAAATTGGCTGATCCGATCTCGGTACATTTCCCGGATCGCTCTAACCAGTTTTTCATCCAACCGGGGCAATTCAGATACTCTGGCATTGCTAACCGCTTGCTCCTCGCTCGAAGCGCCTGGTATCACCACCGAAACGGCTTCACTGTCGAGGATCCAACGCAAGGCCATTTCCGAAAGACGCATTCCTTCCGGAGCCAGTTCTTTAAGTTCATCGGCAAACTCAATTGCCTTGGCAAAGGGAACTCCCGCGAACGTTTCTCCTACGTTGAAAAAGGCTCCATCTCGATTAAAATTGCGGTGATCCGATTCGCCAAAGGTGGAGGCCTTAGTAAACTTTCCAGACAGAGCCCCACTGGCTAACGGAACTCGAGCAATGATTCCCACGCCCGCTTCCTGAGCCCTCGGAAACAGCCCTTCAAGCGGTTTCTGCCGAAAGATATTGAAAATGACCTGCAGCGAGTAGAGCGACGGTACTTGCTCTATGAGCATTAATCCTTCCTCCACGCTCTCAACGCTAGCTCCAAAACGCTTGATTTTCCCTGCTTCCACTAGCTTTTCCAGCCACTCGTAAATCTCCCCGCTTCTCATTATTTCCGTGGGCACGCAATGGGTTTGAACGAGGTCGAGGGCATCGATGCCCAGACGTTGAATTGATTCCTCGATTTTATTCCGGATTGAATACTCAGAATACTTATCTGGATACACTTCCTTACGGCCCACCTTGGTAGCCACGAATACATCATCGCGATTCACCTCTGCCAAAAAGCTTCCAATAATCTCTTCGCTCTTCCCGTTCCCATAAACATCGGCAGTATCGAGAAAGGCAACCCCGGACTCTAGCGAAGCCCGCAAAATGGATTTGGCTGTCTCCACAGACATCTCGCCCCAATTGCCCCCAAATTGCCAACAGCCGAGCCCTACTTCAGATATAGCGATTTTATCTCTTCCAAATGCTCGCGTATTCATAAATTTCTAGTCGTTTATTTCAGTTAACAGATAGCCATTCAGGCAATCCGCTCGGCAACCCGATTACCCTGTGCGCCGATATCAAAAAACCAACTCCTATTTTCAGCGATCGAGGAGTTTTTAGGGATTTCGCCATCGACGGGCTACTCTATCGCTTACAAAAAGGTTTGAACGCATGGCGCTGTCTCAAAACTTTTCGCAATCGGTATTAGAGCTTGTTCAAAATTGAGGAAATCGTTTAACGATAAGACATGCCCGAGGAAATTGACCAGATACTGTCTTACACAGAAAATCTCACCCAAACGGTAATGGCCATTTCCCCGCAGCTCATCGCGGCCGCGATTATCCTCGCCCTAAGCTTCCTTTTTGGATCCTTTCTATCCAAGATCGTCCTTGGGATCTGCGCCAAGCGCAAAATCGACGTTACGCTCTCCGGTTTCTTCGCCAGCTCCCTCAAAGCGATTATCGTCCTGATATTCATCGTCATCGCCATCAAAAAGATCGGCGTCGACATCAGCCTAATCGTCGCTCTGCTCGGGGCGAGCGCGTGGGGTATCAGCTTAGCCATCCAAGGGCCCATTTCCAACTATGGGGCCGGGATCGCTATCATTCTCACTCGCCCTTACAAGGTGGACGACACACTAGCAATTCATGGCATAACCGGCGTCGTGACGCTGGTAAGCCTCGGATACACCCAACTCAAAACCGAGGATGGCCAAGAAGTCACTATTCCCAACAAGAAGATTCTCGGAGAAATCCTAACCAACTCTTTCACTAACCTGGTTGTGGACGGCGTCGTGGGCGTCGCCTACAATCGCGACCCAAAAAGGGCTATCACTTGCGTTAGGGAAGCCCTGAATGGCATTTCCGGAATCGGCTCGGAACAAACCCCTCAAGTAGGAATCCAAAACTCTGGGGACTCGTCCATAAATATCGGATACCGCTATTGGGTAAAAACCAAGGACTACTACCCCATCCAATTCGCCGCCAATCTAGAGATTTTCTAAGCCTCGAAACCTGAAAACATCACTATCCCATTCCCGCAAAGAGATTTACCCATCGCCTCAGAATCGAAAGGCTAACATCGCTTAGAGATAAAATCGGGAATAACAGGAACTAAACCAGCCTCTTTAATTCCCTAACCAACGCCGCCCAAAGCTATGAATATTCGAAAAAGCAAACCCTGGAACCTGCCGGAATCTGCGGCCACTTCCGAAGGCGATTACCTCAATCGCCGCAAGTTCTTGAAAGCGGTCGGACTCGGCTCCAGCTCACTAATGGGCGGTTCCATCGCTCGGGCAGCTACCGCAGGCTTTCCCTCAACCAAAAACGAGAATTATCTTTCGGAAGAGCTTGAGCCTACTGACTTCGAGCTTATCGCGGGATACAATAATTTCTACGAATTCTCTTACGACAAGGGCGAAGTCCAAAAACTAGCAAACCAAGACTGGAAAACCGAGCCTTGGACGATCGAGATCGCAGGCCATGTCGACAACCCTATGAAAATCGACGTCAATGATCTCGTAAAAAAGATTGGCGGCGTCGAACAACGAGTCTACCGATTCCGCTGCGTTGAGGCTTGGTCAATGGTTATTCCCTGGGACGGATTCGAATTGAGCGCTCTCATCGATCTCGCCCAGCCGAATTCAAAAGCGAAATTCCTCAAGTTCACCACCTTTTACGATCCGGATTCCGCCCCCGGACAAAAAGGCGGCTCGATCGACTGGCCCTATGTGGAGGGCTTGACGCTAGAGGAAGCCCAAAACGAACTCGCCTTCCTGGCAACTGGCATCTACGGCAAGCCGATCCCCAACCAAAACGGCGCCCCTATTCGTCTCGTCGTCCCCTGGAAGTACGGATTCAAGAGCATCAAATCAATCGTGAAGATCGAATTTACCAGTAAGCAGCCAATGAATACATGGCAAGCTCTACAACCGCGAGAGTATGGCTTCTATGCCAATGTCAATCCTAAGGTCGACCATCCTCGGTGGTCTCAAGCGAGCGAGCGCATCATCGGATCCGGCTTTTTTAGCAAACGCCAAGAAACCTTGATGTTCAACGGCTACGAAGAACAGGTAGCCCACCTGTATAAGGACCTCGACCTCCGGCGTTTCTACTAGGCAGAATTCCAGACCCCGGAACGCAATTTGCGAAACCGCATTTCATGAACGGCATCGCTCGCATCCTCCGCAAACGATGGCTCCTCTACTTTCTGCTTTGCTCGCCTATTTTTTACGTATGCACTCCTCAAATACAGTACGATACTGAATTTCGGGCGGATCCAGCGAAGTACTTGCTAGACTATGTCGGATTAGCAGCGACTTACATCTTTGCCATTGTCATATCGATCACTCCGCTCAGGCGCATTTTTCCCAAGTCAGGAATCGTCAATAGCCTAGCCTATCACCGCCGCCCGATGGGGGTAAGCGTTTTCGTCTACGCCTTTCTCCATTTCCTTATCTACTACTTTTACACCGGGAGCTGGGCGGAATTCGTTAAAGACTGGGAGAAGCTGTTCATTCTCTCTGGCATATTGGCATTTGCCTTCCTCTTCCTCATGGCAGCAACCAGCAACAACCGCATGGTCCGCCGCCTTGGGGCCCGCTATTGGAAACGCCTGCACCGGCTCGCCTACCCTGTCCTCTTTCTCATCATTTACCACCAGGCAGCCCAAGAGAAGACTGGCTTTAGAGAAACAGCTCTCATCTTCGTTCCCGTCTTGGCTCTGCAGTTCTGGAGGCTCGTTCTGGCAAGTAAAGCCTTTCTAGCCCGACGAAACGATTCCGCGAACGGAGCCGAGTAGCGCTGCCCAACGCCCTTGCATCAGTTGTTCTTGCACTGCTCGCGAGTCTTACAAGCGGACCTTTAAAGAACTCGCGATCAGAGCAATTTTTGTCGACATAAAAGCGGCTCCTAGGAACATTCGATTTATCGAAACCCAAGCCTATCTCATCGCGTAAATTCTTGCAGCATGACAACCACCAGCTCGCTATCCGCCCGCTACTTCACTGTCGCCTTAATAATCTCTCTTAGCGGGATGGCCTTTCTCTATCTTCCTTCATTCGAATCGACTCGCGCCTTTTTCGCTGTCAATTGGGGACTTACGCTTTCCACTCTCTTCGTCGGAACCGGGGCCTTAGTGGTAGCAGCTTACCTGCTGCTCTTGCTTCGTTTTCAACGAGTAGCGACGCAATCACTGATTTCCATCATAAAACAAGTTGAGACCAATCGGCCAGCCACCGCATTCACGGCCAAGCCCAAAGTGATGGAAGTCGATCGCTTTCGCTACCTCCTAGAAAACCTTTCGCTCATGATCGAGAAGCTCGAGGATCTTATTGACGAGCTAGAAAAGCATAGAGCCTCCTCGGAAGAAAAACTTGTCTCATTCGGCAAGGAAAAGGAGGCCAACCTAATATCCATCGAGGAACGGACCCGCCGGGTGGAGGAGCTCAGAAGCGAGCGAGCCGTTTTGGAGGAAAGCGTTCGGCGATTGGAGGCCAAACTCGATGAGGAACGCAAGGCGAACGTCCATCAAGAAATCGAAAAGCGAAGCGACGAAATCTACAACCAAATGGAAAAGGCCGTAGAAGCCTCGGCTCTGAAATCAATTTGGCTACCTAAAATTGCTAAGGATCTGAATGGACCCTCAGCCGTTATTCAAAAGACGATCGATGACCTGCAAGGAAATTGGGATACAACCTCTTTCGCCCGCTTAAAGTCAGATGTTGCCGAGCTCAAGGAGCAAGGAGAGATTCTCGCGGGCGCATTGAATCGTCTAAACAATACGGATGCGAACCCTGAACAAAAAACTGGCTATACTTCGAATCTAACCGAATTTCCGAAACCGAATTGCGAAGACGAACGTTCTTCTGCCCGTATAGCTAAATCCTAATCAACCCAATAGCCCTCACCATTATGGAACGCAAAAAGGCCACTGACTTCCCCCAGGAGTTGCTCGATATCTACGATGAATACGTACACGGCATCATTGACCGCCGCCTGTTCTTTTCCAAAGCCGCTAAATTCGCCACGGCAGGCGTCACCGTAGCCGCTCTGGTCGACTCGCTGAGCCCGGACTACGCTTGGGCTGAGCAAGTTTCCAAGAGCGATTCACGGATCCATACCGAGTACGCCGAATACGACTCCCCCCAAGGCCACGGTAAAATGCGCGGCTACCTCGCCCGCCCGTCCAACGCCTCGGGCAAATTGCCAGCCGTGCTCGTGATTCACGAGAATCGGGGGCTAAATCCATATATTGAGGACGTCGTTCGCCGCGCCGCTTTGGCAGGATTCTTGGCCTTTGGCCCCGACGCCTTAACGCCCCTCGGAGGGTATCCAGGAAATGACGACGATGGCCGAACCATGCAACGGCAACTCGACCTAAACAAGATTACCGAGGACATGGTTGCCGCCGCTCAGTTCCTTCACAATCACCCTAACAGCGCTAAATCGACAGGCGTGGTGGGCTTTTGCTTCGGAGGCGGCATGTCCAATACCCTAGCCGTTCGTCTGCCTAACATCATCAAAGCCGCGGCTCCATTCTATGGTGGTCAGCCATCCGCCGAGGACACCAAGAAAATTAAAGCCACTCTCTTGTTGCACTACGCGGAGATGGATCAGCGAGTCAATGCCGGTTGGCCCGACTACGAAAAAGCCCTCAAGGCGAACGATATCAATTACCAGACCCACATCTACACAGGCACCAATCACGGCTTCCACAACGACACGACACCCCGCTACGATGAAACCGCCGCCAAACTGGCATGGAGCCGAACCATAGAATTTTTCAAAGAGCATCTCGGCTAATTTAGTCCAATAGGCAGGGGCTGGCTCCCGTTCGAAACGGACGAGTAGCTGGGGTCGCGCTTTCTGAGAGAGTGCCGACGGGGCCGTTGATATCGGTTTTGCAGCGACCGCAGGACTGAGCGTCACTCTACTTACGCGAACGCCGTAAGCGGCGACTCTAAAACTTAGGTTTTGCGGGACACTTTCTGAGCGAGTATTCCTTTTGCAGGAGCAGCTTCACGCCGCGAACAATCGGAATTCATCTCGGCGTAAAGCCGCTCCTGCAATCGTTACGCGCGCTGAAGGGCCGCCCCACAATGGCTTCGCTAGCCGTTACGTAGCAATTCGGCAACCAAGGCCGTCCAACCTGTTTGGTGACTAGCCCCCAGGCCTTTGCCAGTCTCTCCATGGAAAAACTCATAAAAAAGCGGATACGCTGAAAAATTCGGGTCACTTGCGTAGCATTCTTGTTCTCCATGGCAGGGCCGCCTTCCTGCTTCATCTGGCAAAAATAAGGCCGCCATCCGCTTGCTTAACTCGATCGCGCACTCGTCTAGAGTTAGCCACTTGCCCGAACCGGTAGGAAATTCGGCTTTCAGTGATTCTCCATAAAAGCGATAGTATCCTTTCAACGCTTCAATAATAAGAAAAGTAATGGGAAACCACACAGGTCCTCGCCAATTAGAGTTGCCTCCGAACAGCCACGAGTCTGAGTCGCTAGGCGTATATTTTACTTCGAAGCGTTCGCCAGCCATTTCCAAGCAGTACGGATGCTTTTCATAGTAGCGGGAGAGCGATCGAATTCCGTAAGGGGAGAGAAATTCATCTTCGCTGAACAGATAGGCCAACAATCGCTCCAGTTGTTCACGCGTGGGGATCGCCAGCAAGTAGTGCGGATGCTTGCCTCCTTTCCACTCGCAGGTGATCTGACTCGCCAAATCCTTTCGGTGATCGAGATACCAGTGCATGCGTTTGCGAAAACCAGGCATGGATTCCATCAGCTCACCATCCAAAGTCTCCGAAGCGATCAATGGGACCAGGCCAACCAAGCTGCGCACCGCTATGTGTTTGCTTTCCCCATTCGGAAAGAGGATCTGGTCATAATAAAACCCTTCATCTTCGTCCCAGAGCCCGCCGTTGCCTGATCGATTCATGGCATCGGAGATATTGATAAAGTGCTCAAAAAATTTCGAAGCAACCCCTTCGTAGTCGGGATCCTGTTTGGCTATCTCCAGGGCTATCGCTAGCATCGTCGAGCAGTAGAAAGCCATCCAAGCGGTTCCATCGGCCTGGTGCAGGTCATGCCCACCAGGCATCGGCTGCGAACGATCGAAGAGTCCAATATTGTCGAGGCCCAGAAATCCGCCAGCAAACAAATTGTTCCCTTGGGGATCTTTGCGATTCACCCACCAAGTGAAGTTGAGCATCAACTTGTGAAAGGCTCTTTTCAAGAAGGAGACATCACCTTCGCCACCGTCCGCGCAATTTCGATACACATGCAGACATGCCCAGGCGTGCACAGGGGGATTCACGTCCCCGAGCGCCCACTCGTAGGCCGGTATTTGTCCATTCGGGTGCATGTACCATTCCCGCAAAAACAATATTAATTGCTTCTTGGCGAAGTCTGGATCGACCCGAGCGAAAGGGATCATGTGGAAAGCCAAGTCCCAAGCAGCGTACCATGGATATTCCCACTTGTCCGGCACGGAAATGACGTCGCGATTAAACAAGTGACCCCATCCCTGATTACGGCCATTTAGCCGCTCTGGCGGCGGTTTAGCGATGCCCGGATCGCCTCGCAGCCAATCGTGAACCGAATAATGATAAAATTGCTTGGTCCAGAGAAGCCCAGCATAGGCTTGTCGCTCTACCTGCCTTTCCGCATCAGAAAGTTCTCGATGGGAGATGGTATCGAAGAAAGCATTTGCCTCCATTATCCGCTCTTTAAATACGCTCTCGAAACCCTTGCCAAAAACGCGCTTCGGGGCCTCCTCCTGGCTAAACATACGCAAATCGATGGATACGCTTTCATTCGCCGGTATATCAAGAGCATATCTCGCTACAGAAATCGTCCCCTTCCTTTCAGGATTTATAGCCTCTTTTTCCCCGCCAACAATCCATCGTTCAATTCCATCCTTAAAATAAGTGGTGTAGCTCTCGGAACCATACAGCGCCTCGGTATTCGTTTCGTTTTCTGTAAAAGCGAATTCCGGACAGGTTCCGTCACTGGCGGCATTCGCTTCAAAGTGGAAAATACCTAAATTCTGGTGGTCCAAGTCCAGCCGCTGATCCGACACTTGGCGGATGCTCGGCTTCAGCGTGCAGCCTTCGTGCTGGCACCCCCAAATCCAAGTGTTTCGGAAAAATATTTTGGGTAGCGCTTCGAGACAGGCTTTTTCCGGCCCTCGATTGCTGATTGTCAATCGGATCAGCAAATCATTGGGGCTGCCTTTGGCGTACTCTGCCTGGACGTCAAAATAGCGGGATTGGTCGAAAACACCTGTATCTAGAATCTCGTATTCCGAATCGAGCTTTCCCATCTCCGCATTTCTCCTGATCAGCTCTTCGTAGGGGAAACCTTCTTGAGGATATTTGTAAAGAGCTTTGGCATAGGCGTGAGAAGGCGTGGAATCGAGATAGTAGTAGAGTTCCTTACAATCCTCTCCATGATTCCCCTGCTTTCCAGTCAACCCAAATAGACGCTCCTTGAGCCGTTCATCCTTTCCATTCCAAAGGGCGACGGAAAAGCATAGGCGGCATTCCCGGTCGCAAAAGCCTAGCAATCCATCCTCTCCCCATCGGTAGGCCCGCATGCCAGCGTGCTCGAACGGAAAGTACTCCCAAGCATTGCCGTCTTTCGAGTAATCTTCGCGCACGGTTCCCCATTGCCGTTCCGACAAGTAGGGGCCCCAACGCTTCCAATTGGCTTTGCGCGAAGCGGAATCATCCAACCGTTTCCGTTCGGCACTCTCGATACCAGTTTTTCGACCTCTAGTTGGCATTCTCTTGGAAACTAGCAACAGCTGGCCCGTTTTTGATCGAGGCGATCTTCCATTTCAATCTTCATCGCCCAAAAGATGCAGGGA
>Ga0181579_10003266_pt1 | contig 12886 bp, 12 predicted proteins | sample 071ome_24_FD_132996 | JGI IMG/M metagenome (GOLD analysis project Ga0181579, IMG submission 132996) | Coastal salt marsh microbial communities from the Groves Creek Marsh, Skidaway Island, Georgia - 071402CT metaG (megahit assembly) | ecosystem: Environmental > Aquatic > Marine > Intertidal... | reverse complement strand
TGGAGTTTTGAACCCCGATGACTGGCCAAATTTTTCAGCAACGATTGTTGAAAACGGATAAACCGTTGAAGAGCCAACAATTGAAATTTGGTCACGAGCCTGAGCCGCGCCGATAACAGCAACGGACATGGTCATGCCAACGATAAAATGTGAAAGACGCATTGGATTACTCCTGTAGAACATATTGATGAGGCTCTTCTACGCCCTGAATGTTACAGTTATGTGAACAATTAAAAAAAATTTGAGAAATTTTTAGCCCGGGATATTGGTACAAAATCCTAGCGATTATTTGCGGCTTGCCGGCGACAAGGCATAGCCACTGCCGCGAACCGTGCGAATCAAATCAGGGCGGTCATCACCGCCTTTTTTGCGGATATTAAGCGCTTTCCGGAGGCGGCTGAGATGCACGTCAACGGTTCGGTCTTCGACATAAATGCCATGCCCCCAAACGTGATCGAGCAATTGATTGCGGCTAAACACTTGCCCCGGGCGTTCCATCAATAGCGATAAAATTTGAAATTCCTTTGGCCCAAGGGGAATCGTTTCACCATCGCGTTCGACGGTTTTGCTGGCGGGGAACAATTTCAAATCTTCAAATTCAAGCACGTCATTCATCAAGGTTGGTCGCGACCGCCGCAGGACGGCGCGCACCCGCGCCACCAATTCGCGGGGAGAAAATGGCTTGGTCATGTAATCATCGGCGCCAATATCAAGACCGAGGGTGCGATCACCTTCTTCGCCTCTTGCGCTTAGCATAATGATCGGGATGGCCTTGGTTTCCGGCATAGAGCGCAAGTAACGGCAAACCTCAATGCCCGATAGTTTTGGCATCATCCAATCGAGAATAATGATATCGGGATGGGTTTCTTCGGCTAGGGTTAGGGCTTCTTGCCCATCGGAAGCGGACGTGACGGAAAAGCCATTATTGGCAAGATTAAAGGACAGCAATTCCAACTGATTCTGTTCATCATCCGCAATCAATACACGCATCGTCATTAGTCTTCGCTCAATGTCCACATAATTCATGTCACCAACTCATCATACTATCGGATGGAACATGATAACAAACGAATGTGACAGTGATGTTACAGTCATCTCATCAATGAATGAGGGATCAGGCCAAAGGCAAGGTGATGGTGAACCGCGTTTGCCCGCCGATTTCGCTGGTGATATCAATCTTGCCGCGATGCCGATTGACGATATGCTTGACGATGGCTAGCCCCAGCCCCGTGCCGCCCATCTTTCGAGACCGGCTTTTATCGGCGCGATAAAACCGTTCGGTCAATCGCGATAAATGTTGCTCTTCGATGCCTTCGCCTTGATTGATGACCGTGAAGGCTATGTGACGCTGATCAGGCGCGGTCATTTCAACGGTGATATCGGTATTGTCAAAGCCGTATTTGATGGCGTTATCCAAAAGGTTGTGAAACACCTCCATCATTTCGTCATGAACGCCAAGAATAATGATATCATCATCGTTGTTTTTGCCGCGGCCTGTTTTATCCCTGAAGAAAATGGTGCGATTAAGTTTCTGGGCGCGATTGGACAGCGCCATAATCGCCGACCGCACCACCTTATCAATCGCCATGGTTAAGGTTGGGGAAATATGCTCTTCGGTTTCCACACGCGACAGCGACAGCAAATCATTGATAAGCCGTGACATACGCCGGGCTTCTTCATCCATGATCGCCAGAAATCGCGCGCGGGTGGCGTCATCAATCGGCATCGGGCTTTGCATGGTTTCGATAAACCCAATTAATGACGTCAGTGGTGAGCGCAATTCATGGCTAACATTGGCGACAAAATCACGGCGCACCTTTTCAAGATTATGTTGAAGCGTCATGTCCATGATCAGAACACCGATCAAATGATCATCAATCGTGCGGAGCCGAACACGGAACCGCCGGCGATCATCTTGTGCCGAACTCGCCACCATTTCAGCCGATTGCCGGTTGTCTGCATTATGCTTTAATTCATGGTCAAGTTGAGGCGACACCAAAACATCAGCAATCGCCATGCCGATGAGGTTTTCCCCCAAATAGCGGGTCGCCATGGCATTGGCCATAACAATATTGAAATGGCGATCAAGCAAAACAAAACCATCATCCACCAAGGCGGCGAATTGCGACATAATGGCGTTATGATCAGGCGAAGGTCGTGACGTCATCATCTTCCTTTATCATCATTCTGCGAGAAGCATAAACATCTTTAGGCGTCCGTGTTTTAGCATCAAAAAGATTTCAGTAAAAGAACGCGCCGATGAACCAGAGCAACGCAGGTGATGGCGAAACTCTTGCCAAGGGCAAGCCATGGCATTAGAACTTGATGATGACTGTTGATACCGACAAATCACCTCTTGACCGTTTAACAGACGCTGGCCTTGATCCGGCGCTGATTGATCAAACCCGTCAAACCTTCGATCAATGGCGGCAAGTGTTGGACGCCATCCCTGATGATCGCCTTGGCCAGCATAGCCTCAATGACGTTTTTGATCAGCGCAAACCCGCCTCATGAACCGCTATCAATCCATCACCGATTTGCATCAACGCGCGGCTAAAACCGAAGATCGTGTCGTCTTGACCCAGGCCGTGGTCGATGACCTTGCCGTCACGGGCAAGGTGCTGGATGCGTTGGTTTATGTGGATGGTGATTTTGCAACTGATCAAGCCAAACAAATCAAAATCACGGATCACCCGTTATCAGGCGTGCCGCTTGCCCATAAAGAATTATATGGCCGAACAGGGTGGCCTTTTGAAGGCGGATCAAAAACCCATCAAGGCGCCCTCGCCACGGAAACCGCCCATACCATCAGCAAATTAGACGCCCTTGGTGCGATTGATTGTGGACGGCTGACCTCGGTGGAATTTGCCCTTGGCGTCACCGGGCATAACGATTACGCGGGCACACCCAAAAACCCTTGGAACACAGACTATATTTGCGGCGGCTCGTCTTCAGGTTCTGCCGCTATTGTGGCCGCGGGAGTTATTCCAGCATCCTTGGGAAGCGACACCGGCGGCTCCATCCGTTTGCCCGCCGCCGCTTGCGGGTTGGTTGGCATCAAGCCTAGCCATGGCTTGGTGAGTCGTGCTGGTATATTTCCTCTTTCCGCGTCGCTCGACACGTCAGGGCCTTTAACCCGCAGCGTCGAAGATGCGGCGGTAATGCTTGAGGCTATTGCAGGGCATGATCCTCGCGACCCCCTGTCGCTGGATGTCTCAATGGGGGATTGGCGGCGTGACTTTGACGCTGGACTCAAAGGCATACGCATCGCAAGGGCCGAACATTATTTTCTTAGCGGGGTTGATGCGCCAGTGGCCGATGCCACAGAAACTGTCTTTACCACCGGCGCAACCTTGGGCGCGTCCATCCATGATGTTGATGTGTCATCCTTAACCATTGAGATGACCAACACCTTTAACGTGATGTTGATCGCCAGCGAAGCCGCGCGACTTCATCTCGATACCGTTGCCAAGCATCACCAGGACATGAATGATCAAACGGTGATGCGAATCATCACCGGCATCCATGCCCGCGAAGAAGAACAAATCAAACTGCGTCAGTTGCGCGCCGATATGATGGTGCGTTTTATAGATCATGTGTTTGCGGAAACTGACGTGCTGATCACCCCGGTCTGGCCTTTCTTGCTACCCACTATTAGCGATAGTGATATTGGCGCGAAACCTGATGCCGCGCCTTTGGTGCAACGCATCGGTCATAACACCCGCCCGTTCAACTTTCTTGGTTTGCCGGTGGTGGTGATTCCCATTGGCCTTGATCGCCATGGCTTACCGCTATCGGTGCAATTGGTGGGCAAGCCCTTCAGCGAAGCGCAGTTGTTGCGGGTGGCACGAGCCTTTGAGCGTCATTACTCGTTCTGGGATCAACGCCCCACGGGATGGGAAAATTCATAGGCTAGAGCATAAATGCCCGCCATCGACGGGTATCACCATGCCGGTCATGTAACGCCCGGCGTCAGAAGCGAGCAGCAACAACGCTCCATTGAGATCATCTAAAGCCCCAAAGCGGCGCATTGGGATACGCTTAACCAAGGCCTCTCCGGCTGGACTGCTGAGAAAATCTTTGTTCATATCCGTTGCAAAATACCCTGGCGCGATGGCGTTGACGCGAATCTGATGACGCGCCAATTCCAGCGCCATGACTTTCGTCATATGGATCACCGCCGCCTTGCTCATGGCATAGGCCGCCGCGCCGCCCACCGCGCGCATCCCCGTGATGGAGGCGATATTGATAATTGCGCCGCCTTGCCCGGCTTCCACCCAAGATTGACTCATATATTGCGCCATGGCAAAGGCTGCCATTTGATTGGTCGCCATGACCGCTTCGGTGTTTTCTTGTGTCGCCGCCAATACCCCAGACGGATCAGCGATGCCAGCGTTGTTGATCAAAATATCGGGCAAGCCACCGGCTTTTTCAGTGAATTCAGCAACGCCTTTATGAATGGAATCATGATCGGTGACATCCATCGCCACCGCGATGCTGTTTTTGCCAAGGGCGGCGGCGTTTTCATGCAAACGATCAAGACGCCGTGCCGCAAGGCCAACAATGGCGCCAGCGTCTATCATGACTGCCGCAAAATGCGCCCCTAACCCCGATGACGCGCCGGTGACCAATACACGCTTGCCATGGAGGTCTGCGCCGATCATATCGCTTACACTCCTGCCGGATTGTTGATATCGCCACCCATTTCTTTGATGTCTTGATACCGATCACCAATACGATGAAGCGGGTGGCCTCCCACCGATCCGCCGAGCGCAACCACCAATTCATCTTCAGCCGGCGCATCCGCAATTGAGGTATGGATGGTTTGATAATGTGATCGCCGTCCAGCATCATCCTTATCCATCAGAGGGATCACGATGGGGCAATTGGCGGCGCCGCGTAAATTCGAAAAAGACAAATAGGATTTGGCTTTCACCGCATCGCGGAATTGATTGCCAAACCAAAGCGAATGGGTGATGGCTTGAGCATGTTCAATCTCACCCCCCATCCCAACAATCGACGCTTTGCCATATCCTTCGAGCGCGTCACCCGTGACATCAAGCACCATTTTGGTCAAAAGTTTGCCTAATTCTGGACCGATGGAACGCACTTCAGGGCTGAGGTCTTCCACCCAACCGCGACCATGCCACGGGTTTTTGATGATGGCCATTGCGGCCACCAGAAGCGTTGGCTTATCCACCGCTTTGCCCCCTTCTTCATGGGTTAATTGTGTAAAAAGCAGCGTGCGGCGCAATCCAAGGGTCATGATCAATTTCCTTTTGCCAAGATCATAAAATGCATGCGATCACCATAACGGCCTTGGTTGGGCTTGCCAATCAAAAGCCATCGTTTTGCCCAGCGTCACGCTTAAGGTTGCCAAAAAAGGCGGCCGTGATACCATGTTTAATCATAAAAACAGGAGGTTAGGATGACCCAAAAAACGGCATTGATCATTGGTGGCGGGAGCGGTATTGGGGCGGACGCGGCGCGGCATTTGGCGGCATCAGGTTACCGTGTTGGCATCATGTCTTCTTCCGGCAAGGGTGAGGCTTTGGGCAAAGAGTTAGGCGGGATAGGCTTTACCGGCTCCAACCTTAACCCCGATGATTTATCGGCTTTCATTGATTTGGCGATGACCGAATTTGGCCGCATTGATGGGCTGGTCAATGGCGCGGGTCATGGGCCCAAAGGCGATCTGATGGCGATCAGCGATGACGATTGGCATTTGGGGATGGATTATTATTTGCTCAACGTGATACGCGCGGTCAGATTGGTGCAACCGATCATGGAAAAACAAGGCCATGGTTCGATTGTAAATGTTTCGACTTTTGCGGTGTTTGAACCGGATCCGGATTTTCCCACCTCTGCGGTTTTTCGCGCGGGCTTGGCTGGATACACAAAATTATTCAGCACAAAATTTGCCGACGCGGGCTTGCGGATGAACAATGTCTTGCCTGGATTTATCGACAGTTTGCCTGAAAAACCTGATCGCTTGGCGCGCATCCCCGCTGGCCGTTACGCCAGGGTTGAAGAACTTTCTAAAGTCATTGGTTTTCTGATCAGCGATGATTCAAGTTACATCACGGGTCAGAATATTCGTGTTGATGGCGGGTTAACGCATTCGGTCTAACGGAGAAATTGGCATTAAATTTACTTGCCCTCACCTTGGACAAGAGGCAAAATAACATTTTGTTTCAAACAAGTAGGAAAGCATCATGGCCAAAGGCTATTTGACCACTCATGTCCTTAACACCGCGCAAGGCATCCCCGCCGAAGGCATTCGCATCACCGCTTATGCCATGCAAGGCGGAACCCGGGTCATGCAGGCTGAAATGATCACCAATCATGATGGCCGCACCGATCGCCCACTTTTGCCCGAAGGCGAGTTTCCGGCGGGTGATTATCTGCTTGAGTTTCATGTTGGCGATTATATTCGCCGCCAATTCCCTGATCTGGGTGAACCGTTTTTTGACGTCATCCCTGTCCCATTCCATAGCGATGATGGTGATGCCCATTATCATGTGCCATTGCTGTTGTCGCCTTATGGGTATTCCACTTATCGAGGCAGTTAAGATAAACTATGACTCTTGACCTGAATTTAATGACACTTTTTGCCCTAGACTGGGCAGAATTTGCCGTCCGTTGGCTCCATGTGATCACCGCTATCGCTTGGATCGGATCATCCTTTTACTTCATCGCCCTTGATTTGGGCTTGTGGCGCGACCGCAAATTACCCGAAGGCGCCCATGGTGAAGAATGGCAAGTTCATGGCGGCGGGTTTTATCACATCCAGAAATATTTGGTGGCACCCAAAGCCTTGCCCGAACATTTGACTTGGTTCAAATGGGAATCCTACGCCACATGGATGTCGGGCTTTGCCCTCATGGTGCTGGTGTATTATTTCGGCGCTGATCTCTATATGATCGACGCGGAAAAAATGGATTTATCCACCCTCGCCGCGATTGGCATTTCATTGGCGTCGATTGTGATGGGCTGGCTTGGGTATAACACGCTGTGCCGAACAAAAATTGGCGATAACAACACCATCCTGATGATTGTGCTCTATGGATTGCTGGTGTTGTTGTCATGGGGTTTTCACCAAGTCTTCACGGGACGGGCGGCGTTTTTGCACCTTGGCGCGATCACCGCGACCATCATGTCCGCCAACGTTTTTATGGTGATTATTCCCAATCAGCGCATCGTTGTGGCTGATCTCAAAGCCGGTCGTCAGCCCGATGCGATTTATGGGAAAATCGCCAAACAACGCTCGACCCATAACAATTACCTGACCCTGCCGGTGATTTTCTTGATGCTGTCGAACCATTATCCACTGGCCTTTGGCACCGAATACAGTTGGATCATCGCGGCGCTGGTGTTTCTGATGGGGGTGACGATACGTCATTATTTTAACACCGTGCATGCCCGTGGTGGTGAGCCGCGCTGGACATGGGCCGCAACGACGGTGATTTTCCTCGTCATCATGGCTTTATCCCTCGCCCCACTGCTGACAAAAGAAGAAGCGGAAAGCGGCGATGGTTATGACACCTCGATGCTGAAAGGCGAAGCGCGGCAATTGGCGGAACATCCTGATTTTGACGCGGTTCAAGATATTGTATTGGGGCGGTGCGCGATGTGCCACGCCGCCGAACCGCTCTATGAAAGCCAAGCCTTACGGGACATCACCCACCCGCCAAAAGGCATCATCTTGGAAACGCCGGTGGCGATTGCTCAACAGGGGCGAGCGATTGTCCTGCAATCGGTGCTATCCCACGCCATGCCCCCCGGCAATGTCAGCTATATGGAAGAACAGGAACGGCAGTTGCTACGCCAATGGTATGTTGAAAGTGTTGCACAATAGTAGTGAGGCAAAAGCAATATGGCAGGATTGGAAAAACGATCAATTCGTGTCTTGTTGAACGGGGTTGAGCAAGACATCACCCCTCCATCCGCGGATACCACTTTGCTGCAATGGTTGCGCCAAGATCAGCGCTTAACCGGCAGCAAGGAAGGTTGCGCTGAAGGCGATTGTGGTGCTTGTTCGGTGGTGATCGGCAAAAAAAACAGCGATGGCACCATCAGTCATGCCGCCGCCAATGCCTGCATTTTTTTACTTCCGATGATTGATGGCCTGTCCATCACCACGGTGGAACATATTGCTGGCCCCAACGGCGAATTGCACCCCGTCCAAGAGGCGATGGTTCACCATCACGGCAGCCAATGTGGGTTCTGCACACCTGGCTTTGTGGTATCCCTTTTCGCGGGTTGGCGTTCAGGATGCTCATGGACACGGCTTGACATCGAAGATTTACTGGCGGGCAATCTCTGCCGTTGCACAGGATATGGGCCGATTGTCGCCGCCGCCATGAGTTTAGCAAAAGCCCAGCCGCCCCAATGGGAACAAGATCGCATAAAGGCGGAGAGAGAATGGCTTGAAGCGCACAGCAATTCATCGCTCAACCTATCCGGCGATCAGACCTTTGTCGCGCCAACCACCATCACTGAGTTATCGAAAGCCATCGCCGATTACCCTGACGCGCAGATTATCGCGGGCGCCACGGATATTGGCCTCTGGATCACCAAACAATTCCGAAACATCCCAAGATTCATCTCGGTGATGCGCGTGCCTGAACTGAGCGTGATTAGCAAAACCGAGGATGGTTTTGTGATTCCTGCAGGGGTGAGTCACGCGGACGCCAAACAACATCTTGCAAAAGATTTTCCACCACTCGAGGAATTGTGGCGGCGGTTTGCCTCAACTCAAGTTCGGGCTACGGGAACCGTTTGCGGCAATATCGCCAATGGCTCACCCATCGGGGATTTGGCGCCCGCGTTTTTAGCCCTTGGAGCAACACTAGTGTTGCAGCATCGCCAAAATCAGCGCCATTTGCCGATTGAAGATTTCTTTCTCGATTATCAACAACAAGATCGCCGCGAAGGTGAATGGTTGCGTGAAATACACCTGCCAACATTAAAGACGGGTGAAATTTTTAACGCCATTAAAATTTCGCGGCGTTTTGATCAAGATATCTCAGCGGTGATGGGGGGTTATTGGTTTGCCCTTGATGATGGTGTGATCACCGCCGCCCGTCTGGGTTATGGCGGCATGGCGGCCATCCCCAAACGCGCCAAGAATACCGAAACCGCGTTGCTTGGCCATCGCCTTACCGATCCTTTGCCGAAAGACGTGTTGGCCGCGCTCGCAGAAGATTTCAACCCGATTGATGATATGCGGGCGAGCCGAAGTTACCGTCAAGACATGGCCAGGAATCTGTTGATCAAGGCGCTGGATGCCGCGGCTCATGGCAAGACCCATGCGGATATGTTGGCAGGATCATCGCCCCTGCTGGAACAGCATCACGGGGCCGCCGAATGACGTCTTTTCCCGCTTCCCCCAACGCCAAACATCCGATGCCGCATGAAAGCGCGCATCTGCACGTCACGGGCAGGGCTTGTTATGTTGATGACATCCCTGTTCCCGCCGAAACATTGCTGGTCATCCCGGGGCTTAGCCCGGTTGCGAAAGGCCGCATCATTGAGATTAATCTTGATGCGGTGCGCGAAAGCCCCGGCATTATCGCAGTCCTCACCGCTGATGATATCCCGGGCAAGAATGATGTGAGCCCTGTTTTTGGTGATGATCCCATGCTCGCGGAAGGTAACGTCGCTTATCATGGGCAAATCATCTATGCCGTTGTCGCCAAGGATGTGCGTTCCGCGCGTCATGCCATGGCCAAAGCGATCATCCGCATTGAAGCCGAAACACCCATCTTATCCATTGATGACGCCTTGGCCAAAAACGCCTTGCTGGAAGAGCCATGGCAAATTCAAATTGGCAATGCCGCGCAAGCCATTGCAACGTCACCTCGTCAATTGAGTGGCACCATCTATGTTGGAGGTCAGGAACATTTCTATCTAGAAGGGCAAGCTGCTCTCGCCCTGCCGGAAGAAAACCATCAAATCACCGTTCATGTATCGTCGCAACATCCCACTGAGATTCAACATAAAGTCGCGGATGTCTTAGGCATTCCCAATCACGCGGTTCAAGTCGAAGTGCGTCGCATGGGGGGCGGCTTTGGCGGCAAGGAAAGTCAGGGCAATCATCCGGCTTGTCTTGCGGCGCTGGCGGCCATGGTGACACAACGCCCCGTCAAAATGATCTATGATCGTGATGATGATATGCGGATCACCGGCAAGCGTCATGACATTCGGATTGATTATCGCGTTGGCTTTGATGATCAAGGGCGGATTGAAGGTATTGAATTCGACCATGCCCTAAGATGCGGCATGTCTTATGATCTTTCAAAGGCGGTGGCAGAACGGGCGGTCATGCACGCGGATAACGCATACGCCATCCCGAATATGACCATCACCTCAAAAATGTGCCGAACCAACACCCCATCGAACACGGCTTTTCGCGGGTTTGGTGGGCCGCAAGGCATGATGGGGATCGAACGTGTGATTGATCATATTGCCCATGATCTTAACCTTGACCCATTGGACGTTCGGCAGACGAATTTCTACCCTGATCATGATAGCGGTGATCACCGCCCCACCCCTTATGGCCAAGCGGTCAAAGATGGCATCCTGCATGATTTGACCAAGCGTTTGGTGGAATCATCGCAATACCATGAGCGGCGGCAAGAGATTGCCTTGTGGAATCGTGATCAGGATCACTTTAGCCGAGGCATTGCGCTGACGCCGGTGAAGTTTGGCATCAGTTTCAATAAAACCATGCTCAATCAGGCGGGGGCGCTTGTCCATGTCTATACCGATGGGTCGGTGATGCTGAACCATGGCGGCACGGAAATGGGGCAAGGCTTGTTCACCAAGGTCAAACAAATCACCGCCTCGGTTTTTGGCCTGACGCCTGACCGCATTCGCACCACCCCAACCCATACCGGCAAAGTGCCAAACACCTCCGCCACCGCCGCGTCTTCTGGGACTGATCTTAATGGGATGGCCGCCCATATTGCCGCCACCACGATTCGAGATCGCATGGCAGAACATTTGGCGGCGCTCTATCAACAGCCCATAGAAACTGTTGTATTTGCCGATAATCACGTCACCATCGGCAATGATCATCTATCTTTTGCTGATGCCGCCAATTTATGCTGGCAAGGGCGCGTGTCGCTTTCTTCCACCGGCTATTACGCCACGCCAGATATTCATTGGGACCCCATCAATGGCAAGGGTGAGCCTTTCTATTATTTTGCCTATGGCGCGGCGGTCACTGAAGTCATGGTTGATCTGCTGACCGGCGAAAGCCGATTGCTGGCCGTCGATATCCTTCATGATGCTGGATTGTCGATTAACCCTGATATTGATTTAGGGCAGATCGAAGGCGGCTATATCCAAGGGATGGGATGGCTGACCATGGAAGAATTGGTTTACGGCAAGGATGGACGGCTTTTGACCCACGCGCCATCCACCTATAAGATTCCAGCATGTTCGGATCGACCCTTACGGGCAAGCCTTGCGCTTTATCCTTCGGCGGGCAATCTATCGGCCACCATCATGCGTTCAAAGGCGGTGGGTGAGCCGCCACTGATGCTGGGGATGAGTTCATTTTTCGCTTTAAGCGATGCGCTGGCTCAACGGGGCAAATCGAGTAGACGTCCGTATCCGGATTTGAATGCTCCCGCGACAGCGGAACGGTTATACATGACCGCAAAACAGATGCGAGAGAAACACGATGCGTTGGATTGATCAGATTTGCGCCAGCCTTGAAAACCATCAGGCGGTTTGCTTGGCAGTGGTCAGCCGTGTAAAAGGCTCAACCCCTCGGGAATTAGGAGCATCCATGCTGATCACCCCCGATGGGTTTGAAGGCAGCATCGGCGGCGGAATGCTTGAACATGACGCGCTCTATCAAGCCAAGATGGCGTTAAGCCAAGGCGACCACCCGACGCGCTTTTGGCGTGATTATCCTCTCGGCCCAACCTTAGGGCAATGTTGCGGCGGCTTCGTTAGCGTGATGTTTGAACAAATTCTTCAGTCCGATCGGCAATATTGGCTCGAATTGGCGGGGTATCAATCAGGTTTTGTGATCCATCCTGATGACGCAACAGAGCCTGCTTATTGGACCGACAATGCCACCGATCACGCCATGAAACACCATGGCTTGATGCAACCTCTAATACCTGAAACCATCCCGTTTTATCTTTACGGCGCCGGTCACGTTGGCCGCGCGGTGATGGATGTGACCACAGGATTGCCCTTGACGCGTCATTGGGTGGACACCAGCCAAGATCGTTTTCCCCATCAGATTGGCGCGGATATCACAATCATAACGGCCAATGATCTGGCTCAGATTGCGTCTTACGCGCCTCACGGCGCTGTTCATTTGATTATGAGTTATTCGCATCAAATGGATTTTGATATTTGCGCGGCGTTGTTAAAAACCGATAAAGCGGCAAAAATTGGATTGATTGGCTCGGCCACAAAGCGGGCGCGTTTCAAATCGCGTCTCATGGATTTAGGCTTTGATGAAACTGCCATCGCCCGCATCCAATGCCCCGTGGGCTTGCCCGAAATTGGCGGCAAAGAACCATTTCGCGTTGCGCTATCCATTGCGGGGCAATTGTCGGAATGGACACGCAAAGACGCCGCCGCATCCTCACGCCCTCCCGCTCAACTGATTGAATTAAACAGGCAACAGACATGACTTCATATGACCGAGACCTCCATGGCTATGGCGTGATGCCGCCGCATCCGCATTGGCCTGATGACGCGGCCATCGCGGTCCAGATTGTCGTCAATTACGAAGAAGGCGGCGAGCGGTGCCTGCTCCATGGCGATGGGGAATCCGAAGCGTTTTTATCGGAAATCCCCGGCGCAGTGGCTTGGCCCAATCAACGCCATTGGAACATGGAATCAATCTATGAAT
>Ga0181579_10003265_pt1 | contig 12887 bp, 12 predicted proteins | sample 071ome_24_FD_132996 | JGI IMG/M metagenome (GOLD analysis project Ga0181579, IMG submission 132996) | Coastal salt marsh microbial communities from the Groves Creek Marsh, Skidaway Island, Georgia - 071402CT metaG (megahit assembly) | ecosystem: Environmental > Aquatic > Marine > Intertidal... | reverse complement strand
TGGCCGAGGATCTTGTTGTCGGCCGCCATCTCGCGCTCGCCCTGGAAGACGCGGATGGTCACCGCGGTCTGGTTGTCCTCGGCGGTCGAGAAGACCTGAGACTTGCGGGTCGGGATCGTGGTGTTGCGGTCGATGAGGCGCGTGAACACGCCGCCCAGCGTCTCGATGCCGAGCGACAGCGGCGTCACGTCCAAGAGCAGCACGTCCTTGACGTCGCCCTTCAGCACGCCGCCCTGGATGGCGGCGCCGATGGCGACGACCTCGTCCGGGTTGACGCCCTTGTGGGGCTCACGGCCGAAGAACGACTTCACCACTTCCTGAACCTTGGGCATGCGGGTCATGCCGCCGACCAGGATGACCTCGTCGATTTCCGAAGCCTTGAGGCCGGCGTCCTTGAGCGCCTGCTTGCAGGGCGCGACGGTGCGTTCGATCAGGTCGTCGACCAGCGCCTCGAGCTTGGAGCGCGAGAGCTTGATGTTGAGGTGCTTCGGTCCCGACTGGTCGGCGGTGATGAACGGCAGGTTGACCTCGGTCTGGGCCGTCGAGGAAAGCTCGATCTTGGCCTTCTCGGCGGCTTCCTTGAGGCGCTGCAGCGCCAACCGGTCCTCGCGCAGGTCGATGGTGTTTTCCTTTTTGAACTCCTCGGCCAGGTAATCGACGATGCGCTTGTCGAAGTCCTCGCCGCCGAGGAAGGTGTCGCCGTTGGTCGACTTCACCTCGAACACGCCGTCGCCGATCTCGAGCACCGAGACGTCGAAGGTGCCGCCACCCAGGTCATAGACCGCGATGGTGCCGTTGTCCTTCTTCTCGAGCCCGTAGGCGAGCGCCGCGGCGGTCGGCTCGTTGATGATGCGCAGCACCTCGAGACCGGCGATCTTGCCGGCGTCCTTGGTGGCCTGGCGCTGGGAGTCGTTGAAATATGCGGGCACCGTGATGACCGCCTGGGAGACGGTTTCACCGAGATAGCTTTCGGCGGTTTCCTTCATCTTCTGCAGGATGAAGGCGCTGATCTGGCTCGGGCTGTATTTCTGGCCCTCGGCCTCGACCCAGGCGTCGCCGTTGTCGCCCTTGACGATCTCGTAGGGAACGAGCTTCTTGTCTTCGGCGGTGATCGGGTCGTCGTAGCGGCGGCCGATCAGGCGCTTGATGGCGAACAGCGTGTTTTCGGGGTTGGTCACCGCCTGGCGTTTCGCCGGCTGACCGACGAGGCGCTCGCCACCGTCGGCGAATGCGACCATGGAAGGCGTGGTGCGCGCGCCTTCCGCGTTTTCCACGACCTTGGCGTCCTTACCGTCCATAATGGCGATACAGGAGTTGGTGGTGCCGAGATCGATACCAATGACTTTACTCATGTCGTCCTCATTTTATGCGGCAACTTCACGGGCGGCCCATCTGGCGCCGCCGGAAATCCCTATGTGGTTCGAAGCGGGAAAACCCGATATCCGGGCTTCCCGCGCTTATATATGCCGAGCTTCCAGCCGGCGCAATGTTTCCGCGCGCTTGCCGAAAAGCGGCAATCAGAGCTTCTCGTCCAATTGCGCGCCGGTTTCGGCGGGTCCGTCGGTCTTGGTCTCGTAGGCCTGCTGGCCGTCCCGTTGGCCTTCGCCGCCGGTCGCATCGTCGCCGCCGGCATCTTCCACCGATTGCGCCGTGACCTTGGGGCCGCCCTTGGTGACGCCAACCTTGGCCGCGCGCAGCGTGCGGCCGTGCAGCGTGAAGCCCTCCTCCAGCACCTGTGCGACGGTGCCGGCGGGCTGCGACGGGTCCTCGATCTCGAACATGGCCTCGTGCAGCATGGGATCGAAGCGCGCGCCCGCCGCCTCGATCGGCTTTACGCCGGCACGCTCGAAAGCCGACAGCAGTTCCTTCGCCACCATTTCGACGCCGACGGCGATGGTTTCGAGGTTGGCGTCCTGGGCGCGGGCGTCCGCATCGATGGCGGCCAGGGCCCGGCCCATGTTGTCAGCGACGCGCAGCATGTCCTCGGCGAAGCCCTTGATGGCGTATTTCGAGGCATCCTCCTTGTCGCGTTGGGCGCGGCGGCGGACGTTCTCGGCCTCGGCGAGCGCGCGCAGCAGCTTGTCGTTGGCATCCGCCAACTCGGCTTCGAGCGCCTGGATGCGTTCGGCCTGGAGCGCCACCGCGTCCTCCGAAGGCGTTGCGCCTTCGCCGGATGTTGCATCGCCGGCATCGCTCGTGGTGGCCGGCTCGGACGGCGCCGCGGCATCGCCGGCGGGCGCGGTCTCAGACGGCGCGAAGGTAGGCTCGTCGGCTGCGTCAGGCGCGCCTGGTTCCGACGATGAGGGTTCCCGGGGCGTTTCGTCTTCAGTCATGGGTCTATCCGTTCTTCAAGTTCTGCGTTCGTTTCGTTGGGCCCGCGGTCCGGCATCAGCCGAGCAGGCGTCCGATCAGTTTGGCCGTATAGTCGACCATGGGAATAATGCGGGCATAATTCATGCGCGTCGGGCCGATGACACCGATGGCGCCGATCACCTGTTCGGCGCTGCCCCTGAAGGAATCGACCACCACCGACACGCCCGCCAGGTCGAACAGCTGGTTGTCCGAGCCGATGAAGATCTGGACCCCTTCGGCGGTGTCCGTAAGCGACAGCAGCTTCAGCATCTCCTGCTTGGTTTCCAGTGTCGAGAACAGGTTGCGGATGCGCTCCAGGTCGTTGATGGCGTTGATGTCCTCCAGCAGGTTGGCCTGACCCCGCACGATCAGCGAGCCGGCGAGCGCGCCTGCCGTGCTGCCGCCGCCCCAGGTGGCGAGGCCCTTCTCGACGACGCTTTTGGTAAGCGTGTCGAGTTCCGCCCGGTTCTGTTCGAGCTCGGCCATGATCTCGTCGTAGGCCTCGGCCACGGTGCGCCCGACGAGCCGCGCCGAAAGGAAGTTCGACGCCTGCACCAGGGACGACGGCGACAACTGGTCGGGCGTCTGCATGATGCGGTTCTCGACGATGCCGCTTTCCGTCACCAGCACCACCAGCGCGCGGCCGGGGCTGAGCGATACGAATTCGATGTGCTTCAAGGGGCTTTCTGTCTTCGGCGCGAGCACCAGGCTGGCGCAGCCGGTGAGGCCGGAGAGCGCCGCCGAGGCCTGCTCCAGCAGCCCTTCCAGGTTGGTGGCCGAGCCGGCGAACTGGCCTTCGATATTCTGGCGCTCCTTGCTCGACAGGTTGCCGATCTCCAGCAGCCCGTTGACGAACATCCTGAGACCGGCGTCGGTCGGCAGCCGCCCGGCCGACGTGTGCGGCGCGTAGAGCAACCCGGCCTCCTCCAGGTCCGCCATGACGTTGCGCACGGTGGCCGGCGACAGCTTCATGCCGAGCTGGCGCGCGATCGAGCGCGAGCCGACCGGCTCCCCGGTCTCGACGTAGGCATCGACGATAAGGCGGAAGATTTCCCGCGAGCGCTCGTTCAGTTCCGTGATCATGGTTTTCGGTTCACCTGGCTTCCGCTGCTCCGTTGCACAGGGTAGCGCGATTCTGCGGGGAATGTAGTTTTGTGATTCGGCAGCGTCAACGCGCCTTGGGCAGGAAACTTCCGCCCGGCGCATCGGGTTCCGGCAACCACCCACGGACGCTGGCGTGCTTGAATCGCCACGGGGCGCGCGCTAGCTTGCGCGCCACGATTTCAGCTCTCGAAAGGATCAGCCATGCGGCCCTCCGGGCGGACCCCCGATCAACTGCGCGACATCGTTCTCGAACCCGACGTTTCCAAGCATGCCGAGGGTTCCTGCCTGGCGCGCTTCGGCGACACCCACGTGTTGTGCACGGCGAGCGTCGAGCAGCGGGTGCCCGGCTGGATGCGCGACACCGGACGCGGCTGGGTGACGGCCGAATACGGCATGCTGCCGCGTTCGACCAACACCCGCACCGACCGCGAGGCTGCGCGCGGCAAGCAATCGGGGCGCACCCAGGAGATCCAGCGGCTGATCGGCCGCAGCCTGCGTGCCGTTACCGACCTCGAGGCGCTCGGCGAGATCCAGGTCAAGGTCGACTGCGACGTCATCCAGGCCGACGGCGGCACCCGCACCGCGGCGATCACCGGCAGCTACGTGGCGCTGCACCGGGCTTTCGCCCGCTGTGTGCAGTTGGGTATTATTAAGAGCATTCCACTGATCGATGAGGTGGCAGCGGTGTCTTGCGGCCTATATAAGGGTATTGCGGTGACCGATCTTGACTATGCTGAGGACTCCGCCGCTGAAGCGGACGCCAACTTCGTTCTAACGGGAAATGGCGGAATCGTTGAGATTCAAGGTACTGCGGAAGCCGATCCCTTCACAAAAGATCAGTTTTTTGAGCTTATGAGCATGGCGCAGGCGGCGGTCGCCAAGCTGGTTGAAGCGCAGCGCCTCGCCCTCAAAGAAGATTAACGGATTGAGCCATGGCGCGCCGATTCGCCGAGGATAAGCTTGTCATCGCCAGCCACAACCCGGGCAAGGTGCGCGAAATCGACGCCTTGCTCGCGCCTTTCGGCGTCACGGTTATATCGGCCGGCGATCTCGGACTGCCGGAACCCGTGGAAGACGGCGAAACCTTCATCGCCAATGCGGAAATCAAGGCCCGCGCGGCGGCGCGGGGCGCGGGATTGCCGGCCCTGGCCGACGATTCGGGCTTGGTCGTGCCGGCGCTCGGCGGCGATCCGGGCATCTATTCGGCACGATGGGCGGGGCCGGACAAGGATTTCGATGTCGCCATGACCACCGTCTGGGAAAAACTCACGGCCGCCGGACAAAATGCGGACCCGGCGGCGCATTTCGCCTGCGCGCTGTCTTTATGCTGGCCGGCCACCGACGGGATGCCGGAACAGCTCGAAACCTTCGAGGGTACTGTGCACGGACGGCTGGTCTGGCCGCCGCGCGGCGACAAAGGTTTCGGTTACGATCCGATGTTCGTGCCGCAAGGCTTTAACGAGACGTTTGGCGAGTTCGACCAGGACGCCAAACACGAGATTTCCCACCGCGCGGACGCTTTCCGCAAGCTGGTGGACGCCTGTTTCCGGACCTGAGGCATGACCGGCGCGGCGCGAATCCGACCCGCCGGCCCGGACGACGCGGCCGCCATCGCCGCCGCGCATTGCCTCGCCTGGCGCGAGACCTACCGCGGCATGCTGCCCGACGCCATGGTCGACGGGCTCGGCCAGGACGAGGCCACGGAAAAATGGACTGCGCGGCTCGGCCCGCATGCGCCGGACCAGGTCTTCATCGCCGAAGACAGCGCCGGCACGGCGCTCGGCTTCGCCAGCGGCAAGCCCTCCGATGAAGCCGCCGACCCGGATGCCGGGCTGCTCGACACGCTCTATCTGGTAAAGGCGGGACAGGGCCTCGGCCTCGGTCGGCGCTTGCTGTATACGGTCGCAGATATGCTCGACACCGCAGGATATTCCCGGATGCTCGTCGTCGTCCATGCGGAGAACCCCGCGGCGCGGTTCTACGCGGCCATGGGCGCCGCCCGGCTGCTCGAGCGCGAACGCATGTTCCGTGGCCACCTCTGCCCGGAAATCCTCTGGTCTTGGGCGCTGCCGCTTGCCCCGCCGGAGGCGCCATGAGCGCGGACACGCCCCTCGCCGTTTACGTCCATTGGCCGTTCTGCGAATCGAAGTGTCCCTACTGCGATTTCAACAGCCATGTCACGGAGGCCGTCGATCACGCCGCCTGGCGCCACGCGCTTTTGTCGGAGCTTCGCCACTTCGCCGAGCGCACGGCAGGGCGAAGGGTCGGGTCGCTCTATTTCGGCGGCGGTACGCCGTCGCTGATGGACGCTGCGACGGTCAGCGCGCTCGTCGAGGCCGCGGGCGCGCTCTGGGGGTTCGCGGACGATCCGGAGATCACGCTGGAATCCAATCCGTCGTCGGCGGAGGCCGAGCGTTTCGACGGCTACCGCGCCGCCGGTATAAATCGCCTTTCCATCGGCGTGCAGTCGTTACGCCCGGAAGCGCTGACCTTCCTGGGCCGCCGCCACGACGCCGACCAGGCGCGCCGCGCCCTGGAATGGGCGCGAAGCCGGTTTGAACGATATTCGTTTGATCTTATTTACGGATTGCCCGGCCAGACCGCTGCCGATTGGCGCGCGGAATTGCACGAAGCACTCGCCCTCGCCGGTGATCACCTATCCGTCTATCAGCTCACCATCGAACCCGGCACGCCGTTCTTCCGCGACGGTGTTGCCGGCGCGGAAGAGGACCTCGCCGCCGACCTTTTCCATGAGACCCGCGCCTTGCTCACAGAGGCGAGCATGCCGGCCTACGAGGTCTCCAACCACGCCAGGCCCGGCGGCGAGAGCCGCCACAACCTCGCCTATTGGCACGGCCGCGACTACGTCGGCGTCGGCCCGGGCGCGCACGGCCGGCTTACGCTTGCGGACGGTTTCATCGCCACGCACCAAATCCACGATCCGGCGCGCTGGCTGGCGCGGGTCGGGGAAACGGGGCAGGGCACGGCGAAGGAGCGCCGGCTAGATGTGCGCGAACGGGCCGAGGAAATGGTAATGACTGGTCTTCGAACGCGCGACGGATTGGACCTTGCCGGACTGGAGGCGGCGACCGGCGTCGCCTTTGCCGACATGGCCGACGCAGGCGAGGTTCAACGCTGCATCGATGCCGGCCTGTTGACGGAGGGCGCGGGACACCTGTACGCGACGGAGGCCGGCATGCTGACCCTCAATGCGCTGCTGGCGCATCTGCTGACGCCTTTCGAAAACTCCCTCGAGGCCTTCAGCGAGGACCCTGGCGCGGACCTCAGTTGATGACGGCCTGGAAGGTGCGGGGCGCGCGTTCCAGGACGCGGGCGTCGTGGCGCCGCACCTGCATAACGGCAAAGCCGCGCTCGGTGGCGCCGTCGGCGCGGAAGCGGAAAATGCCGTCGCGGCCGTCGAAGCCGCTGTCCGTGGTGAGCGTCGCTTCGGAAAAGTCCGGCCCGCCTTCAGCCCGCGCCAGCACGGCGGCGAGCGCGGTGGCATCATAGGCGAGCGTGGCGAGGCGCGGCGGCGGACTGCCGTATGTCGCCTCGTACTGTTTTACGAAACCGGCGCGCGCCGCCGGATCGGGTGCCGCGTACCAGCCGCCCAGCAGTGCCGGTTCGGCGCCCAGGCCAGGCACGTCCCAGAGCCCCGTGCCGAGCATCTGCACCTTGCCCGGATCGACATCGTAGAACGGCAGCAGCGCCGCCACCGACTGCAGGCGCTTGCCGCCGTCGGCAATCAGCAGCGCCTCGAACGGCAGGTCACCGATGGTCTGTAGGTTTTCCAGGCGTTTCAGCGCCTGCCGCGAGACCTCGTCGTCGAGCTTCTCCAGCTCCTTGCGCTGCTCGATCAAGGCCTGACGCCGCGCGTCATAGTCGGCCAGCGTGCGCACCACGGCAGTGAAGTCCTCAGCCCGCGGATCATAGAACTGCGAGGCCGCGATCGTGCCGCCGGCGGCGCGCACCGCCTGACCCATCGCCTCGAAGACGGTCGCGCCGAGCGCATTGTCGGGCGCCAACGCCGCGAACCGCGTGATGCCGTAGCGAAGCGCATAGCCGACGACACGGCGGATCTGATCTTCCGGTGCAAATCCCATGGTATAGACGCCGCCGCCGGCCACCCGGCGGTCCGAGGAAAATGCCACCACCGGCACGTGGGCGGCACGCGCGGCGGGCGTCACCGCACGCACGGACCCGGCGAGCAGCGGCCCCAGGATGATCTGCACGCCGTCGCCGATCGCCGTCTGGGCGGCGACGGCCGCGCCCTGCGCCGTACCCCGGGTATCGACCGGCAGCAGTTCCAGCTTGCGGTCGGCGAAGTCGATCATTGCGAGCTGCGCGGCGTTGAGCAGCGCCTTGCCGATCGCGGCGTTGGCGCCGGTGAGCGGCAGCAACAGCCCGACCCGCACCGTATCCGTGGTCGCCGGCGGCGGCACCACCGGGCGCGGCGCTTCGGCTGCGGCCGCGGCGGGCGCGCGATTGAGCAGGTAGGCGAGGGACGGCAGGTCCGGATTGGGGTAGGGCTGGGCGGTGCCAACAGCGGGCGCCGGCGTCCCCGGCAACGGCTGGACGACCTGCGCGCCCTGGGTGATCGGCGGCGCCGGCTGGCCGGTCGTCGGAACGGGCGTGCCGGCCGGCACCGGCGCCCGGCTGGTGCGCGGCCCGGTGACCGGTGGCTGACGATGGGAAGGCGGGTTCTCGAGGGTCGGCCGCGGGCTTTCGGCTTGCGTGCGGCCGAATTGTCCGATTTGCTGGCAGCCGGTCGCCAACAATGCGCCGGTGAGCGCCGCGACCAGGCAAACGCGTTTCGAGCGGAACATGCGGGAGACGGCTGGGCGTGTCATCAAAAACGGGACCTTCTTCTTCCGGACCGTCGGCGGGCGAGGCCGATGGGCTGGAGCCTAGCGACAGCCGCGGCCAGAGTAAACAGCCGGAAACCGTGCTGCCGGCGGGTCTCGTGCTGGTGGCGACGCCGATCGGCAACGCCGCCGACATCTCGGCCCGTGCGCTGGCGATCCTGGCGGGCGCGCAGGTGGTCGCCTGCGAGGACACCCGGGTGACATCGAAACTTTTCGCGGTTCACGGCATCAAGGCTCCGATGTTGCCCTATCACGAGCACAACGCGGCGGCGCAACGCCCGAAGCTCATGAAGCGCCTCAAAGGTGGCGAAACCGTGGCGCTGGTAAGCGATGCCGGCATGCCGCTGATCTCCGATCCCGGCTACAAGCTGGTCGAGGCCTGCCTGGAGGAGGGCGTCCCGGTGACCTGCGCGCCCGGCCCCTCGGCCGTGACCACGGCGCTGGCGCTGTCCGGCCTGCCGACGGACAGGTTTTTCTTTCAGGGTTTCTTGCCGTCCAAGTCCGGTTCCCGGCGCGCCCAGTTGGAGGCGCTCATGGCGGTGCCGGGTTCGCTCGTGGTCATGGAATCCGCCAAGCGCCTGGCCGCCATGCTGGCCGACGCGGCTGAAGTGCTCGGCGGCCGTGACGCCGCCGTGACCCGGGAGCTCACCAAACGGTTCGAGGAAGTTCGGCGCGGTTCGCTCGCCGACCTCGCCCGACACTATGCCGATGCCGGCCCGCCCAAGGGCGAGATCACCGTGGTCATCGGCGCCGCGCCGGAGGGCGCGGCTGCGGCGAGCGACGCCGACGTCGATGCCATGCTGCGCGACGCCCTGAAGACCGAGAGCCTGCGCGATGCCGCGGCCGGGGTCGCGGCGGCGACGGGACGCAAGAAACGCGACGTCTATGCGCGGGCGCTGGCCATCGCCGACGGCCGCGCGAACGACGGTCCGGACGGTCCGTGACCAGCCCCGGCGAGTCGCGCGCCGACAGACACCGGCGCGCCGAGCGGCAGGGACGGGCCGCCGAGACCCTCGCCGCCTGGTGGCTGCGCGCCAAGGGTTACCGTATCGCGGCGCGGCGGTTCCGCACGCCGCAGGGCGAGATCGATCTGGTCGCGGTTCGCGGCAACACGCTCGCCTTCATCGAGGTAAAGGCGCGCCGCGACGGCGCCGAGGCGGAAACCGCCCTCGGCCCCCGCCAACGGCGGCGTATTGCCGACGCAGCGGCCGCGTTCCTGGCGCGACGGCCGAAACTGGCGGCGCATGACATCCGTTTCGATGCCGTTTTCATTACGCCGGGCCGGCTTCCCCGCCATGTGCCCGACGCCTGGCGGCCGGATTTCTGACCGGTCGTTCCGAAGGGGCTTTGTGCCGTCGCCGCGAGGCCTTACAATGGGGCGATTCGCAAAACCGACAGCCGACAAGGAGCCATAAGCATGACGTGCCGCCAACCTGCCTTGACCGATCCGCGCCGAAAATCGCGCCGGAATCTCAGGGTCGGCAAGCTGGCGCGCGTGGCTGTTCTCGCCTTGTCGCTGCCGGCGCTTTCCGGTTGTACCGGAGCCGTCGTCGGCGCCGGCGCGGTCGCCGGACTGGCCGCCTTCGAGGAACGCCCGGTCAAGACCATCGCCCGGGATACCAAGATCTCCGCCCAGTTGCGCATTGCGCTTCTGGAAAAAAGCGAGACCCACTTCGCCAAGGTCGGCATCGAGGTTTTCGAAGGCCGGGTGCTGCTTACCGGCGTTGTGCCGGATGAACAGATGCGCGCCGACGCGGTGGCCGTCTCTTGGAAGATCGTCGGCGTGAAGGAGGTGCTCAACGAGCTGTCTATAGGTGAACACGGCATATCGGAAATCGCCAAGGACAGCTGGATTACCGCGCAGCTCACCTCGAAGATCACCTTCGATAAACATATCCGCGCCATCAATTACGTCATCGACACCGTCGCCGGCACCGTCTACCTGATCGGCATCGCGCAGAACCAGGCGGAACTCGATCGCGTCATCGCGCACGCCCGGTCAGTCGGTTACGTGCAAAAAGTCATCTCCCACGTCCGCGTCAAACCGAATACCGGATGAACACCGTGACCGCCGAGCCCGCAACCCGCATGCCGCCCGCCATCGACGACGGCACGGCTACGTTCTTCGAAGGCTTGTGCGGGATCGGCGCCGCCGGGGATGACGATATCGACCTGCCCGCGGCGGCACTGCTGCTGGCGCGATGCACGCGCCCCGACGTTTCGCCGGCGCCCTATGAGCGCCACCTCGAACAACTGACATCGGATGTCGAGGACTACGCCGCCGGGGCGGTGGACGTTACCGGCCGGCACGAGGCCCTGGTGCAGATCATCTCCCGGCGTCACGGCTACGCAGGCACGGCGGCATCTTTTGAAACCCTCGACGCCGCTAATCTGATGCGGGTCATCGATCGCCGGTCGGGACTCCCGGTGGCGCTCGGCGTCTTCTACATCGGCGTCGCGCGGCGGCTCGGCTGGCAGGCCGTCGGCGTCGACTTTCCGGGCCGCTTCCTGGTACGCCTGGAAGCGGCGGGCGAGCGCCTGCTGATCGACCCCTTCGACCACGGCGTCGCCATCGACGCGGCTGGCCTCAGAAAACGCCTCAAGGACCTCGCCGGCGACGACGCCGAACTCAAGCCGAGCTACTACGAAAGCATGTCGGCGCGGGCCGTGCTGTTGCGGCTCGAGGGCAATATCCGGGTGCGGCTGGTGGCGCAGCAGCGCTGGGAGGAGGCGGTCAGCGTCGTCGCCCGCATGTTGTTGATCGCGCCCACCAACGCCGGGTTGTGGCGCGAACAGGGCATGCTTCAGGCGCGCATGGATCATGTGCAGGCCGCCATCGCGTCGCTCGAGGAATCGCTCAGGCGCTGCGACGAGGAACCGGCGCGCTACCGGACCTCGGCGCTCATCCAGGAGCTGCGGCGGCGGTTGCCATAACCCGCCGGCGGCGGCAGAGTATCCCCCCAAACGAGACACCACCGGCCCGCCGCAGGGCCGCACCCGAAGGAAATCGACATGACGTTGAAGGTCGCCATCCAGATGGACCACGTGTCCAGCATCGACATTGCCGGAGACTCCACTTTCGTGCTCGGCCTGGAGGCGCAGAAACGCGGCTACGAGCTCTTGCATTACGAGCCCAGCCGGCTTGCCATGCTCGACGGTCGAATTCTCGCCAAGACCGAGCCGATGACGCTGAAGCGCGAGAAGGGAAACCACTTCACGCTGGGCGAGGCTTCGGTCACCGACCTCGCCGACGTCGACGTGGTGCTGATGCGCCAGGACCCGCCCTTCGACATGGCCTATATCACGGCGACGCACCTGCTGGAGCACATTCACCCGAAGACCCTGGTGGTCAACGACCCGCGCGAGGTCCGCAACGCGCCCGAGAAGCTTTTCGTCACGCGGCTCCCGGAGTTCATGCCGCCGACCCTGATTACCGCCGACCGCCAGCACATCCTGGCCTTCCGCGCCGAGCATAAGGACATCATCGTCAAGCCGCTGTTCGGCAACGGCGGCGCCGGCGTTTTCCATATCGCGCCGGGCGACGAAAACCTCAATGCGCTCCTCGAGATGTTCTCCGAAAATTTTCGCGAACCGCTGATCGTGCAGAAATACCTGCCCGCCGTGCGCGAGGGCGACAAGCGCATCATCCTGATCGACGGCGAGGTCGCCGGCGGCACCAACCGGGTGCCGGCGGAGGGCGAGGCGCGCTCCAACATGCACGTCGGCGGCAAGCCGGTGAAGACCGATTTGACGGCGCGCGAGATGGAAATCTGCGAAGCCCTCGGTCCCGAACTCAAGTCGCGCGGCCTGATCTTCGTCGGCATCGACGTCATCGGCGGGCTGATGACCGAGATCAACGTCACCTCGCCGACCGGCATCCAGGAGATCAACCGGTTCAACGACGTCACGCTGGAAGCCGATATCTGGGACGCCATCGAGGCCAAGTTATAAGCCTGGAGCAGTCCTGGGACGGCCCTGCGGATTACACTTTTTAGTCGGTAGAAGATTTTGCATGCACGTTAAGCTTCTGGCGTTCACAGCCGGAGTTTCGTCATGGTCGCCCACGTTTCCACCGTCGCCTTCGAAGGCATCTCCGTCACCGACATCGACGTGCAGGTTCAGGCGTCGCCGGGCCTGCCGGCCTTCACCATCGTCGGTCTACCCGACAAGGCGGTTGGCGAGAGCCGCGAGCGGGTGCGCGCCGCGCTGCACGCCATCGGCCTCGCATTGCCGCCGAAGCGTATTACCGTCAATCTCGCGCCCGCCGATCGGCTGAAGGAGGGTGGTCACTACGACCTTCCCATCGCGCTCGGGCTGCTCGGCGTCATGGGCGTGCTTGGCGCCGAGGATCTCGCCGGATACGTGGCGCTCGGTGAATTGGCGCTGGACGGCTCCCTGGCGCCGGTGAACGGCGTGCTGCCCGCGGCGCTGCATGCGGACGGCATGGGACGCGGCCTCATTTGCCCGGGCGCGCAGGGCGCGGAGGCCGCTTGGACCGGCAACCCGGACGTCCTTGCCGCCGCGAATCTGCTGCAGATCGTCAATCACTTCAAAGGCAGTCAGATC
>Ga0181579_10003260_pt1 | contig 12895 bp, 8 predicted proteins | sample 071ome_24_FD_132996 | JGI IMG/M metagenome (GOLD analysis project Ga0181579, IMG submission 132996) | Coastal salt marsh microbial communities from the Groves Creek Marsh, Skidaway Island, Georgia - 071402CT metaG (megahit assembly) | ecosystem: Environmental > Aquatic > Marine > Intertidal zone... | reverse complement strand
TCTATTCCGTTGACGAATCATTCTTTGAGGTTGATGAGAGTATAACAAAAGAAGAAATAGAAAATATACGTCTAAGAATAATACAAAAGACAGGTATACCGGTTTCTATCGGTATTGCGCCAACTAAAACTTTAGCTAAATACGCAAGTACAGAGGCAAAGAAGGGAAATGGAGTATGTGCGTTAGACATGAATATATGGCAAGATACGGCCAAAATACTTCCTTGTGGGAGTATTTGGGGCATTGGAAGGCAGACCACCCAGTCTCTCTCAAAGCATGGCATTAACACAGTTTCTGAGCTCTTGTCACTTGATCATGCATTTGTTGCTAAACAATATGGTGTTGTAGGAGAACGGCTTATATTGGAGCTTTCTGGTATACCGGTGTATTTTGTCGATAACAATGCAGAGCATTTGCCGGAAACTCACACGAGCACTCGTTCGTTTGGCCAAACCGCTACTTCTTTAAACGTTCTCGAAAGTGCAGTTTCTCATCATATTAATCATGTCGCTAGAAAACTTCGTGATCATATGCAAGTAGCCACTAGAATCACAGTTGTAGCGCGAGGGAGTAGATTTGGAGACTTTTCACACAGGAAGAGTACAATTACCAATGATTTAGCATTTCCAACAAATGATACTCTTATTCTTAGCAAAGAAGCATTGAGAATGCTCAAAACACTGTACGATAATGAAATCCCATACAAAAAGGCTGGAGTAATTGTAAGTGGATTATTGCCTGAAAAGTATGTATCAGGAAGTTTGTTTGAGCAACCAAAAGACACATCTGATGTTAGCAAAATTATTGATATGTTGAGCGATAAGTATGGTAGAGATATTTTAAAAACAGCTACAGTTATGCAGTCTAAATCGTGGAAAGATAAAAAACAGAAAATATCCCAACAGTACACAACGAGTTGGTCAGAAATACCTTTTGTAAAAGCCGTCTAAGACGTGTCTTTAAGTGTCTAATACACCAAAAGACACGGGTAATGGAACTAAATGAAATCACTATAGTTATCAACACCTTTTCTTACACAAGGACATAAAAGGACGTTATAATGTAAGAGGTCGATCGAGGAGTAATAAGTCACTGGTATGACCTTAAGTAAAACGGCTGTATCAATTTTGGTACGACTTAAGCAAATGCCTCTCCACAGACTTTCTTCGATTGAAACTATTGTGTGTCGAACACAATAGAGTAGTTATTTACAAATTTTTAACATACAAAGTACATGTACGTTTTTAAACGACAGGTATCTATTGAGCGTGGGATCGCGACCCTGCTTGCAATAGCGCTTGTACTCTGGGCAGTGAGTCCACACATGTTCACTAATAGAGCTGAGGCAGCAAACCTCACATTAGTGAGCGACACACTCTCAGATTCAGCACCTGCTTCCGTTTCTGACCATACTATTGCGTTTACAACGCCAAATGGTATGGCAATTGGTGAAACTTTCACCATAACTTTTCCTGGAACTTTTGACACCTCGTCAATTCTGATAGGTGATGTCGATCTAGATATTGGCGGTGACCAAACACTAGCTGGAGCTGCAGGAGCTGGAACATGGGGTGTAACAGGTTTTGGTGGAAGTACCTTAACCTTCGAAACTCCTACTGATGGAGGTGTGGCATCTGCTACAGCTATCACAGTATATATTGGTAGAAATGGCCCGAATGCTGTGGGTACAGAGAACCAAATTACTAACCCTAGTGCTACGTCGACAGCTAGTAACCTGTATCAAATTGATATCGCAGGTACTATGCAAGACTCAGGTACTGCCATGGTTGCAATCATCGAGAATGTTCTCGTGACCGCAAACGTTGAAGCTACACTATTATTTACAATTAGTGGAACAACAACAGGAGCGACTATAAACAGTAGTCCAACAACAACCTTTGGTCCAAGTACAAACACAACACTTCCATTCGGAACGCTTACTGCAGGAACTTCCAAAGTTCTTGGTCAAGACCTTACCGTTGAGACTAACGCAGCCAATGGGTATGTAGTTACTGTAGAGCAGGATGCAAATATTCTCTCTTCAACACTTGCTGACATCGATGGATTCATCGACGGAGGTTATGACGACACTCCGACGGGATGGGTTCGACCTACAGGTAATATTGCAGACGAGGATACTTGGGGTCACTGGGCTCTTACCACCAACGATGACAACCTTCAAGGTGCTGGAACTAACTTTACTGCAGACCAATGGGTCGCAGCAAGTACCACACCACGAGCAATTATGGCTCATAACGATCCAGCAGATGGAACTACACTTGGTATAGGACGTGCTACAGTTGGTTATCAGATTGAAATTACTTCTTTGCAAGAAGCTGGTGACGACTACAGCACTACGCTTACTTACATCGCAACACCAACCTTCTAAGAAGCGTAATCTCTACAAAAAACTCCCTAAAGGGAGTTTTTTGTTATAGTTAGTACACAAGGATAAGTTATATACAGAATATCAATAGTGTATTTGTTTTGGAATGGTAAAATATCATTTATATATGTTTGTTGTGCAAAGGCTCGGTTATACCACTGCGTACTACGCTTTTTTTGTTTCTCTACTCCTTCTATTATTTCCATTTTTTTCCTATGCTCAAATAGCTGGTGGGATTGGTATCATACCTGCTTCAATCGAAGAAGCAGTTGATCCAGGATCTCGTTTTGAAGATACTATAAAGATAACTAATGAGAGTGAAGAAGATACTGAATTTTACATTTATACTCGTGATATTAAAGGAGTGGAAAATGGAGGTGTACCTATTTTTGCTGAAGAGAATTCAGAACGTACTGGTTTTGAAATCACTGAATGGATAGCACTTGATGCTGAAAGAATATTTGTTGAAGCAGGACAGACTGTAGAATATCCGCTTGTAATAAATGTGCCTGAAAATGCATCACCAGGTAGTCATTTTGGTGGTGTCTTTGTATCTCGAGAACCTCCAAGACTTAGGGAAATTGGAGCGGGTGTTGGTTATGAAGTGGCGTCAGTCATAAGTCTACGTATTAATGGGGATGTGCTTGATGATGCTCGTATTCGTTCTTTTTTCACTGACAAACTTTTTTACAGTACGAAGAACGTCAATTTTGTCGCTCGAATTGAAAACCAAGGAAATATTATGATTCGACCTCGTGGACCACTTGAGATTAAGAGTAGTTTTAGTTCTGATCCGGTAGCACAATTACTTGTAAACGATTCTCTAGCAGGTGTATTTCCAGGAACTACTCGTGATATAGAATTTTCGTGGAATGATGAAGGTTTAGGTTTTGGAAAGTACACTGCAGAACTTGCTTTAGTATACGATGGTGAACTGGGAAATAAGACCATCGATGCTTCGTTGGTATTCTGGGTATTTCCGACAAAAATAATGCTTACTATACTCGGTGTATTTGTGGGTATATTTGTGCTTGGATACCTATTTACTAAATATTATGTACAAAGAGCTATCATGCGTGCAGCTGGTGGTAGACGAATTGCTCCTCAACGTTACAGAAGGCAAAGCAGTATTTCACGGTTTGCATTTGTCTTTATATCTGTACTCACAGTTTTCGTTATTTTCCTCATTATTGTACTGATTTTTATGGCATAGCCATGATACACTTTAACTAATATGGAAGTGAGCCGTTATCACAAATTTTTGAGGGTTTCAGCTGTTTTGTTTGCCATGATGCTTGTGTTTGATAGTGGCTTTCTTTCCCCATTCACTAAAGAGCTTTCAAACAATACAATTTATTATGTAGCCAATCTTGGGTCTGGTGTAAAAGTCACTGTTCCTCCAAATGAAGTAAACACCTTAACTGCACAAATCGCTGAACAACAAAGGGAATTAGATGCACGCGAGGCTTCACTCGCAGAACGTGAAATACAAGCTCGAGAGTACAATGAAGTTCAAGAAACTGATTATTCAACCTATGTTCTTAGCTTGATACTCTTCATTCTCACGCTTCTCATTGTCACGAACTATATCCTCGATTGGAATCGACTAAGACAAATGCGCTATGAAAAAGCAGCTGCTTAAGATTACACTTGTGATAGGTGGCGCTACAGCGTTTACTACGATTGGAATTTTTGCGTCTGATGCGTTGCAGGGCATAACACCTAGTATTGGAAATGTTGCGAGTATTTCTGGTGCCTGCAAGGAAGGGAGTGTTGAATTTAAAGGCCCTGACGGCATGTTGTGTGTTGATATATATGAGGCGAGTCCATCAAAAAATTGCCCAAATGCAGTTCTCCGAAATAACCTACATAGCGAACAAAACCTTAATGAAAAAAATTGTTACGCTGTATCACAACCTGATGTGTTGCCTTGGAATTTTATCTCACTCACCCAAGCTCAACGCGCATGTTCACTTGCTGGAAAACGTCTACCTACTAATGAAGAGTGGTATCGATTAGCCCTCAGTACACAATACGAAACTTGTGCAGTAAATGATTCGAGTGTTCAGAAGACAGGAATAGACGGATGTGTTACCGCAAACGGGGTATACGACATGGTTGGAAATGTGTGGGAATGGGTTGATGAGTCAGTGCAAGGAAATAGTTTTGATGGCAGAACGCTACCTGAAACTGGATATGTATCCGAAGTAGACGCTGACGGTATAGCACTCACTACTTCTAATGAATCTAGTGAATTGTATGGCTCAGATTACTTTTGGTCCAAACAAGAAGGGGTATTTGGAATGATTCGAGGAGGTTTTTATGACGCAGGGAAAGACGCGGGTCTATACGCAACTAACGCAAGTGTTCCGACGAGCCTATCTGCACCAGGTGTAGGATTTAGGTGTGTAGAAGACATTATCTAAGAAGCATAAAGTAGTTATAATAGATATATGAAAGGAGTAAAAGTCGTACTCGTTATTTTTTGTGCTGTCGCAATAACTGCACTTGGTATTGATGCTGCGGATACACTACAAGGTAATGATGGCACCTTATTTTCACAGTTAGGAAATGGCTTAGAAGATGGCTGTCCAGAAGGCATGGTTGCGGTCAGTAACGTGCCCGGTATTACATGTGTAGATAAATTTGAAGCTGTGACAAGTGAAAAATGTCCAATTCAAGAACCTTCTCAACTCTTGCATACACGTCAAAATCTAGATGAATCAGATTGCAAGGCAGCTTCTGTGTCAGGAAAATTGCCATGGCGATTTGTATCGCGAGATCAGGCTGTCCAGATGTGTGCTCGCTCAAATAAACGACTTCCGACAAGTGAAGAATGGTATGCCCTTAGTGTAGGCATGACCAATCCTGAGGCTACCTGCAACATAGCATCAAATCGACTCGCTGACACAGGTAGTCACACAGAGTGCAGTTCACCAGTGGGTGTTCATGACTTGGTTGGAAATGTATGGGAATGGGTAAGTGACGATGTAATTGATGGAGTATACAATGCCCGACTACTACCTCAGTCAGGATATGTCGCTCAAGTAGATTCGCATGGTGTAGCAACTGTGGCATCATCCACACCAAACGAGATGTTCGAATCTGATTATTTTTGGTCTGAAACAAGCGGTGCGTTCGGTATCATTCGAGGAGGATATTACGACAGCGGGACTGATGGTGGTGTGTATACCGTGCACGCTGATGTGTTACCCACGTCATCTGGTCCAGGTATAGGATTTAGGTGCGTTCTATAAGTTATTAAGAGTGAGGTCAAAAAGTACTTACGTCATACGTTAAAATAATAGTATGGCGCATACTACAAGGCGGCATATTTTAGGTGTAATTATTGGACTATGTGCAATATGTTTTTTAGCAATGCATCATACTGCATCTGCTGCTGATGTTGAAGTATACAGCGATAGACTTTCTGACTCAGCACCGAGCGCAAGCGCAAATCACACTATTACTTTCAACACGACACGCGCGCTACCGTCTGGAGGTGTTATTGAGTTTATACTTGATCCAGGTCTGTTTATTGTACCGGCTACTAATTTTGATATTGATAATGTGCAACTATTGGTCGATTCTGGTTCAGGCTTTACTAATAGAGACATTGCATCAACTACTACAGCAACTGAGGATGGTGTGACTATTACCACGGGTGTAAATGGAAAATTTAATTTTGAACTCAATTCTACCGCCGGTATTCCAGCGAACTCGACTGTGAGAATATTACTTGGTACACATACCCCAAACGCCACAACCACCGATGTAGGTATCACAAACCCCGGTGCAGTTGGTGCATACGAATATTTTATTTCAACAAATGATACGGTGAGCACTTCTACATTTCGAGGGTTTTACTATTTAATAGATAAAGTGAGTGTTGGTCCGATTGACACAACTGAAACAGTACCTCCATTTCGTTTCGATGGTACTCCAACCGGTAGTATTTCTGGTACATCCCAATCAGTGGAACTGACAATAAGAACCGATGAGTTCGCGCGCTGTAGATATGCTACTGCATCCGGCACTCCTTATTTTTCTATGGGAAGTGAATTTTCACAAACTAATTTTTCTGTGATTCATACAAAAGTGGTGACAGTAACTCCCCAAGCCTCAAGCAGTGTTGATTACACTTTTTATGTGAGATGTATCGATGATGAAGGAAACTTTAACACTACTGACTATGTCATAACATTCACTGTTCTCCCTATTCCATCAGGAACGCCTGGTCCTGATGGGACCGATGAAGGACAAGGTTCTGGTACTGGCGAAGGTTCAGGAGATTCTGATCCTGGGTCTGGAGACCCTGATGGAAGCGATGACACAAGTGGTGGATCCTCCGGCGGAGGAGGCGGAGGAGGCGGAGGCGGAGGCTCTGGCTCCAGCTCTGGGGGTGATGATGGAGGTGGCGGTTTTGAAGGCTCTGATAAGCCATATCAAAGCGGTGATGGAGAAGTCACTATTACTGGATACGCATTCCCAAGAAGTACCATCGTCGTCCTTGTTGATGGACAAAAAGCTGACCAAACGCAAAGTACTAATAGTGGTAGTTTTGAAATAACGCTTGAAGAGATAGCAAGAGGCGCCTATTCCTTTGGTGTGTATGGTGTCGATAGTAATGGGGTGAAATCGAGTACTTTCACCACCACGTTCACCGTTACTGGTTCACGAGCAACAAAACTTTCTAACATAAATGTAATGCCATCAATCCTTGTTGAGCCTGATCCGGTAGACCCAAACAGCACCGTTACTATTAGCGGTTACACACTTCCAGATGCTCAAGTGACTATTGAAAACCAAAAAGATAAATCCAGTGTTACATTGAAAGAATTTACGGCAACATCGAATGCAAATGGTTTCTGGACACTTGATTTGAGTACAGATGGTTTCACTACAGGTACCTATAAAGTTCGTGCAAAAGCCGTGCAAACCTCAGGTGTAGGAATTTCAACAAATTTTTCTGATTATACATTTTATGGAGTGGGGGAAGAGGCAACTGTTATCGGGAGCTCAGATCTCAACCGTGATGGCTCAGTAAACCTAACAGACTTTTCCATCCTGTTGTTCTGGTGGAATACGGATGGTGGTGCCTCAAATCCTCCTGCTGACATCAATCAGGATGGAACAGTGAGTTTGACCGACTTCTCAATCATGATATTCAACTGGACAGGGTAGTATGAGCAGTCAGATTTTGTGACATACCAAAGTGTGTTACGTCGGAGGCCTAGCAATTTGCATTAGGAATAGCAAATTGAGGCATAAATTCAGAATAGTCGCTTCCGCTCCTTTCTCCATTCAACTTCTCAATCGTGATATTCAACTGGAAAGGTTAGCTTGATTAAGGCAAGACAAAATAGTCCACAGTTTGTGCATAAAAAAAAGAAATAAACTTACAATTTGCCGTATAATTAACACGTATGTCCTTTTTACAAAGGTTGAAAGGAAGGGGGGTTAGAACAGAGCAACGCTTGCAATCAAGTGAGGAAGAAACTGCGCTTGATAAGATTGTTCAGCTTGACGTCGATGTGTTTCAGACAACTGATTTGATAATCGTATATGCTCAAGCTGCAGGAGCTGAACTTTCAGATATTCATGTTTCAATTGAAGGCGATGCAGATGTTGTCTTAATTGAAGGTAAACGTTTGCGACCTGATCATTTAGCTTTCCCAAAAAAGAAACCAGAAGGAGCTTTTTATACCGAAGAGTGTGTTTGGGGTGAATTTTACAGACGCATTATTCTTCCAGAAAGTGTTGACATACAAAACGCTGAAGCAAAAGTTAAAAATGGAGTCTTGGTGCTTGTACTACCTCTTCTAAAACCAGAAGAGAAAGAGAAAGTAAAGCTCAAGATTAGTAGAGTTAGAAGTAAGACTTCGAAAAAGAAGACCTGAAAATAGAAGTATTCATGTTCGTTCCTTCAGTACATTACAACTCAAAACTATTCAAAAAACTGATTCTTTTAGCGGTTTTCTTTGGTATGTGTATTGCGCAAGACGCACTCGCTGCTACTGTTGGCATATCTCCAAATTCTGGAACATATTCTTCGGGTCAATCATTTACTGTCTCTGTGCAAACTAATCCTCAGGGTGACAGTGTTAACGCAGTGGAGGCACAGCTTAGCTTCGACAATACTAAACTATCAGTGGTAAGTGTTTCAAAGACTGGTTCTGTTTTCTCACTTTGGACAACAGAACCTACTTTCTCGAACACTAACGGTACTATTGACTTTGGTGGTGGTAGTCCAACACCATTTTCAAATACTTCAACTTTGGTAACGATTACATTTAGAGTGTTAGATGAAGGTTCTGCAAATGTTTCAGTTTCGTCAGCTTCTGTCCTTGCTGCGGATGGGCTTGGTACAGATGTGTATAGTGGACCTTCGAATGCGACGTTTACACTGAGCGGTGCCTCAACGCCTGTTGTCGATGACACTCCAACGCCTACAGAAACCCCGACAGTCGAAGACGAGGAAGATGATGGCCCAATTACATTTGGTGACCCACCAAGAGCCCCTGAGGCAGGTTCTACAGTATTCCTGGATCCAGAAATTTGGTATGACACGAAAGTTGGTGTATTTACATGGGACATCCCGTTTGATGTAGATGAAATAGCTCTCGATATTTCAACATCTTCTGAGTTCACTCCTGTGACAACCTATAATCCACCTATTGAGCAAATTTCACTCAATGCAGACCTGCTTGATGATGGAGAACAATATCTTACACTTCAGTTTAAAAACCAAGTAGGTTGGGGAGGAATTCTTCACAGAAAGATTAGAGTCGATACTGTTCCACCTGAAAGATTTACCATCAATGTACGTGCCGGCAATTCATCAACAGCATTCCCTCTTTTGACGTTTGAGGCAAATGATTCCATTTCAGGCATCGACATGTATGAGCTTTCAATCGCAGGTGGGGAACCTATTGAGATAACTCCAGACCAAGCCGATGTAGGTTATCTTCTTACAGACTTAGAAGACGGAACGTACACTGTAACAGTGACAGCATATGATAAAGCTGGCAATGCAACTGAAAGTACCACAGCGGTACTTATCACTGCAGGATGGACACCGCCAGTTGAAATTGTAATTGAAACTTCAGTTTGGGATTTCTTCAAGGGAAAAAACTTAATAATTCTTATCCTTATTGCAATCATAATTTCGCAAACTGTTTGGAGAATTCAGACCAAGAAAAAAATTGAGCAAAAGGAGCAAAAAATGCGTAAAGAGACAAAAGAAATTCAAGATCAAATGGAAAAAATATTCTCCGCACTCCGTGATGAAATCTTTGATCAAATTAATATGATTACAAAACGTGAACGTCTTTCAAAGAAAGAAAAAGAGGCAGTAGAAAATCTTCATCAAGCGCTCGAAGTTTCTGAAACATTGATTGAAAAAGAAATCACTGATGTGAGTAAAATATTGAAGTAAACTTATCAACGAAATCCACAGCAATACCCCGTAAACCCTAAGGTTTACGGGGTATAATTATAATTGGCCCCCATTCTAACAATTGGGTCGGCTGGCTTCATTGTGTAAATGAGATTTTTCTCTCAAAAAACGAAGCAGAACAGTAAAATATCCTTATTTAAAGCGCTGAAATCAAAAACGTGGAATTTTGTTAGTGTATATACATTGCTAAAAACTTTAATTAGTACATTCCAATATAGTTTTAAAAATCTATCTATATATTGTTCGAAGAATTTCTTTATAAAATTTGCAACAATAACTTTGTTGATTTCAACGTTAGCCATTACAACTAACGTTGAGTCAAATACAGATTTGATGAAGAAAGAAGTGACTCTCAATGTACTCCCAAGTCACGTTATTGGAGATTTTTGGCACAAACCAGAATCAGCTCTTGTGCAAGATGTTAACGAAGATGCTGTACTTCAAACATTTTCAAAAATTAACTCTGCATATTTTGACGGTACAAAACCTAAACCTGAAACAATACAAACTACTGATACCTCTTCAACCTCTTTGCAACAGTTCAATACTCAAGTAGAAGCCACAACAACTGTTATTGAAAAAGAGCAGACTTCAGAATTTGATGTTGTAACGCCTGAAGATTTTATAACAATTCCTGATGAAACTACTAATGAACCAGAAGTTGATGATGTAATGACTTCAACTTCATCACCTGTTTCATTAAAAGAAATGAGCATTGCTTTTATGCAGGTACTTAATCCTGTAACTAGGCCTTTAGCACTTGTGCAACAAACATTCACTGAATCAACTTCAACTACTCAGCAAGAGATCACAACTGAAACCACAGAAGAATCTGTAGATAAAGAATTTGATGTGATGACACCACCAGTTACTGAACCATCAGAAAGTATCGAAGTTATATCTACTCCAACAACTACAATCACTGTTGATACTTCTACTTCCACAGATGATTCATCAGAAACAGACTCATTACATTTAGACATAGCTTCTTCTACTGATGTTGAGGTTACAACAAAGGAAGTAGCATCAACTACAGTTGATGAGGTGACTTATTCCGCAACCTCGACAGAAACCTTATCTTCTACAACTCCATTTACCATTGGTGAGCAAGCAATTGAATTTGATGGCTTTGGGTTACCACAGCTTGAGTCTGGCCAGTTTATACGAAATATTCAGTTGCGCGTTTCACTAGCAGGAAATACAAATGTTCCCGAGGGCGAACTCTATCCGTATGTGAATGTTGAATACTCATTTGGTGATAGCTGGCTTGAAGCTGGTAGCATTTTACTTGATGACGAAGTTTCCAATGCACTTAATGGCGGTTACTTCCTTTTTGCACTTCCTAAGATTAAAGAGGTATCAGAGCTTGAGGATTTCAAAGTACGGCTTTCGTATGCGGGGAACATATCACACCTTGAAGGCCTATACTTGGATTCCCTTTGGATTGAAGTTGATACTGAAGTGTTTGATAGAGAAGTGTTTGCGCAAAGGATTATGCCACAGGCACTTACGCATCTGAAGCAGTCTGATATGTTCACTATTTTGAGTGGTGACCTTGACTTCACACGTTATGAAGTTCCACGTTTCTCACTTCGATATGAATCACAACGAAGTGCTGCGGTTAAAGTTGTTCGAAATATATTTGGTAGGAAACTCGCAGAGGTTAACTCAGTTGAAGTGGAACACATTGGCGGGCGAGCTGTACACGTCACGCCACAGCTTGATGTAACATCAGATGGTTTGATTACTATTCAATTCAGCGATACAGATTTAGAAACACTTCCACCAGGTGAATACGAAATAACTCTTAGTGTTTCTGAAGGAAGTAAAGTGTTCTCAAGCTCGTTTAACTTCCAGTGGGGAATGCTTGCACTTAATCCAGACCAAGCAGAGTACGAACGAGGAGACGATGCTCGAATCTCGTTTGGTGCAATAACTCGGAATGGAAATACAATCTGTGGTGCAAACCTACAACTCTATGTGATTGACCCAGATGAGTACATATCAGAAGTCAATGTAACGCCATCAGGGAAGTGTAGCGGAAATAATGTAACTGACGTACCAGATTACACAGCGTTCATACCTAACCTTGATGCAGTAGGTGAATACACCATGTATCTGGAGCGACTTGATGATAACGGCCGTGTACTCTCACATACAAGTGATACTTTTGTTGTGGCAGGACGACATGATGTAGCCGTGGTTCGTGAAGGTCCAACAAGAATCTATCCACCATCACCATATCCAATGACTATCACCCTCGTCTCGACGAGTTCATGGAGCGGTACGCTTGTAGAACAGGTTCCAAAGACATTTGAAATATTTGATACTGATGCAGAAATCAGTGAAGTTGGTGATATGTATGAATTGCGTTGGGACGTCCAAATGCTTGGCGGAGCAACAAAGACATTTAGCTACAACTTTGATGCGCCAGATCTCTCTCCATATCTCTACAAACTTGGTCCTGCTCGCCTTGAAAGTAAAACCAAAGGTGGAGGTATTCAGAACACTGGACAAAATTTTGGTTCAACCACAGCAAGTACAACTACAGAGCAACTAAACAAACAAAGCAAAAATAATGATGTCTATTATGTAGAGCATCGCTCTTGGCAAATTGCATCAGATGCCACTGGTAATATGCTTCTTTTTTGGGATGATGCAAATGGTATACCGAGCGGGTGGACATGTGTGTCTTGTACTGGTGGAGACCCGTTCTTCCAAAGACTTATTGTGGGAAGTTCTACGTATAACAACACGGGAGGGACAACAACTCATGACCACAATGCTTCTACCTCAGTCCTTGCAACCACAAATGCAACTACAGAAAACTTCAGTGGTACAACCGTTGATACAGTTACGCACTCACACACACTCACGCCAACTATTCAATCAATCTCTAACCTTCCAGCGTATAGACAACTTCAGGTCATACAATACACTGGCGGAGCAGGAGAACCAGCTAATATTCCAACAGGAGCAATTGGAATATTTGATGACACCGTGCCTACTGGATGGACACAATACTCGGCGCAAAATGGAAGATATATTTA